>OUNM010221119.1_pt1 | contig 80937 bp, 54 predicted proteins | sample 1769961 | NCBI WGS metagenome assembly OUNM01 (sample SAMEA3914820, study PRJEB12502) | metagenome | biome: forest; material: soil | place: USA | collected 2012-03-12 | depth 0.3 m
CTCTTTTCTGCTTCCATGCTGTCCAGCTATTTGCGTAACTGGACAGCATCGTTATCGCTGCGGACGCCGTTCTCAAGATGTGTTCACCGGGTGCTTACGATGCCTCGCCCCTGTCTCACGGTCAGTCGGACTACGCTGACAACCAGCTGAACGGAGCACCTTGACTAAACGTCCCATCCTGCCGGCGGAAGCACTCTCAGCCGACACCCAGAAGTTCTATGACGTCCTCAACAACGAGCCGGATTTTTCGGTGATCGTCGTCTCTTGCGCCTACGTAGACGCGTGCCTGGGTTCGATCCTCAAGAACTACCTTTTGGACAGCTCGGTCTCAGAGAACCTCTTGGACGCTAGGGGTGGCGCGCTTGGGTCGTTTGCCGCGCGCTCGAGTGCTTGCTATTCACTCGGCTTGGTCTCGAAAGGCATCTATCAAGACCTACTTGTCCTTGGCGAACTCCGGAACCAAGTAGCCCATCACCACCACATGCTCGACTTTTCGACCGCCGGAGTAGCTGAGGCGTGCTGCAGGCTCAGGTTCGCAGAAACACTGGAACGTTGGGATCGAGACACTGGTGAACTGATGTTTAAGCCTGAGCAGCTCGCACCGCCTCGAGTCCGCTTCACTATGACGGTAGTTCTACTCAGTCAGCGACTCCTGCTTATCGCGTTGGGTACGAAGCGCGTCGCTGATGGGGGCTAACCCAAATGGAGGCGCCGCTCGACGGCGACGGCTTGGAATTGCAGAGCGTCCCTGAAGTGGACGTCCGCCCGGCATAGCGGACCTTGGCGGCTGGGTTCCGCTTGGCAGCAATCACTCTGCCGCTGCGGATGCCGCTGCAGAAGCCTTTCGGGGCTTGCGCGTCGACTTCGTAGCCGAGGGCCGTTTTTTTGCAGCTGATTTAACAGCTGCTGCCGGCTTGCGCTTGGCCTTGACGGCCGGCTTGTTGGCGCGAATGGAGGTCGCGGCCTTTGGCTTGTCGCCTCCAATCAGAAACTCTTCAAGCGCCTTGCCAGCCTCGAGAGCCTGGCGTAGCCAGTCCGGGCGCTTGCCCATGCCACCCCAAGTGTTTCCCGACCCGTCTGCATATTTGGCAGCGCGGTCTTTTGCCGCCGCCTTTGCAGGTTTCGGCGCGCGTGCGCTGCGACTCTTGGCTTCACCGAACAGCTGTTCGGGCGTCAGGCTGTACTTCGCGATCTCCTTCTTCATTCTGTCGATGACCTCTAGCTGGATCGACGCAGCCTCCTTTTGAAGGCGCTCGATTTGACTGAGGATGGAAGAAAGTGACTTAGCCATTGGGAGAAGATCCTTGATTACCGGAGGGATGCGAACATCTGTCGCGCAGATGAAGGACTTTAGTTCACCAAAGCCATCGGTGATGATCTCGCGGACACCAAGATTGCATCCCCAGTCGGGCTGGCCCGACCCAGACTCCGCTTTTTTTGACCCCAGGAGCTGAATCATGCGCAACAGCTGCCAAACGCTGTCGTTCTTACGTGCAAGCTGCTTCTTAGTGATGGCTTGCATGGCCGCACAGGATTCCGTAGCGAGCTCCTGCTCAACTGAGACGTTGTCATCGATCCTTCTCTCTCCAGAGGTGCCCGTTGATCTCTTTTCGAATCCGAAGGGAGGGCCGCTGACGCTTGAGGAAGTTGATGAGGTCCACGCTTCGATTGGCAAGATCCGGGCGTCGTTAGGAACGATCTCATCGCTGACCCGCGTTCGAAGCCCATTCGTGCCAAGATCTTTGGATATCACGGTGGGCGCGAATGCCAAAGCTACCGGCTACTCATTCAGCCCCAAGGACTATTCTGCCGAGACCCAGAAGGCTGGGAACGTGCTGGTCACCTTCGGAACAGACCCTCGCGCAGATCACTGCAAGGTCTTTTGGATCCGCGTGTCGATCCCTGTCGACAACTTGAAGCGGGAAGAGAGGCAAGCGTTATGACACTCGCCAATTGCCACAGACTCCCCGCTGAAGGCAGATGGAGGCTCTCGGCATCCCGGAAGCACGCCGCCTTCTAAGAATTACTGTCTTGGAATTCCCGAGCGGGTCACGACCTCAGAGAATTCTGCAGGAAGAGTGGCCTTGATCTCTCCTTGTTGATCAAGGGGCTCGACTTCTCTTACCTTGAAGGCTGAGACAAGAAAAGTCCACCGCCCTGGGAAGGTGGATTTCCAACCGTCTTGAATGGCCCCGCTCAGGGAGGAAAAGCAAGGGAACTTGCGTTCGGTCTGAGCTACAACCGGCAGCAATTTCGCCCCCCGCCAATCCGGCCTCGAAGAACTAGGAGGCGATCACTTGGCCGCCGCGACTTCTTCTCCGCCGGCCGCAACCGGCTCGGAATCAAAGACGCCTTCCAAGTATTTGGCGTAGCGCTCTTGCAGATGCTTGAGGGAGGCGCCCTTGTCGGCTTGGTATTCGAGCCGCTCTTGGAAGAACTTCATGCGACTTCTGTTCTCCGCCAAAACCTGGCCCCAGGTCTTCACGAAGATGCAGACGTTGTCCTTCTTGTGGATCAGGCCAGACTCATCGGTCATGCGGAACTTCGCGTGCGGGCCGACATCGTCGCTGATGACCCAGAACACCCACGACACCTTGACGTTGCGAAACCTCGGGTCATCCATGACCGAGGCAGCGTAGCCCTCGATCTGTGAAATTTCGTCGGTGTTGACCTTGACCTTCGGCGCCTTCAACTCAACCACCAAGTGGGTGATCGAATCCGTGTTGTGCCGCCGCGTGGACCGGGACAGCATCAAGTCAACGATGCCGCGCTCCTGCGAGACATGCTTGACCGGGGCGTCGATGACGATGTCTTCACCCAGAATCCTCTTGTGCGAGCGCAGAACCTCAGTGAGCGACTGGTCATCGACCGACAGCATGAAGTCCTCGCCGAACATCCAGCAGTTCTGGGCGACGATGCGATGCAACTGACTGCGCTCTTTGAGCCGCTTCTTGGGCTCGGGATCGAACAGCACCGCCTCGATGCCGGTCAGGAACTTCAACCGATCCGCCACGATCTTGGCTGAGCTGATGATCGACGACAACGACACGTCGCGCAGCAGCTCGGCGAGCTCCTCTTGCTGGCGCTTGGGCAGCCGCAGCACTTCGTTCAAGATGACCTGCAACTCCTCGGGGCTCTTCTCAATTGCCTGCCGCAGCATCCGAAGCTGGAACGACTTGTTCTGCGGGGCGGAGCTGCCGAACTCGGGAAGATTCTTGGCGACGCTGACGGCGACGATCTCAAACACTTGCCGTTCGACCTCTTCGACGCGCGTGGCCGGATCGCCGTCGAAGGGATAGACCTTCTCTGTCTTCCATTCCTCGACGTAGCTGCGCGCCTCCATGGCGGAGCGCTGGCGGAAGTAGTCCTTGATCGTCTTCTGGGCCTCGTCGATGGCCGCCACGACGGGCGTCTGCATCTCGGCAAGGTCAACGGTCCCTTCCTTTTGCGCAACCGTCAGATAGGAGGATTCCAGATAGGCCGTGAACTGGAAGTCGCCGATGTGGAATCGACGATCAACCTGCACAAGAGGGAAGCGCTTCTCGTTGCAGAGGAACAGGGCTCGGTTGGACAGTCCGCTCCACTCGACGATTTCAAGTCGGACGGGATGCGTCTTTCCGCCTGCCACGATGTCGGCCAGGTTGATGGCCTTCCTGCTGGCGATCATCTGGCTTGGATCGATGCGCCTTCCGCCAATGGTCACATTGACATCGGGATAGTCAGCCAAATAAAGGGCGAAGATCTCGGCCAAGACATGAATGCCGGCGTCGCTCACGAACGAGCGAAAATCCTTGTGGGGATCGGAGATCGTCAGCGTGACGCCAGTATCAGTCGGCTTTACGACTTCGACCTCATCAGAGATATTCACATGGCGGATGTCGCCTGCCGACATCGTGATCGAATACTTCCACAGCTTCTCGTCGCGCTTGTATGTGACGTCCCAGTCGGCGCGGGTTCCAATGGCGAACGCCTTGAACCGCCCCCGACCCTCTTGGCCGTGCAAGAACCTTCCGGTTTCGGTGGAGCCTCCCGGCTTCTTCCATGACCCGCCGAGGCGCCGAAAAAACTCCGGCGCGCTTGCTCTGGGAATGCCGTTGCCATTGTCTCGGATGATGACTTCCGAGAGAGTTTCCATTTCGTTGTATTCAAACGAGACAGAAACTCGGCCGGCGTCGGCATCCAGGCCATTCCAAATGAGTTCCGCCAATGCCTGCACTGGCTTTGCGCGAGTGATCTTTTCCAAGAAGTCCGATTGGACCTCGACCGGATACTGTTGCTGGGCCATGGCGAATCTCCCTTTTTGCCCATATTCTCGCACCCGGATGCGGTCTGCCACGAGTCAGGCCACGGCTGAAAGGCTGCTTCCAGGCAGTTCATTCAATCCTGCGAAAGACGATTCAGGAGCCCGGCGGCAGGTGCCGGCCGGCGAGGCCCGGTCTCGAGGCTCAAGCCGTCGTAGCCGGCGGCGTGCATCGAATTGACAGGTGACGGCTGCAGCTAACGTTCAGGTGGCCATGGGCGAATGACTCTGAACAGCCTCAAGCCGACATCAACCAGCGCCTGAAACTGACGCCGCCGTGTAAGCGGACACTGTAGTAAGGTGTTGGAATGAATGCCCCAACTCTGGGCCAGATCCAGTTGGCACACATCGAACACGTATTTCCCGAGTGCAAAGCTCAGATGGCGGACTACCTTAGCGATGGCGTAGAAGTTGGCATCTGCCGTCAGCGAGAGGTTGGAGAGGCGCCACCCTATGCGATCTACGTTCGCGCTGACCCAGCATTTTGGATCGACTGCTGCGAGAGCGTTGAGCAAGCCAGAGAGCGGGCGGCGTCTTTGGGACTGAAGGTGGCGTGAGCCGTCAGCCGTGCCGCTCTAGTGCAGCACGCATTCTTTTCAACGCGTCTAGATGGATATGGCAGACGCGGCCCTTAGACACGCCCATGTCCGATGCGATTTCTTAGAAGACCTGCCGTTGGAAATAGTGGGCCACGGCAGACCTTCTATTCGCTGAATGATCTGGCGCTCGGCCTGGGCCATTTCCAAACGCTCGTACGTGTTGTCAGGCGCAGTCGGTTCCTCTGCAAAGACGACCCCTTCATCCCCATCTGCTCCGACGATGAGGGCCTCAGCTTGAGCAGAGAACAAGGAAGAATCCATAACCGCGACCGCGCCGTCAGTGCGCCGAGAGGAGCGTGCCTTTAGGGCTTGCCCGAGGCGATGTCGGCTTCAGGCTGAGGCTGTAGCGGTCGTAGGCACTGCGCTGAAAAAAAGAAAGCCCCGGGCAGCAAGCCAGGGGCTGGAACGCCGTCGCTGTCATCGCATCGGCGCCTGCTCAGGGAGGAAAAGCAGGGGGCGCAATGCCCAATTGAATGTTGCGGCTTACAGCTGACATCAGCCTGTCATGAGACCGCGGCACGTCAGACGTCATCCAGTCTCACTCGGTCCATCCACATGTCAACCAGCCGGCGAGCATCGCTACGCGCGTCCTGAAGCGCTTGTTCACGTGTGTCCCTGAAGCGGATGCACTCGTGGCGAACGGACGAGAAGGTTCGCCCGGCGGGCGCGAAATTGACCAAGCCCACGAAGCCCAAACGATCTGCTCGAGCTGTCGCCCAAGCCGTTGATGAGCCGTCGGCAGCGATGAACAGGTTTTCCATGCAGTTCTTCCAAGCTCTGCAAGGGTAGACACAGCGTGCTAGCTGTTCAAGTCGGAGGCGCTCAACAGCCTTGCGATTTGCGAAGCAGAAGATCGCCATGTCCAAGCTCTTGCCAGAGAACCTTGGCTTGGCGGCCAACGACAAGCGAGAACCGGTGGAACGCTTCGTCCCCCATCTCATCTCGAAGCTCGAACAGCCGGCTCTGGCTGATGTCGTCGTCATAGACGACCCATCCCCAGTTGCCGTGTTCGTCGATCTGCTCGAACTCGAAGAAGAAACACAGGCCGCAGCGATGCCACGCCTGAGGCATCGGCTTGCTCTGTTCCTTCATCTCCCACAGCTGGCGCCAGTTTTCGTCCCACGATGCAGGGTCGAGCTCAGGAAGATGCTGTGCCCTATCCATGTACGCTCCTGTCTACGACGCTCTGCTCGCCTCAGTCATGCCGTGGCCATATCCCGTCGCAGCAGTTCGACGCTGGACATCCTTGAACGGCGCTCGGACTGAATAGCCTCATGCCGCTCGCGTTCCTGGACCGATCGGGCAAGCAATGTCTGCAGCTCAGCGCTACCTGCAATCCGTCGCTGAGCTTCTGTGATGGCGGGCGCGAACTGTGGGCTCAGCCGCAGCGTTTGCTCGAGGACGCCATCGTGGCGCTCGGGCAGGACCTGCCACCATTGAAGGATGCTCTCGGGGTCGTTCAGGTCAAGCAACATGGCACGCCTCTCAGCCAAACAAGTCGCCCGTCGTCGGGCCAGGTAGTTCAGGTGGCTTGGGCGGCATGACGGGCCGAACCTTCGCCGACTTCTTCCGCGGAAGCTCTGCGGCGGTTACGCGCCACTCCGCTTCGAACATGTCATCCATCTCGGCCCAGCCGGGCGGCTCCTTGACCGGCCTGGCGGAGCGCTCGATGGGCACCGCCTGCAGGTCTTCGGCCGGGAACCGGACCAGCAGCCGCTCTGCGTCCTTCATCGAGCCGTAGAGCCACAGCTCTTGCTTGGAGGTGGGCAGGATGACCGGCATTCGCTTTTCGTGCTCAGGGCTGTTCATGCGCTGGAACACCGCGTGGCCATCGGCGTTGATCGTCAGCATGCAGAACGACATCAGCTTCTGGCCTTGCGGGCTGGTCCATTCATTCCAAAGCCCGGCCAGGCCCATTGGCTCCCCGTCTGCGAGACCGACGGCGTACATCTCAGCCGGATTCGTCTCGTAGCACCACTCGTTGACGACTCTCACGGGGATGACGCAGCGCTGGCCTGCCCACCAGCTTCCCCGAAACGCAGGCTTGGACTTCATGGTTTCGGCGCGGCAGTTGTAGGTATGCGCCGTGAACTCGACGCTGGTCGCGAAGTTCGGCAACAGCCCCAGTACGCCGAACTCCACGTCGCCCAAGGCATTCGGAGTCTTGGGCTCTGCTCGGACGATGAAGGGTGCCATGACGCCGGCGCTCGAATACGGAGCTGGGTCGGCTCCCGCAGGCAAGGTCACACCGAAGGCGGCAAGCAGCCGAGCGTTGTCAGTGATCGGTTCGTAGTTGGAGCACATCTAAGACCTCGGAGAGCTCGAGAGCCTGGCCGGGCGTTTGTCACATCCCCGCGGTCGAACGGCTCGACAAGTTCATGGGCTGGATGGTACTGTATAAAACAACAGTATTGCCAGCATGACTTTGCTCCAGCCCTCCCAGAACACCGCCGTCGAGATGGCGGAGCCGCTGCCTGCGCACATCGAATCGGCGCTTTGGCGGGGCGGCGAACTTCGCCCTCCGCCGACGACCGTCCACAGCAGTGGCTGGCCCGCATTCGACGCGGAGCTGCCTGGAGGTGGCTGGCCGACATTGGCCGTCACCGAGTTGCTGATTTCTCAGCCAGGCACCCTGGAGTGGCGCCTGCTGACGCCTGCGATCCGACCCATCGTTGCGGCCGGTGGTGAGGTGTCCGTTGTCGGCCCGGCCAGGCCGCCCTCCATGGAGGGGCTGATCCAGGACGGCATCGAGCCCGACCGTTTCTGGCGCTACCACGTCGACGAACCTGCGCGGCGGCTTTGGATTACCGAGCAGATGCTCAAGTCGAACGGCGCCGACGTGCTGATCGCCTGGTTGCCGCAGGCGCGTCAGGAGCAGATCCGTCGCCTGCAGTCGTGTGCCCAGGGCTTTGAAGGCCTGTGCTTCCTCGTGCGTCCCGAGCATGCATTGAGAGACTCGTCCGCAGCCCCGCTTCGAATCACCGCCGCCCTGGGCGAAGACTGGGACCTTCGAGTCCGCGTTGCCAAACGGCGAGGCCCCATCCATGACCAGGACCTTTTGCTACCCGCCTATGCTGGCGGCGTGGGCCGAGTGCTCACGCCGGCGTTGATGCATCCAAGCAAGCTGGACGACCGTCCGATTTCTGTCGAGGTGCCCCATGTGGTGGGCAGCACTCCTATCTCCGCCCGACGCATCGACGCTACCCACTGATGTCCAGAAGCGACTCTCGACTTGGGCTCTGCAGTTCACGCCGCGCGTGGCCCTTTTGGAAGAGTCTGTGGTCATGGAGGTCGCTGCGTCCACCCGCCTGTTCGGTGGCCGGCAAGCGCTCAGGGATCGCGTCGTCCTGGAGTCTGCCGAGCTAGGGTGCGTCGGGCTCGCCTGGGCACAGAACAGCTTGGCCGCGCTTTGTCTGGCCCGAGCTGGCAAAGAGAACCAGGACAACGGCCAGCTGGCGGCCTTGCTGGCCGCATTGCCGCTTGACGTGCTGACGGCCACTCGCAAGCACGCGGCGACGCTTGGCCATATTGGCTGCAAGGCGCTAGGTGACCTGCGCCGGCTGCCGCGGGGCGGCATCAACCACCGTTTCGGAGCGCCATTGCTCATCGCGCTGGATCAGGCCTATGGCGATATTCCTGTAGCGCACCAGTGGCTGCAGCCGCCAGACGACTTCCGCGCCCGACTGGAGCTGATGGCTCGGGTAGAGCTCGCGCCGGCTTTGCTGGCCGGCGCGCACATCCTTCTGCTGCAGCTGTGTGGATGGCTGGCAGCGAGACACGCCGGCGTCACAGCCATCGAGTTCGCCTGGGCGCACGACACGATGCGCGCGAAGCACGTCGAAGCGACAGGCTCTTTGACCGTCCGAACCGCCAAGCCGACGCGCAACATCGATCACCTGGAGAAGCTGCTGGCGGAGCACCTGGCGCACGTAGAACTTGCAGCGCCAGCTGGCGAGGTGATGCTGAACGCCACGGAAGTCGTGAGGCTTGAGCAAAGCAGCTCTTCGTTTCTGCCGGACGTCGTCAACCGAAGCGAGTCACGAGCGCTGCTCAGAGAGCGCATAGCGGCCCGCATCGGACCGGAAAACGTTCAACGTCCCGTGCTTCGCGAGGACTACCGAACGGAATGGTCCCAGCACTGGCTTCCTGTCAATGAACAGCCTCCGCGCCGGAAAGCGGGGCCGCCGCGGTTCCCTGCGCCGACGTGCGTGCTGGACACGCCGCTTCCTCTCACCGTGCGCGGCAGGCGCCCGCATTTCCAGGGTCCGCTAAAGCTTTTACTGGGCCCTCACCTGGTAGAGGGCGGCTGGTGGCACCGCGTCGGTGAGGCGGAGCAGCAGGACCACATGCATGTGCGGCGGGACTACTGGCTCGCCCACAGCCCACATGGCGGGTTTCTCTGGGTGTTCAAGGAACGCAGGCAGACCCAAGACCACTGGTATCTGCACGGCTCGTTCTCATGACTGAGACCGACCAGGCCAACGGCGAGGTTCACTACGCCGAGCTGCGCTGTCTTTCGAACTTCTCGTTCCTGACGGGAGCGTCCCACCCTTGGGAGCTGGTTGATCGGGCGAAGGAGCTGGGCTACAGCGCAATGGCGATCACCGACGAGTGTTCGCTTGCGGGCGTGGTTCGCGCACATGTGGCGGCGAAGGAGGCCGGCCTCAAGCTCATCATCGGCTCACAGTTTCGCGTCCAGTGCGAAACGCCGTTCGTGCTGGTCGTGCTTGCGACGAATCGAAATGGCTACGGCAACTTGTCGCAGTTCATCACCGACCTGCGTCGCGCGTCTCCCAAGGGGACGTACAGCCTCAGGCTCCAGGACATCAAGCCCGCCGCGCTCGACGACTGTGTCGTCGTCGCATGTCCTGAGCGCAGCTGCGACGCAGCGCAGGTCCAGCGGGTCGCCGAGTGGTTGCTGTTCGGCTTCCTAGGTCGGTGTTGGCTCGGCGTCGAGCAACTGCGGCAGATCGATGACGCGGTCTGGCTGCACAAGCTGAGCTTGGCCAGCGAGGCCACCGCCGTGCCCCTCGTGGCAGTCGGCGACGTTCACATGCATGTGCGTGCCCGCAAGGCGCTGCAGGACGTGCTCACTGCAACGCGCGTCGGCAAGCCGTTGACCGAATGCGGTTACGCCCTTCAGCCGAATGCCGAGCGCCATTTGCGCACGCGGTTTCGGCTGTCGTGCACGTTCCCGCCCGCGCTCTTGGCGGAGACCCTGCGAGTGGCCGATCGCTGCGACTTAACGCTCGACGAGCTGCGCTACTGCTACCCCGCAGAAGTCGTTCCAGCCGGTGAGACGCCAGCGAGCTATCTGCGCCGCCTTACCTATGAAGGTGCTGGCCAGCGCTGGCCCAACGGCGCGCCGGCGAAGGTTCAAACGCTGATCGAGCACGAGTTGGAGCTCATCAGCGAGCTTCACTACGAGCACTACTTCCTCACCGTGGGCGACATCGTCAGGTTTGCCCGCAGTCGAAACATCCTCTGCCAGGGCCGCGGCTCAGCCGCCAACAGCGTTGTCTGCTATTGCCTGTTCATCACCGAGGTAGACCCAAGCCGGATGTCGGTGCTCTTTGAGCGGTTCATCAGCAAGGAACGCAATGAGCCGCCGGACATCGACGTTGACTTCGAAAACGCCAGGCGCGAAGAGGTCATCCAGTACCTCTATGAGCGGTACGGCCGGCACCGGGCGGCACTGACGGCGACGGTCACTAGCTACAGGTCGCGCAGCGCGTTTCGCGATGTCGGCAAAGCCTTAGGCTTCTCGCTCGAGGAGGCGGCTGCGCTGGCCGCGGAGAACAACTGGTGGGATGACCCGGACGCCGCCCCGGCGAAGTTCGCCCAGCTCGGCATCGACATCCAGCGCCTGGACATGCGTCAGCTCCTGAAGCTGACCGCAGAGCTGCGCGGATTTCCGCGTCACCTTGGTCAACACACCGGCGGATTCGTGCTCACCGGTGAGCCGTTGTCGCGAATGGTCCCCATCGAGAACGCCACGATGAAGGACCGCACCGTCATCGAGTGGGACAAGGACGACCTCGACGCGCTTGGATTCTTGAAGGTGGACATCCTGGCGCTCGGGATGATGACGGCGATACGCAAGACGCTCGAGTTTGTCAGCCTTCGCAAAGGCTACCGCTTCGAGCTCGGCGACATCCCGGCGGAGTGCGCAGAGGTGTACCGCCGCTTTTCCCGAGGCGACACCGTCGGCGTCTTTCAAATCGAGTCGAGAGCGCAGCGGTCGATGTTGCCGCGGCTGAAGCCACGTTGCTTCTACGACCTCGTCATTGAGGTCGCGCTGGTGAGACCAGGCCCCATCGTCGGGAACGCGGTTCACCCGTATCTAGAGCGCAGGCAAGGACGAAGTCCGGTCAGCTACCCAAACGACATCCTGAAGGAGGCCCTGGAGCGCACGCTGGGCGTCGTCATTTTCCAAGAGCAGGTGATGCAGGTCGCCATCTTGGCGGCTGGCTTCACGCCAGGTGAAGCCGACCAACTGCGCCGTGCGATGGCAGCATGGCGTCGCAAAGGCGGCCTTGAGCAGTACCGGGACAAGCTCATCAACGGCATGACGGAGCGGGGATACGACTTAGCATTCGCGCAGTCGATCTTCAGCCAGGTCAAAGGGTTTGCTGAATACGGCTTTCCCGAGTCACACGCTGCTAGCTTCGCGCTGCTCGTTTACATCAGCGGCTGGCTCAAGACACATCACCCAGCGGAGTTCCTTGCAGGCCTGTTGAACGCATCGCCGCTAGGGTTCTATAGCGAGGGGCAACTTGTGCATGACGCCATCCGGCACGGTGTCGAGGTGCGGCCGCCGGACGTGCTGTATTCCGACTACGACAGCACGCTGGAGGACATTGAAACGCGGCCGGCGGTGCGACTTGGGTTGCGTCTCATCAATGGCATGAAGGAAGCTGCGGCACAGCGGATCGTCGCGGCGCGCAAGGACGCGCCCTTCCTCAGTGCGGAGGACCTTTGCCTGCGAGCACGGCTTGAGCAACCAGTGATGCGGCTACTTGCCGGCGGTGACGCATTGGCCAGCCTGAGCGGGCACAGGCGTCAGCAAGCATGGGACGCTGCGGCTCTAGGGTTGCAGTTGGGTCTGTTGGAGAACGTGCCAGTTGAGGAGGAGCCGCTGGAGCTCGAGGCGGCGCCCGAGGCTCATGAAGTCATGCACGACTACGCCAGCACCGGTTTCACACTGCGCAGCCACCCGCTGGCGTTGCTTCGTAGTCGCCTGGATGCCTTGAGGCTACGGCTGCTGTCGTCAAGCCGGCTGCAGCGCGCGCGTAGCGGCGCAACGGTACGCACTTGCGGCATCGTCACCCTGCGGCAGCAACCCGAAACCGCAAAGGGGGCGATGTTCATATCGCTCGAAGACGAGGACGGGGAAATCCAGTTGGTGGTCTGGAAATCATTGCGAGCGGACCGGGAGCAGGAGCGCATTCTGTTGAAGAGCAGGCTGCTCGCTGTCGAAGGAACTTGGCGGTGCCAGGATGGAGTGCTATCGCTCGCCGTCAAGAAGGCTCGGAACCTGACGCCGATGCTGGGGCGGCTTGCGGAGTCAGCAACGAGTAGGGATTTCCGTTAGTCCGAGCGATGGGCATGACATTGGTGGCCTGCGCGCTTGTCGGGGCGTTGGTCGCCAAGTAAAAAGCAGACGGCCAAGTTAATCGGTTGAGCGTTGAACCTGTCTGAGTGTGGCAACATTGACTCCGGCGCGAGTTGCCGCGCCGTGCCAAAACCGGCTTCCCGGGGCTTTTCTCGGCGGCCACGCAGCAAGCTGCCTGACCTAGCGTCAGGCCTATCAAAACAGTCTCATGTCCGCATGAGGCAGTCCTGGTCTAGCACCAGGCTCAAAACGCTCTGGCGCTGGCTCCGGCTGGCTCGGGAAGGTGCCCCTCGCGGGCACCTCAAAACTTTGCGCCGTCTGGTCGCATTGCACAACCAACCTGCTCGCTGAGCGGGTTTCCAACACGCATCTGCGCCAGGGCAGATAGCCAAAACGACGCCTTCCCGGCGCACATGCTTATCAGCCTGTGCACTGGCGCTGCATCGCGTCCGCATTCGTTGACTTACCCGCCGGCCGCTACTTGTGGCCGAACAGCGCCGCCTGGCCGAAGCGCGCAACCTCATCAGCGTAAAGAGCGATGGGCGAGGCACTTCTTCCTAAGGTTTGAGCAATGAAAAAGGATTCAATCGATCGTGGGGCCACTTGGCTGCAGACGTGGTCGTGCGCGCTCAAGTTCGTCAGACGTGGCGGACGACGGATACGGGTCGGAGCTGGTCGCGGCCACCTAACCCATCATTTACGGCGGTGGGTCTGCTTGAGCCGCGTCTTGCATGCGGTTCTCGAGCAGTCGGACTGGACGTCTGGCAGCGAGCCCGTGCTTTGGTGCGTAGCGGCCATCTCGGCGCTTTCAATGCTTCTGCTGGCTCAGGGACTAACTAAGGGACGTCGCCGTACAGCCGGGCAATCGCGGCGCAGATCGCGAGCGCCGACCCCGCGAAGCGGCTGTCAGTAGGCGGGAATGCACAGTCAGGTTCGGCACAGCGGCGATGTTGCTGGACCTGCACGGTGGCGTATGGCTTCCCGAATGCTGAGCAACTGCGACAGGACCCTCGGGCAGTGAGCACCGTTGCCGGTAGATTCCGGCGACGGGCTTGCGGTCGCTGAGGGGGGAATTGCTGGGTTTTGCCTAGGCCGCTATCCTGCCGACAGACCCGAATTCCATGGCCTTCGGCCTGTTCACTTCTTGAGCCTTGCCCTGCTGTCATCGACAATCGCCGATCTACCGTTCGTGTTGCGCGAGCAGGTCCTCGGCTACGCGGAGAGCGTGCGCCAAGCACTGCCGGACATCTTCAAAGATGCGGGCGTCAAGTCCTCGTCTAAGCTTGTTGATGAGGTTATCTACATCGCCGGCATTAGGAAGTTTCACGGACTTGTGGCATCGAACTATTGGGCGCTAGAAAACTCGGCTTCCCTGCTTCGAAGTTCTAATGTGTCGCACATTCGTATGGGAACTCAAGACTTCTCGCGTGGCGCGCACATCCACACCATCCTTAAGAACGCATTGGATGCAGTAGAGGCTTCTCTTGATCGGCTGGGTACAACCGAGCTACTAGAGTTGCGATACGTCGATCTTGTTCAACGGCTAGCTGCAGATGGACCTCTCGAAGATTCACGCGGCGATTAAACGCATCATCAAGAAGCACAATGAAGCGTTCAAGGTCATTGGCGGAAGTCAGCCGAAACTCCTAGAACTGGCCTCGATCACAGGTTTCGCAGAGCATTACAAGTCGCATGGCTTCTTCGTCCGGGTGCACAACCCGAAGGGAAAGGCCTACTTTGCGATGAAGGCAGGCACCCATGGCGATCCCTGGAACTTCAGCCACTTCAGCGCGAACGATGGGATTGAGAACGTCGAGATTCACATGAACGTGAAGGTTCGCAGCGCGCATGACTCTGGCACGTACTGCGTCGACGTTGGAGTCGTGCGAGCAGGTGCGATTCCACGTGATAAGCCGGCCTCCAAGTGGGAGTGTCTGCCCAATGAAGACCTGGTGACGTTCGGGGAATCAAAGAAGCTGGTTGTCTACCCGATGCTGCTTGCTCAGTTCATCGGCATAGTGCACGAGATCAAGCCGGGCTACCTCAGCTACACATCGAAGAAGGCAACGGATCACCCGCCACCGACATTGATTGCGCTAGGTTCCTTTTCCGGAAATTCCAGGGCGATAGTCAATGCATACCCCGCTCGGAACATCAAGCTAACCATCGCGCAAAACTACGACGTGCGTCTCTCACGAGTGCGCCGTAGTGCCACATCAATGTCACCGTTCTACGGCGACGAGGTGTAGTTGCCGCACCGCGAGGTGGGGGGCAACGCCCTCAAGTTGAATCCGGGGCCGTTGGGCCAAGCGGACACATCGAGCCGCCATTAGGCGAGGACGCCTACACCGGCCAACGACTTCGAAGACGCGCGCCAACCCTGGTCACCGATGCGCCGGGAGAGTCCGCCGGCCAGCCACGGCAAATCCTTGCGAGCGCCATCATCAAAGTTGATGACGCTCCGCTTGACAGGCTGGTTACGGAAAGCAACATCCACCAAATCAACGAAGAGGGTGGGGCAATGAACGTCTCAGGGAAGTTACGGCTGAGCCAGGCCGACCGTGAGGCCCGCCTGGATGAGGGCGCCAAGAGCACGCTGATGACGACCGACACCCAGCCGGGCCACCTCTCTGACAAGGGCAGGGACGGTGCATACAAGTACTTCAGCAACCTGCCTGGCGTCGGCAATGGAACGAAGATTGATGTGGAAGCCACCTCAACCTATGTGCTGGGTTTTGGGTATGTCCTGCAGGTCAAGATCTAGGGAGGCGTGATGAAGAAGATTCAAATCGCGGCGCTGCTGCTGCTGTCGGGATCGAGCCAGGCTCAGGAGCTGAAGCTGCACGAAGCGACGCGCCTCAAAGCTGCACCGGTCGCCATGTCCGTGCCGGCGGCTCCGACCGACTTGAGGATGCGATCCCAAGCAAGTCCATACATCGAGATCTATACCCCGAAGGTTTACAACAACTTCGCGCTGCGCGTGCGCCTGGAGCAGATCAAGGATCGCATTGCCACGTTACAAGGGATAGACGCAACCAAGCTGGCCCAGCAACTCGGCACCATCCAGGGCGCGTCCGTGCAGCGATTCAATGCGGCAGTCCAAGCCAATGCGTTGCCAACGCCCGGGGTCGTCAACAAGGCCACCACCACGACGGCGGCGGGCACCTCAACCTCGACCAGTACAACGGATCTACAGCAGACGACGGGAAGCACGACGGGGTCTGCGCCGACGAACACGTCGAACACGGTCGCGAAGGAAGGTACGACCTTGACGGTGACCACGCCTACTTCGCAAGGCGCAGGCACGGACGTCACAATGACCACGGGTTCGTTCACGCCAACCCTTCCGACCCTTCCTTCGGCAGGCTCCTTTACGGCGCCCGCCCAGGTTTCGCAGGGTGCCTTGAATGCATTGGCCGAGCAGGTGCAGTTGGAGATGGAACTGGCGACGGTGCAGACGCTGCTCGAGGCGCCGTTGAACTCTGAGTACTCGCCGAACGGCAACGGTCGCATGCAAGTGACGTTTGGGGTTCCGATCTCCATTCCCGCGATGACCAACTACGAGACCCGTGGGGAAGCCGCCGAGGTCATCGTCGCCGTGTGCCCGGCGCAGGGTGACACGCCGAAGGAGGTCCCCGAAGCTGCCAGGCCCATCCTGGTCAACCTGATTCCTCGAGAGAAGACCTACAACACCGCTGCGATCACCAACAAGTCCTTCGGACTGGGTCTGGGCGCGATCGCCGGCGTGTTCAGCGTGGCCGGCAATTTCTCATGGACGCGAGACACCTACTACATCGTCCGCGCCCAAGACACCGTCGCCTTGACCGGCTACCAGTCCTCGAAGGTAGACGGGCAGTGCGAGGGCGGCGCCCAGCCCTTGCGATTTGGCTGGTTGTTCAAACCGGTGCTGGGCCAAGAGGTCGTGTTGGCGGGCCAGCGGGAAGCCCTGGTACAGCTGTCCATCCCGCGCCCTGATCGGGGCGCGACGATGCGCATGTTCATCGAGACGCGCTGGCGGAAATTTGAAAGGAAGACGGGTACCGTCGGCCGGGTCATCGAGGACAGCCAGCGATCGGAGAACTTCTATGTCCCTGCGCTCTTCGACACCTTGAATGTGCTGGATGTCGCATACCGCGACGCGCGCCAAAACAACAGTTCGGTCTCGATTGCGGGGCACTTCCTGAGAGGTACGAAAGTGCGCTTGGGCACCACAGAGGTGGCTGGCGTGGAGAACACCGGGCGCTCGCTCGAGTTCATTGCGTCCAACTCGGCTCTCGCTTCCGCCAACATCATCGTGGTCAGCCCCGACGGGGAGTTCGTCAATCTTGACCGTTCACTCTATCCACCGCTGACGGCTGCTGAAGACACAGACCCAAGGAAAAACAGAGTCCTCGGGAGTTTTGAGTACGACGAACTGGCGCTGAATGATTGCCGCACCTCGGCCGATCCGGTCTGCGCGGTCGGGAAGGATGTCTTCGCGACGCTGAACTTCAATCAGATCCGCGGCGCCCGAATCAAGATGAAGGGCGGCACCGAGTGTTCCATTGTTTCCAACGATCCGGAGCGCCCTTGGGGTGACGTGAAGATCAGGCTGAAAAGCTCAACGATTGCTGAGGTAACACTGCCCATCAAGCAGTGCCTCAGCATCAAGCCCATCGCTGGCGAGTACCCGCTGATTGCCCGGATTGGCGATTCGCTCTTCGGATTCCCTGGCGACCGGCTGGAGATCAAAGGCAACGAGGTCGTCTTCGATGCGCCGCGCACGGTGGTGGAAAACAACCGAATCATCGAACTCAGCAGGTTCCTGCTGGGCGAGCAGTACCGGAACACCTATCGGTTCGATGCGGTATCTCATTTCCGCGTGGACTCGATCGACCTCAACACCTCTGCTGCGGACAAGTCGACATACCTGGTCTTGGGGAACAACCTATTCAAGGACAAGACAAAGATCGTGCCGACACCGATCGCGAACAGCGTCGTTGAGCACGAGGGTGGCGTTGCGCTTGAGTTCGCGTTGCCGAAGGCGACCGCAGACGCAGTCAAAAAGATCTTCTTCCAAAACGCGGTGAAAGAGGCGAACGACAAGTCTGTGTTCGTCTTCGATCTGCCAAAGCCCGACCCGAAACCTCAGGCGGCAAAGAAGGAGCCAGAAGATCCCCGCGCCTTCAAGATGACACTGACTGGCACCCTGCCAAAGCCGTAGCGGCGAACAATGCGGGCCGTCCGGGAAGATCGCCGCGGGCTGCTGCTGGTCGCCGGCTCCGTCTTTTTGCTCCAGTTCGCCCGAAGTGCCAACTGCTATCAGGGTGACTTGGCCGGACTCATACGACGATACGCCCTCAAGCGATGCTCTTCGTTAACTGGACCGCCCACATCACGGTTCAGTTGGCGGCTCTTGGAACTCCTTTGGTAGGGATAACCCTGGCCTCATCCGGTCCAACGGTCCTGTTTGACGATGCATACACGCCTGAGTCTCCGCCGCTTAGTCGCTGGACGTAACCAGATTGTGATATCACAATGACGATTCGAATATGTAGCCGAAGCCATTGTGATATTGATGCTGCAGGATCGCCTTCTAGCCTTCTCCGCATGGAGTGGATCGCTCGATGACCTAACTGAACAAGCAGGTGGTCTACTGATAGAACAGGGCGCCTGGAATGGCCAGACACTGAGGGCGCCAAGCCGGTCGCTTGTTGTGGACTATCGGAGCGTGGGCATCGTTTCCCCCGCCATCCGTAAGCGATACCAATGGCGCCAACTGGCCCAGTTGGTCGTTGGCTGCGTACTCGTGCGGCTCGGCGAATCGAGAAAAGACGTTGCAAAGCGTCTTCAATCCCTGGGGCCGCTTGAGATCATCGCCCTGCTGGACGGCTCAGCGTTGGCTGCCCCTGCGGCGGGGGACGGCCCATCACGGTCCGACACAGACGAACAACGCGCCCTAGCGATTGCCCACGAAGCGGTTCCGCTGCTTGCAGCCGGCCTAGCGGAACACTACCGACGCGCAAGGGGTGGGCAAACACTGGTCCACGACGACTCGCTCTCGCTGTGGTTGCGTGGTGCCATGCAACGGTTGGCAAGTCTGTATGTGTTGTACGGCAAACCAGTCATCGCCGACGGTGCCCACACGCTGGTTGCGATGAGCACAAAGCCGATACGGACTCGCGAGTGGGGATTATCCGTGTTCGACGCGACGCAGTTTCGGTTTCACGCCATTCGACTGCTTGATCCGACGACTCGGCTGCCGACGATCGAATGCATTGAACTCGCGCACCAGACGTCATCCGAGCTGGATTTGCGGGAACAACAAGCCTTCGAGCAACTGGAAGCCACGTGCGATCGATTCGGCAAACGTGGGCCCGAGGTGTACACCGCTCTGCGAGAGTTCATTACGAGGCACCCCATCACCAGCTTGGCGGAGCAGCGCAGGTTCCTGGACGGAAGGACGATGCAGTTAGCCGCCGCCTTCCTTGCGTCCTGCTACGAGAGTGCTCAGCCGCATCATCTGGTTCACGGTAGCTTGTACCGCTGCATCAGCTGCGGAGCGCCCATGGTCCACTCGACAGTGGATCAGCATGTGAGCTGCCCGATTCGCCAATGCAAGTCATTTGAATCACCTGTGCTGAAGAGCATGGCGCGCACAGTCGCCGTCCGAGACGCGCTAATTGCAAAGGCTCATGTGCTCCAGTATTGGTGTGGGCCCGGTCAGGACGAGGTCGCGCTTTACGACTTGGCCACGGCTGATGGCGCTGGCAAGCTGGATGCAGAGCTCTACCCGGGGCGCGACCTCTGTGATCTCAGCTTGGACGCTCAGCTCGTTGGCATTGACGTGAAGAGCCACGCAAACCCCTTCGTTCTTGCCGGCAGCCTCAGCCGAGACCTCGGGGGGCTGGAGCGCTTCGAGAAGAAGATCGTGGCGATCAACGATCAGGCACTCTCGCGTTTCCCAGACTACCTTGAGATCCTGCGACGGGAGTCCCGCCGTCCAGAAGTGGAGTTCACTTCAGTGGCGGCACTTCGCAAGAAGCTGAGGGCCCGCGGATGATCGTCGATCGCCTCAAGGCACTGCAGCTTCATCGCCTGGATCTTCTGGCGGGCTACATGTTCCACGAACTTGGAGTCAGCACACTGAAGCACGCCCCGGCGCTGCTCATGGGGTTTCGAAGCGTCGCCAACGCTCCCGTTCTGCGCTCGCGTGAAGCGGAACTCGACAACCTGCGCAGGGTGTGCAACGGTCTGTCGACGCTGGCCGCTTTGAAGGCCGCCGCAGTACGCTACAACGATGCGAGCATGTCGGCTGGCCACGCTCGCTTGTTCCGGATCGACGAACGCACCCTTGCAATCAAGCCAACGTTCGACATCATCTCGCCAGACCTGGAAGAGGCCTTGGCAGCTCTGAAAGTGCCCCATGTCCCTAAGCCGCACGGGATGGAACTGGCGCGCGCCGACAAGCCGCTTTCAATAATCGTTCAGCATGGGGGTGAGTCCCGTAGGTACCCGATCCAATCACTTCCTGCCAGCCTGCCTCGCCCTTCGGCGCACGACGCGGGCCGCACGCCCTGCGGACCCATCACCGTCCTCTGGTCAGACCTGCTCGAAGAAGCGCGACAGATGGACGAGATCGACCAGCAGCAGCAGGTGGTTCGTCCCGGGAACTGGTACCAGCGCTTGCAGGCCGTAGCACTGCACACTGTCGACCATGACGGTCAGTTCGCAGTCCAGGGCCAATTGGAACTCGATGGTCTGAAGCACCTTATTGGGCTTCCTGGCGCAGGGAAGACAACCCTGCTTATGTGCCTCTTGCGCTATGTAGGCGTCCGCAGCATCAAAGCGGCTGTCTTTTTCCCCTCCATTGAAGTCTGCCGGCAGTACCTCGACGATCTCAGGCGGTATGGCGTTCAGGCGGGCCTGTTGGTAGGGCAGTCGCGGGAAACCAAGCTCCGACATGCTCACAAGATGGCGGAGACGCTTGCTACCGGCGACCCGATGCGTGGCTTTGGGATCACAGCAGAGAGCGTTCCATTGTTTGAAGGCGTCTGCGCCCTGCCCGCGTTCACGGCCGCGCCGACGTCCGCTTTCGGGATCACCGACAACTTCTGCTCGAAAATACTGCAAGGCAAGCCGGGGGATGAGAAGTCCGACGCAGACGGCAAGCCTCTCAAGCTCAAGAAGACGCTGTGCTCGGCGTGGTCGGTTTGCGGATTGACGAGATCAGCTCGTGAACTGCCCAATGCGAGCGTTTGGCTGGGCCACATCCTCTCTGCCGATACGCAGGTTCCCCAGCAAACCACAGCGCTTGACGAGCGCTACTTCGACCTCATCGGGCGCACCTTTGATCTCGTCATCTTCGATGAGGCGGATCGGGCTCAGGAGAACCTGGATCAAGGCGGAATCGCGGAGCTGAGTTTGTCGGGGCATGAGCGTTCGTTCCACCGCCAAATTCAGCGCAGTACCTTGGAGGCAATTGCTTCGGGTCGAAATTCCGTGCTGCACGGGATCGACTACGCACAACTCGCCGTTGAAATCGCTGAGTTCGAAAAACTAAACATTTCGCTAACCCACGCGGTGCTCCGGCTGACCGACGGCATGCGTAAGACCTTTAACGGCATGCTGATGTCGCCGCTGCGCGTGATAGGCGACTGGCTCTCGCCGAAACGCCTGAGCACCCTGTCTGACGACCTTGGCTCGGATCCTCAGGCGCAGGCAAAGGACGCCCTATGCGAACTGTGGGAAGGCTCCGCGATACGGGCGTTCCAATTGCGTGGAAGGCGCGCTCGCAGCACACCGCTGGATCATGAGGCGATCGCCCGTACGGCCTCGGCTTTTGACATATCGCAGGAGGCTGCGACTGGGCTTCATAAGGATCTTGCCGAGCTGATGTCCGACTGGCTCACCGAGTCCAGCATGAAAGACCAGACCAGCATCGCCAACGAGATCGCTGAGCGTATCAAAGAGGTCCGGCGCGTCACTACCGACGCCGATGCGCAGCAGTTGGTCGGCTTGTTGTTGCCTGTGACTTTCACGATCTTGAGCTACAGACGCCTGTCACCTCGATTGGAGGACATGATCGAGCAAGGCTTGGTCGATCCCGTTCATGTCGACGAACTGGTGTCGAAGGCACTGCTCCTCGCCTCGCCCGACAACATCCTGGGAAGCCTGAGCGGTGTCAGATTTTTCTCCACGGCGTCTTCCGTAGACCCCTCAGGGCGATCGGTGGATTTGCAGCTGCAGTACGTGGTTTTCGCTGGCACACCTCGTCTGCTGATGTACCGGTTGCACGAATGGAACCGGCGCGACGACGGCGGCCGGTACGGTCCCGCGGTGCTCTTGACTAGTGCAACGAGCTTCTTGCCGGACAGTCCGGCCTATCACGTAGCAGTGCCTCCAACCTATGTGCTACGTCGGCTTCGCCCTGAGCGAGAAGATGCGGCGAAATCTGTCTATGCCTTCAGACCGATTCGTGACGAGCAAGACCGCGACCGGGAGTACTTGCGCTTCAGCGGAGAGCGTTCGGACGCGGCGCGCATGACGAGTCTTGAGAAGATGGTCACCGCCTTGCTTGAAGGCGGACCGGCTAATTCTCAGCTAGCCAGGGACTGCGCGGGCTTCGACGTTCGCAACGGCATCCCTCGCAAAGCAGCGTTAGTCGTCAACAGCTACGACCAGGCGCGTCAACTGAAGACGATGATTGACATGCGCCTACCCGCCTGGCGCGATAAGGTCATCGCCGTGGTCGACGATCTTCCTGACGTTGGCAGGGCAAACGGTTACGTCACATCGTCGAAAGTGGAAAGCCTAGGAGACGACGACGGATGGCAGGTGCTGATCTTTCCTCCAGGCGCGCTCGGTCGAGGAACCAATATCGTCTTCTCAACGGGCGATCGGCGTCGGGACGCCGTCATTGGCACTCTCTACTTCTTGACCCGCCCACACCCGACTCCAAACGACATGAGCTTGCCAGTCAGCCTGGCTGCTCGAGCTACGCTGGCTTTTGACCTACGTCGTGACGATTCGACCAACCTGGCCCAGCTCAACACCCGCTGGCAGGCAGCACGTCGACAGGCCTACAAAAAAATCGGACCGCTGCTGCGCAGACCGCTGTACGCACGCGGGCTGGGCAGGCTCTTTGAGCCCTTCACGGCCAACATGGCGGTGAGCCTGCTGCAGACCATTGGCCGGGGCATGAGAAACGGCTGCCCGGTCCAATGCTTCTTTGTTGACCGCGCCTGGGCTGAAAAGACCGCCCGCGGCGAAGAGGATGACGAGACGAGCAGCATGCTGGTCCAGCTTCGAGTGATTCTTGAGCAAGGCGTCGCGTCAGACGATCCACGCGAAGCCGCGCTCTACAAGGCCCTCTACAGCGAGTTTCTGGAGCCTCTGGCCCAGACAGATGGGCTGAAGGTCACGAAGGTTCTGAAGGACACTTCAAACGAAGAAACATGGCGCGAGAACCCGTTGTGGGAGTTCGATACAGCCGTGCTCGGGGAGGAGCAGAGATGAAGCAGCCGCCAAGAAGTGTCGCCTTCGCCATGGAGTTTGCCGATGATGCTCCGCCACTCATCAAGAACGTCGTCGCGGTGTCGTGGGCCCCTGAAGCCCTCAAAGTGCTGCGGCAGATCCTTGACGACGCGAAGGCCCATGTACGGGCAAAGGACGACGACGCCTCCGTAAACCTCCCCTACGGATTCCTTCGGGCACAGCTTCACCTGAAGATCGACGACTGGATAAGGATCGCCGACGACGTTGGGATGCGCAGTCCCTACATGCCCAAGGTTGGCGCCCCGGATCAGCCCTGGGCGTTCATCTTGACCACGGACGCTCGATCCGACCTGCAGAAGATCAAGGAAGCATTCGACATCTGGTCACAAGGACCGCTCGCACATTTTTGCGAATCGCGTGGTGCATTTGCTCATGGCGTCGCTAGGCTTCGCCAGCTGAGCCAGGAAGACAAGGTGGTCAAGGTATCTGCATCACGCGTGCAGATTTTTCCTTGGGCAGGCATGCCGCCAGCCAAGGTGGGAGCGCCGACGCCATTCGACATTACTGCAGGAGTTCTGGCTGCGCGGTTGGCCGGACACGAACTCTTTCCAGGACTGGGCCCAGTCGTGCGCGTCGTAGGGGAGTCCGAAAGAAACAGTGCAGAGGTGATGACCAGGCCGCGGATGGAAGCTGGTGGCCGATTCAGCTTGGTGTGTCAGCTCAGCATGCAGAGCATCCCGGGAGATTCCAGGCGTCTGATCTTCTGTGAGTTCAAGAGGCGACGCTGGGCCGATTCCATCAAGAACGGCTACACCATCAGTTCATCGATCCGCGGCTTCGTTCTTCCCCACGCAATGCGGCCCAACAGCGCATATCAATTCGCCGTATCGCTCAAGGGCGGCAAGTGGACGACGGACTTGGGATATGAGCAATACGAGCACGCGTTCGAGCTTGCAGACGGTTATCAAGGAGAAGCCGTCATTAAATACCCGTGCGACGAATCGTCATCCAGCGTCGTTGTGATGTTCAAGGCTGAAGTCACTGAGCAAAGCGGCTCCAAACTCCAGGCAGGGGTTCCGCTCGTCGATCAGGCAGACGCTTTCGACCGGATCGCCGACCTGCTCGCTGATGTGGGTCTGCGACGCTTCACCGACTTCGAGGCGGTCAAGACCAAACCAGTGAAAGCGCCGCCTTTGAAAATGCTGAAGGCTGAGGTGACGTTGGCGCGGCTGCTTGACCAATACGATGACGCAGACGCATCAGCTGAGGAGGCCCTGAAAGCGGTCACTGGTGAAACTGTAGAAAGGTGGTTCAGCAAGGGTCTCCCGAGTCCGGAGCAGAAGCGGGACATGGTCGTCGCGTCCATCAGGACGCTGACGGCCGGAACAGCCTATCTCGCAGACGCCCAGCGACAGAACCTCTACGTGGTCGGCAACGAATCTGCGGATGTCGAGTGGATCAAGACGACGGCAGACGCTTTGCTCGGTGACCATATTAAGGTGGTGAGCGTGCGCCTGCCAGCTAACACCCATGGCCCAAAAGAGAGCTTTCCCGAAGAAACCAAGCGGCAACGCTTTGAGGCCCGGACGCGGGAATGGATCAAGTTTGCAGATCAGATCAAGCTGCCTCCACGCTCCATGGTGTTGGTCGAGGCTCCCCTGTACTACGAGTTTGAAGGCAAGAAGAAGCGCGACGACAAAGTCAACAAGCTGGCGGCTCGCATCGCCCTCGCGAGTCTCGGGTGCACGGTTCAGTACCTGCTCCCGAGCGAGCCTGGCCGAATCGACAAATTCTTGCCCCGCGTTCAGGCAGCACTACTGGACCTGATCTTTGGGCATGCAGGTTCTGTGTGGGGATTGAAGCAGGCATGCGCTGCTTGCTTCAGCGAAGCGTCCGCGCCCAAGTGGGTTGGAGCGATCAGCTCATTGGTCGTCTTTAGCGAACTGCCCCCGTATCGACCGCAGTCGGTCCTGGTGGCCACCAAGCTCGATCGGGAAACCGGTCGCGCCTGGGTTCGATTTGCGCACCAGGCGGCGGAGTTCACACAGAGCGACTGGATGCGCTTTGACGAGGGGCCGCAGTACCTCGCAACGACACGCGTGGAGTTTCCTCACACGTCTGAGCAGCAACGCGAGCTCACATCTAAGTTCTTGGTCAGCACCTTCGACCATGTTGCCAAGCTCGACCCTGGTGCTGTCATCTTCATCGACTCGACGCGTGCCGCTCGACTTGCCTCCTGGCTAACAGACGTATCGACGCGGGACAACAAGCGCGAGGTGGCGCCTCAGACCTTCGCTGGAGAGCGATGGCCCGGTTTGCGCCTGGTGAGGATTCGCGAACAAGCGCCCGTTATCGGCCAAGAGAACACCGTACTAGCAGAGGAAGAGGGCGCGCCGCCCATTAAGGTCTGGACGTCCACACAGCGTTTGTTCCATGTGAACGGCGCCACCGTCCCGACCTACTGGTCGCTTGCGAAGCCATCGACACATCACAAACGTGGTGCTAGCTGCTACAGGTCGATGCTGCTGCCTGCCTCGTCCAAGGGGGATGTCGACTCAGGCAAGTTCTCTCAGTTCCCGGCGCAGCCTGACAAGCAGCATCTGAACGCTCGTGCTGTCGAAATTGTCGTTCTGCAGAAGCAAGGCGGCGATGATGATGCCCAGTTGGCCTCGTTCGCACAACACCTACGAGCCGGAATGCTGACTGCTCGCAATGAGACGTGGGTCACGACTCCTACGCCTCTTCGGATCATCGACAAATTGTCCGAATATTTGAAAGCCTAGGCTCGCCCAGCGTCCCTCCGCCAGCATGCCTGACACGTATCTCACAGTCGCATATTCCCAGCGCAACGCCGTCAAGGCGCTTGGTGCGAGATGGGATCAATTGGCCAAGAAGTGGTACGTTCCTGAGGGGCGCGACCTTACGCCGTTCAGCGCCTGGCTGCCTGCCGAGCAACAGTCGACCGAGATTGCCGTCGAATCCTACGACGGTAGAGCGCTCCAAGTTCAGCATCGCGGCAAGTCGCTCTCGACCTTGCTTGCCGGGGTGGCGGAGGCCGTTGACCGCGCCTACCGGCAGGGCGAATGGACGATCGTTGACCTCGTTCAGGTCTCCTTGAAAAGACACGTTTTCATGGAGGTTGCAGAGCGAGATGCGCATGGCGTCGTGCTGGCCAAGGCGAACGCGATGATCTGGGCCAGCACTGCGGAGACCATCCTCCCTGCGTTCGAGACAGCCACTGGCATATCAGTGGGGCCAGGGATGAAGTTGCTTGTGCGCGCCAAGCCGGTTTTCAACCCGCAGTACGGTTTCCGCCTGATCGTCGACGCCATCGATCCTGACTTCACCCTGGGTGAACTGGAGGCGCGCAAGCGCGAGATCCGCTCGAAGCTGCAGCAGCAGGGCCTGTGGACGCTGAACAAGGAGCTTCCCTACCCGTGGGACTTCCGGCGAGTGCTGGTCGTCGCGCCTGATGAAGCAGCAGGACTTGGAGATTTTCGTGCTGAGGCGCGGCGGTTGGAGCGGGCTGGCCTGTGCAGTTTCACGTATGCCGTCAGCCGCTTCCAGGGACCCGGCGCCGCGGAAGAGATTGTGGAAGCGGCAAGATTGGCCCTGTCCGCATTCCAGGACTCGAACCATGAAACCCCTGATGCGCTGGTCTTCATCCGTGGAGGCGGAGCCGTCAACGACCTCGCCTGGCTGAATCACTACGACCTGGCTCGCTTCGTGTGCGAGCTTCCCATTCCGGTCCTGACAGGCATCGGCCACGAGCGCGACTCAACCATCTTGGACGAGGTTGCGAACATCAGCTTTGACACACCCAGCAAAGTGATTGCGGGAATCGAGGCCGCGATCGTCAAGCGGGCGCGAGAGGCACAGGCTGCGTTCACAGCGTTGCTCGCCGAGTTGAGACGCCAAGTCACCCGGGTCCGACAGGCAGTGGAGCAGTCAAACGTGGCAGTGCGGGCAGACGTGGCTCGACAACTCTATGGCGCCCGCTCAACGGTCGATCAGAGAATGGCAGACACACGGATGCTTGCAACGCGCGCCGTTGTCACCGGCGGCAAGCGCGCGAGTGAGCTGCTGCAGGGAATACGTCTTCAAGCGAGAACCCAGCTGACAATTGCGCGTCAGCGCACCCCTCTGCTGCTCGCGCAAGTCCGCGACCTGGCCCAGGCAAAGGTTCTCGCGGCCTCCGTTGAGACAAAGCAGCGCCTGGGCGCCGTTGTCGATCGGGCGAGCTCCGAGGTCACCAGGAGTCGAGGGGCAACGGACAGCGAAATGGCCAGCGTCGCTCGAGAGGCGAGGCAACGTGTGCTTCACGCGCGCGAAGTGTCAGAGGCGTTGGTCCGCGAAATCAACGGTCAGGGTCCGCGCAAGAGTCTTGCGCGGGGGTTCGCGCATGTACGTGATGCGCAAGGACGCACGATCATGAGCGTTGTCGGCCTAGGCGCCGACAATGAAATCACTGTTCAATTCCATGACGGCTCGGTACCCGCGCGAGTGCAAGGTAAGGAGGACGACCAATGACGATGTCATTCAAAGAAGCCTATGGCGTGTTGAACCGACATGCCCAAACGTTGCGCACCCAGCAGGAGCCCAACATCGACGACCTGCTGGGAATCGTCACGGAGTCGGTGGCGGCCTATAAGGTCTGCAAAGAGCGCATCGATGCCGTAGAAGCTGCCCTGGAGCAAGCGCTCGCTGATCCGGATGTGGCCTCTGGTGGAGCTGCGGGCGGTGAGCGGGCCTCCCCCGTCCCACCCTCTCGTCCAGCCGGCCGTCCCGTAAATCGCCCTGCACCAGATGCTGGAGACGATATCCCTTTCTAGCAGGGATGATCTGACGCTACATCTACAAGAAGCAAGAAAGGGAGAAAGAACACATGGCGACTGCAGCCCCAACGCCCACTTCCAGCAGCGTTCGCATCACAGAGGTACGAGTCTCCAACTTCAGGTCGCTTGTGAACGTGGTCGTGGAGCTCGACGAGTTGACGGTGCTGGTTGGCGCCAATAACGCCGGCAAGACGAGCTTCTTGGATGCGATGTACGCCGCCATCGGTGCCGGGCGTAAGAACCTGGGCCAGGAAGACATTCACATCGCCACTGGCGAGGCAGTTCCTCCGCAGGATCGCGTTGTCACTATCGACGTGTGCGTCCGCCCCTTTGGCCCGGACGGGACGCCGCTAGACACATTTCCGACGGGTAGCTACTGGACAAGTCTATGGGGCACCGGCATCACGCAGAACCTTGATTTCCACGACCTCATGGCCTTCCGGACGACGTTGTCTTGGAGCGATGTGCGAGGCGATTACGCGATCGAACGCAAGTTTCTGAGGGACTGGCCGCCGGCCGCTACATGGCTTTCGGCCGACGTTTCAATCGACGGCGTCAGCGCCGAGCACCTCGAACACGTGGCGCTGCACTACATCGATGCGAAGCGAGATCTGGAGGATGACTTGCGCCGCCAGGGATCTTTCTGGCGTCGACTCACCGACAACCTCGGCCTGAGCGAAGAGGACGTCGAGACGTTTGAAAAGGCGCTCTCCAGCCTAAACGACAGCATCGTCTCCAAGAGCGAGGTGCTGCAGCACTTGAAGACAAACCTTTCGGACATGTCTTCCGTGGTCAGCTCGGACTCCTTGGGAGTCGAAATCACTCCCGTAGCTCGGCGGTTGCGTGACTTGTCGAAGGGCGTCGACGTGACGCTCGCGACCACAGGCGCCCAGTCATTTCCGCTGGCTCGCCATGGCATGGGCACTCGCAGCTTGGCGTCGTTGCTCGTCTTCCGGGCCTTCATGTCCTGGAGGTACGCGCTGGCAGCGAGCAAGGGAGACCAAACGCATTCGTTGTTGGCGCTTGAAGAGCCCGAGTCGCACCTGCATCCGCAGGCTCAACGTGCCTTGTTCTCGCAGATCAAGTCCATCCCCGGGCAGCGAATCGTGAGCACCCATTCGCCCTACTTTGCTGGCCAGGCCAAACTCGGGGAGCTGCGGTTGTTCGCCAAGCATGCCGGTGTGACAAATGCCAAGCGTCTGGACCTGTCAGCGCTGAGTCCGGACGACATCCGAAAGCTGGAAAGAACGGTCATCGCCTCCCGCGGAGACCTTCTGTTTGCGCGAGCGGTGGTCCTTTTCGAGGGCGAGACCGAAGAACAAGCGTTCCCGCTGTGGGCCGGAGCGTACTGGGGAGCGTCAACGCACGAGCTGGGCTTCAACTTCATCGGCGTGGGTGGAACCGACTACTTCCCATTTATCTGGCTGGCCGAGAGTTTCGGAATCCCTTGGTACGTTTTCTCTGATGGAGAGGACCGGCCGGTGAAGGTGCTTAAAGCAGCGGCGAATCGGGTCGGCGTCAGCGACATCTCGACTAAACCTGGGATTGTCGTTGTGCCGGAGAAGAATGACCTTGAAGCCTACCTTCTGGCAGACGGCTACATGGACGCGTTCGAGGCTGCAATTGAGACCTATGCCGGTGCCGGCGCGCTAGACAAGTACATTGACGAACTGGATGGCAAGCCTCTCAAGAAGGTTGAAGGCGTCGAGCTGCTCAGAGACTACAAGAGTGAGGGCGGCCGCCAGCGAGCCGCCCTGGACATGGTGAGCCGCGACAAGACTAGATTCGCGACACCTATCGCGATGGCTGTGTTGAAGCTGGCTGATTCGAATCGACGAGTGCCACCTCTCGTTGCCAAGTTGCTGGACGCGATCGGGGCGGACTTCGCTCTGCCGAAGGCCGATCTAGCCGAAATCACCTTCGACTAACGGAGTTGGTCATGTCTACCGTCCGCCTTTCTCCGTCTCAACGCGCAGTCGTTGACTTCAACGATGGGGCGCTTGCAGTGATCGCAGGCCCCGGCTCCGGCAAGACCCGGGTTCTCACGGAACGTATTCGCCGTCTGTTGACCACGATGCCAGGACATTTCCGGCTTCTTGCCTTGACCTTCACCAACAAGGCCGCCAAGGAAATGAACGATCGCCTGAGCGACCTGGCTGAGGCAAGAAAGAGAGCGTTCATTGGCACATTGCACAGCTTCTGCCTGGACGTCTTGGCGGATCGAGGGAAGCACATTGGCTTAGCCACGATGCCGCAGATCTTCGAGCAGTACCAGGACCGAAAGCAGATCCTTATGCAGGCGGTCAACGGCGACCCGACGCTTGGCGAGGAGCTTTCATACGTACCGCAGAAAGAACAAGGGCAGCGCCTGGACCATTGGCTCAAGAGCATCGCCAACATCAAAGCGCATCCGATCTCGATCGCCGCCAGTGATATCGAGGATCCGATCATTGCTCGCGTCTACGAGGGATACAACGCAGGGCTACGTGCCTGTGGCGCCTGCGACTTCGATGACCTCCTCCTGTTCACCTATAGGCTGTTCACGGAGGTTCCTCAGGTCGCAGACCTTTATCGACGCATCTTCGGCTACGTTTGCATCGATGAAGCCCAGGACCTGAATGAAGCCCAGTACGCAGTCATTTGTGCGATGGCCGGCGATTCGTTGAAGAACATCATGATGGTCGGAGATCCCAACCAGTCGATTTACGGCTTCAACACCTCGAGTCCTGAGTTCCTGACAACGAGGTTCAAATCAGATTTCGGGGCGGCCGAAATTCGACTGGACGAGAACTTCCGCTCCTCCAGGGCTGTCGTCAGAGTGGCCAAGTCGCTCGACCCCTCCTATGTGATCGGAGGTGAGCCCGTCGTCCAAGGGCATGCCGGCAAGATCGTCGGCGCGGACGAGGCAGACGAAGCGGACCGAGTGGTGAACCAGCTTCAACAGTTGGTCCAGGAAGGTCATCCGGACATCGAGGAGCCCATCACCTACAGCAGCTTCGCGATCCTCGGTCGGACTCGGTACGCGTTGCTCCGTGTAGAGCGAGTCCTCAAGGATCGAGGAATCCCCTTCTACAAGCGCTTGAGCGTCACTCACGAGAACGAATCTGATATCGCCGATGAATTCCAACTCGTGCTTCGCATCCTCAGCAATCCGCTAGATGCCGTCCACATGGCTGCCATCTGCAGACGCTGGAATCTTGCTATGCCGGCGGGCGGACTGGCTGACGCCGCCCAGGTCGTCGCGGTGATTCGCGAAATGGCGGACGCCAGCGGCCTGCCCGACCGCGTCGCCGTCGCGAAGGCTCTTGCCGCTGTCCATGTTTCAACAGCCCGTCCTCGTTTGGACCTGATGCCCGCCTTCAAGATTCTTGAGGACTACGCAGACACCTTGGATACGCCCGAAAGGCGCCCGATCAGGGAAGACGTCGCCGTGTTGAGCGAGGAGTGGGACCACTTCCTTCGCTCGGAAGGAGCACGCGCCCGCACGTTGCAAGGCTTCCTTAGCAACATTGCGCTAGGTACGTCTGGTCAGGCTACGAGAGACGGCGTTGCTTTGTTGACAGTCCATTCCTCCAAAGGCTTGGAGTTCGATGTGGTTTTCGTCGTCGGCATGGTGGACGGCGTCTTCCCAGACTACCGCGCTTCCACCAGTGCCCAAAAGGCGGAGGAGCGTCGAAATGCCTTTGTAGCAGTGACGCGGTCGAAGAGACTGCTTTTCCTCTCGTACGCTCGCAAGAGAATGATGCCCTGGGGCGAAGAATGGCAAGGCCATGCCTCTCCTTTTTTCCTTGCGGTGTAGCGCCATACACGGGCCGCTTGCGAGGACCGGTTCATTTCATCGTTTGCGATGGCCCGCGCCTCAAGCGCGTCATCTGACGATGCGAGCATGCTGGGTACTTTCGCTTGGCCTAGTTATTGGTGCCTGCACTCATCGACTCGGCTGACGCAAGGCTTCGTTGAGAGTCTGTGCCAGGCGTTCGCCAGCGAGCGCTAGACGCGACACCAGAATGCCGTCCCAATGCGTCGCGTAACCCGCGTCCACGGTCCTTCTGCTCGGATAGAACTGCGGATCACGATGAATGGCGCAGGACTCTGCGGCCCACCGCGATGGCTCAGCAGGATGAGCCTGGGGACGGATCGGCGTTGATGCGTCCTGAAGAAGCCGGCTATGACCGCCAGGTCTTTGGCGAAGGAGCTCACTGTCCCATACAGCATGCAGGTTAGTGCCTCGACCAAATGCGCGAACTTGGAACTGATTGCCACCCTTGTCGCTAGCCGATCCGGCATGCAGAGGCTGGTGGATATCCCCAACGAAGTGAATGATGTACTTGAGTGCGATCAGGCGCACTCTGTCTGGAGCCGTCGACTTCAAGATTCCCACCTGCTCGGCGATAGCCTCGACCACGCATCGGTCGTCTTTGCAGTCAAGCTCGCGGGTGTAGATGCAGCCAGCATCGGCGATGTTGACGTAGTGCAGGGCCGCGGAAGCAGGCCGCCGGCTTTGATCGGCCCAGGTTGACACCGAGACTATCGTCGCGCCGGGCTCGTGGTCCAGCAAGCGACTGGCTTCAAGCTTTGCCTCCGGCGTGAGCTGCCGTTCGGCCAATTCCGCGATGAGGCGATGGGCATCGGCTCCCCAAGCAAATGCCTCCGAAAAGCAGAGCGCGATTGAGATCGCAACGCATGCTCGGCAGCCACGCAATTCAAGACCCCCCAAAGCTGAAAGGAAGCTTGCTCAAAGTTGGCGATGGAGATGGTACTAGGCGTGATTTTGCCGACGGCAGCCGCCCTTGCCCCGACCTTGCGGGTTTAATGAACCGCGCCCGTAGCCTGCCCATCCCACCCTATTCGAAGGCGGCGTCATCGGTTGAGCACTTTGACGAGCAACCGTTCAATACCTTGAACGGCATGCGATGGTGGCACAGCGATGGATCCGTGAGCGATGGAGTCGCGAATATTCTTCAGGGCCACGAACTCATCCAAGTCCACATCGGTGAGATCAGTCCAGCTGCAAAAGGCGCACCAAGTGAATCGGTCGCGCAGGTTTCGTCTGCGCGCTTCATGGTCCTTCATGAGTTCGGTAGCCGCAATGGTCACCAATGAGTTCTTCGGATCTCGGCTCACAGCCTCTAGGTCCGGATCTATGCCTCTGAAGGACAGATGGATATGGACCTCAAGCGCCATGAAGAAGTAGATAAACCGCTTGAAATCGTCGGTCTCATAGTGGGCCAACTGGAAGAGCTTAGCGACCTTCGGATTCAAGGCGGTCGAGAGACGGGCGGCGCCAGAGAGCAGATTTCGGGCAGTCAGCGGGTCGAGGCTGACTGAGCTGAAAGCGAAACCCGAAGCAGTGACCACGATGTCGCGGACCGTTCCTCCCTGCGCGGTTCTTCCGAAGACTGCCGACTCGAGAGGCCGAAAGCGAAGGTGGTTGTTCGGGCGATTGAACTGGCAAGCAACTGCAGTCACAAGTTCGGGCAACACTTCAGCGGCTATCTTCCTGAGATCCGCCCTGGGCTTTGGAAATGCATCGTATGTGGTGACTTCTCCGTTGCTCTCGGTTCTGAAGAATCCGTCGTCGATTTCGTATTCACAGGAGGGGCCGAGCATCGCAATAAGGAACGGGCCCGTCCATCTATGCTCCCTTTCCCACTCTTCGACTTCTTCGATGTAGTTGACAGACAGCAGGGCCTGTGCGGCGGCGTTCACATCAGCTGACAAGGCGAGAAGGCAATCGTGTCCATTGATGGTCATAGAAGCCACCTCTGTCGACTGGACCGTGACCCCCTCTAAGGCGAACGCCTGAACGAAGTAGAACGACGCGCGAACGCTTTCGCCGTCTTGAAGACGACGCAATCCCATCGCTTCTTTCACCCGATCGCTGAACTGAACCATCGGGCAGGGGCCTCGTGCCAAGGTCGGTTCGTAACGGCGCTAGGCGCGGACGAGGGAAGTTTCACGATGCAATTCGCGCATGCGTTCCAGCATGTTCCCGCAGCAGGTACAGCAGCCCTCCGCCGTCAATAAGCTCGAGCGGCTTGTCCTTGGAGAAGTTGTATGCATCCGCGCCGTAGCCGCTCGTGCACACGAGAATGCCTTTGGATGCACCCTCGTTGAGCATCGTGCCGTACAGGTCGCGCACAGCGCTGACGCCCACCGTGTCACGGTACCGCTTGGCCTGAATGACGACCTTGCCTCCCAGAACCGGGCGGGCATCGAAAGCAACCGCATCCACGCCACCGTCCCTCGAGGAGCGAGTGAGCTTCGTCTCGAGGCCCATCTTTCCGAAAAGATTTGAGACCAGCGTTTCGAACTCACTGGGCGTCAAGTCCATTAGATTAGGGCGCGACTCGAGCCCCGAAAGCGCGTCGCCTTGCTCGATGAAGCGCTTGTCGACCATGTTGAACTCGATGAATGGCTTCACCGCTTGAAGCTCGTCAGGTCGGCTTGAGACATGCGCGCCAAGGTTCCGTAGGCAAGCTACCTTGTCGACCTTGTCGAGCCGAATCTGTTCGAACTCAGCTTTGGGCGCGCGAACGCTGATGACCGGGACGCGGACTTCGCGGCCGTTGGCCGGGTCGATGGTGTCCACGACGCCTGTGAACGTCACAATGGACAGAGCGTCGGCTTGGTCAGCCTCGAAGAGCTCATGCAGCGTTCGTAGGCTGAGCGCTGCCAGGATGTCTTGATATAGCTTCTTGACCTCAGCCGTCTTGCGAGGCTTGGGCTCAATCTCGTCGCGCGACTTGACATACCGGTACTCAGCCTCGTCGGGGATCACCGAGGACAGCGGCAGTTCGTACTCGACTACAAGCTCATTGGATGAGGGGTTGTACGCCAGCCGGAAGTTTTGAGGAAAGCCTTCTTCTGGATACTCTGAGCGCGTCAAGACCATTTCGTTGTAAGCCACGACGGCATCTGCTTCCTTGGCTCGGTACTCGGTCTCGAACTCGTCAACTTCAGCATTCCTTCTCTGCTGCTCGGCCTCGAAAGCGGCCTTACGTTCAGCGTGTTCTGCCCTCGCCTTGGCAGTCGCTGACGCCTTCGTCGCTTCGACGCGCGCGTGTTCCGTCACTGCAAAGGCGTGCGCAACGCGGTTCGCCTCGACTGCCTGTGCATGCTTTGATGTGGCCCCGGGGACAAGCTTTTGAATCCACGTGAGTGGAGCGACAACGGCGGCCGTCGGGGCCGGCTTCGACGCCAAGGCTGACGGGAGCCGGAATTCCTCGAACGCCACCCTGCTTCTCAGCGATTCGAAGGTGATGCGGTCGTCCACCCGGAGCGTGTGGGCCAAAATTTCTTGAAGCGCGTCGATGCGCTCTTGGATTTCTGCGTTCAGGTCTTCGGTTTCCGCCTCCCTGTCGGCAAGGTACTGGGCCTTGGCTTCCTTTGCCGCTGCTTGGTCGGCTCGCCGCTGCTGGTTGGCAGCCATGCGCTGATGGCGTTCGAGCTGTCTTGCCTGCGTTGCTGCCGCTCGAGCCGAACGCTGCCGGTTTCGTTCCGATGCAGCCATGGCGCGCCCGGCGGCGCGCAGGAATCCCTCAACTCCGGACCGTCGACCCATCTTGCACTCCCTCAGTTCTTGGACGAGCGGCATCGTGGCCGCCGAAGGATTGGATGATGGGTTCGCCCCTGCGTCAATTGAAGATCGCCCTGCAATGGACAGGGCGCCACGAGTCAGTGCTGGCGGCGTTCCGACGGTCCGACGCGGTCGCCCTATCCATCAAGCCAACATTGCGTCCTTGAGGAACTTCGACGGGCGCTCTCCATCGAACATCAGCGTGAGCTGTCGCTTCGCCCTGGTGAGCGCCACGTAGAGAAGGTTGCGGTTCTCTGTTGAGCCGGTACCAAACTCTCCCTTCGACAGGTGCGGCACAACGATGTGATCGAACTCAAGCCCCTTGGAAGCTTCAATGCTCGAAAGAACGACCCGGTCGCTCTCACGCAGCAGCCGGCGAGCGAAGTCCATCCTCCCAAGCATCCGGAAGCCTCCGTCAAGATCGGTACCTTCATCCGTCACAAGCCGACAGAGCTGTCGAATGTTGGCGGCGACCTGTTCCGCGTCGTCTTTGCGCACGAATACCCGAGCCGCCAGCCGAATCGGGTCTAGAGCCTTCAGAAACGATGCTGCGAATACTTCAAGGTCACCGGTGCGAAGCACCGACAGCGCTGCTTCGAGCTGGCGCAGCGCTGCTGGGTTGGCAGTTCGCAAGACGTGGCCTTTGATGAACGTCTTCGTGGTGTCCACGCTTTCCGAGGCCTCTCCAACAGCCGATTGCTGTGCCTGGACGCTGTCCAGGTGTCTCAGCTCGATGCTATCCACGCGCGCACCGGAAAACTGCAGCCAGGCGTATAGCAGCTTGGCGCGCTGGGCCTGCTCCTCGAAACCCTCGTAGTTGTCTGCTGCATGTGCGTAAAGGCCTCGCACGAGCATCGTCTCGGATCGATCCAAGTAGGGTTGAAATCCTGTCGCGGAATACGGAACACTCAGCTTCATCATTTCATGCTCGATCTGCACCGACTGGGCCGGAAATCGCAGGAGCACGCGCATAGTGGACAGCGCCTGCTGCTTGTGGTGGTCCGCGGCCTTTCGCGCGATCAGCTCGGCGGCCAAGCGGGCATCCGGGCAGTGCTCCCTGGAAATGGTGGTGTCCAGTGACGGATCGGCGGCGTACGACTTTCTCGCCAAGGCTCCCACGTGCTGCGCGAGTTCGGGGCTGAAGCGTCTGCTTAGGGTCAGCGGCAGAACTTGAGGCTTCCCGATCTCTGAGAAGAACCGAGATCCCATGAACTGCGCGTCAGCGCCGGTTTGAGAATGAATGACCTGATCGCGGTCTCCCACGCCAACAAACGCCGCACGCGGATTCGCGGCCAAAACGCTCTTGAGGACCGTGAAAGCTGCCTGGTTCACGTCGTGCATCTCGTCCAGGCATATCAAGGTGAAGCCCAATCGCAGCCATGCATCATCGGTCGTGATCTCACCAGCGAAGAGCATCCGGGCAAGGTCGTAGGTGCCGTCACCCTGGAAGCGAAAATCCGGTCTGTCGGGATGTCCGCCTTTGCGGATGAACTCGTAGCAACTCCATGCCCTCATAGTGAGGTACCCGAAGCCGAGTCCGTCGGCGAGTTCGGGCGTCATGCGCTCGTTTGGATCCAACTGCTCAACCAGCATGGTCCCTTTGAGCAACCCGAAGGACCGCAGCAGCCCTTCCACCAGATCTTCCGGCGCTGCTTCAGTCATCAGTTCGTCAGGAAACCGCTCATCTGGCAGTGACTGTGCGCGCTCGATAGCTCGAACCACATATGGCTCGACCTGTTCGGCCCGAACTACCACGCGTGCGGCGACACCTTCCGCTTTGGCAAGTACGGCAAGGCTGAACGCCTCAAAAGTCTGAATGCGCAAGCGCTTCACTACCGGTGCGGGTATTCCAATGTGGCTCAGGCGTTCCTTGAGCGCGATGACCGCGGGGTCCGTAGCGGTGATGGCGAGGACCGTTTCCGGTTGGGCGCCTCTCTGCAACGCTTGGGCGATACGCAGCGCGATCGTCGTCGTCTTTGCCGCGCCAGCATTGGCTTCTACCAGCAGCAGGCGAGTCTTCAGTAGCTGGATGGCGAGCTGCTCACCGCTAGGAACAATGTTTGCAGGGACGTAGACCGTGTCGCTCATCTTGCTATTTGACCGTAACCGCGGCCTTGGTGAGGGCCTGCACGGTTCAGTATGGCTGGAGAAGGCTAGAGGTGCCGCCTGTCGAAAAGCTTGCTAATTGGCCATCCGCCATAGAGGTTTGCTGCCTCCGATGCCTCTGCCAAGGCACGGAGCTCGCAGTCGCTTCCAACGGTGCCTGACCCGGCGGGAGCTCCAATGGCTCCGTAGCGCTCCTATGCACAGCAGCCGTTCTCAGCTGCGACTTCCTCAACGAAGCCAGAAAGCCGAAGCGGCGATGCGCGCTTCGCACTCTCGCATTTGCACCAACTCCCGGCGCTGTCGCACCCATGCCCATTCACAGAACGGTGCGCCCAAATAAGGTGCCTTTAAGTCACAAACTGACCTTGATTCCGTCGGTACCGGTCTCGGGATACCGGGTCTGGAACAGCACGCCGTGCTGCTTGTGCCGTGCATACTTCTTCGTCATGTCCGACTTGTAGTTGAACCACAGTATCGGCATCCGCGTACGACGCGCTCCAAGGATTACGGCTTGAACGGCGGCCGCGTCAGGATGGTTGTATTTCGCGCCATTGCTGCTGAACAGGAAGTGCTTGGAGTCCACCAGCTTCATGAACTCCTTGGTGATGTTGTTTTGGCTGCCGTGATGGGCCAACTTGACCGCATCGACCTTCAATACCTTCTTGTCTTTGGGAATCAGCTTGCGGATGGAGGCGCAGACCACGTCAGCATGTGCGTCGGCAAGGAAAAGGCAGCTCTTGCCTGCGTATGTCGCCAAGAAGGCGATGCTGCTTCCGTTGGCGTGTGAATTGTCGATGCCATTGAGCTGCGCTTCGAGCTGGGCGGTGATGTCCTTGGGTCCGAGCACCAGTCCTTCGTCTGGGTGATAGCGATGGTCTTCCGCCAATTTCTCCCAGGCCGCGTCAAGGTCCCCAGGGTCGGTGCGCCACTTGGAGATATTGCGTTCCCACTCCTTCGCCATCTTGTCCAGCTTCGCGTCGTCGGGTGAAAGGACGGTTATCTCCATGCCACCAGGGAGGGTGACTACCGGTAAGGGGGCGTTCTCGTCGGCATCCACTTTGACGGCCTGGCCGGAAAAAGCCTTATTCCAGGTGTCGTTGGCACGCAGGTGAATCAGGGCACTCAGGTACTCACCCTGTTTGCCGTCGAGTGTCTCGGCCGGCCGCATGTGCTTGTAGCCGTTGAACCAGATTTCCCGCGGGCGAATTGCCCACTTCCTGCGCTGAGGCGCCAACATTCGCACCACGCCTTCAATGTGGTCCGTGTCGACATGTGTGACCACCAGAAGCTCCACATCCTTGTCATCCGCCGGGACTGTGTCTAGCTTTTCCTGGACCTGGGGCCACGCCTCGATCGGCCCCGCGTCAATGATGACGCGCGAAAGGGTCGCGTCGCCGTATTCGACCCAAAGGGCGTCGCCATGGCGGGCTGGGAGCATCTCGATGGTGAATGTGGACATGTCACGCTCCTACCTTGAGTTTCCAGTCGGCATCCCCGTAGGCCACCAGAGCCAGCGGAATGAGGTGGTTCGCGAGCAGGCCCTCGCGGCGCATATCGCGGATCGCTTCGCCCAAATAGAACGTCGCGCCTTGCCTGCGCAAAATGCTTGCTGCCAGCAAGGCGGCTGCCGTCGGTGCCTGTAGGCCTGCAACGGTCGAGATCGTTGCGACGACAACCGCGGCGCCCCGCGCCCGGATCCACTGGACATGACGGCTGTAGTCCTCGGTCGCTTCTGCCGTGTCGCAACCCAAGAGGACGACGATGGGTTTGACCGGAGAGCCATCGGGACGCACGTAATCGGTGTCGATGTCCATGGTCGCTTTCGGCTCGCCGCCGATTTCCAGGCTCACTTCCCCGAGTTCTTCGTCCGCGTGTGGCATGGTCAGTATGAGTGACGGCTTATCCGCTGTGACTGCCGCTTTCCAGCCCGCCCAATCCTTGACAGGCGTTGCCTGGACGAAGGGGAACGGTGCTAACGCGTCAACGACCATCTTGCGGCCATCCTCGTGCACGTTCTTACTGCTGGCGATCACGACGCTGCCATAGAGCTTCAGCTCCTCAGTGGTGCGTTCTCTCTCGGACTGCAAGAACAGGTCCTTGTCTTCCGTCGTGTGCTGCGGCGAGAAGATATGCCGCTCGATCACCTTTTGCTGTCCCCAGAAGCCCATCGGGCAGACATGCATCTGGTGCTTGGGATTGGTGTGTAGCTCGCACGTTCCTTCGCATTTGCCGGTTTCCACGCTCGAACGCCACTTTGGACACAGAGTCGCGTTCAGGTGCGGCAGATTGAACGTGTAGATGAACTCGAAAGGGATGACACCCTCTGAGCGGGTGCTGACTACCTGGATGTACTCCTCGTTTGCGACCTCCAGCTGGTTGCTCGAGTGCGACAGTTGTTCGCCAACCAGCGCTCGGTGAAGTTCCGCTCCCTGGCGTGCCAACCTGACGAGGAACTCGCGACCGTCCGCACCGTCCAGGCCGTTCAAATAGCTCTTGGCGCGCTCCGCCACCTCGGTCAGCAGGATGTTGATCGTTTTGATCGGCTCCTTGATCGATTGCGTGTTGACTATCCAAGCGCGGTGCGCGGCCAGGGCGACCATGCGAGGCTCGTCAGCGGCGGTGTGGTTAGTGACGATGGACAGGTCGAAGGCTCGCCGCTCGTCCAGTTCCGCCATGCTGCGGCGCACGGCGTGCAACTCCTCGAAACGTGGTGCTCCCTCTATGGTTCCGAGTGCGTGTGTTTCCGGCACAGACGCCAACAAGCGGGCGGTTTGCAGCACTCGGCCGCGATGGACGACGCTCACTCGGCCGTCGAACAACCCGCTCCCTATCGGCTGAAAACGGAATTCGCACGTCGTGCTGTTACCGGTGGCAGGCAGGGTGATCGTGCAGCGCATAGGCGCTTTGAGCTGGTTCGGCTCCGTCAGCCACACCGTGAGACTCGCGTATTCATGGCCCTGCGCGAACTCCTTGGGTGCCGACTTGGCGGCTATCCAGCGCTTGTCGTCGGGCAGTCCGATACGGATTTCAAGTGTGGTCTCGGTGCCGAGAGGGAATCCATGCACGGCCTCGTTGTGGTGGACACCGCCGACGTATGCATACATCTGCAAATGGCGGTCCGAGGCCACGCGCTCCGGCCTGGCCTCCGCGGCTGCCGCAGTGATGGCACGCGAAGCCTTCGCCAGTCGCGTCGCTCCGTTGCTTTCCTGGTCGAACACCAGGTTGCCAACGTCGAGTTGAATGCCCCGAACGCTGAGCCGATTGCCGGCAGAATCGTCCAATCCACCTGCGGCATTGATGAACATGCCCTCGAGATCTGTGTACCGAAGCGTCGCGGCATCGGGAAGGGCTTTCAGACTCGAGTTCAGCGTCCCAACGACATCAGTCAGGCGAAAGGCAGCGGTCGCATCAGCTGCCCAGATATACGCCACGTTCTGAAATCCTGCGGCAAGTGCGACGTCCACAGGGTCGTCGTGCGAAAAGTTCTTGAGGAAGTTGTTTAGTCGAGTGCCCTGCTGGTCGCTCGGCTCAGTTTTCCTCAAGGACACAATGGCCCCCGCTTGAAGCAACTTGGCCGCTAGAGCGCGCGTGTCATCGTTCCATTCGCCATCGTGGCCACTCTTCAGTACAACGATGTTGGCTTTGCAGCTGTAATTTCGACACGTCAGTGCATGAACCAGTTCGCGGACAGTGCCTTCGAACCAAAGGAGATCACAGTTTGATCTGCTGCGGTCCAGAGCGTAAATGTCGGCCAGAGTGCCAGTCGTCCAGTGGGTGCGGGCTTGCGAAAGCGCGTCGGGTTCCTGCCCCTGTAGGTACCCGAACCGGATCGGCCATCGGAAGTAAGGCCGCACGTCGGTCTGCAGGCCCATCGACAGCGACAAGGCCCAAGGGGCTTTCAGTAGCAGGTCGTGGTACTTGCGAAGATCGTCGAGGGATGAATAAGCGCGCAGCAGGTGGACACGAAGTGGTGATTGCCACTGCGATCCAATCGCGGGCGGGGCGCGCGAACTGAGGACCGCCCTGATGATGCTCAGCCACCGGCGCGACGTGACACCTAGGTACTCTTGCCCTAGGTAGCTGACAGGAGGACGCCATTTGAGGCGACGACCGCTGGTTTCGCTGCCTGACAAGATGGCCTGGAGAGCCCCCTGAATCAGCCGTGGGCCATCAGTGAGCCTCCTGCGCCTGTACAGCCAGGCTGCTACGAGGCCCATACCCAGCCATAGGGTCGCCGTCTCCTCCTCGTCGGAGGAACCGCTCCAAGCAAGCCAGCGCTCGAAACTCCCCATGCATCCTCCTTCGCCGGTCGCTGCTCCTCAGTCGGATAGTTGCGCAGTCGTAGCGAGCACCAGCATTGTTTTGTTGTCGGTGGTGGTCGGAGTTGTATCACGCTGCCGGCGAGGGGCGCCCCGGTGGTACTTTTTCAAACCGCACCATCAAAGGGAGTCCACTCGCCATGCCGATGGCCGGGTTTGACGTCTTGCATCGCCGCCACTAGTAGGCGGTCGATTGCACGCCCTCACGAGTGGCTGCTATCTGCAGAGGGGGCGGTGCTCGCTAGGCCGGGGGCGTTGGCGCCGCAGGGACCTGGCAACGTTCGACTTTCGCGCTTTGGGCCTTGAGTCGGACTTCTGCCAGGATCTCACGGCAGGAGCTGGCTCCGATGTATCAGGCTTGGTGAGGGTCGTACTTGGTCTGATAAAAGGAGCCTTGTACCCCAGCGATCGGCTGGTTGCTCGCCGTCAGCATGTTTGCAACGACCGCGAGCCCGTCCACCCCACGATCGCCAACTGGCATGGTGATTTTGCTGGAGTCGGTGACTTGGTCCGCCTGGGTTAGAAGCGACCTGAAGGAGAGCTTCTCCTGCAGTTGCTCCTTGACGTTGTAGAAGGTGTAGTTCTCCATCTTCCCGGTCACGTAGCTGAAGTCTTGGCGCGGAGGGTTTGAACTCGAGGCCTGGAGATTGTCGATGGCCGTGGATACGAACGCTTGAGCAGCGCCTTTAAGGTCGGTGTTTGCGTTCAGCTTCCTCTCCAGCCACTTGGCATCTTCAGCGTTCAGCCCAGTCACCTTGAACTTGCCGTCGACAAGCTGGAAGTCCCATTTCCCAGCAAGCTCCGGACGCCGTTTCGCTACCAGTGCGTCGATCTTCCCGAGTTCGCGTTTGATCGTCTCCATGCTTCGGCCAGCATCCTCGTACTGCGCCCTCCGCAGTTCACCAAACTGCTCTACGGGCTTCGGGATGCTCGACAGGTCAACGATGGTCGCAGCGCCCAAGGACGGATCCTCGAACGTTCCCCCGCCTTGCTCCTGAGCTTGCTTGATTTGCTCGGAAGTGACAGTGCTCGACGAGGTAGCCGACGGCTTGGCGCCCACGGTACTTGTGCTGAGCGACAGGTTTTGGGTGATGATGCTAATCATCGTTTGCCTTTCAATAGGCGGGCTTTCGCCCGCCCGGTTTCTAAGCGATCAATATCGCCCTTGGTACGTTTCGGAGCAGATGCGGGTAAACGGAAGGACCGTCGTGCTGCTGTTGCCCGGGGGCGGGTTCACACCGGCGACCGTGATGGTGACGCTGCCCCTTTGTGCGGTCCCGTTCCAGTGATCCGTGGGGCTACCAGGGCCCCCGTAGCCGTTCGAGGACTCCACCGGGCCCGTGCAGGCCGGGAAGTTGGCGGTCACCGTGATGAAGCCGTACTCATCCGTGACGCCACTCATCGTCTGCACCGCGGCACCGAGGTTGTACGGCTTGAAATCAAAGGTGACGGGCTCATTCGGCACGAAATTGCCGGTCGCGTCCTTGATCTTCGCCGTGACGGTGAGATACGTCGCAACCTGGATGGCTCCGGAGATCGGGTACCAGCGGCTGATGTTCTCGGTGTTGACCGTCGTGGTCTGGTAGATGTAGTTGCGCGCGCCGCTCAAGCGCACGGAGTAAGCCTCGTCTGCGGGCGCCGCAGCGTTGGTACCCGACACGCGGACCATGAAGCCGTAGGGCGTCGTGGTGCCTGCCGTGTTGGAGTTGGCGGAGACGGCCGTGTTGGTCTGGCCAGAAGCGCTAGCCGGCACGATGGCCTCGGTGCCCAGCGCATAGACGTTCGGCGCCAGCAACTGTGCCGGCCGAATGCCCACGGTCTGGTTGGTCGTGCGGACCATGTTGTAGTTGGCTTGCGTCTCGCCCGTGTCGAGCGGGTAGAAGTAGTAGCCGTTGCTGCTGCCTGGCGTCGTGATGGTGGAGTTGATGCCGCGGTTCATCGGGACGCCGGTAGCGTTGGCGGCGGTGTCGTTCAGCGACGTTGGTGCCGCGGGCGCGCCAACGTTCACGCCGATGTTCATGTTTTGACCGCCTGGGCCGCTGAACGGCCGAATGACCAGGCCAATGCGCTGGGCTGCAGACATCGTGAAGTTCAGCGCCAGCGGCGTCCCGGTGCGGGCCTCAGACAGCTTGAAACCGCCGCCGTTTGGGTAGATCACGAAGAGTTCAGCGATTCCAGTCACGTTGGAAGGCAGTGCGACCTCCACGGGCATCGTGACCGCGCCCGAAGTCACGAACTGGAAGCAGCTCGAGCCACCCGTAGGTGCGGTGATAGCCGTCGTGACCTGGCCAACCGGGATGGTCGGGCAGTTGGGCGCCTGGTTGCCCATGGCGCCGGCATAGCCGACGCCCGGTGTCAGGTTGCTGTAGCGAAGGCACTTGCTGCCAAGCGTGCCGAAATACCAGGTCTCACAGGACCGTGTGTCCGCGGTTAGAGCAGACGTGGTCATTGTCGACGCTGCCTGCTGCTGCGGAGCGTTGTAAGCCGCGTCGACCTGAGCCTTGCTTGAAGAGGCGGAAAGAGCCGCGAACGCCTGCGTCGGCAGGGCCATCGTGGTGATGGTCAGCATGCCGATAAACAAGCGGGTGGCCGGTGATGTGTTTTTGAGCACTTCTATCCCTTTGCGAGTTGAGCAGAGACCCAGGCCCTAGATGACAGCCGGACCTGGGAGACATGCCTGTTCAACCCGCCATGAGCTACATCGGCTCCGTGAAGGGAAACTTGAGCGCTATGCCGGGTCGTCAGGCGCCGGCAGGATAGATGGTTAGGAACGGTCGAAAAATGAGAAGCTGCGCTCAATTGAGGCACTAGTTCTCGGATCGATCCCGAATGTGAACTACGCCCGGTTTTCGGCGCTAAACACGCGTTCGGTAATAGTCACGTCCCGGTTTAATACGATCGTCCCGCGGAATGCAAAGAGATAAAGGCGGCCGGCGAGTAGTGCGAACGACCCGAGGGCGTTCCGCGTCACACGAAAAGCCGGTTGAAAAGATTCGCGAGTTCCTGCGGCAGCGTGGACAGCACGGAGCCGACCAGCAGCCAGGTGGTCCCAAAGAGTGTGATTGCTGAATTGATGTTTGTCGCTTTGGCTGACTCGGCCTTCAGGGCTTCGAATGCTGCTTCGCGGGCCATGCTCTCGGCATGGAGGAGGCCGTGTGTATTGGATCGGGCGTTCTGAATCTCGAGAAAGGCGTCGGCCAAGGACTGGTGGACGATCTCGATGTTCTTCTTCAGTGCTTCCGCGAAGGCCTCGGGAGTGAGATCCGTTGGCGGGATGAAGTGCTTGACCGACGTGAACCCGCCGCCAGCAATCCCATAGGAAACGACCAGATCTGCGGTGACCGTCCGTGTGCCGATCGGGATGGCTCGCATGTAGGCAGCCAGTGCTCCCCACAAGCCAAGCTGTCCTTGCTGGCGCAAGGCTTTGTGGATGCCAGTCACGAGGACGATGGTTCCGAGAACTTGCAAGGCCAGGCCTGTCCAACGGATCGTGGGCTCGGTCCTCAACCAGGCGGCAATGCTGATCGCCACGATCAGCCCCAACAGGCCAATCCAGAAGGCGACGCCCTGGCGCAGCCAGGACAGCCATGAGCGAATGCCGCCGATATGCATCGTTTCCGTCCCCAGTGTCTTCGCGATCAAACTGCCAATCCCGGACGCGTCGGCTGATGCCATGGCGCCGGTAGGAGCCGCCGGGAGTAGTCTGTGTTCCAGTCATTTTGTCCGCCATCCGGCCGGTCACGGGCCGGACTGACCGACATGTTTGAGCGGTGATATCCAACAGTCGCCGGACTAGGTGCTTAAAAGACGCTGGACTGAGTGCTCAGGCGGCGTAGGAATACGCACCAGACAAGCCAGCAGCTGCCGCTGGCGCGAAACGAACTCGACCAACGCCGGTTAGTTGCCCAGGACCTGATAGATTCCGCTGGCCGAAGAAGCGGCAATGAACGGAGGATGGATGAGCGAACCGAGTTCTTCATCGGTGTGGCGTTGGCGCCTTTTGGGCATCGCTCCGCTGTATGCAGGCTTGACCCTAGCGGCTGCGACCTTAGCAAGCCCGAGTGGCGATCCGCGCGACCCATTTGGCTCGCTACATCGACTCTTCACCCCGGTGGCGGAGGTCTTGCCAGGTGCTGGGGTTTGGCCCCAGTACTTCGAGCTGACAAGCAGGATCGGTGGCGCGCTCCCGCTATCTCTCGTGATGATCGCTGTCCTGATGCTTATTGGCGTGGGAGCATTCGCTCGCGCTCGAAGCATCGCAACGCAGCTCCGCAACGAGGCAGCTATCGCCAGGGATGAGTTAATACGCGAGAGGGTACGGCGCCAGGTGAAGTGAATCCCTGACTAGGCGGTCGCTGCCTTGATTGCTTTGACCAGGGCTGCAACCCCCCGCATACGTGTGTGGTTGATGTTCTCGAATCGCCACTGGCTCCGGTAGTGCATCGTCGCTCCCCAGCCGTTCTCAGCTGCGACGACTTCAAGGAAGCTGGCTAGCGCAGCGGCGGTGATCCGCTGCCCGTGCATATCGCGCACCAAGAGTAGCGACAGCTCATTGGGACGCTTGTGCTCGATGTCGATCAGGTACCACCAAAAGTTGTTGCGCCAGCCCTCCGCAGCGACAAACCGCCTAGTTCGGCTTCCGGGCGAACGCGACATGCGGCGCCAACTCCGCGCGCGTCTGGCGTTCACTCGGCTGAAGTAGTTAACGGCGTGAGTACCGTGGCTGGCCTGCATGCTAGGAGGGGATACGCCTATGCCCTTCATCGAAATATGTCCGGAGCCGTCAAGCTGCTTCAGCGCAGCGAACAGATCGTCGAAGGCCTCGGGCAGCGGCGTTTCGGGTTCCAGTTCCACGTCAAGAGGCGCCGTACCGCCCGATCCTGAGCGCTCTTCCGTAGACGCTGTGCCGTCGGATGGGGTTCCCACTGGAGCGATGACGGTGGTGCGCCTGCTGCCCGCCAGTTCGCGTTTGCTGGAGACGATGTCAAGGCCGCGAGGTTGCATAGCGCCAAAGACCCCGATCGTCGACCTTTCCAAATGCGCGCCTGGCGGGCGCATCGACGTCACGGGGAGCACAGCTGGGTCGAAGGCCGCGGGCTGACGCTTCACGATCATCCGCGCGTCGCTTGAACCGGTGCCGGACGTGTCATCGCGGGTGCATTTGATCTGGACGATCTCCAACTTGGAGAAAACCAGCTGCACATCGATCTTGCGTATTTCGTGGACAAGATAAGCCGGGATCGTCTTCCTCGCCGCGCCTTGTTTTGCCCGGAAAAGAAGATACGAGCCGACGAATTCAATTGAAGCCGGGTGGGTATACGGGAACGAGAGCTCCAGCTGCAGCTGAAGTCTGGAAGGGCCATGGTGGTTGGCGCGTTGAACCACGAGGCCAGCTCGCATCGCCTTCCACGCCTGTTGAGCGACGGGGTCTTCGTCGATGTGCGCGAGAGTCGCGGCCTCGGATGGCTGAAGCCCGGGACGCAACTCGAGTGCGACGCTTCCTCTGGGAGAGCCTGGACTGGGAGGGTGTCGCTTTATGAGACCAGCAAGGCTGTGGCCATGCAGCATGAGATATCTTGCCGTGGCGGCGGACGATGCGAAGGCGGCCTGGAACAGGACGACGCACGGTAGAACTATGAGGATGCTCCTGCCTGGCGACACCTGGCCTTCGCCGACTAGCACCCAAGGGGTGCCGATTTGACGCAGAGTCGCGGCGCATAGGTTCGAGACTCTCGGAACACGCAACTTCGAGCCGCGGTAGGTCAGACGTAGCTCTGCGCCATTGGGGCTTGTCGACGCGGCGTCGAGCTGCACCAGGTCCATGTCCCCATGCGACAAGACGGCAGACCTCGTCTTCTGAACGGCAGCGGGAGAGATCTGCACCCCGTCTTCCCAGATCGACCCAGCCTTGAGGAATGGGATGTTCCCGACGTCGACGGACACGGTCCGAGCCATTTCCTCCTTGGCTCCATCTGATATCCAAGGAATCAGATCGCCTGTAGGCAGCCGTCGCAACCTGACAAGGTGAACGCGGATTCGGGGACGCGCTGTGGCGCGGTGGTTGGGGTCAATCGCACCGAGCCACTCAATACACCAGATTCCAGGAGCCAGCTTGAATGCTTCGATCTGAAGCGTTGGGGAAATGGGCATCTGCAGCGATGGGCCCACTCGGATCCCAACTGTCAACGTTGTTCCGAAGTGTGCCTCCACATATGGGAAGGGAGGCCGAGAAGATCACTCAGTAGAGTTGCAAGGCCGTAAAGCCAGAATCCGCTGCGGCTTCGCAAAAGGGAACCGGAACTATGGTTTTGGAGCAATGGGTTCAACCTGCAGGCACTGAAGGACCGACAACGCCCATGCGCGGTTCGCTCGGCGAACCACTTTGTCCCTTCCTCGCCACTCATATCGAGGCTGGCTGTGCTGCCTATCACCACGATGTCAAGCAGTGCCAGAGGCTCGCCGCCAGCTTCAAGAGAAGCCATGCCCGTAGAGTCGACAGGTAGTGGAGGCGGCATCCCTCTTTGGGTTGCCGTGTATCTGGCCGCCTACATTGCATTCTCCTTGTGGTCATATTGGGACGACTTAGCCAAGAAGAACTTTGGTCGATGGGAGGCGGTAGAGGCCGTTGGCAACGTGTCTCTTATCACTGCGGCAATCTGCTACTGGCACTACCCTTTCGGGGAGCTTCTTGGTCGCTGGGCTGTCGTCCTGTTCGCTCTCGGCGTCTTCTCCTTGATCGGGTTCACAGCCCACAAGGCCGTCGCGACGCAGCGAGACGTGACTGCAACCCCGAAGGAGCGGGTCGGGTTCTCGGTCGCTGGAGCGGCGTTTCTTCTGCTCCTGAATGCGCCACTTTTGTGGGGCGGGTTTCAGCTTGTCCGAGCTTGGGCGTTTGCCTAGCTCGTTAGCTCGCCACAAGTCGATCTGAGCTGTCCCGACCCGAGCGGATCCAGGCCAGCGTGTGAGAGCAGCGGACGGCGCCTGTTGAATTGGGGATTCCCAGCTCCCCTTAATCCAAGGGGCGTGTCGCTGTTCTTGTTGCTTGCTGCCTAACTTTCCTTCTGGGAGCATGGACCGACAAGCTGCGCTTCGCAGCGGGAGGAACGTACTGTGGGATCCAAGCTCTCTCTCAGATTTCTCGCGGGTACCGCCGGCCTAATCGCAGCGTTTGCGGCGCATGCGGTTGGCATCGTCGAAACCCAGATCACGTTGACCAGCCTGATCGTCAAGGATGCGCTCGGCAACGTGGTGCCTACCGTGTTTGCTCCGACCACTATTGCGCAGAACTCCTACCCCTCGAGCTTTGTGTACGCCCATGGGCAAGTGGACGCCTACGGTGACCGTCTCGAGGTCACCGACTACCACCGGAAGCAAGACCTGCTCGCGCGGTCGACGCATTTCACGGTGCCGCCTGGAACTGAGATGTCGGCCAAGGCGACCACCTCGGGTGGCTTCTTTAACACGTTGACCGCCAATGCGTACGCCGGGGCGTTCAACGCTTCGATCGATGCCCAGGCTGAGGTGTTCTACGACATCCTCCTACCCGCTCACGGATCTGTGACTGTCAGCGGCAAGATGTCTGGCTACGCCCTCAGCGCCGGCCAGCCGACCGGTCCCTACAACGTGCCTCATGTTTCCGGGTTTGATACCTACCTGGTCTTCAGCCCGCAATTCGTCAATGGTGAGGTCTATCGCATCACCGGCAGCGTGACGTCGGCCAATGCGCCGTACCTCACTGCCGAGGACTCGCAGTCGATCTCTTTCTCCCAGACATTCGTCAGCCCTGCGGGTCTGGACTCCTACGCGCACGTTGACTTGATCGCCTCAGCGCATGTCGGCAACGCCGCCTTGGCTTCCGCGGTGCCCGAGCCTGCTACATGGCTGATGACGTCCATCGGGCTGTTTGCCCTGGCAACACTCAGGCGGCGTCGAGACTGCTGACAACGGCGACCCCGTTGCGGTAGCAGTCAGGTGCTGGTCCGCGTCGAGGCCATCGCTTGCCACCTCTGGCTCTGACAAACGCGGGTCTCCCGAGGGAAGAGTTAGCCACCCGACAGGTTGGATTGCTTAGCTAATCGCAAATACCGTGGCGTAGTCGCATTGATTGTGGCCAAGTCGCACTTAGCGCGGCGTCTTACACCGCCGCCCACCAGGGCCACGCTGGAAGCCGAATGGTGGGGAGAACGCAGCGGCCGTTGCCCCCAGCGCTCGATGTCGAACTGACCCGCCAGGCTGAGCACGGCCGCGGATTCGAGGGCCGCTTCATCGTCCAGGGCCGGCAGCAGGCTGGCCAGGCGCTGGGCCAGCATGGATTTTCCGGTGCCGGGCGGCCCCACCATCAACAGGCTGTGGCCGCCGGCAGCAGCGATTTCCAACGCGCGCTTCGGGCCAGCCTGGCCCTTGATATCGGCCAGGTCGGGCAGTCCGCGAGCGGTCTCGCGGGGCAGGGCGGCAGCGCGCGCCAGGGCTTCGCCTTCGGGCTGCAGCGCGGCGACGACGTCAAGCAGATGTCCGGCCTTCCTCACCACCAGGCCATCGACGAGGGCGGCCTCGGCGGCGCTCTCCACAGGCAGCAGCAGCTCCCGCTCGCCACCAGCTTGCCGCAACGCCAGCGCCATCGCGAGGGCGCCGCGCACCGCGCGCAACTCGCCAGCCAGCGACAACTCGCCCGCGCATTCGAGGTGCGCCAGTCGGGCGGCATCGATCTGGCCATTGGCGGCGAGCAGGCCCAGGGCCATGGGGAGGTCAAAGCGCCCGCCTTCCTTGGGCAGGTCCGCCGGCGCGAGGTTGACGGTGATGCGCTTGTTGGCCGGGAAGGACAGGCCGCTGTTCTGCAGCGCCGCGCGCACGCGTTCGCGCGCTTCCTTCACTTCCGTCTCCGCCAGGCCGACGACCGTGAAGGACGGCAGGCCATTGGCGAGATGGACTTCCACGGTCACCGGCGCAGCGGCAAGGCCATCGAGGGCGCGGCTATGGACGGTGGCGAGGCTCATCAGAAGGTGGGGAAGGTGGACAGCTGGGTGGCGAGCACGAAGCGTGTCCAGGTGCGGCGGTTGCGGAAGGCGTCGGCGCAGCCAGGATATTGCGGATTGGCGGTGCAGGCCTGCCACCGCGGGTCGACCTGCTGGTTGAGGGTCGCGACGCCGAGAAAGATGCCGGAGCGGGCGACCAGGGTCTCGAAGGCATGGCCCTGGGGCACCTGATCGCCGTAGAACTGCGGCGCGCGCTTGAACAGGGACAGGGCCTTGCGCGTGAAGATCAGGCCGCCGTCGCGCATCTGCGAGCCGGGCATGGGCTGGCCCGTCGCCGGGTTCATCGTCATCGTCGTCAGCGCGGTGTCGAATTGCGTGCCGACGAAACGCGGCATGCGCGGCGACTGGACGGCGCTCTCAAACTCGCCGGCGCGCGCGTTCACGTCGGCGAAGCTCGGGGCATGGGCCGCCCAGACCAGCTGCTGCAGATTGCCGTCCGCGGAGCGGGCGACGCAGGCGCCGCCTTCCTGCTGCAGGCTGGCATCGGCCGGCACCAGGACGGTCGCGCCGCTGGGGGGGTGCACCCAGACGCGGAATTGTTCGCCGGCCAGCGTCGCGATGTTGTCGCCGGAGATGCTGACGAGATAGATGACGCGCTGGATGTCATCGGCGCCGCGCATCAGCTCACCAAAGGCCCGCACGCCGGAATCCGTGAACTCCAGCGCGCCGCAATTCAGCTTGCGCCCCTGCTGACGCGCCACCAGCATGGCCGACAGGTCGGGCAGCGAGTAATAGGTGCTGGCGACCTTCACGGCCCGGTCGGTGGGCTCGGTCGAGTCCAGCAGCCGCTTCACGCCGTCGCTCGGCCAGCCCCAGCTCGCCGGCGCCGCGCCGGCCTTGAGCCCACCCGCGACCACGCCGATGACCTCGCCCGCCGCATTGACGATGGGCCCGCCGCTCATGCCGGGTTGCAAGGCCACGTTGAAACGCAGCACGTCGCGCTCGGTGGCGATGGGGCTGCCGCTGTTGCGCAGCTCGTCGGCGGCCGCCGCGGGCAGGATGTCCATCAGCCGCGTGGCGCCGGTGGAGAAGCGCACTTCCTGGTCGCCCGCCGTCGGCATGCCCAGGGCGTAGCCGAAGCCGGCAAAGATCTGGTCGCGTGAAGGCGCCGTGGCCGCCAGGCGCAGCGTCGGCACGGCCGGCGGCGCGTCGATCTGCAGCAGGCTGAGGTCACCGGCGGCCAGCACCCGCACGATGCGCGCTTCGCGCCGCTTGGGCGCGGGCGCCTTGACGGCCTCGTAGCTGACCTGCACGGTGCGGCAGCCGCCGACCACATGGTGGGCCGTGACGATGCGACCGGGCTGCTCGAGCGCAAAGCCGCTGCCGCTGCGCGAGATGCCGTCGGCGCAATCGCTGGCCGTCACCTGCACCAGGGTGCGCAAGACCTGCTGGCGCGTCTCGAAGCTGGGCGCCTGGGCCCAGGCCGTGCCGGCGCCCAGCAGTGCGAGCGCGGCAAGGGCTTTCATGGGGCGCACAGGTACAGCGGTGCCGCCCGCAGCGCGGCCGCCCGTTCGGCCTCGGGCAGGGCCTGGATGGCGCGGCCGGCGCGCTGGGCCGCATCGCCCCCGGCCTTCAGCTGCAGCAGCAGGTCACCCGTTGCGGCGTTCTCGCCAACGAGGCGGCGCAGCGGACCGCAAAAGCCCGCGGGCTCCGCGTAAAGCACGGGCAGGGCGGCCGCCACGGCCAGCTTGGCCGCCTCGCCATCCTTGCCGACCGCCTGGGTGCCGGCCGGCAGCAGGCCGTAGCGCAGGAAGCGCAGCATCTGGCGCTGCTCGGCGGGGTCGGTGATCTCGATCTCGGCCAGCTGGCGGCGCAGTTCGGCCACATCGGGGGCCAGCCAGCGGGTGCGCAGCTGCAGGCCAAGCAGCAGGGCGACGGCGGCGGCCAGCGCAAAGGCCGTCAGGCGGTGGGCGCCAAGACGCGACAAGCCCAGGGGCAGCTTGTCCGACAGGCCGAACAGGGCCGCCAGCAGCGCCACCAGCCCCGTGACGACGGACGACACGACCGGCTCGGCCGACAGGCCCACCAGCAGCCCGAGCAGCAGCCCGAGGGCCGCACCGGCGGCCCAGTCGATAGCCGTCGGTGCCGGGCTCGGCAAGGGGGCGGGCGGGGTGGCGGACGGCTCCGGCATCGAGGGTGCTCCCAGGGGTGGCGAACCAGTCTAGCCGCCGGCCTGGGGCGAGTCGGCCCGGGGCTTCTCCCAAGAATGCACCATTTCGGTGCCACATCCTTCCGATGTGGGATCCAGTTTGGTGCAAACGCCTGAGTTGCGGGCGCCGCCGGCCCAGATCCGTGCGGCGTGACAAGGTGTGACGCTTGGCACGGAAGCTGCAAATACCCCGCCGGACCGTATCCCACCCATTCACTACTCAGGAGCCCCGCCATGAAGTTGTCCCCTTCGCTGATTGCACTCGCGCTGTCCGCGGTCGCCCTGCCCGCGTTCGCCGATGAGCCGGCGCCGGACCCGTTGTCATTCAACGTCGGCGCGGTCAGCGAATACCGCTACCGCGGCATTTCCCAGACGCGCCTGAAGCCGGCCCTGCAGGGCGGCATCGACTACGCCGCCCCGAGCGGCTTCTACGTCGGCACCTGGGCCTCGACCATCAAGTGGATCAAGGACGCCGGCGGCGACGCCCAGGTCGAGATCGACCTCTACGGCGGCTACAAGGCGGAAGTGGCCAAGGGCCTGACCCTGGACTTCGGCCTGCTGCAGTACTACTACCCGAGCAACAAGCTCAACCCCAGCGCCAACACGCTGGAGATCTACGGCGCCGCCACCTTCGGCCCCGTGACGGCCAAGTACTCGCACAGCACGAGCAATCTGTTCGGCTTTGCCGACAGCAAGAACTCGGGTTATTTCGACGTGACGGCCAACTTCGACCTGGGTGACGGCATGACCCTGTCGCCCCACGTCGGCCACCAGACCGTCAAGCACAACTCCGCCGCTTCCTACAGCGACTACTCCCTGACCTTCGCCAAGGACTTCTCCGGCCTGGTGCTCAGCGGCGCGGTCATCGGCACGGATGCCGACAAGACGGCCTATGCCAGCCCGGTCAACGGCAAGTTCATGGGCAAGACCATGCTGGTCGTCGGCATCAAGAAGACTTTCTGATCACTGGAGAGAGCGACATGAAACTGATCACTGCCGTCATCAAGCCCTTCAAGCTGGACGAGGTGCGTGAGGCCCTGAGCGCCATCGGCGTGCAGGGGCTGACCGTGACCGAGGTCAAGGGCTTCGGCCGCCAGAAGGGCCACACCGAGCTGTACCGCGGCGCCGAGTACGTCGTCGACTTCCTGCCCAAGGTCAAGATCGAAGCCGCCGTGAACGAGGACGTCGTCGAGCGCGTCATCGAGGCCATCGAGTCCTCCGCCCGCACCGGCAAGATCGGCGACGGCAAGATTTTCGTGTCGCCGCTGGATCAGGTCGTACGCATCCGCACCGGCGAAACCGGCAATGACGCGCTCTGACGCGTCGCACCCCCACCCGTTGGAGACCACTCAAATGAAGAAATTCCTTGCCGGCCTCGCCCTCGCGGCAGCCGTGCTGGTGCCGGCCGCGGCCTGGGCCCAGGATCCAGCCGCGTCGGCACCAGCCGCCGTGGCCACCGCCGCTCCCGCGGCGGCTTCCGCGGCCGATGCCGCCCCTGCTGCCGCTTCCGCACCCGCCGATGCGGCCTCGGCTGCCGCGCCGGCTCCCGTGCCCAACAAGGGCGACACCGCCTGGATGCTGCTGTCCACCCTGCTCGTCATCATGATGACGGTGCCGGGCCTGGCCCTGTTCTACGGTGGCCTGGTGCGCAGCAAGAACATGCTGTCGGTGCTGATGCAGGTGATGGTGGGCTTCTCGCTGATCGTCGTGCTGTGGGTGCTGTACGGCTACAGCTTCGCGTTCACCGAGGGCAATGCCTTCATCGGTGGCACGGATCGCCTGTTCATGAAGGGCATCTGGGACAACGTGGCCGGCACCTTCGCCACCGGCGCCACCTTCAGCAAGGGCGTGCCGATGTACGAGATGGTGTTTGCCGCCTTCCAGGCCACCTTCGCCGGCATCACCGCCTGCCTGATCGTGGGCGCCTTCGCCGAGCGCATCAAGTTCTCCGCCTGCCTGGCCTTCCTGACGCTGTGGTTCACCTTCAGCTACCTGCCCATCGCCCACATGGTGTGGTTCTGGATGGGTCCGGATGCCTACACCGGCAAGGAAGTCGTCGACGCGATGAACGCCAAGGCCGGTTTCATCTGGCAGATGGGCGCGTTGGACTTCGCCGGCGGCACGGTGGTGCACATCAATGCCGCCGTCGCGGGCCTGGTGGGCGCCATCATGGTGGGCAAGCGCGTCGGCTACGGCAAGGAGCAGTTCACGCCGCACAGCCTGACGCTGACCATGGTCGGTGCCTCGCTGCTGTGGGTGGGCTGGTTCGGCTTCAACGCCGGCTCCGCGCTGGAAGCCAACGGCTTCGCTGCCCTGGCCTTCATCAACACCTTCGCCGCCACGGCCGCTGCCGTGCTGGCCTGGTGCGTGGGTGAAGCGCTGCTCAAGGGCAAGGCCTCCATGCTGGGTGCTGCCTCGGGTGCCGTCGCCGGCCTCGTGGCCATCACGCCGGCCGCCGGCAACGTGGGCATCGGTGGTGGCATCGTCATCGGTGTCGTCGCCGGCTTCGCCTGCCTGTGGGGTGTGACCGGCCTGAAGAAGCTGCTGGGCAAGGACGACTCGCTGGACGTGTTCGGCGTACACGGCGTGGGCGGTATCGTCGGCGCGCTGCTGACGGGTGTGTTCAACAGCCCGTCGCTGGGCGGCCCCAGCGCCGTGGGTGACTGGGTGACGGCTGCGGCCATCGCCCCGGATGCTTACTCCATCGCCAGCCAGTTCATCGTTCAGGCCAAGGCCGTGGGCATCACCATCCTGTGGTCCGGCGTCGTCTCCATCGTGGCCTACAAGCTGGTGGACCTGACCATCGGCCTGCGCGTCACCGAAGAGGAAGAACGCGAAGGCCTGGACATCTCGTCGCACGGCGAGACCGCGTATCACAAGTAATCCACTGCCTGCGCAGTGCCGAGCCGCCCTCCGGGCGGCTTTTCTTTTGGCGCGCCAACCGGCCGTTATGCTGGCCCGCCATGGATGTGATCACCCTCCTGGGGGCGGTGCTGGTCAATGCGCTGCTGATGAGCCTGGCGCTGGCCGTCGGCGTGGGCCTGCGCACCCGCAGCGGCCTGCAGGCCTGGCAGTTCATGCTGCTGGGCCAGGCCCTGGGCTTCGGCCTGCTGATCGGCGCGACCCTGACTGCCCCGCGCCTGCTGGCGACGTTGGGTGTCATGGCGCTGAGCGGCTCGGCCTCGGCCACGGTGATCACCGCCGCGCGCTTTCTCGGGCTGGCCGTGTCGCGGCGCTGGCTGTGGGGCGCGCCGCTCGGGCTGGGCGTTGTGCATGCCCTGGTCTTCAGCGATCTCGGCGTTGCCACCGGCCTGACCAACCTGACCATCGGCGCCCAGATCATCTGGGCCAGCATGCTGCTGCTGCGCGGCGCGGATGGCGTGCGCTGGCGCTGGCTGTGCGGAGGCGCCGCCCTGGCCAACGGGATCATGACGCTGGCCCGCGGCTGCCTGGTGCTGGGCTGGCCGGAGATCTACCCGCGCTTCCTGACGCCCAACCCGCTCAACATCGGCTCGATGCTGCTGCTCAATGCCAGCCTGGTGCTGGGGACCATGGGCTTCCTGCTCGCCCACCGCGATGCGGCCGAGCAGGCCCTGGTGAGACTGGCGTCCCTGGACACGCTGACCGGCCTGCTGAACCGCCGCGAATGGATGAGCCGTGCCGGCACGGCCCTGGGCGTGGCGGGCGAGTCCAGCGTGCTGCTGATGCTGGACCTGGACCACTTCAAGCGCATCAACGACGAGCGCGGCCACCCGGTGGGCGATGAGGTGCTCAAGCTCGCCGGCGAGGTGCTGCGTGGCGAGCTGCGCGCCAGCGACCTGGTCGGCCGCTATGGTGGCGAGGAGTTCTGCCTGCTGGTGCGCCACTGCGATGCCGAAGCCTTCAGCCGCCTGGACAGCCGGTTGCATCAGGCCATGCGGCGGCGCTGCGAGGCCACCCTGGGGTTTGTCGTCGACTTCAGCGCCGGCGCCATCCGCATCGACCCTGGCGAAACCCTGGCCGCCGCCATCAAGCGGGCCGACGACCAGCTCTACCGCGCCAAGCATGCCGGCCGAGGACGCACCAGCTGCGCCGACGGCGTCTTGTGATCCCGCCCGGCGCCCCCAAGTGGAGCGCCCTTCCGGAGTTTGCGATCATTCGGCCATGGTTCCCCATCTCATCACCGCCCTGAACGGCCCCATCAACGAGCTGGAGGCTCGCATCCTGGAATCCATGCCCGCCACGGAGCGCTGGTTCAGGCTGGAATGGATGGAGCACACGCCGACCTTCTACGCCTCGGTGGACCTGCGCAATGCCGGCTTCAAGCTGGCGCCGGTCGACACCAACCTGTTCCCGGGCGGCTTCAACCACCTGACGCCGCAGATGCTGCCCCAGGCCGTGCAGGCGGCCATGGCGGCCATCGAGAAGATCTGCCCGGAGGCCCGCAACCTGCTGGTCATCCCCGAGACCGGTGCTCGCTGCAGCTTCTACCTGGAGAGCCTGGCGACGCTGGCGCGCATCTTCACCCAGGCCGGCCTGAACGTGCGCTTCGGCACCCTGGACACCGCCGTCACCGAGCCGACCGAGCTGCGCATGGCCAATGGCGACAGCCTCGTCATCGAGCCCCTGGTGCGCAAGCGCGGCCGCCTGATGCTGAAGGGCTTCGACCCCTGCACCATCCTGCTCAACAACGACCTGTCCGCCGGCACCCCGCCGCAGCTGATGGGCCTGCACGAGCAATACCTGCTGCCGCCCCTGCACGCCGGCTGGACGGTGCGGCGCAAGAGCCAGCATTTCCGTGCCTATGACGAGGTGGCCAAGCGCTTCGCCAAGCTGCTGGGCATGGATCCCTGGCTGATCACACCGATGTCGCAGAGCGTCGACCTGCATGGCAAGAAGGGCCTGGAGGCGCTGCAGACGGCGGCCGACGCCCAGCTGACCAAGGTGCGCCGCAAGTACAAGGAATACGGCATCAACGAGAAGCCCTTCGTCATCATCAAGAGCGACGTGGGCAGCTATGGCAAGGGCGTCATGACCGTGCGCGACGCCAAGGACATCGAGAGCCTCGCCGAACGCCTGCCCGAGAACCTCGGCCAGCTGGTCATCGTGCAGGAGGGCGTGCCCACGCACGAGCGCGTGCATGAGGCCGTCGCCGAGCCGGTCGTCTACATGATGGACCGCTACGTCGTCGGCGGCTTCTACCGCGTGCATGCCCACCGCGGCATTGACGAGAACCTCAATGCCCCCGGCGCCAGCTATGTGCCGCTGGCCTTTGCCGATTCGCCGCACCTGCCGCGACCGGGCGAAAAGCCGGGCGCCAGCGCGCCCAACCGCTTCTACATGTACGGCGTCATCGGGCGGCTGGCCATGTTGGCCGCCAGCTACGAGCTGGAGGCGACGGACCCGCAGGCCGAGGCCGAAGCGGCCTGAATTGAAGCCCCTCGCCCAGTCGCGCAGCGCTGAACGCGCACGCGCCTGGTCGGTCCCCCGAGGGGACGGCGATGCTTGCGGCGTCGAGCCGCAAGCACATCGCCAGAGCGGGCCGGCTCGGGAGCGGCCCAGCGCTCGGCCCGGAATGTCCCGTTTCGTGCGACTGGGTGCCGCGAACGCGGAATGGTGAGCGGAGGATAGGGGGTGCCCCGGCCTGGTCACTTTCGGCAGGGCGCCTGCTTTCGCCTAGGCTGCCGGGTTTTCGAGCTTCGCAGCCTTCCCATGAAAGCACCCCGCCTGGCCGCTCTGGCCCTGACGCTGTCCCTGGCCTGCCTCGCCGGCGCTGCCCCGCATTCCGGCCTTGATCTGACCGGCATCGACAAGATGGTACGCCCGCAGGACGACCTCTTCCGCGCCGGCAACGGCCACTGGCTGGCCACCACCGAGATCCCGGCCGACAAGTCCTCCTTCGGCATGGTGGCGCAGCTGCGCGACCTGTCCGACCAGCGCGTGCGCGCCCTCGTCGAAGGCCTCGCCAAGGCCAAGCCGGGCTCGGCCGAACACAAGCTCGGCGCCTACTACGCCGGCTTCATGGACACGACCGCCATCGACAAGGCCGGCCTGGCTCCGGTGAAGCCGCTGCTGGACAGCCTCAACGCCGTGCAGACCCGCGAGCAGCTGGCCACCTGGCTGGGCCGCCATGCCGGCGTCGTCGACCAGCCGCTGGGGTTGAGCGTCGATCCCGACTTCAAGCAGCCCGGCATCAACCGCCTGACGCTGAACCAGACCGGCCTGGGCCTGCCCGACCGCGATTACTACCTGAAGGACGACGCCCGCATGGCCGCCGCCCGCACGGCCTACCAGACCTATCTGGAGGCCCTGGCCAGCGCCGCCAGTCTGCCCGACGGTGCCGCCGCACGCGCCTATGCCCTCGAGCAACGCCTGGCCGAGGCCCAATGGCCGGCCGAGGAAAACCGCGATCCGCAGAAGATCTACAACCCCATGACGCCGGCCGAGCTGGCGACCAAGGTGCCGGGCCTGGACTGGCCGGCCCTGCTGGCCGCCGCGGGCGTGCCGTCGCCCGACCGCGTCATCGTGGCCCAGCCGCCGTATGCCGCCGCCGCCGCCAAGCTGCTGGCCGAGGCGCCCCTGGAGGACTTGCGCGCCTATCTCGCCCTGCGCGCGCTGGACGGCAGCGCCGATGTGCTGCCGCAGGCCTTCCGCGAGGCCCGCTTCGCCTACCGCGGCACGGCGCTCAGCGGCGCCAAGACCGAGCAGCCGCGCTGGCAGCAGGCCGTGGCCGACGTCAACAACGCGCTGGGCGAAGCCGTCGGCGAGGCCTATGTGAAGCGCAACTTCCAGGCGGCCGACAAAGCGCGCATGCTCAAGCTCGTCCACAACCTGCTGGCGGCCTATGGCGAGTCCATCGACGGCCTGACGTGGATGACGCCGGCGACGAAAGCCAAGGCCAAGGACAAGCTGTCCAAATACCTGGTCAAGATCGGCTATCCCGACGTCTGGCGCAGCTATGCGGCGCTGGAGATCAAGGCCGGTGACCCGGTCGGCAACCGCCATCGCGCGGCCCAATTCGAGTGGCAACGCCAGGCCGCCAAGGCCGGCAAGCCGGTGGACAAGCGTGAATGGGGCATGACACCCCAGACCGTCAACGCCTACTACAACCCGACCTTCAACGAGATCGTCTTCCCGGCCGCCGTGCTGCAGCCGCCCCTGTACAACACCCGCGCCGACGACGCGGTGAACTACGGCGCCATCGGCGCCGTCATCGGCCACGAGATCAGCCATGGCTTCGACGACGAGGGCAGCCAGTTCGACGGCGACGGCGCCCTGGCCAACTGGTGGACCGAGGCCGACCGCCAGGCCTTCGAGAAGGTCGGCGAGCGCCTGGTGGCCCAGTACGAAGCCTACGAGCCCATCCCCGGCAAGCATGTGAACGGCAAGCTGACCCTGGGCGAGAACATGGCCGACCTGTCGGGCCTGCAGATCGCCTACAAGGCCTATCTGCGCTCGCTGGGCGGCAAGCCGGCGCCCGTCATTGACGGCCTGACCGGCCCGCAGCGCTTCTTCATGGGCTGGTCCCAGGCCTGGCGCGAAAAGATGCGCGAGCCGCGCCGCCTGCAGCAGCTGACGGCCGACCCGCACTCGCCGGCGGAATTCCGCGCCAACGGCGCCGCCATCAACCACGACGGCTTCCACGAGGCCTTCAAGACCCAGGCCGGCGACAGGATGTTCAAGCCTTCGGACGAACGCATCCGCATCTGGTAGCGCCAGCGCCGCCCGCGCTTACGCCTGCCCCCGGGTAGGCGTCAACCCGGGCTTGTGTGGTTTTGCTGCACTGCACAAAACCCCAAAACCGGGCGCAGAATCCCCACTTTCGAACAAACGCCACCCCAAGCCGGTGGCCTTCGTGAAGTGAGTTCTTCTCATGCGGCCCGCAGCCCCTCGGCGATGGCGGGTCTGACCCTCGGGGCACTCGGAGTGGTCTATGGCGACATCGGCACCAGCCCGCTGTACGCCCTCAAGGAAGTCTTCCATGGTGGCCATGTCGCCACCACGCCGGACAACATCCTCGGTGTGCTGTCCCTGCTGTTCTGGACACTGACCATCGTCGTCTCCGTCAAGTATGTGCTGCTCATCCTGCGCGCGGACAACAACGGCGAAGGCGGCCTCATCGCCATGCTGGCCCTGGCCACCAATGCCGTGAACGACAAGCCGCCGCTGCGCCGCACCCTGCTGCTGGTGGGCCTGTTCGGCACGGCCATCTTCTTCGGCGACGCCGTCATCACGCCGGCCATGACGGTGCTGGGCGCCGTCGAGGGCATCGACGTCTACGAGCCGCAGTTCCACGACGCCATCCTGCCGATCACCCTGATCGTCATGGTGGGCCTGTTTGCCGTGCAGCGCTTCGGCACCGGCGGCATCGGCAAGGCCTTCGGGCCGGTCATGCTGACCTGGTTCGCCGTGCTGACGGCCCTGGGCCTGCCGCATATCTTCGACAACCCGCATGTGCTGGCGGCCGTCAACCCGCTGTATGCGCTGAAGTTCTGCCTGGAATACCGCTGGGTCGCCTTCGTCGCGCTGGGCGCCGTCGTGCTGGTCGTGACCGGCGGCGAGGCGCTCTACGCCGACCTCGGCCACTTCGGCAAGAAGCCCATCCGCATCGCCTGGTACGGCGTCGTCATGCCGGCCCTGGTCATCAACTACTTCGGCCAGGGCGCCATGCTGCTGGACAACCCGGCCGGCGTTCAGAACCCCTTCTTCCTGCTGGCGCCGGGCTGGGCCGAGATCCCGCTGTTCCTGCTCGCCACGGCGGCCGCCATCGTCGCGTCGCAGGCGCTGATCACCGCTGCCTTCTCGGTCACCAAGCAGGCCATCCAGCTCGGCATCCTGCCGCGGCTGCGCGTGCTGCACACCAGCGTGCGCGACACCGGCCAGATCTACGTGCCCTTCATCAACTGGGGCCTGTTCGCCCTGGTCGTCGTCGCCGTCGTCTTCTTCGGCTCGTCCACCAAGCTGGCCGGGGCCTACGGCGTGGCCGTCACCATCGACATGACGATCACGACGGTGATGACCTTCTTCGTCATCCGCTACGGCTGGAAGTACCCGCTGGCCCTGTGCATCGCGGCCACCGGCATCTTCTTCCTCATCGACGTGACCTTCCTGGCCTCCAACCTGCTGAAGATCGCGGCCGGCGGCTGGTTCCCGCTGCTGATCGGCATCGGCATGTTCACGCTGATGCTGACCTGGAAGCAGGGCCGCAAGCAGCTGTCCGACAAGCTGCGCGAGGACGCCATCGAGCTCGACACCTTCCTCGAGGCCGTCTTCATCAACCCGCCGACCCGCGTCGCCGGCACGGCCGTCTTCCTGTCGTCGGAAAAGGGCTCCACACCCAACGCGCTGCTGCACAACCTCAAGCACAACAAGGTGCTGCACGAGCAGAACGTCTTCGTCACCGTCAAGCACCACGAGGTGCCGTGGGTCGGCTTCGAGAAGCGCTGCGAGGTCGAGGCCCTGGGCCATTGCTGCTGGCAGGTGGCCCTGCACTTCGGCTTCAAGAACGAGCCCGACGTGCCCGAAGCCCTGGCCCTGCTGAAGAAGCACGGCGTGCAGCTCGACGACATGGAGACCAGCTACTTCCTGAGCCGCGACATCGTCATCCCGACCATCGGCTCGGGCATGGCCCTGTGGCGCGAGAAGCTGTTCGCCAGCATGCACCGCAATGCGGCCGCGGCGGCCGACTTCCTGCACCTGCCGACCAACCGCATCGTCGAACTCGGTAGCAAGGTCGAGATTTGAATCTGGCCACGCCGGAGCGCCGCCTGGGTGCCCGGCACGCCGCCGCCCTGTGCGTCGGCATGGTGGTCGGCGCGGGCATCTTCAAGACCTCGCCCATGGTGGCGCAGTCCCTGCCCGAGGCCGGCCAGCTCTACCTGGCCTGGGCCCTGGGCGGCCTGCTGTCCTTTGTCGGCGCGCTGTGCTTTGCCGAACTGGCCGCGGCCTTCCCCGATGCCGGCGGCGACTATCACTTCCTCAGCCGCGCCTATGGCCGGCGCCTGGGCTTTCTGTTCGCCTGGTCGCGCTTTGCCGTCATCCACACCGGGTCGATGGCGCTGCTCGGCTTCGTCTTTGGCGACTATCTCTCGCAGGTCGTGGACCTCAGTCCCTGGCTGGGCACGCATGCGAGTGCGCTGCTGGCCGCGGCGCTGATCGTGGGCCTGACGGGGTTGAATCTGCTCGGCGTGCGCGTGGGCCTGGGCACGCAACTGGGCCTGACGACGCTGGTGATCGTGGGCCTGCTGCTGCTTGGCTTCGCGGCTGGAGCTGTGCAGATCAGCGGCCAGCCTCCGGCCACGACGGGTGCTGCGACGAACAGTGCCGAGTGGGGCACGGCCATGGTCTTTGTCTTCCTGGCCTATGGTGGCTGGAGTGACGCGGCCACGCTGTCGGCCGAGATGCGCGACGAAAAGCGCGGCATCGTGCGCGCTCTGCTGCTGGGTCTCGGCATCGTCATGGCGCTCTATCTGCTGGCCAACTGGGCCTATGTGCGCGTGCTGGGCCTGCCCGGCCTGGCCCACAGCGAGGCGCCCGCGGCCGAGCTGATGCGCGTCGCCTTCGGGCGTGGCGCCGAGCTGCTGATGGTCGGCGTTGTCACGCTGACCGCGCTGTCGGTCATGAACGCCATCCTCATCGCCGGACCCCGCACGACTTACGCCGCGGCGCGCGACCTGGCGTCCGAGTGGCGGCTGGCACGCTGGAACGCCCGCCGCGGCACGCCCAGCGCCGCTGTTGTCGCAACGGCCCTCGTGGCCTTGCTGCTAGTGGCCCTGGGCGACGCCACGCGTGGCGGCTTCTCGACCATGGTGGACTACCTATCGCCGGTCTACTGGGCCTTCCTGGTGCTCAGCGGCGGCGCGTTGATCGTGCTGCGACGCCGCGAGCCCGAGGCGCCGCGGCCCTTCCGCGTGCCCCTCTACCCCTGGCTGCCGCTGCTGTTCAGCACCTGCAGCGGCTATCTGCTGTGGGCCAGCCTGGTCTATGTGAAGGCGGGTGCCGTGATCGGCGTGGCCGTGCTGGCCGTCGGGGCGCTGCTGCTCTTCCTGGCCAAGCGCTAGCCGCTGCAGAGCAGGCGGCGCTCGATGCGTCCGTCGTGCACATGCACGAGTTCGCCCTTGGCCAGCGGCTGCCAGGCCTCGGCGTCATCGCCCAGCGGTTCTGAAGCAATCGCCCAGCCGCCCGGCTGAGGCTTGAGGTAGAGACTGGGCGGCTTGTCGTCGCTGGCCCAGCGCACGGCCCAGAGCTGTTCGCCGTCGGCCAGGGCCGCCGAGAAGCGCAACGGCGTGGTGATGCCGCGCACCTCCATCTCGTCCACCGTGTCCAGCAGCACCTGGCGCGTCGCCGCCTCGACGGTTGCACCGGCCTTCACGCGGCCCATGATGAGCAGAAAGAGCAGCTCCGAATCCGTTGCGCCGCGGCGCAGGTCGTAGAGCTCATCGGACAGCTGGGCCTCCATGCCGCGGCGCAGGCGCGGGAAGTCGCCGATCTGGCCGTTGTGGATGAAGAGATAGCGGCCGAGGTGGAAAGGGTGGCAGTTCAGCCGCGACACGCCGCCGCCGGTGGCCGCCCGCACATGGGCCATGAAGAGGTGGGAGCGCACATTGGCGCACAGGGCCAGCAGGTTCTCGTCGCTCCAGGCCGGCATCACCTCCCGGTACACGCCCGGCGCCTCTCGCTCGCCATACCAGCCGATGCCGAAGCCATCGCCATTGGTCACCGACTTCGCCTGTTCGGCCTGCAGACTCTGTCGCACCAGCGAATGGCGCGGCTTGCAGACCAGGTCTTCCAGATAGATCGCGTCGCCCGAGTAGGCCAGGAACCGGCACATCGACTGTTCTCCTCAGGCCCCCATCATGCCTCGCCCGCGTTCGGGCCGAGCGCTGGGCCGCTCCCGAGCCGGCCCGTCATGGCGATGGCTTGCGGCTCAATGCCGCAAGCATCGCCGTCCCCTCGGGGGACCGACCAGGTGCGCCCGCGTTCAGCGGCGCGAGCCTGGGCGAGGGGCTCAAAGTTATGCTGGCCGGATGCGACGTTTGCTGCAAGATTTTTCGCCGTCCACTGTTGTTGCGGGCTTCGTCGCCGTGCTGGTGGGCTACACCAGTTCGGTGGCCATCATCTTCCAGGCCACCGTCGCGCTGGGCGCCACCCAGGCCCAGACGGCGTCATGGCTGTGGGCCCTGGGTCTGGGCATGGGGCTGACCAGCCTGGCACTGAGCCTGTGGACGCGCCAGCCCATCCTGACCGCCTGGTCCACGCCCGGCGCGGCCCTGCTGGCTTCCACGTCGGGCGTCGAGATGCCCGAGGCCATCGGCGCCTTCGTCATCTGCGGCCTGCTGATCGCCTGGGCCGGCGCCAGCGGCTGGTTCGAGAAGCTGATGGACCGCATCCCCGTGGCCATCGCCTCGGCCCTGCTGGCCGGTGTGCTGGCGCGCTTCGGCCTGGACGCGGTGACCAGTGCCAAGACGGCACCCGAGATGGTGCTGGCCATGGCTGCCGCCTATCTGCTGGGGCGCCGCCTGTGGCCGCGCTATGCCGTGCCGGGCGTGCTCATCGTCGGCGTGGTCGTGGCGCTGGCGCAGGGGCGGCTCAGCTTTCTCGGCATCGACACCCGCCAGATCTTCGTGCTGCCGGTGTGGACGGCGCCGACCTTCACCTGGCATGCCGCCATTGGCGTGGCCCTGCCGCTGTTCATCGTCACCATGGCCTCTCAGAACCTGCCCGGCGTGGCGGCCCAGCGCGCCAGCGGCTACCAGACGCCGGTGTCCGCTTCCATTGCCGTGACCGGTGCGGCGACGACGCTGCTCGCGCCTTTCGGCGGCTATGCCTTCAACCTCGCTGCCATCACGGCCGCCATCTGCATGGGCCGCGAAGCGCATGAAGACCCGGCGCGCCGCTACACGGCTTCCATCGCCGCGGGTCTGTTCTATGTCCTGGTCGGCCTGGCGGGCGGCGCCGTCGCCATGCTGCTTGCGGCATTTCCGCGCGAGCTCGTCGCGGCCATCGCCGGCCTGGCGCTGCTGGGCACCATCGCCGGCGCCCTGGCCACGTCGCTGAAGGACGAGACCCACCGCGACGCGGCCATCCTGACCTTCCTGGTCTGCCTCTCCGGCATCAGCGTGTTCGGCATCGGCGCGGCCTTCTGGGGCGTCGTCGCTGGCGGCGTCGCCACCGTGGTGGCCACCTGGCGTCGGGCGGCGCCAACCTCGCGCTGAGCGCGGGCATAACGTCACGCTGCGGGACATCCCGACCCCGCATTGAGGGTGTGACGGCGCTTTCATGGCTTCAATCTGTCGATAATCTTTCGCGAAGCTGTCGATCCACGGGTGGGTCGGCGCCCCCGCCCGAGATCACCGGCCGACCCGGCAGCGCCTTGAATCCCTCCACCGCGTCCGACGACGACCGCCCCAGCCTGCCGCCGCCCAGCGGATTGCAGCTGCTCGGCCGCATTGCTGGCCATGCCTGGCAGCAGACGCGCGTCGAAGGGCCGACGGATGGCTTGCGCGTGCTGCTGGGCGCCGGCCGCGTGCTGGGCGAGCGCGAGCAACTGGCCGAGCTGTTCGCCATCCCGGCCTTCGCCCAGCTGATGGCGGCCCAGCCCCAGGCGGACGCTTTCTTCTTCATGAGCCACCGGCATTTCCTGTCGCGCCGCTTCGACAGCGCGCAACGCATTGCCAGCGCCCTGGACCATTTCCGCTTCGAGCAGGCCCATTTTGAGCCGCGCCTGCTGCCGGCCCTGCATGGCGACGGCCTGCGCCTGTGGCATCACGCCGCCGGCGTGGAGATCCGCCTGTGCAGCAACAAGGCCACCCGCCACGAGGGCCCGCTGGGCCTGGTGCTGCGCCACCGCGGCGAGACCCTGCACGAGATCTCCTTTGCCTGGATCGAAGCGGCGCGCCTCGGCCCTGCCGCCGGTGGTGGCCCGGTGCTGTTCGCGACGCGCAACCAGTGCATGCTGCCGGCGGACTCGCCGACGCTGGCCAGCTTTCGAGCCCTCTTCCCGCAGAACGCGCCGCCGTACTTCATGTTTGCGGCGCTGACCGGCCTGACCGGCGCCGTGGGCCAGTCGCGCGTCGTCGGCGTGCGTGACCAATGCCAGATCGCTTTCGAGCCCCGCTACGCGGACGGCTTCAGGCGGGCCTATGACGACTTCTGGCTCAACTTCGGCGGCAAGCCCGTCGGCGACCACGGCCTGGAGATGCCGGTGCCCGCCGTCGTCACGCCACTGGCCCAGCTCAAGGCCAGGCACAGGGCCCGGGCCCGTCAGCGCCGCGAGCACTGGCGCCAGATCACCGAGGCCGCCCAGGCCGCGCTGAGCCCCTACCTGAAGGTCTGAGAGCCCCGCTGTGCAACACTGGCCGGCGCTGAATTGACAGGCCCGCCCCATGAAGCTCCTCTTCGTTGCCGACCCCCTCGACACCTTCAAGACCTACAAGGACTCCACCTTCGCCATGATGCGCGAAGCCGCCAGGCGCGGCCACAGCCTCATCGCCTGCGAAGTCGGCCAGCTCGTCTGGCTGCGCGGCGGCCGCGTGACGGCGCGTGGCGCTCGCCACATCACGCTGACCGGCGACGCCCACGACTGGTTCAAGGTCGAGGCCACCGCAGATGTTGCCCTGGCCGATGTCGACGCCGTGCTGATGCGCAAGGACCCGCCGTTCGACAGCGAGTTCTTCTACGCCACCCATCTGCTCAGCCAGGCCGAGCGCGAAGGCGCCCAGGTCTTCAACCGCGCCAGCGCCCTGCGCGAGCACCCCGAGAAGCTCGCCATCCTCGAGTTCCCGCAGTTCATCTCGCCGACCCTGGTCACGCGCGACCCCGCCGAGATCCGCGCCTTCCACGCCGAGCAGCGCGACATCATCCTCAAGCCCCTGGACGGCATGGGTGGCATGGGCATCTTCCGCGTCAAGGACGACGGCCTGAACCTCGGCAGCATCATCGAGACGCTGAACAAGGACGGCACGCAGACGGTCATGGTGCAGCGCTTCATCCCGGCCATCGCCGAGGGCGACAAGCGTATCCTCATCATCGGCGGCAAGCCCGTGCCCCATTGTCTGGCGCGCATCCCGCAGGGCGGCGAAGTGAGAGGCAACCTGGCCGCCGGTGGCAAGGGCGTGGCCCGGCCGCTGACCGATCGCGACCGCGAGATCGCCGAATACCTCGGCCCCATCCTGGCCGCGCGCGGCCTGCTGCTGGTGGGCCTGGACGTCATCGGCGAGAACGTCACCGAGATCAATGTGACCAGCCCGACCTGCTTCCAGGAGATCACCGACCAGGCCGGCTTCGACGTGGCCAAGATGTACGTCGACGCGCTGGAGGCCGCGCTGGCCTGAATCGCCTGCGCCGCCCCGCGCGGTTGTTCTCTACGCCCTGGCCATTCCTTTTGGCCGGGCCGTCGCCATGAGCGACGATCGAGGATCTTCCAGCCCCTTGCAGCCATGACATTCAACCGCCGCCAGTTCAGCCTCGCCCTCGCCGCTGCATCTCTCACCCCCTCGGTCACCTGGGCCCAGGATGCCGGCTTCGACAAGCTGACCGAGAAGTTCCTCGAAGCGTTGTGGCGCCAGGACCCCGACGCGGCCGTCGCCGCCGGCCGCTTCGAATTCGCCGCCCAGGTCACCCTGCCCAGCAATGCCCAGCGCGAGCGCATGCGCGGCTTCCTGCGCAAATGGCTGGCCGAGTTCGAGCGCCAGACCGAGGCACCGCTGAGCACCAGCCAGCGCATGGACCGTGCCATGCTGATCGCCAAGATCCAGAGCGATCTCTGGCGCCTTGACACGCTGCGCGAGTGGTCGTGGAACCCGTCCGAGCACAACCCGGCCGCGCCGCTGGACCTGCTGCTCAACACCGACTACGCACCGCTGTCGCGCCGCCTGCAGGCTTTGGCACCGCGCGTCGCGGCCCTGCCGGCCTTCTACCGCGCCGCGCGCCTCAGCCTGGACGGCGTCACGCGCGAGCACACCGAGCTGGCCATCCAGCAGGCGCCGGGTGTCATCGGTGTGCTGGACGACATCGCCAAGCGCGCGGCCGAGGCTGGCCAGACCGCGGCTTTCCGGCCCTCGCTGGGCGCAGCGCGTGCGGCCATCGAGGCCTATGTGTCTCACCTGAAGCAACTGCTGCCGACGGCGAGGCGCAGCTTCCGGCTCGGCGCCGCCCTCTATGAGCCCAAGTTCGGCCACGACATCCAGTCGGCGCGCACGGCCAAGGAGACCTACGAACTGGCTCAGGCGCGCCGCGAGGAGGTGCTGGCCAGCATGCAGACCCAGGCCGCGGCCCTGTGGCCCACCGTCATCGGCAGCGAGGCGCCGCCGACCGACCGCTTTGCGCTGATCGGCCGCGTCATCGCCAAGCTCAGCGAGCGCCACGTCGCCCGCGAGCGTTTCGTCGACGAGATCCGCGCCCAGATCCCGCAGCTGGAGGCCTGGGTGCGTGACCACGATCTGCTGAGCCAGGACGCCAGCAAGCCCCTGGCCGTGCGCGAGACGCCCGAGTACCAGCGTGGCGTGGCGGGTGCCAGCATCGAAGCCCCCGGCGCCTACCGGCCGCAGGACCGCACCTACTACAACGTCACGCCGCTGGACGACCTGACGCCCGAGCAGGCCGAGAGTTCCCTGCGCGAGTACAACCACTGGATCCTGCAGATCCTCAACATCCACGAAGCCATCCCGGGCCACTACACCCAGCTCGTGCATGCCAACCGCGCGCCGAGCAAGGTCAAGGCCCTGTTCGGCAACGGCGCCATGGTCGAGGGCTGGGCCGTCTACGGCGAGCGCATGATGATCGAGAGCGGCTACGGCGCCTCGCCCGAGATGACGCTGATGTGGGGCAAATGGCATCTGCGCTCGGTCACCAACACTGTGCTCGACTACAGCGTGCACGTGCTCGGCATGAACGAAGCCGACGCCGTGGATCTGCTGACGCGCCAGGCCTTCCAGACCGAACGCGAGGCCAAGGAGAAATGGCGCCGCGTGCAGCTGACCTCGGTCCAGCTGACCAGCTATTTCAGCGGCTACAGCGAGATCTTTGCGCTGCGCGAGGCACTGAAGGCGAAATCAGCTGCGGGCTTCAACCTCAAGGCCTTCCACGAGCAGTTCCTCAGCTATGGCAATGCGCCGGTCAGGCTGATTGCGGCGGAGATGCTGAAAGCTTGACGCGCGCATTGGGCTGCTGCGCAGCTCATCCGATCGTCAATTCCGAGATGTGTCGGGCGACTGCGATGTAGATCTTGTCGATGTCCTTCAACGCGCTCCCCGGCACGTCAACTCGTGCGCCAAGGGTTTGTTGTTGTCAGCCATGACATGCCCTCTGCAAGTATTGCCAATCCACTGTCTGACCTCGGTCTCGCCCCTGATCAACCAGTTTGGCTCCGTGAGAGAGGATCGGTCGGATTTGCCGGCGTCCTGGCGGGGTTGGATGTCGCATCTGGTGACGTCCTGCCGGGCTCCACGCACCTTCCAATAGATGCTGTCCGTGTCTTTCAGTGGCTGGATGGCGGCGTCGGTGACCGGTGCCTCGCGTCCGAAGTTCGGGAGCAGGTCGATGGGATACAGGGTGTGGGGCAAGGCCGGTGAATACCACCAATCGGGCCGTGCCTGCCGAGCGCCGAACTGGATTTCGATGACGATGGTTGCGTAGCCTTCGGCTCTCGCGGGAGCGGTGGTCTTGTTGTCGTACAGCTCGCCTTGGTACCAATGGAGGTACTCAAGGCCGCGTGCCACGTATTTGTTGTCGGCCGGGTTCTCGCTATAGGGGCGGCTGGTGCATTCAAAGACCGGAAAGGTATCTTTCAACTGCAGACCGTTGATCGACTCAAGCGCGTTTTGGCCTTTGACGACGGTGGTCTCTAGCGTTTGCTTGCACGAGGGCGCGGGCGTGTCTTTCTGGCATCCGGCGGTGAGAAACAGGGTTGCCAGCAGGGTGCTCGATAGCAAGGCGTTCTTCATGATCTGCAAAGCGGGCTTTCGTCTGGCGATGGACTGACGCCGTTGAAGCAATTGAATCTCAAAGCGGTTGAATGTGTCATGCACCGTGGCGGCGACGAAGTCCCCGCTTGGCTTCGTCTTGCTGATGGCCCTCATACCCAGGTGCTGTGTACCGCGGCGGCACCGCGGCCCGGCGCGATGCGGGCCTGGCCAGGCACCCGCCGAAGCGCGTGCAGTTCAAGGACGGGCCGGCGGACTGGGTGATGGAGTGAGGTTTGACATCCGGTGGCTGCGCTAGGCTTGCGTCGGATTGGATTCAGGGAGCAGTCTGCCGACATTCGGCGCGGTTGCTGTCCCCGAGAACGCTTGAGGAATTCATGACCAGCAGCTACTACAACCCGGAACAACAGCCGGTCGCTGCCGAGTGGCTTGCGCTATCGGAGGCAGAGAGGCTGCGGGTCGTGTTCAATTTCCACGTCGCACCGCCCGCAAGGATGTCCGGCGCGAGGCAGCACGCGGCGTCGCACGTCGTTGTCGAGAATCAGATCGCGAATGGATTTGGCCCCAGCCGGCGAGCCATCTTGCGCTTGCAAGGGCAGGGTCTTACACGGCATCAGGCCATCCACGCGGTCGCTGCCGTTGTGTGGCGATGCCTGAGCGAGAACCCCTTCGGCCCAGCGGCGGTCTCGGCCAAGGTCATGCAGACGCGCATGAATCAAGAACTCGATGCGCTCTCTGCCGACACGCCTGCTGCCTGACCTTGCAGCGGGGGGAAGACCATTCCTGCAGGTCGGACGTCTTACCGTTGCCCCACCGTACGGTGCCCGGCCGCCGCTTTGTACGCATTGATCTCGGCGGCGACCTCGGCGGGATCGATGACGTCTTCCAGCCGCGCAAAGCCCTCCGGCGCCAGCGCCTCCACCCGATCCAGGATGGCGTCCAGCCCCTCGCGGCGGTTCATTTCGACGATGCGTGCACACAGCGGACGACGCTCGTCTTCGTAGGCCGCGAGTGCCGCATCGAGGTCGCCGTGATTCGTCAGCGCGTCCGCCAGCGCTTGTGCATCCATGATGGCCTGGGTCGCGCCGTTGGAGCCTATGGGGACCATCGGATGTGCTGCGTCACCCAGCAGCGTCGATGAACCCAACTGCCAGCGCGGCAGCGGGTCGCGGTCCACCATGGGCCATTCCAGCCTCTGCTCGGCGCGGGTGATCAGCGCGGGCACATCCAGCCAGTCGAAATGCCAGCCGCCGAAAGTGGGCAGCAGGTCGTCCAGCCTGCCGGCCCGGCTCCAGTCGGCGCGGTCGGGCGCGGTCAGGCCGGGCGTGGCTTCATGCACGCGACGGTCGGCAATCCAGTTGATGAGCTGCAGCCCGTCGGCCCGTGGCGCGCCGATCGGATAGACGACGAACTTGGCCTGGCTGTGGCCGGCCTGCACCATGGTCTTGCCGTCGAGGAAGGGCGGTGCCCAGGAGGTGCCGCGCCACATCATGACGCCGCGCCAGCGGGGCGAGCCTTCGTCCGGCGCCAGGCGCCTGCGCAGAGCCGAATGGATGCCGTCGGCGCCGACGATGAGATCGGCGGCCAGCTCGCGCGGGCCGTCGGCTGTCTCGATCAGTGCGACATGGCCGTCGCGCACGCCGACGACGCGCTGGCCGCTCAACACCTTGACCTTGGCGCCCGCCTCCCGCCACAGCCGCATCTGCAGCTCGCCGCGGTGGATGCTGAACTGCGGATGGCTGTAGCCGCCGGCCAGGCCGCGCGGGTCGCGATGGATGGCCTGGCCGTGCTTGTTGGCGAAGACCAGGGCCGAGGTTTCGATGGCCATCTCGCGCAGCGCCGGCAGCAATCCCAAGCCGTCGAGTACGCCCACCGCATGCGGCAGCAGATTGATGCCGACGCCCAGAGGCTTGGGCTCGCGCACCGCCTCCAGCACGGTCACCTCATGGCCGCGTGCCTGCAGCGCCAGTGCCGCTGTCAACCCGCCGATGCCGCCACCCGCGATGAGGATCTTCATGGCTTCAGGGTAAGCGAGATAGTTGCAGTGCGCAACAAAAACTAAGCTGACCTGGTGACCAAGACCGACAGCCCCGATCCTGAAGGCCTGATGCTGCCCGTCCCCGGCGTGGACTACGGTCCGCTGGATGGCCTGCTCGGCTACGCGCTGCGCCGCGCGCAGAACGCGCTGTATCTGGACTTCTACCGGGCAACGGCCGAGTGGGACGTCAGCCCGCAGCGCTTTGCCGCCCTGGTGCTGATCGCCCGCAACCCCGGCCTGCGCCAGGGCCTGCTGGGCCAGGCCATGGGCCTGCACCGCAGCGGCGCCCTGCGCCTGACCGACTGGCTGACCGCCCAGGGCTGGGCCGAGCGCCGCGACGCACCGGGCGACGCCCGCGCCTGGGGCCTCTATCTGACGCCCACCGGCAAGCGCCGCCTCGTCAAGCTGGAGGCCGCCGTCGCCGAGCACGACCGCGCCCTGGTCGCCGCCCTCGGCGACTCCGGCGCCGCCCTCAAGGCCGGGCTGGAGCGCCTGGCCTGGGTGGCCACCGCACAGACCACCGACCCCGACAACAAGCCCAGGAGACTCAAACCATGATGGACCGACGCCACCTCCTTGCCGCGCTTGCGGCTGTACCGTTTGCGGCCCGTGCCCAGGGCCAGCCACCGCGCATCCTGGTCGGCTTCCCGGCCGGCGGCTCCGTGGACACCACGGCCCGCCGCTTCGCCGAATTCGCCCGCGGCAAGCTGGCCGAGACGGTGCTGGTCGAGCAGAAGGTCGGCGCCGGCGGCCGCATCGCCATCGCCGGGCTGAAGGACGCCGCGCCCGACGGCCAGACGCTGCTGATCAGCCCGTCGTCGATGTTCACCATCTACCCACACGCCTACCGCAAGCTGGCCTACAACCCCGCGACCGACGTCATCGCCGTCACGCCGCTGGCCCTGTCCACTTGCGGCTTCGGCGTCGGTCCCATGGTGCCGGCCACGGTCAAGACCCTGGCCCAACTGGCCGACTGGTTCAAGGCCAACCCCGACAAGGCGGCCTATGCCTCGCCGGCCGCCGGGGCCATGCCTCACTTCCTGGGCAACCAGTTCGAGCATGCGGCCGGCCTGAAGCTGACGCACGCCCCCTATCGCGGCGCCGCGCCCGGCATGCAGGACCTGATGGGCGGCCAGATCGCCTCGGGCTGCTTCTCCATCGGCGACTTCCTGCCCCATCTGCCCAGCGGTCGCGTGCGCCTGCTCGGGGTCACCGACAAGCAGCGCTCGCGTTTCGCGCCTGATGTGCCGACCTTCGAAGAGCAGGGCTTCAAGGGCATCGTCGGCGTCGAGAGCTATGGCCTCTTCGTGCCCGCCAGGACGCCGCAGGCGGTGGTTGACAAGCTGGCCGACATCGCCCGCAACGCCGTGCGCGAGCCGGGCGTCGTCGAGGCCCTGGGCAAGCTCGGTTTCGAGCCGCTCAGCTTGGCACCGGCGGACTACGCCAAGCGCCTGGCAGCCGAGCGCGACTACTGGGGGCCTGTGGTCAAGGCTTCGGGCTTCTCTTCGGACGATTAGGGCCTATTCGCCCTCCGGGAGCCGGTGCGAGAAGGTCTGGCGCGGTGCAGGGCCAGACGCGTCCCTGGCCGGGGCTGCTCGCCCGGGCCAGGGACGCAACACCGCCATGTGTCGCGCCAGGCCTTCTCCCGAAGGGTTGCCCCGCAAAGGCCCGCGCGCCGCGTTGCTCGGCATCGCTGGGGGCGGTCCCAGCTTCGCCTCACGCCTTGCTCGCGGGCCTTTGCGGGGCAACGCATCCGGCTCCCGGAGGGCGAATAGGCCCTAGCATGCCGGCTCCACTTCCTGGAGCCTGAATGCCCTGGCGTCGACTGGCTGTTGCCCTTGCTGTCTGCCTGACCCTGAACGCCGCGCAGGCGGCCACCGACGCGGCGCGCCTGCAGCGGCTGCTGACCGAGCAGCAATACGCCGCCGTGCGTGGCGACATGCAGGCCCTGCTGCGCGACAAGCAGCCGGACGCCGCCGAGCGTGAAGTCATCTACCTCTGGCTGTTCGCCCGCGATGACGGCGCCGCCATCGACCGCCGCACGCGCGATGCGCTGAGCGACAGCCAGGCCGAAGCCATCGACCTGCTGGCCGCCGGCCGCCTGGCCCTGGACCGGCGCGACTTCGATCGCGCCAAGGTCTGCTTCGAGCGCGCGCTGGAAAAGGCCACCCGCCCCGTCGACAAGGCCCAGGCCCTGCGCGGTCTCGGGCAGCGCCACTACCAGCTGCGCGAGTTCGACGCCTCGCTGCAGAAGCTGGAGCAGGGCCTGGCCGCCGAGCGCACGGCTGACGGCCTGTCGGCCCTGGCCGACACCTTGATCCGCCTGGGCCGCACCGAGGACGCCATTGCCGCGGCCGAAGGCGCCGTCGCGCTGAACCGCCACCACGAGGCCGCCCACTACCTGCTGGGCAACGGCTATGCGCGCGAGAACTACACCCAGCTGGCCGCCCGCCTGGGCGACGGCTTCGCGCCGCTGATGGCCGATGTGAGGCGGGCGTCGGACGCCTTCGAGAAGGGCGATTTCGACGCCGCCGTGCAGATCGGTCTGGCCATCCTGCAGCGCTGCCCGCAGCTCGGCCGCGCCCACGCCATCGTGGCCCGCGCCCTGGAGTCGCAGCGCTTTCGCATCGACGTGCACCGCGCCGACTACGAGCGCCGCTTTGCTGCAACGCCCATGCCCCGGGTGCCCGGCATCGAGCGCTATGTGCTGAACTGGAAGGACCTCTCGCCGCGGCACCAGAAGCGCGTCGCCCTGTCCGTCGCGCCGTGGAAGGCCTTCATCCCCGTGCTGGTGGAAGGCGGCGCCACCCACTACATCAAGCCGATGTGGATGCGGCTGTCGCAGACGCCCCAGGCCCATGCCTTGAAGGACGCCCGCATCGACTACGACTCGCGACTGTGGGACGACGTGCGCGGCATGGGTGGCCACTTCACGGTCACCGGCATCGAGGACGTCGAGCGCAGCATCTTCGACCGCTACAACACCGTGCTGCACGAGCTGACCCACCAGGTTCATGGCGTGCTGACGGCCGACCAGGCGCGCGACATCGAGGCCCTGTACCAGCAGGCCAAGGCGCGTGATGCCAAGACCCGCAACGGTTTCCTGTCGCGCTATGCGGGCGGCTCGGTGTGGGAATACTTCGCCGAGGGCGCCAATGCCGAGGCCTCGCCCCGGCGAGACGCCTACGACGGCCGCGAGATCGTGCGCGAACGCCTCATCGAGATGGACCCGGCCCTGCGCGCCGCCATCCAGCGCTTCTATGCCCAGCGCGACACCCGCGCCAGCCTGCCGGTGGCCCTCGTGAACGCCGGCAATCAGAAGCTGGAAGACGGCAAGCTGGCCGAAGCCCAACCGCTGTTCGCCCGCGCCCTCAGGCTGGCGCCGACCGACGAGCGCGCGTTGACGGCCCAGCTCAATGCCCTGGCCATCGCAGGCGATGGCACTGCCGTCGACGAACTGGCCACGCGCGCCCTGGCCGCGCATCCGCACAGCGGCGCCCTGCGCGTGGGTGTGGCCGATGCCCTCTGGCATGGCGGCCGCCCGCTGGCCGGCGACGTCGTGCCCGGCCTGGCGCGCGAGCTCGACACGCTGAAAGGCGAGGACCGTTTCCGTGCCGACCTCGCTCTCGCCGACCACTACCGCCGCCTGGGTGATGTGCCGCGAGCGCTGGCCGCCTACGAGGCCGTCATTGCCTACCAGTCTGACCAGCCCGAAGCCCTGTGGGGCCGCGCTGCCACCCTGGCCCTGGCTGGCCGCTGGGACGAGGCCTTCGCCCAGTACGAGGCCGTGCTGCGCCTGCGCACCGGCCTCGTGCCGCTGCGTCGCGACTACGCGCTGGACCTGCTGCGCGCCGGCCGCACCGACGCCGCCCGCGCCCAGGTCAAGGAGGCGTTGATCCTCGACCCCGCCGACCCCGACACGCTGGCCCTGAAGGGGTGGCTGGCCCTGGTCGATGGCGATGCCGCCGCCGCTCGCCGCGACGCGGGGGAGGCGCTGACCCTCGGCCCGTGGAGCGATCTCGCCGCCATCGTCCAGACCGCCGCGTTGCAGCGCCTGGGCCAGGCCGAGGCGGCGCAAGCCGTCATCGCGCCGGTCAAGCGACGCATCGCGGCAGCCACGCCGCCGCAATACGTCTACCGGCCGGAGAAGTCGGGCTGGTTCTCAGTCCATGAGCTGCCGGCCAGCGAGCGCAAGGTCATGGAGCTGCTCGTCAAGTGAAGGCTTTCCTCAAGCGCCTCGAAGCCGCCCACCTGAACGGGCTCAGCGTGGCGCTGGGCGTCGCGGCCACGCACGTCGTCGTCGGCGCGCTGTTCGGCGAGACGGCCGGCCTTGCGGCTGTCGGCGGCGCCGTCTGCGCCAGCCTGACCGATGTGCCCAACCCGCCGCAGCGCGTGTTGCCCCGTGTGCTGCCGGCGGCCTTTGCGGCGGCGGTGGTCACGGCCCTTGTCGGCCTGACCGATGACTCGCTCGCGCTGACGGTGGGGTTGGTCGCCGTCGTCACCTTCCTGTCGCTGATGACCCTGGCCTGGGGCCTGCGCGCCGGGCCCTTGTCGTTCGCTCCGGTGCTGGCCCTGGTGTTCGCCATGGCCTGGGACCGCACGGCCGGCGCGGCCTCGCCCTGGGAGCACGCCTTGTGGGTGGGCCTCGGTGGCTGCGCGTACGCGGGCTGGGCGCGCATGAGCGCCGTCGTGCTGCGCCACCGCCTGCGCCAACTGGCCCTGGCCACGGCCCTGCGCGCCACCGAGAAGCGGCTGCGCTCGCGCGCCGAACGCATTGCCGGCGCCGTGGGTGGCGCCGAGGCCCGCATCCGCGCCTCCATCGCCGACGACGTGCTGCTGGCCGATGCCTTGCAGGCCGCGCGCGACCAGGTCTTTGCCGCGCGCCGCTCGCCGCGCAGCCGCCGCCAGACCGACCTCGTGCTCGGCCTCATCGAGCTGCGCGACCTGCTGTTGGCCAGTCGCCTCGACACCGAGCTGCTGGGCCAGGACTTCCCCGGTCGCCAATGGCGGGCTGCGCTGGCCGATACCTTGCGCCATCTGGCCGACGTGCTCGCCGCCCTGGCCAACACGGTGGCCAACGGTGCGCCCTTGCCCGAGGTGTCGGCCGAAGCCTGGCGTCAGCAGCTCGCGGCGCGACTGGCCGACGTCAGCGCACCGACCGGTGATTCGCGCAGCCATCTCGTGGCCGCCCTGCAGTCGCGTGTCGGCCACATGCTGGACGACGTCAGCGCCATGGTGGCCCGACAGGCGGCGGCCGACGATCCCGACACACCGTGGACGCCCGAGCGCCTCGCGCCCTTCGTGTCGCCCGAGGGCTGGCCGCTGGCGGCGCTCAAGCCGCATCTGAACCTGCAGTCCAGCGTCATGCGCCATGCGCTGCGCTCGGCCCTGGCCCTGTCGCTGGCCTACTGGCTCGGGGCCTTGCTGCCCTGGGCGGCACATCCCTTCTGGCTGATGCTGAGCGTGGCCGTCGTGCTGCGCGGCAACCTCGAGCAGACGCTGTCGCGCCGCAACGAACGCATCATCGGCACAGTGCAGGGCTGCCTGCTGGTGCTGCTGCTGGCCCATGTGCACTGGACGCCGCTGCTGAGCCTGTGCTTCATCGCCGCCGTCGGCACGGCCCACGCCTATGTGAACCGCCGCTACCGCGTCGCCGCGACGGCGGCCACGCTGATGGCCCTGCTGCAGCCGCTGATGCTGGCACCGGGCAGCGCGCCCTTTGTCGTCGAGCGCCTGGCCGACACCTTCATCGGCGCCGGCCTGGCCTGGCTGTTCAGCTTCGTGCTGCCGTCCTGGGAGCGCGCCGCCACGCCGCGCCTGGGCGCCCAGCTGCGCGGCGCGTTGGCCCGGCATGCCGGCAACATGCTGCAGTGGCAGCCCAGCGCCGACGCCCAGCTGGCCCAGCGCCTGTCGCGCCAGCAGGCCTATACGGCCCTGGCGGCACTTGCCGCGGCCGCCCAGCGCACGCGGGTCGAACCCGAGAGCGTGCGCCTGCCCGAAGCCGAGATCGAGGCGGCCCTGAGCCACGGCTACCGGCTGATGGCGCTGTTGGGCGCCGTGCAACACCAGGTGCAGCGCCGCAGCGCGCGCCTGGACGCCGCCAAGGCCGAGACGGCGCTGCCGCTGGCGCGCACCGCCTGCGTGGACATCCTCAAGGGCGAGCCGGCCACGGGCACCGACCCCGCCGAGATCCCCGACGGCGATGCCGGCGCCTGGCCCGAACATCTGGGCCAGCAGGACCTGACACCCTGGCTGCTGAGGCGCCTGCGCCTGTGCCGCCATGAATCTCGCGAACTCATTGCCGCCTTGAATCAACTAGGAGAAGCCTCATGAGCATCCAAACCCGCGCCGCCGTTGCCTGGAAGGCCGGCCAGCCGCTGACCATCGAAACCCTGGACCTGGAAGGCCCCAAGGACGGCGAGGTGCTGGTGGAGGTCAAGGCCACAGGCATCTGCCACACCGACGACTTCACGCTGTCGGGTGCCGATCCCGAAGGTCTGTTCCCGGCCGTGCTGGGCCACGAGGGCGCCGGCGTCGTGCTGGAGAGCAAGGTGCCCTGGCTGAAGGCGGGCGACCATGTCATTCCCCTGTACACGCCGGAATGCCGCGAGTGCAAGTTCTGCCTGAGCCGCAAGACCAATCTCTGCCAGGCGATTCGCTCGACGCAGGGCAAGGGGCTGATGCCCAATGGCACCTCGCGCTTCTCGCTGAACGGCGAGCCCATCTTCCACTACATGGGCACCAGCACCTTCTCCAACCACATCGTCGTGCCGGGCATCGCGCTGGCCAAGATCCGGCCCGACGCGCCCTTCGACAAGGTCTGCTACATCGGCTGCGGCGTGACGACGGGTGTGGGCGCCGTGCTGTTCACGGCCAAGGTGGAGGCGGGCGCCAACGTCGTCGTCTTCGGGCTGGGTGGCATCGGCCTGAACGTCATCCAGGGCGCCAGGATGGTGGGTGCCAACAAGATCATCGGCGTCGACATCAACCCGGCGCGGGAAGCGATGGCAAGGCAGTTTGGCATGACCGACTTCGTGAATCCCAAGGACGTGCCGAATGTCGTCGACCATTTGGTGCAGCTGACCGATGGCGGCGCCGACTACTCGTTCGAATGCGTCGGCAATGTGCAGCTGATGCGCCAGGCCCTGGAATGCACCCACAAGGGCTGGGGTCGCAGCATCATCATCGGCGTGGCGCCGGCGGGGGCGGAGATCGCGACAAGGCCGTTCCAGCTGGTGACGGGGCGGCATTGGGAAGGTTCAGCGTTTGGCGGCGCCCGCGGGCGTACCGATGTGCCGAAGATCGTTGATTGGTATATGGATGGCAAGGTGCGGATCGATGAGCTGATCACGCACAAGTTGCCGTTGGAGCGCATCAATGAGGGGTTTGAGTTGATGCGGCGGGGGGAGTCGATTCGGTCGGTTGTTGAGTTCTGATGGGTTGCTTTTGCGTAGCGTGTGTCTGCTCGTTGCATTGCCGGGAGTCCGTCCCGGCGGCCGGGTAACTTTCTTCTGCGGGGCCAGAAGAAAGTCACCAAAGAAGAGGCCCTGAACCGCACACCAGCGCGATGACGCCACGAGCGGCGCGCGAAAACGGCCAGCGGTATTTCGGCAAGACGCGACCCGCTGCGCTCTCGCTGCTGTCCCTATCACCAGCACCAAATTTCGGACCACCAGTCCGCTGAACGCGCGGCTGCACGCCGGGCTCACGAGAAATGCCAAATGCAGCGTCGCTCGGGCGACGCGGCTGTTCGGTATTTCCTGGTGAGCCCGGCGTGCAGCCGGCGTTAACGGTGGCGAAGTGGCGATCAGTGATGCCCGTCATAGGGACAGCAGCGAGAGCGCAGCGGGTCGCGTGTGGGCATGACTCACTCCGAGCATCGCGAGCGCATGCCACCGCTCGAGTGCGGATTGCATTCAGCGCTCCTCTTTTGGTGACTTTTCTCTGGCGCGTCAGAGAAAAGTTACCCGCCATCGCGGGGCGGATTCC
>OUNM010163845.1_pt1 | contig 80830 bp, 47 predicted proteins | sample 1769961 | NCBI WGS metagenome assembly OUNM01 (sample SAMEA3914820, study PRJEB12502) | metagenome | biome: forest; material: soil | place: USA | collected 2012-03-12 | depth 0.3 m
GGGTGGGAGAGAGCCGGCCCCGCACACACACATACACACACCCACTTCCCCTCCCGGGGAGTACCCTCAGTTCATCTGAGGTTCGTTCTTTGAAAGTTGAAGAGGCAACACCCGTGAAAACGGGTTGGGTTGCCACAGTATAGAGACGTTTTGCAAGAAACGTCCCCACTACGGCTTTGCGGGCCTTACCATCCATCAAACCAAGCCGTACTTTGGGGCGTGCTTTTAGGCCGCTGTCACAATCGACAGCGACTTAAAACCACGCTCCAAACCCGCGGGACGTTTACTGCACACTCGCTCCTATACTTCCTATGCTTCGCATACTTCCTATCTGCGAGGCGCGTCGTGCAACACGCCCGCGTGGCTCCCACGCGGCGGTCTGCCATGCCGCGTGCTGTTTCTTCGCCGCTTTCGGAAGGGGCCGGTTGCCTCTGGTTCACCACGCCCGAGTTCCATCGCGCCGTAACCTCGGCTCCGCAGCCGTGGAGGCAAACCGCGCCATCAGGCCGCAAGAGCGCTCCATCCCTCCACGATGCAAAAGCGGGCTACTTTCCCGTCCCGTGGACGAGAAACACGATCTCACCCTTGGGCGGATGGGCCGTATAGTGAGTCAACAAATCCGGCGCTTTGCCGATGCGAAACTCCTCGAATTGTTTCGTGAGTTCGCGGGCGACACACACAGGGATTTCGGGGAAATGTTGCGCACAGACGGCCAGCGATTTGACCAGCCGATAGGGCGACTCGAAGAAAATGGAGGTTTCCTCCCGCGCTTGGGCGGCCAAAAGCTCCCGTTCCCGCTGTCCGCTCTTCACGGGCAGAAACCCACCGAAGAAAAACTGGTCCGCGGGAAAACCCGAGCCGACGAGCGCCGTGAGCACGGCGCTGGGCCCGGGCAGGATGGTGTAGGGCAGCTGCCGCTCGATGCAGGCGCGGATGAGGCGCGAGCCGGGGTCGGAGATGCCAGGCAGGCCGGCGTCCGTAATAAGGGCGACGTTGGCCCCGGCGGCGAGTTGCTCGATAAGTTCGGCCGTGCGCCGGGCTTCGTTGTGCTGGTGGAAACTGACCAGCGGCTTCGAGATGCCGAAGTGTCGTAACAAATTTCCCGAGTGCCGGGTATCTTCCGCGGCGACGACGGAGGCGGATTTGAGCGCTTCGAGCGCTCGGAGTGTGATGTCCCCGAGATTTCCGATGGGCGTGGCGATGACCGTGAGCATGCCTTGTAGTGTGAGCTGCTCCGCCGTCGGAGCCTGGGCGCAGGTGTTACCAGCCCTCCGAAATGGCGGCGACCAGGTTCTCAGCCATCTTTTCCGCGGCGAGCGGGATGGCTTGCTGTTCGTCCTGGTTGAGATCGGACGACAGAGTGTCGGAGCCCGTGGCAAAGAAGTAGGTGCTGCCAGTCACATTGCGGCGGTCGAGTTGTTCGCCGGTGCGGCGTTTCTCGATGCGATAGTTCACGCGCAAGGTGAGCTGGTATTCCTGGGTGAGCAGTTCGTTGCCGTTGGTGGTGCGATTGGGCCGCCGGTCCATGGATTCCAGGGTGCAATGCAAAACAGCGTCGGCCGAATTGCTGTCGACGACCCGGTAGGTGCCGTCGCGCTGGATCTGCCGGATGACGGCGTTGGCCAGCAGGGTTTCGACCCGGGGGGCGAGGACGTTGCTCTTGAACGATGGCACCGCGATGGTGGTCACGTCGGCCATGGGTTTCGGCTTGATCGGCCCGAGCTGATAACCGGCGCAGCCGGCAAGCAGGAAAGCGGCAAAAAGGCAAAGGGCGGATCGCATGGCAGTTTTGTGGAGAGGAGAGAAGGCGCTGTCCAGATTGTTTGGCGGACGTTTCGCAGACGGCGCGAAGGTGTTCGCCGCCGGCGAGGTCTTGTGCAGGCCGATGGACTACTGCGGGGGCGGCGGGAGTGGCAGGCCGGGGTCGGACGGTTTCAAGGGCGACGGCTGTTCCGGCAGCGACGGTTCGACCGCTGGGACCGGGCCGATGTTATCGGGCGAGGTGCGCAATTTCGGCTTGCCGGGCGCCGTCTCGACGGGCGCCTCCGGGACCGTGACGGGCGGGCCCACGTAGTCGGGCCGCGAGGAGACGTCGACTTTGGCCTGCATCTTCCGCTTTTCCGCGGCGCGGGCGCCGTTTTCGGCTTTTGTCGGGCCGGCGGTGAGCACGTCGGCGCCGAATTGGGTCTTGAGTTCCTCGATGCGGTTCTTGGCGAAATCACTGTCCGGTGTGCCGGGTTGCGACTTGATGACGTCGTTGTAGTAAATGACGGCCGCCTTGTACTGCTTGGTCTTGTCGTAAAATTTCGCGATCTGCAGCGTGCCCTTGGTCTGGCCGCCCTGGAGCGAGGCGATGTTTTCCTTGGCCTGCGCGACCTTTTCGCTGTCCGGGTAGCGGTTCATGTACTCCTCGAAGGCCTCCCGCGCCTTCTGCGCATCGGCCTTATCGTAGGAACCTTCGCGGTACTGGCGCATGCGGATGTAGCCGATCTGGTAAAGCGCATTGTCGGCGATCGCGTCGTTCGGATAGCGGGAAACGACCTGCTGATACGCGGCGATGGCCTCGGGAAGTTTGTTGCCCTTTTCCAGGGCCTGGCCTGCATTGAACTGCGCGAGCGGCGCCCACTTGCTGAATGGCGCATTTTTCACGATGCCCTCAAACATTTCCTGGGCCTTTTCCATCGAGGACGCGACCGGCACGCCGAAGACGCGCCGCTTGGCGCCTTCCAGGAAGAGCTTGGCAATGCGGTACATGGCCTCGACGACTGAGCCGAAGTCATCGCCTTTCGGATATTTGGTGAGGTACTTCTGGTAAGAGGCATAGGCCTCTTCGTAGTGGCCGGTCTTTTCCTGGAGAATGCCCACCTTGCGCTGCGCCTTGGGTGCGAGGACGGAAAGACTGAAGTGGCGGACGAGATTCTGGTACGACGTGATGGCGGCGGCCGTCTTGCCTTCGGCCTCGAGCGATTCCGCCTTGCCCATCTGATCGGCGGCGGTTTTCTCCAACTCGGAACCTTCGTCGCCTTCGATGGACCAGCCTTCGTTCGAACGATAAATGATCGCGGCTTCGCTGATCGGCGGCGGCAGGAGTGCGGCCAGCGAGACGGCGAGAAGCAAGGCGGCGGTCTTGGTCATAAGCGGCCCACCCTAGTAGACCGCTACGGAGGCGTCAAGGCGTCGGGACCTACGCCGCCATGCTTATTTTTCGGAGCCTTCGGACGGCTTTACCGTGGTCGGATTCTGCTCCTGAAACTGCGCGACCGCCTCACGAATGGCTGCTTCGGAGCGCTCCAAGGAAGCCGGGGTGGCGATGGCATTTCGCCCCGACACCGCGCTGAGAATCCGCGCGCGAATGTCGTCATCGAAATGCACGGTATCGCTGTAGTGATCCAGGTTTTGCGCCAGCTCGGCGGCGCCCTGGAAATCGTGCAGGTGGACATTCGGCAGCGGGGCCGTTTGCTCCAGGACGTAACGCTTGAAGGCAAAAAGGTCCGCCAACACTGTGGGATCGCTCGCCTGCAGCAAGGCATCGCGCGCCACCGAGTAGGGCGGGAACCACAACTCGAAGGTCACCTCCGGGTGCGCACGGATGAGGGCGAGGTAATTGACCTCGAAGCTCTTGGCCGTGACCTCCGGCGCGAAGTCGCGAACGTGGTCCCGGAAGAAAATCGGCGGCGTCAGCGCCTTACGGTACGAGGCCAGGACGCTCTCGCGCCCGATGTGGTGAGTCGGATGCAATGCGCTGAGTTCTTCCAGCTTTCGCGGGTGATAGGCGGGCAAGCCGCAGCGCTTCAACAGAATACGGGCGCTGGACTTGGCGGCATCGATGTTGAGGAGATAATTCGGGATCTTGCTCCAGGGATTTTCCTCGTAGAAATACGCGGGAAACGCGCCGTCGTAATCGGAAACCCAGTTCGGATCGCCCCGGAGATACTCGTGGTTGATGTCCCAAAAGACGCGCTGAACGCGCCCCGTGCGCAACGCCACCTGCAGGAGCAGGCTCTGCTCGTGCGCCGATGCGCCGGACATGGCGAGATTGATCGCTTCCCAACCAAAGTTCTCTCGAAACTGAGCCGAGGTGAAACCCAGCGATACGGAAGTGCCCAGGATGAGGCTGTCGTAGGGATAATTGCGCGCCAGCCCGGGATTCTGGTAGCGCATCTGGTCGGCAAAATCCGGCGGATAGGCCGCCTTGCGGTAATACTGGAGGGGATCGACGCGCCAATTCACGACACCGACCGTCGCGAGAAATGCGGCGGTGAGGGCGGCGAAGATCGCCAGGTAGCGGCGGTGAGGGAGGGCGGGCATGCCTCAGAATTGAAAGTAGAGGAAATCCGAAATGCGCGAGAGATGGAGGACGGCCAGCGCAAAGACCACGGAGGCCAGCGCGGCTTGGGCCGCAGTCCACCGCCAGATCGCGGGTGCGGAGTCCTGCGTTTCCTTGGCTGGAAGCGCCACGCGGAATAGCTCCTGGGAATTTGGCGCCAGGAGCGCGATGGCCGCGGCGAGCGCGAGGATGGCCAGTTCCTGCCCGGTGGCCGTCGCCCTCGCGCCAAGTCCGCGCCGGCCCGCCATGCTCGTCAGCAGCCCTACGGCGGTGGTCAGATTCGCCGCGCGAAAAACCACCCAGCCCACGATGACCGCGAGGAGCGTCGCGCCGCGGCCGGCGAACCGCGCGGCCGTGGATTGCGCCCAGCCCTGGCCGGCAGTCACACGGAGCCAGCCGTGATTGAGGCAAAGGTAGGCGCCATGGAGCCCACCCCAAAGAATGAAAGTCCACCCGGCGCCGTGCCACAGCCCCCCGAGGAGCATGGTGATGAATAGATTTACGTATCTGCGGACGGGCCCAAGGCGATTTCCACCGAGCGGGATGTAGAGATGGTCGCGCAGAAACGTCGAGAGCGTGATGTGCCAGCGCCGCCAGAAGTCGATGATGTCGCCCGCCTTGTACGGAGAGTCGAAATTCAGCGGGAAGCGCGTATTGAACATTCGCGCCAGGCCGATGGCCATGTCTGAGTAGCCGGAGAAATCGAAATAGAGCTGCAGTGAGTAGGCAATCGCGCCGGTCCAGGCCGCGAGCGCGCCTGGATGGGCGCCGGAGGCCGCGGAATTGAAGACGCCATTGGCGATCGGAGAAATGCTGTCTGCGACCAGAACTTTCTTGGCCAGGCCACAGACGAGCAGCGTAAGCCCCGCGGCGAAGTTTGCGCCCTGGAAACGGTACGTCTCTGGCCGGGCAAACTGCGGCATGAGGCTTCGGTAGAGCACGATGGGGCCGGCGATGAGATGGGGGAAGAAAGTGACGAAAAGCGAATAGTGGCCGAGATCGTATTCCCGCGTGCGCCCATGGTAGGCATCCGTGAGATAGGCGATCTGCGTGAAGGTAAAAAACGAGATGGCGAGGGGCAGCTCGATGTGGCTGAGCGTCCAGTGACTCCCCACGATCGCGCCGAGATTCGCCACGACGAAACCTGCGTATTTATATACGGCCAGGAGCAGGAGATTCGCCGTGATGCCTGCGGTGAGAAAGCGCCTCGCACGCGGGCGGTCGTCCTTGGAAACAGCGCCGGCGATGGCCGCGCCGCAAAGATAGTTGACCAGCACCGAGCCGACGATGATCGGCAGGTATCGTGGATTCCACCAGCCGTAGAAAAACAGCGAGGCCGCCGTGAGCCAGAGGCCCGCGGCGCGCGGAGAGGCCCATCGGCCCAGGGTGAAGAAGCCCAGCAGAGCGACAGGCAGGAAGAGGAAAAGAAAAGCGTGGGAATGGAAAAGCACGCGAGTGGGCGGGGGGGAATGAATTGGAGCAGATTTTCGGAAAGTTCAAGCTCCGGCGCGGGCCAATTTGTGGCGTGATGGCAGCCTTTGGAGATTGCTGGCATATCTCCAGCTGATATGAGACGACTTGCAGCGCCGTCCCTGAAGCGGCGTCCTTCCCCGGTTTAAATTGCACGTAGCTCATCAACAGTTAACGAAAGAAAACATTCTCGCGCTTTCGCCGTCGAAGGACCGGGAGTGGGAGTCAGCGGACCTTGCCGGAGCGGGATTCAGCGTGCAGCACTGTGCCGACGTGGAGGAAATGCGCGGCCCCCTCGCGGAGCATCCGGGGGCGTTGCTCGCCTTTGCCGAGCCTTTGGCCGGAGCCGCATGGGTCAGATTGTGCGAATTCCTGGCGGAGCAACCGGATTGGTCGGAGATTCCGCTGGTGTTGGCGGCGGCTCCCGGGACTTCGCTGAGTGATTTTCAACAGGGCCGCTGCCGGGTGTATCCCGTGGCCTCTCCCCTGGAGCGCGACGGGCTGGTGTCGACGCTGAGCGCCGCGCTGGAGCATCGGCGCCGGCAATTTCGTCTGCGTGAGGCGCTGCAGCAGCGCGACCAGATCGTCGAAGGCATTCAGGATGCGCTCTTCATGGTGGATGGCGACTGGACCTACACTTATGTGAATCGCCACGCCTGCGAGCTTTTGCAGAGGCCGGCGGAGGATTTCCTGGGGCGCCCGATGTGGGAAATTTTCCCGCGGCTTGCCGGCGGCGCGCCGGAGGCGGCCTTGCGCACGGCCATGGCAACCCGCGCGGCGGTCGAAGCGCCATGGCGAAATCCGGACTGGAACCGCTGGTTCAACCTTCGCATCTATCCTTCCAACGGCGGTCTCTCGATCCTCGCGGTGGAGATCACTGAGGAGAAGAAGATCGAGGAAGTCCTGAGCGAAAGTGAACGCCGGCTGCATCTCGCATTGGACACGGCAAAGCTCGGCATGTGGTACTGCGATCTGCCGCTGGATAAAATCGTCTGGGATGCCAATTGCCGCCGCCATTTCGGCCTGGAGGCCGGGGGCGAAGTCGAAATCGCAACCTTCTACTCGCTCTTGCACCCGGACGATCGTGAGGCGACGCGCACGGCTATCGAACGGGCCATCGCCGACCGGACCAGCTACGACGAGGAATACCGCGCCGTGCATGCGGATGGCCAGCAGCGCTGGATCCATGCGATGGGTCGGGCTTTCTATGGGCCGGATGGCGAGCCACGGCGCTTCGACGGCATTTCCATCGACATCACGGATCGCAAGGAAACCGAGGTGGAACTCGAGCGGGCGCGCGAGGAGGCCATCGAGGCGAACCGCGCCAAGGATCACTTTCTCGCCGCCCTCAGCCACGAACTGCGCACACCGCTCACGCCAGTCCTCATGACGGTGGCCTCGATGCGGCAGGATCCCTCGCTGCCCCGGCAATTCCAGAGCGATCTCGGGCTCATCCACCGGAATGTGGAGCTGGAGGCGCGGCTCATTGACGATCTGCTCGATCTCACGCGCATCACCCGCGGCAAACTCGTCCTCCACCAGGAGACGGCTGATTTGCACGAGATGATCGAGCACACGCTGCATACCTGCTGTGGCCCGGAGGTCCTGCCGAAGCCGATGGAAGTGACCTGGCATCTGCGAGCGCGCAAGCACTGCACTTTCGGGGATCCTGCGCGGCTCCAGCAGGTGCTGTGGAATCTCATCAAGAATGCGCTCAAATTCACTCCGGCGAATGGCCGCATCGTCGTAGAGACGCGGAATCCCTCGGCGGATCGCATCGAGGTGACGGTGACCGACTCCGGAATCGGCATCCCACCGGAGGAATTGCCGCGGCTTTTCGAGGCCTTCGAGCAGGGGAATGCGAGCATCACACGGCGGTTTGGCGGCTTGGGCCTGGGCTTGGCGATCAGCAAGGCGATCACTGATCTGCATGGCGGCGCGCTCCGGGTGCGCAGCGAAGGGCGGGGGCGGGGCTCGGCCTTCAGCCTGGAGCTGAATGCCCTGGAATCGCCTCGGACTGCCGGGCTCATGGCGATGCCCGAGCCCGCAGGGCCGGCTCGCTCGCTCCACATCCTGCTCGTCGAGGATCACGAGCCGACGCGCGAGGTGCTGGCCCGACTGCTGGGTCGCGCCGGTCATCGGGTGCAGGCGGCCGCCGATGTCGGTGGCGCGCTGGGTCTGGCGGAGATGCACACTTTCGACCTGCTCGTGAGCGACCTGGGCCTGCCGGACGCCACCGGCATGGATCTGATGCGCGACGTGAAGTCCCGCTACGGCCTGCGCGGCATCGCCCTGAGCGGGTACGGCATGGAGGAAGACATCGCGGCGGCGTTGGCTGCGGGCTTTGCCATTCACCTGACCAAGCCGGTGGATTGGAATCGGCTGGAAGCGGCGATCAGCGAAGTCGCGAAGCCGGTGTGATTGAAGCGGCTAATTAATAATAGGCGCCGCGATTGCCCCCGCTTCAGCGGACCGATCAGCTTTAGCTGGCCTCTTTGAGGCCGGAGGGGCCGCGAAGTGCGGTGCGGAACAGCGCTCGGAGTTCAGCCAATTTGGCCAAAATCCAGAAATACCTGTTTGCCGCTGCGCGTTTGCTGAAATGCGTACGCGGCCCGCCGTCGTAAAAGAGGCTTCCAGCCTCTTTCCAGACGCGAACTGCTGTAAGCAGAAGCTCGTTCATAAACGTGGACCAAAGTTCGAGCGCGAAATTACAGCCCCAAAATCCGTCTTGAAAATTTCCCGAAACTCGCACTTGCCAACTGCCACACTCCCCTCCAAGATTGACGACTCTTTTCCTTTGAATCTGCTCTTATATGTCCACTGAACTCATGACGGAACTTCTCGAGGCCGGCGTCCATTTTGGCCACCAGACCAAGCGCTGGAACCCCAAGATGAAGCCCTTCATCTTCGAGAAGCGCAACGCCATCTACATTATTGATCTTGGCGAGACCGTCAAACAGCTGCGCTCGGCGACCGATTTCCTCAGCAACGTGGCTGGTCGCGGTGGCAAGGTCCTTTTCGTCGGCTGCAAGAAGCAGGCTCAGGAAGCGATCAAGGAAGCTGCGCAGGCCTGCGGACAGTTCTATGTGAACCAGCGCTGGCTGGGCGGCACTCTCACGAATCTTCAGACCATCCGCAAGAGCGTGGGTCGTCTCCAGTACATCGAGCAGCTCGAGAAGCAGCCGGAATTTTCCAAGATGGGCAAGCAGGAGATCGCGGCGGTGAAGCGCGAGGGCGAGAAGCTCAAGCGCAACCTCGAAGGCTTGCGCGACATGACGAAGCTGCCCGACGCGATTCTCATCATCGACACGACGCGTGAAGCGATCGCCGTCGCCGAAGCCCGCCGTCTCAAGATCCCGGTGGTGGCCATCGTCGACACGAACTCCGATCCGGATCTCGTCGACTACCCGATCGCCGGCAACGACGACGCGATCCGTGCGATCCGCGTCATCCTCCAGAAGCTGGTGGATTCCGTGGTGTCTGTGCAGGGCGCGCCGGCTCGCAAAGAGCAGGCCGAACTCGCCGGCGTCAGCGCCTAGTCAAAATTCTCCGAAAGCGGGCGGCGGCTCTCTTCGAGAGAATCCCAGCCGTCCGAACTTTCAACCCCGCTCCGCTCAACCTTGCCGCCGCTTCTTCATTGAGGCGCGGCATTTGTGCTCTCCTCCCGGAGCATCTGAAATCTGTCCAATAACTGAAGTCCATTCCCCATGAGTGCAACGATTGATGCCCAACTCGTAAAAACCCTCCGTGAGAAGACCAACGCCGGACTTATGGCCTGCAAGCAGGCCCTGGCCGAGGCGAACGGAGATCTCGAAGCCGCAGTCGACATCCTGCGTACGAAAGGCAAGGCCACGGCCGATAAGAAGGCCGACCGCGACGCCAAGGACGGCGTCATCGCCCAGGCCATTCTCCCCGACGCCAAGGTCGGCGTGCTCGTGGAAATCAACTGCGAAACCGATTTCGTGGCCAAGAACGAAGGCTTCCGCGCCTTCTGCGACGACATCGCCCGCAAGATCGCTCAGGATCCTTCCGTGGACCTGGAAGCCGATCGCGTCGCCGCCGTGCAGAAGATCGGTGAAAACATCCGCTTCCGCCGCCATGAGCGCATCGAAGTGAAGGCCAATGGCCTCGTCGCCGCTTACATCCACACCGGCGCCAAGGTCGGAGTGCTCGTCGAAGTCGGCGCGGAAAAGGCCGAGACGGCCAATCACGAAGATTTCAAGCAACTCGTCCGCGACATCACGCTCCAGATCGCGGCCGCGAACCCGATTTGCGTAGACCGCACTCAGATCCCGCCGGCCATCGCCGAGCGCGAGCGCGAGGTCTGCCGCGGCCAGGTGCCTCCGGGCAAGCCGGCGAATATCATCGAGAACATCGTCGAAGGTAAGATGGGCAAGTTCTACAGCCAGTCCTGCCTCGTGGATCAGGCGTTCATCAAGAACCCCGATCAGACGATCTCGCAGCTCCTCGCCGAGAAGAGCAAGGCGCTGGGCGAGCAGCTGAGCATCGTGCGGTTCATCCGCTACATGGTCGGCGAAGAACTCTCCGCGTAATCGATTTGCCGGCTCGGGAAATCCGAGCCAGGCGGTAAAGTCTCAGGGCGCGCATCGATCCCAGTGACCGGGCGCGCTCTTTCTCGTGGTCGGGAGGGCGAGGGTTCGACGGTGGGTAAGTTGAACTATGTATACTGGTGACTTCGGGTTGAGCTGGATGCCGTCGACATATTGATACGTGTTGCCAGCGTCTGAATGGGTCTTTCAGCTAATTTTTGAGTGACCTCTTCTAAGATAGCTCATGCAGATTGTTGATAACCAATTTTGGGTATTGGAATAGTATTGTTCGGCGGCCGGTGGTGCATGCAACCTGCTTGGCAGTTGCCATGCGCCCGACCCACCCAAATGCCGCGCAGAATGCTGCGCCCGATTCGAGCCGCGATTGCGGGGCGTCGGTCCCCGCTGCGTCAACCCTTGTATTGGCCGGAGGCGGTTCGAGAGAGGAATACGAACAGGCAATGCGCAAGATGGAGGAAACCAATTCGGTTTTCGAGCGTTGTGCGAAATGTGATGCGCTGCTCGATATCTCTGGTTGCACGCCGTTGACGGAAACGATCTGCCCCAGCTGCGGCGGTTTGATAAAGGTTCTTACGCGGTTTCATCACTATGTGCTGCTGAGCAAGCTGGGCCAAGGCGGATCTGGGACGGTCTATCGCGCTTTCGACAATACTCTGGAGCGGGATGTAGCCTTGAAACTGCTGCGAAACGAATTCACTCACGATCCTGTCTATCTGGACGCGCTGGAGAAGGAAGCGGTGATCACGGCGTCGTTGCGCCATCCTCGGATCGTGAAGGTCTTTGCCGCAGGCCAGAAAGATGGCTTCTACTTTATCGCCATGGAAATCGTGAACGGGGGCACGCTGGAGGAGAAGATCCGGCAACTCGGGCGTTTGCCTGAGGCGGTCGCGCTCAGCGTGACGATCAAGATTGCGGAGGGGTTGGATGCGGCGGCCAAGTGTGGGCTGCTCCACCGGGACGTGAAACCTGGCAATGTGCTTTTTGCGGATGATGGTCTGGAAAAGGCGGTGAAAGTCGCCGACTTCGGGCTGGCCCAGCCAGTTTCACAGTCGGCAAACGTGTCCGCTGATCTCTGGGGCACGCCCGCCTATATGTCTCCGGAGAAGCTCCAGAGGGAGGGTGAGGATTCACGCAGCGATATCTACAGCCTGGGCTGTACGCTCTTCCATTGCTTGACGGGACGCCCGCCTTTCGCTTCTCCCGATGTCGACGAACTCGTCCTGCAACAAGTCTCCACGCCCGCGCCGAACGTGCAGGTTTTCGCGCCGGACGTCTCCGGGGCGACCGCCTTTGTCATCGAACGTTGCCTGAAGAAGGATCCGAACGAGCGCTACCAGAATTACGAGGAGCTGATCGAGCACCTGTCTTACGTGGAAGGGCAATCGTTGACTAGTGAAGCTGCCGCTCCGGCGAAAAAGGCGCGCCCGCGGCAGGAGGTAGGCGCCGGTGGGCGGAATCGCAGTCAGTGGATGACGGTGGCAGCCATGGCGGTGTCGTTCCTGGCGGTGGCGGTGGTGGGCGTGTTCGCATTTATGCAAAAGGATCCGAAGCCCGCGGCGGCTTCAGCGCCGTCGGCCAGCGCAGGGGCGAAGGCGCCCGCGGTTGCGAAGGCGGTCTTTCGCGTCGTCGACCTGCGGAGCGCCTTCAATGCAGACACGCGGCGCAGTCTTTTTTCCGAAAACGCCACCGCGATCATGGTCGATAGCCTGGTCTTCTCGAAATACGGGATCATCCAAGCGAATGGAGTTCCGTTCGAGTTGGTCAATCCCGAGCAAAACCTCACGGCCTTCAACATCATGTATTTCCGGGCGCCCGCGAAGGTGGAAGTCCAGATCCCGCCCCAGACCGTGCGGAAATTTCATTTCCTCGGCGGCATCGCCGGCGACGGTTGGAGCGAGTCGGGCGGGAAGAATAATAAAAATCTCGGAGTGCCGCTCATCCGATTCAAGGTCGTCCACGCTGGCGAGCAGGCGGAAGTTTTCGAGTTTAAAAATGGGGTGGAATTCTCCAATCACTATCGACGAATCGATGTGCCAGGCTCTCTCTTTGCCGATGGCGTCGTGACCAATGGGCACCAGATCCGAACCTTTTCCGTGGCGCTGGCCAATACGACGCCGGTGAAAAAACTGGTTATCGAAAGCCTCGCGCCCAAGATCTTTCCAGTTATCGTGGCGATCACTGCGGAAGACGGCCCGCAACAGTAAGTTATTCCACCGTGATGAGTTTATCCTCTTTGGGATGCTCTTCGATCCGAATGTCCTTATATTGATCGAAAAGACCTTTGTTGTGCATCTGCAGGCCAAATGGGCCTCGCCGGCCGGCGGTGGGGTCGTTGAAATCCACGGCTTCGACGGCCTTGGCGCCGACCGGTTGGGCGAGAGCTAGTTCAGCGCGGCCGTCGTGGTGAACGAGCAGCTCGACCTGGCACCAGTCATGGTTATTGATCTTGGGCTTGTTTTTGCGCGTAAAGAATTCTTTGCCGTCGTTGTTTTTGCCCGGCCGATAGTCCCAGGTGTACGTGCTCGGCGCCTGGAACTGCACGGAGCCGAGCGCATCGAGCGCTTTTTCTCCCGGCTGGGGAGCAACGCCAAAGATCAGGACACAGGGCTGGTGATCCGGTTGCCCGGAAATATGTCGCACAGAGTAAATGACGCGGTAGTCGTCGAATTCGTCCTTGGTAAAGAGCACGCTCCGGCCCGCTCCCAGGCTCGTGATGGCGCCGTCTTTGACGGTCCACGCGTCTTTTGCGTCGGACACCGGCTTTCCCGCTGTGCAGAAGAGCCAACCCTCGAGGCTCTTGCCATCGAAGAGCGGCTTCATCTTCGCGATCTTGTCGAGGGTGGTCTGGGACAAAAGCGCGGGTTCGGCGGGAGTTTGCGCGGACAAGGTCCCGGCGCAAAGCGCAGTTACGGCGAGGGCGGCCGTTCGAGCGCTGCGCAATAGACACCCAAGGGTAGCCGTGCTTTGCCTGGCGTTCGCCTCGGTGATTTTCTGAGGGGTTGGCTGGCGGTTCATATAAACACGCGATCCTGTCGCCGCGTTGGTTCTGGAAACTACCGGTCCATCTGAGTGAGACACCGGAGCAGGTAGGGGAGGAGTTGCTTTTTGCGTGAGACGACGCCGGCCAATTCCCATACCCCAGGACTCACTAGTGGGTAATCGATCCCGGCGAGGTATCGCTCCGCTCCCTCGACGAGCAATCGAGAGGTTTGTGTATTGATATCGGTCACTAGCAGCGCGGCAAAGAGCAGGCCTTCGTTTTTGCGATGCGCTTCGAGCGCTTCCCGCAACTCGGCGCGTTTGCCTTCGAAATGCGAAAAGCTCAGCTCCTCGATCTGCGCGACGGTAAAGCGGTGGCCGTTCTCTTCGTAGAGCTTCGAGTCGGCGGCGATGGCCTGCTCCGGCGTCATGGTGAGCAGCGGCGAGCCTACGGAAAAGATCTGCTCCGCCAGCTCCGCCGGATCGACTCCCGTCGTCTTCGACAGGTGCTCCAGGATCTTGCGATCCGCCGGGGTGGTCGTGGGAGAAGTAAGATGCAGCGTGTCGGCGATGAGGCCGGCCATGAGCAATCCCGCGATGGATGGGGGAATGGGGATGCCCGCCTGTTGGTAACACATCGTGACGATGCTGCTCGTCGAGCCGACCGGGTTATTCCAAAACAAGATCGGCGTCGAACTGGCCAGGCCGCCGAGCTTGTGGTGATCGAGGATTTCCACGACCGGGATCTTGTCCGCGCCGCGCACCGCCTGGGTGAGCTCATTGTGATCGACGAGGATGAGTTGGCGCGGGATGGGCTTGATGAAGTCGGATTTCGACAGGATGCCGATGAGCCCGCCACAGTCGTCAAGCACGGGGAAAATGAAGCCGGCCGATTCCGCGGCAATCCGCCGAGCCGACTCTAGCGGCGTGTCGCCGTTGAAGCTCGTGTATTCATCGAGCAGGGCGCGCTCCACCCGCACGGCGCCGCGCGCGAGCAGGACGGTGGTGGCCGTATCGTAGGGCGAGGAGATGAGCGTGACGCCGCGCTGCTTTGCCGATTCCTGCAACTCCGGGGGAACTTCGAAGCCGCCGGTGACGACGATGGCGTGCACCCCGGCATTGATCGCCAGCTCCTGGATGTGCGGCCGATCGCCGACGATGAGGACGAGCGGCTTTTCCGCATAGCGGCGCAGGCGCGGGGCAAAGGAATCCAGCGCCATGGCCGCGACCATGAGCAACTGCTCGGCGACTTCGTCCGTGGCCGCTCCGGTGATGACGCGTCCGGCAAAAGTGGCCACGATATCGGCCAGCGACGCGGTGACCAGGCGGGTGGAGGCGGCTTCTTCCCGCGGCGGAAAGAGGTAGTGGCTGAGCTTGAAGGCGGAGAGCAGGCCCATGCACCGGCCGCGATCATCGACCACGGGCAGCCCGCGCATCTGTTTCCGCTCGATGAGCTGCAGGGCGTCGTAAACCGTGGTGCGGCCCTTCACGGAAATGACGCGGTTTTCCATGACATCGCTCACCTTGGGCGAGACGTCGCTGAGCAGGAGAGGCGCTTCGATGCCAAAGCGGCGAAGGACGTAGTCGATGCGCTCGTTCGTGCCGCCCGCACGGGCGGCGATGACGTTTTCGTCCCCGGCCAATTTCTTCAGCTCTGCGTAGGCGACGGCCGCGCAGATCGAATCCATATCCGGGTTGCGGTGGCCGATGACGATGGTTTGCATGAGGCGGTCTGGTCTAGTCGCGGAGGCGATTTCGCGAAAGGGAATAAATGGGGCAGGTGGGGACCGCTCCCAAAAGCTTGAATCGTTCCGCCGCGCGTGTAGAGTTTGGCCATGTCAATGGTGGAAGTTTCACCCCAGGGTTACGTGGCTGTGTCGCCGTTTCGAGCGGTGCTCGAGCAGGCTTGATCTCTATCTCTATATGTCGACAGTCGACGCCAAGCCCTCCTCCCAGGTGGAAGTCTCGCGGTGCCAAGCGAGGCTCAGTCGCATCCGGTTGGAATATCTGCAGATCCTGGCGATGCTCGTTGCTCTGATGATTTGCTGGCTCGCGAGATTTCGCCAAGTCGTAGTGGTTGTCCTACTCGTGCAATGCCTGGGCACGATCGCGCGGTACAAGTGGCAGAGAAAAAATCCTCGACGTCTGACGAGTGATCCGATGACGCGCCGGCAACAACACATACTCTTTGCTCTCGAGACCGGACCGATGTGGGTGCTTCTTCAATTGGCCGCGCTCGGTTTTCAAGCCCTGCATGTCTTCCGCGGTGTCGCCATCACCTGGGGGCCGATGTGGATCTTTATAGAGATGAATCTTACGGTGATGATCCTACTCTCGTGCGAAATTTATGGTCCGCCCAAAGCGAAATATTGAAACTCAATTCACGAAGGGATCTTGGCTAAAGCCTGGCGCGCGACCTGTTACACATGTCGTAGTTGCCAATGGTAATTGCTGAATCTCCGATTCCTATGCCGATTTCACCATTTCGCTCGCGGGTTTACGGGATCCTGGATGTTTATGTTGTCATTCTTCCCACCGTTGTTGGGACCTTCTGTGGACGGTGTTTACATATTTTCGAACACCCGGTGCGCTTTCTTGCCGTCATGGTCGCTCTCGCTTTGATTGTGATATCATGGCAAAGACGGAGTAAATCCCGGGTGACGGTTTTGGGTCCGATCTTGCGTTGGCAGCAAAATGCGCTCTTCTTTCTTGCCTGCTGGCCATTTTTACTCGCGCCTGCGTTTTTGCTGGCGGTTGAGACATTTGTATACTTGAGAGGGGGGGCGACCATTTCCCTGCAAACGATCTTGCTCACGGCCTTGTTCTCCTTTCCGGTTCCGTTCATCTGCGTATATCTGTTCTATGGGACGCCGAAAAGGTCTGTCTAAATGTTATCTGAATCATCATTGAATCCAGGTTCATTTGCGCAGTATGGGTTGCAGGCATGGACCTTCAAGGTGTCCGTAACGCCTTTTTTGCAGGTCATTAATCATCAATGTCGTTATCCACTTGACAGTGGCTCCGGGGAATGGATGCCTTTGTCTCCGCCCACATGAGTACGTCGCTCCTCGCAGACCCCATCGAAGCCCGCGCCATCGAGCGCGACGTGACTCCTGCCCGGACCTCTCTATGGCCCAGTCTGCTGTTGGCCTTTGCCGCCACGAGCATCACGATCGGCATCATCTGGGACATCTCCTGGCACCTGGCCATCGGCCGTGACACGTTCTGGACACCGGCGCACATGGCGATCTACCTGGGTGGCGCCATGTCCGGCTGCGTGGGCGGCTGGCTGGCTTTCAAGGGCACCTTTCTCGCGGGGCCGGAGGAACGGGCGGCGATGGTCAATATTCTCGGCGCTCGGGCGCCGCTGGGCGCTTTCGTCGCGATCTGGGGCGCCGTGGCCATGATCGTTTCCGCACCCTTTGACAACTGGTGGCACAATGCCTACGGGCTCGACGTCAAAATCCTCAGCCCGCCGCACACCGTCCTCGGCTTGGGAATGTTCGGCATCAGCCTGGGCGCCTTGTTGCTCGTGTTATCCCATCAGAACCGCGTCTCGAATGACGCCGGGTCGGGGATTTTCATTTACGTGGGCGGAATTTTTCTGGCGCTGGGCAGTGTCTTTGTCACCGAAACTGCAGTGGCCAATCTGCAACATGCGGCGCCTTTCTACATGGTCGCCGCGGCGACTTATATCTTTCGGCTCGTGTCACTGGGGCGGGCCGGCCGCGCGCCCTTTACCGCGACAAAGGTGGCGCTGGTTTACATGGGAGTCACTTGTTTCATGGTCTGGGTCTTGCCACTCTTTCCGGCGCAGCCGAAACTGGCGCCGATCTATCACCCCATCACCCACATGGTCCCGCCGTTTTTCCCGCTGCTGCTGGTTTTTCCGGCGCTGGCCATCGATCTGATTTTGCGGAAGTGGGGCAATGCCGAGGGCGTCGCGCGGCATCTCGGTGTGCCGCTGCTCCTGGGCGCAGCATTTCTGGCCGTCTTCATGCCCATCCAGTGGTATTTCTCCGCCTTCATCCTCTCTCCTGGGGCGGACAATTGGTTTTTTGCGGGCAGCCGCTGGTGGGGCTACGAGACGAGGATTTCTCCCTGGTCGACCCGGTTCTGGTTTTCGGATGAAATCCCCAGTTTAAGATTTCCGCTGAGTGTACTCTCCGTGCTCGTTGCCTGGCTGATCGCTGCCTTTAGCGGATGGATCGGGCTCCTCTGGGGAAACTGGATGCGAAAGGTGTGTCGATGAGAGGCTGGTGGGTCGGGTTCGCCGCCCTGTGTTTGTTCGCCATTGCGCCGACGGCTTCCGCACACGTCGGCAGCCCGGATGTATTTTTCGACGGTCAGGCGGGGCCGTATTCCGCGCGGGTGGTGGTGCGCATGCCTCCGGTCGTGCCTGGTCGTGCGCAAATCGAAGTGAAGCTAACCTCGGCCGACGCTGCGGAAGTCTCGTTTCGACCGCTTTACGCGCGCACTTCGGTGAAAAATGCCCCGCCACCCGAGGCGGGACTTTCCATACCCGGTGAGCCGGGGCTGTACCGGGGAGAGCTGTGGCTCATGAGCTTTGGCGCGTATGGCATCGAGATCCATGTGAATGGCCAAAAGGGCGAGGGGACTGTGCAGGTCCCGGTGAATTCCGCCGCGACGCATCAGTTGCCGTTGCCGGGTTACCTGGGCATCCCGCTCGCGGCTTTGGGCGTGTTGCTTATCGGCGGCGGTCTCGGGGTGGTTGGCGCAGCAGCCGGTCAGAGTGCGCTGGCTCCGGGCGAGCCCATGGATGCCCGGCATCGCCGCAAGTCGGTGAAAGCGATCGGGATCGCCGCGGTGGTTTTCTGCTCGGCGCTCGTGGGCGGGCGCTTCTGGTGGATGGGGGAGGAGGGCAAGTTTAGGGAGCGGCTGCGCGAAGGCCCGTGGCCCGATCTTACGGTGAGTAGCCGCTCGGCGGGCGATGCCCGAGTTCTTGATCTCACCATCGGCGAGACGGCATTCGCCCGCAACTACGGTCTGCCGCTGGCGCTGGACCACGGGAAGGAGCTGCACTTATTCCTCGTCCGCGAGCCCGAGCGCGATGTCTTCGCGCATTTGCATCCTCATAGGCGCGCCGGCAAAAACTTCGAAGTGACCTTGCCGCCTTTGCCGGCCGGCCGCTACCGGGCCTTCTGCGATCTTACTTTGGCCGATACCGGCGTGAGCGCGACGGCCTCCACGGCCTTCGATCTTCCTGCGGCGGCCTCTGGAGGCGCCGAGGGCGACAAAGCCCCGGCGACCGACCCCGACGATTCCTGGGCTGCTGTTGCGCCCACCGCCAATTCTCCCATGGTCTGTGTCTCGGAAAACGGCGACCGGATCACTTGGAAGGCGCATCTCCCGCTGCGAATTAAACAGGACGCCCAGCTGGACTTCGCCGTCACCGACCGCGATGGCCATCCCATCGCGCTCCAGCCCTACATGGGCATGCTGTGTCACGCCGCTGTCCTGCGCTCCGACGACACCGTCTTTGCTCACTTGCACCCCACTGGGAATTTCTCCATGGCCGCGCAGGCCTACTTTGCCGCAAAGATCGGCCGCGAAACCGCTCCGGAAGGCAGCAATGCCGCGCCTGCGGAAATGGATCACAGCAAGATGGGGCATGCGATGTCGCCAACGACCGAGGTTTCCACCGTGACGCTCCCTTACGAATTCCCTGCGCCGGGAAATTACCGGATCTGGGCGCAGTGCAATGCCGGTGGTCGGATTTTAACTGGAGTCTTTGACGCGAAGGTTGAACCCTAGTTTTAGTTGGCCACCGATTGCAAATTGAGCCTCCTGTGTCGGCGAGGTTTGAAACCTGGTGTGGAGGCGCAGTGAGTGGGACTTCAAAAGCCGGCCCTGCCCGCAACCATCCGACCTTTCCCACACGATAACGTTGCAACGGCTAAACTCCGCTGCTTCGATGAACCCAAATACCAAGGCCAAAGCCAAGGGCGTGCTGGATCTTTTCAAGGATTCCTACGCCGAATTTTCTCGCGACAACGCCATGCGGCTGAGCGCTGCGCTGTCCTACTACTCGATCTTCTCGATCGCACCGCTTCTGCTCATCGCCGTCGGCATCGCCGGCCGCATTTTTGGCCAGAAAGCGGCCGAAGGCCGCGTTGCCAGCGAACTCTCCCAGTTCGTTGGGGCTCAGGCGGCGCAGGCGCTCCAATCCATTCTCCAGAGCGCCAGCCAACACAGCGGAGGCGCCACGGTGATCGGATTTGCCACGCTGTTCGTCGGCGCCGCCTCGGTTTTCGGCCAGCTCAAGGATTCGTTGAACACGATCTGGAAGGTGAGGCCGAAGCCGCATTTGCCAATTTGGTTTTACCTGCGGCAGTACCTCTTTTCCTTCGGCATGGTTTTGTGCGTGGGTTTTCTGTTGTTGGTCTCGCTGGTTCTGAGCACCCTCGTCACGGGGCTCACCGGCTGGCTCGAACATCACCTGGGCGTGCCTCCGGCGGCTTCTGTGGCGGCTGGATTTGTCGCCCCGTTCGTGGTCGAAGTGTTGCTTTTTGCCGTGATTTTCAGGGTGCTGCCGGATGCCGACATCCCCTGGCGGACCGTGTGGGTTGGCGCGGCCTTCACAGCCGTCCTTTTCGAAATCGGAAAAATCGGTCTGGCTTTCTATCTCGGCCGCGGCAGCGCGACTTCGTCCTTTGGCGCCGCCGGCTCCGTGGTCCTGCTGCTCCTTTGGGTCTACTATGCATCCTGCATCCTTTTCTTCGGCTCTGAATATACCGTCGTGTACGCGCGGGAGCACGGTGTCGACGTCAAGCCTAGCCATTACGCTGAATGGACGGAAATCTGGACGCCGGAAGGACGCCTGCCGGCCGAGTGTGCGCCGACTTCCGCGGCGGGAGCGAAGGCCGCGCCAGTGCGCCGTCCCGGCGAAGCCGAACCGGTGGAAAGAGCCGAGCCCCTGCGGGAGACCTTGCTGCCGCTGCTCTTTCCCGACTCGATAGAAAAGCGGCGGGAGGAGCCTGCTGCTTCGGAGGAACCGAAGCCGCAGTCGAAATTGGCCGCTCTCGTGGAGCAGGCCAACCGACATCCGGCAGCCGAAATGGGCGCAGCCGTGGGCGCGGGCTTGTTCGCTGGGATCCTCCTCCGCTTCGTGGATCGGCGCGCGATGCGTTAGCGCGCTGTGAATTCGGATTTGAAGTTGGTGGGTGATTCGGTGACCAATGGACTGTTTTGCGAGCGCGCCACGAGCGTCGCATTCTGTCGTCATAGCAGCTCCAATTTGCCCATTTCGATGTCCCAACTTCACCCATGCCTGATCGGAGCCATCTTCGCCTGCGCCGGCGTGAGTATGTCCAGCGCTGTGATCGTTCTCGGGCCCGATGATTCCCAGAACCGTGTTGACCCCGGCGACGGCGCGCCGTGGCAATATGTCGCGGCCATCGGGAATAACAGCGGCTCCGGTGTGTATCTCGGGAACGGTTATGTGTTGACCGCGGCGCACGTGACTCCCAATACGCCGATCCTGCTCAATGATGTTACCTACTCTTTAAGTGCTTCGATCCCGATCAGCGGCGCCGATTTGAGCCTGCTCCGCCTTGACGGAGATCCTGGACTGCCATGGCTTCCCCTCATCGCGTCGACTCAGAATGATCTGCAGCAGTCGTCCATGATGATCGGCTGGGGACTCGGCAAAGGCGCGGAAGTTGCAAATCAGGGTTGGCTCTGGGGCGACGGACAAACCTACGCCAAGCGCTGGGCCATAAACGCCACGCTCTCCACGCTCTATGTGGACGAGAACGGCAGTCCGTATTTACAGACCGCATTTGACCGGACGCTGGGTCCAAATGTGGGCCAATTGGCCCTGGCTGACTCGGGCTCCGGTCTCTTTGAGAACATCGGCGGCCTTTGGACTCTGGCGGGAATTGGCGCTGGTGTGGATGGACATTCCCCCCTGGCAGCGCTGTATGATAATGATCCCGATACCCCCGGAGATCAGCCGGACAACGGTTATTACGTCGAGCTTCAGCCGTATGTGGGCGCCATCGAGAGCATCACCGGCACACCCGAGCCCTCGGCGGCGCTGCTCATGGCCGGCGGACTTGCGGCACTGGGCATCCGGCGGCTGCGGCCGAAGCGAGGCGCGGTCTCGCCCGTCGCTTGAGACAGCTCCCTCGGTTGCGGGCGCGAAAAGAATAGGCCACAATGCCTCGCCACGAAGCGACCCTGATTTTCATCTCCTTCCACTCATGCCGTTCTCTGCCGCTCGCCCCATTACGCGCCGCCATGCTCTGCGGCAGACGTTTTTCTATAGTGCAGCTCTGGCGCTGGGTTCGCGGACGGTCCCGATCGAGGCCGAAGAGCTGTCGCCCACGGATCACCACTTTCTCATGCTCGGCGACTTTGGTTCGCACGGGCAGAACGCCGCACACACCATAGAGCCGCAGGTGGAATCGAGCGCCGCCTCGGAGCCCGCTGCGGCCGGCGCGGCGACGCCTGAACCGAAGATTCCATGGACGCCGCAGCAAATGCCCGTGGCGATGGCCATGCAGGCCTACGTGCAAGCCGCCCGGATCCGAGCGGAGGGACTTTTCATGCTCGGCGACAATTTCTACGGTCCGTTCCCAGGCGGGGTCAATTGCCCGCGCTGGAAGACCGGTTTCGAGGACATGTATCCGGCCGATGTTTTTCCCGGACCCTGCTGGGCCATGCTCGGCAATCACGACTACGACGAAGATTCCGGGCGTAAATTGGCCGCCGAAATGGAATACGCGGAGGCGCATCCGGGCACGCGCTGGACGATGCCTGCGAAATGGTATCGGGTCGACTGGCCGGCGAAAAATCCGGTGATCACGGCGCTGATTCTCGATAGCAATTACAAGAACAGCTATATCTATCTCACCAGCGAAGAGAAGGCGAAGCAGTTGAAATGGCTCACCCTTCAGCTCGCCCGCCCGCGCACGGCGCCGTGGATGGTCTGCATGGGGCATCACCCGATCTATAGCAATGGCATGCATGGCGATAACCAGGGCCTCATCAAGGATTGGGCGCCGCTTTTTCAGGAAAATAACGTCGCCTGTTATTTCAGCGGACACGACCACGATCTCCAGCATCTGGAATTCGATGGCGCAAGCACCTCCTTTGTTATTTCCGGCGGCGGCGGCGCGCACGTGACCAAGCTCACCAAGCCTCGCCGCGGTCTCTTTTCGCAATCGGTCAACGGCTTCAGCCATTTGCAGGTGAGTCCGGAGAAGCTCACTGTGCGGCACATCGATCCGCAAGGACAAGTGTTGCACGCCTTCAGCCGGACACCGGATGGGCGTGTTGCGACAAGCTGAAATGGCGCGCGCCGTGGAGTGCGCGTGAGGTATCTGTGATTAATGAAATACTAGCGCGGCGGTAGCCTTTGCGATAGTCGTTACTCGTGCGGCAGGCCTGGGGCTCCTTGGTGTGATTTGAAAAAAAAGCTCGCATTTATCGGGTGACTTGCTTCAGTGTCCCGAAATCCATCGTTGCTGGCTACCTTGTCAAATGGTGTTGGCGATGGAGAGGAGCGGTCCACGCGTGACGGCTCCCTTTCACGAATTCCAAGAAAATCTGCGTTTTTGCCTGCACCCGTTTCCATGAGTATTGAACTTCCTTTGATTGATCCCATCGTCGTCGATCCCGCCGACTTGGCTCCGCGCCAAAGCCTGCGCGGACGCACGGCGCGAAATCTGGCGACGGCCACCGTGACGGTCCCGCAAAATGCCGAGACCACGCCGCGTTGGCTCCTGCGTCTGCTGCCGTGGGTGAATGTCGACGGCGGTGTTTATCGCGTGAATCGGCGCAAGGTGATCGTGCCGCGCGCTGTGCACATCCCGGTGATCGTGGAAGGCGAAGACGTGCGCATCGAAGGAGCCCGCCTGCGTCGGCTCGCGCTCTTTCGCGACCTGGAAGTTGCGGCTCTGGACGAAATTGCGAAACAATTTCGCACCGACCGCTATGACGCGGGCGCGGTGATCGCCAATGACGGCGATGCCACTCCGCGTCTGCTCATTGTCGCCGGCGGCAAGGTGGAAGTGACCAAGACCGGCCCGCATGGCGACCAGCTTTCCCACGCGCTCCTTTCGGACGGCGCTTCCTTTGGCGAAGACGCGCTTATCGAAAACGATTGGCGCTCGCCGAATATCCGCGCCCTTACGGCGGCGAGGGTGCTCGTGCTCGATCGGGCGAAGTTCGACGAAATCGCCGATCGCATTCCGAATTTCCGCGAATCGCTGAAGCATGCGTTGGAATTGCGCGCCTCCGCCGTCGCGTCGGCTGAAGAATCCGGCGAACGGAAGATCGATCTCTACACCGCACATGGCGGCGAACCGACCTTGCCGGAAACATTTGTCGACTATGAAGAGGATCCGCGGGAGTACCATCTGAGCCGCATCCAGACGGTGTTGAAGACACACACGCGAGTCACGGATTTGTACTCGAACAAAGTCGACCAACTGCGCGAGCAGATCCGCCTCACAGTCACGGCGGTGAAGGAGCGCGAGGAGTGGGAGCTGATTAACAATCCCGCCTTCGGTCTGCTGCACGAAGTGCCGCATTCGCAGCGCATCCCGACGCGCCACGGCCCGCCAACGCCCGACGATCTCGACGAACTCCTCTCGCTGGTTTGGAAAAAGCCGGGCTTTTTCCTGGCGCATCCCAAGGCCATCGCCGCCTTTGGCCGCGAATGCACGCGGCGCGGTGTGCCGCCGCCCACGGTCAATCTCTACGGTTCGCCCTTCCTTACGTGGCGCGGTGTGCCGCTCATCCCGAGCGACAAGCTGCAGATCAATGGAAAATCGGACGTCTTCGGCGGGCTCGGGTCGACGAGCATCCTGCTGCTGCGCGTCGGCGAAGGAGAGCAGGGAGTGGTAGGTTTGCAAAAGGTCGGTGTCACCGGCGAAGTCGAACCGGGCCTCTCCGTGCGGTACATGGGCACAAATGACGAGTCCATCGCCTCGCATCTCGTGACTCGTTATTTCTCGGCGGCCGTACTGACCGGAGATGCCGTGGCTCGCCTCGACCACGTGCTCGTGGGCCGTTATCAAGACTATGACAAACGGTAATCTCGGTTCTGCTTCGCAGATCACCGGTGAGGATCCTTTTGATTCGGCGCTGATCACTCGGCTGTTTCACGAGGTCTCGGCCGAGTTTCAGCAGCCTTTCCCGAGCCCCGCTCTGCCGATCCTCGGCGCTGCGGCAAGTGGGCCGCTGGAGAAGGAATCCGGGTATTCCTCTCCGCCGCCCGTCCATCCGATCCTCTCGGAGCCCGCGCCGCATTCAGGAACGGCCGGGCCGCAGTCGGCGCCTTCGGCGATTCGCTCCGGCGGGCACGCCCCGGCGGATGCCAACACACAAGGTTTCGGCGAGCCGCGATGCTCGAAGGAACGATTCGGGGAGCTGAGTTCGAAGCCGGATGTTCGTTCGGGCCACAGCCTGTCGCATCTCTCCGAAAGCGAAAGCGAGAGCGATCCGTCGGCCCTGTACTTCGTGCGAGAGCCGGAAAAAGCTCTCGGCGGCGGACCCTCCATCATTGGAAACGTGGGCGGGGCCGCGCCCTTTCGCGGATTTCCGGTCGAGAAAATCCGCGCCGATTTTCCGGCGTTGCACCAGCAGGTGCATGGCCGGGACCTCATCTGGTTCGACAACGCCGCCACGACGCACAAGCCGCAATCGGTGATCGATGCCGTCTCGGGTTTCTATGCGCACGACTATTCGAACGTAAATCGCGCGGCGCATGCCCTCGCCCAGCGCGCCACGGAACTCTACGAGAGCGGTCGCGACAAGGTGCGTGAATTTATCGGCGCCTCGAGCAAGGACGAAATTGTCTTCGTGCGCGGCGCCACCGAGGCGATCAACCTCGTGGCGCAGACCTTTGGGAAAGCGCAGGTCGGGGCGGGTGATGAAATCCTGCTCACGACCATGGAGCATCACGCGAACATCGTGCCGTGGAAAATTCTCGCGGAACAAACCGGCGCGAGTCTGCGGGTCGTTCCCATCAATGATCGCGGTGAATTGTTACTCGACCATTTCGCCACGCTCCTGAGTTCCCGCACGAAGCTGGTGGCCATCACGCATGTCTCAAACGCGCTCGGCACCATCAATCCGCTCGAACATATCATCCCGCTCGCTCATGCCTATGGCGTGCCGGTGCTGGTCGATGGCGCGCAATCCACTCCGCATATTCCCATCGATGTGCAGGCGTTGGGCGCGGATTTCTATGTCTTTTCCGGACATAAGGTCTTCGCGCCCACCGGAATTGGCATCCTGTACGGCCGCAAGGAATTGCTCGAGTCGATGCCGCCCTACCAGGGCGGAGGAGCGATGATTCAGGACGTCACGTTTTCGAAGATCACGTACAATCCTCCACCGCAGAAGTTCGAGGCCGGCACCCAGCACATCGCCGGGGTGGTCGGTCTGGCGGCGGCGATTGATTACCTGCAGGGCATCGGCATGCCCGCCATCGCCGCCTATGAACACGAGCTGCTGGAGTACGCCACCGCGGCCTTGGCGGAAGTGCGCGGCATCCGGCCGATTGGCACGGCTGCGTCAAAGGCGAGCGTGCTCACCTTCAATGTGAATGGAGTCGATTCCGAGGAAGTCGGGCAATTTCTCGACAGCCAGGGCGTCGCCGTACGCGCTGGGCATCATTGCGCACAGCCTTCGTTGCGCCGCTTCGGTGTAGAGAAAGCCGTGCGTCCTTCCTTCGCCTTTTACAATACCCGCGAAGAGATCGATGTTCTCATCCGCGCCCTGCATCAATTGCCGCGCCGCTAGCTCAGACCCTCAATGACAACCATATCTGTTCGGGAGCTTCACACCCTGCAGCAGACGCAGCCGGCGAGCGCCGTGCTCGACGTTCGCACGCCTGCGGAATTTGGCGCGCTGCACGTCGCCGGCTCCCGGAACACGCCGCTAACTTCACCAAATCTGGCAAATGCCGTTGCCGCGGCGAAGCTCACGCCAGCTGAGCCGGTCTATCTGCTCTGCCAGACCGGCGCGCGGGCGACACTTGCCGCCGAAACATTTGCCCGTGAAGGACTAACAAACGCTGTCGTGGTAGACGGCGGCGTGCGCGCCTGGCAGGACGCCGGTCTGCCGCTGGAGATTGGCGCGCGCTCGGCGATGAGTCTGGAGCGCCAGGTGCGCATTGCGGCGGGCAGTCTGGTGCTGCTGGGCGTGATCGGGGCGTATATTGTTCACCCGTATTTCATCGGCATCTCCGCCTTCGTCGGCGCTGGACTCGTCTTTGCTGGGATTACTGACTGGTGTGGCATGGCCTTGCTCCTCGCGCGACTCCCGTGGAATCGCCACCCTGCGCCCGAGTAGGGCCGCAAAGCGTATTTTCTCATCATGGACAAGCTTCCCAACTGGCATCTTCCCGAGCTGCTGGAATCTTACCGCCGGCTCGGCGGATTGAACGACCGCTCGGCGCATAACATTCCCAGCAAGCGGGCGATCGGTCAGATTTGTGAAGACTTGCTCCAGATCATCTTCCCAGGGCTCCACGACGATGATGCCATCCTCGACGGCACCCTCCCGCAAGTTACCGCGGAGCGGCTCTTCTCCGTGGTGCGTCGCCTGCAGGAAGAGGTGCGGAAAAGCGTGCGGATCGGCGACCCCAGAAGGCCCACGGGGAAAACTGAGCCGATCATGGGGAAATTCACCCGCGCGCTGCCGATCGTCCGTGAGCTGTTGCAAACCGATGTGCAGGCGGCTTTCGAAGGCGATCCTTCGGCGCTTTCCAGCGAAGAAATCATTCTCAGCTTTCCCTTCGTCGAAACCATCGCCATTCAGCGGCTGGCCCACCGGCTCTATCGCGAAGGCGTGCCCATCATCCCGCGCATGATGACGGAGTGGGCGCACTCGCGCACCGGCATCGACATTCACCCCGGCGCGCGCATCGGCTCGCACTTCTTCATCGATCACGGCACGGGTGTGGTCATCGGCGAGACCTGCACGATCGGGAATGGCGTGAAGCTCTACCACGGGGTCACACTCGGAGCTCGCTCCTTTCAGAAGGACGAATCCGGTCACGTCGTGAAGGGCACGAAACGGCATCCAGACGTGGAGGACAACGTCACGATCTATCCCAACTCGACGATTCTCGGCGGCGAAACCGTTATCGGTGAAAGCTCGACCATCGGGGCCAATGTCTTTCTGATGCACAGCGTGCCCGCGAATTCGCTCGTCATTTACGAGGAGAAACAACTGAGCATCCTGGATAAAGGCGCGCGGAAGAAAAAGGCAGGTGGCGATTTTGCCATTTGACGTCAGCTGCCACTTCGACGTTAGGGCCTGCCGCATCAATTTGCGGCTCGTTTAGGGTTTCTCTGCAATCGGAGGAAGATCTTCGTTCGGGATAAACCAGAAGCCGGGCATTTGGCCATCATGGCTAATGGCAATGCCATCGGGGGTGACGCAGACGAGGGGAGCAGAGGCGAGGTCGGAATTGATGTTGCTTTCCAGACTGGCGAATGAAGGGGAGGGTCCGTTTTTTGCAAGCTGAGCGCGGTCCAGCTCAGACAATTTGCAGCGGAAGGGAATGGTCCGCTGAGCGCTCGCGAGTTGCCAGCCGCCGCCGGCGGTTTCACTGGCTGTGATTTTCCAAGGCGCATCGCCACTCGCCATGGCCTCGTATGCAGTCTCACACGATGGAGCGGCGGCATTCCACTGCCCCTTCTTGAGCGGACCCCACTCGCGCTTTGAGGGATCGTACGCTGCGTAGTTATAGATGCCTTCGCCCTTGCGGGCATAGGCGCGAAAGAAAACTTGCCCGGATGGACTCGTTCGCACCGTCACGGGGGCAAACGCCCAGGTGTCTAGCGGGGCGGAAGGCGGCTGCCGACGATCGCTCGCCAGGAGAGTCACAGCGTCGGTTTTAACATCGAGTTCGATCATTTCACCGAAATGCTCCTCCTTGATGCCTTGCGTGGAGTTGTTGACCTGCACGTATAGCCGATTGCCGACACGCCAGGGCTGCGCCATCACGCCGGGCAGTTGGGGGTAGTAATGCCACGTCTTAGCCTTTCGATCGTATCGGGAAAGCGTGGCTTCGCCACAGACATAAATATAGTCTGAAGCGACCGAGAGATTGAATCCGCCCCACCGGGCTTTGAATGGTGTCGCGAGGGGCGGAGGATTTGGGAACGGGATCGTCTCGGTTTCGAAGGTCTTGAGATTAATACCGAAAATAAATCGGTAAAATGGAGTTGCGGCGAAGAGCCACAGTCGGCCTTCGGCATAAATAGACTCCCTGAAATCCAGTTTAAAATGGTCGGGAGCGCCGGCTTGAAATTCCAGGAGTCTGTACGGCTGCCAATAGCGCGTGACCTCGACCCCATCGCCGGCGGGAGCGGCGCGGCGCAATTCGGGAAAGCGCAGCAAGAGCTCCTCGGTCCGATCGTGAATGTCCGATAGAATCCAGTGAGAGCCGAATTTCTGGCGGACGCGAGCATTGTGCGCGAGGACGGCTTCGTATACCGGAGCGGCTTCTTCCTTGAGGAGGTATCGAGGTTGAAAGAGTTCCCAAAGGGCGTCTTGTTCGATCGGCGTGCTTTCGTTGAGGAGATAGATGAGAAATCGGCCGGCGAAGGGAAGACCGTCCCCCTTGGAATACCGGGAACGAAGGAGATCCCAATATCTAAAGGGCAAATCTGCACGCGCGAATGCCGCGCGCTGATCCCAGAACTCTGCCTGTGATTTGTCCGCAATCTCGGCGCTTTCATCGCGTGGAGTGGCGGCGTACTGAAGGCACAGGCCTGTGAAGCGGTCGCCGGCAAAGGAGGACGCGCATAATTCTTCCACAAAAGCAGGCCACTCCTTTGGAGTAGGTGGCAGCGGAGGTGTGGTTTTCGATGAATGATCATCGGGAAGGAACCGATTGTGTTCCGTTTTTGCAGTCAGCGCTGGATAGAGGTCCACGGCGTGGACGAGGGTGACGCGCAGGATGGCGGCAGATTCAGCATCGATGGGAGCGTGGAGCGCGGCGCGCCAGGCGGTGAGTGTCGCGTCGGCGCTCGGCGACCAGATCGGAGTCAGGGCGGTTCTGATGAACCAGAGCTCGGCAATTTCTTCCGGTTTTGCATCGCGTGAGATTTCTGCGAGGCCTCGGGAGACGGCGAGATCGATATCGCGCAGGCAGGCCGCCAATTCGTCGACGCGAGCATCGGCATCGCGGAGGTCGTTCTGTTGAAACCATTCAAGCATGGCCCCGCCGACGGCCAGAGTTTCGTTTGCAAGGCCAAGGAGGCCAGTCTGCGCCGCAAGCTCGGAGAAATGGTCTCGATAGAGCTCGACGCCATGTAGAGTTTGTTCGAGTCGCTTCTCGCGTTCTGCCTGGGACATGGAGTTGAAGAGCTCTCGCAGCGCAATTGCGGTGCGATAGCCGCGGGTGATGGGGAGATCGGCGCGCCAGAAAAAGTTTCGATCCTGGAGGAAGTGCGCCACATATTCAGAGGGATAGCGGTGCTCGATCACAAGATTCGGCCGCGCCGCGAGCAACTCGGCGCGGGTGCGCAGGGCCATCACTTCGGGCGTGCGCGAGCCCAGGACCCAGGCGGCTTCGGCGGCGAGGGCGGCGCGGGGAAAGACTTCCTGGGCAAAGGCCCACTGGGCGTCGCGCCAGAATTGGGCAGCCTCACGGTCGGCGCTCCAGGGCGTCGCGGTTGGCTCCTGCTGCAGGCGGCGGGTGATTTCGGTGGCGAGACGATCTACCATTACAACGGCATCCTCGTGTCGGCCTTGTAGGTGCATCGTCACGGGCGCCGCGCCGTTAGCTGCTTGGAGATTGATAGCAATCGAAAGATGATCCGCGTCGGAGAGATCCTGCTCGATGGAGCCATCGATGAGCCAGCGGCCTGTCCAGAAGGGATCAGTGGCGTCCGATGGCTTTTCATTTTGCAGCGCTTCGAGGCGATCGCGTTCCAGAACAAAAATGGTAGGCTCATGTGCGAGGCGATGGGCGAGGAGGAGAGTCAATTCGCGCTCCAACTCCTGTGCCTCCGGGCGGTTGCGAGTGGCGCGTAGATTGACGACGGAAACGGGGATTGCGGCTTCTTCGCGGACGGCAAGTTTGGGCAGGAGGGAAACGATATTGCCGGCTGTGTCCTGGCTCCAAGCGGTTACATCCTTCGGATTGGGCTCAATATCGGAGGCGATGACTACGCCAGGGTGAACAGCGACAATCCGGCAGGATAGATTCGCGCTGTCTTTTCCCGGCCCCGCTGTAAGGAATACCAGACCATCGGCGCCCAGAAGCCGACCAAGGCGGGGGAGTTGCTCCGCGAGGACACCGGCGGCGGCAAGATGTTGCTCAGCCAGGACACGGGAGATTTCCGTGCGTTCCAAAACCGTGACCGGCGCATGCGATAGCGCGGCGGTGAGGAGGCTCTCCTGGTCACGGCACTCCGTATCGCTCAGGATGGCGAGGCGGACTTCTCCGTCGGCGGCCTGCAGGAGGAGGCTGAGGAGAAAGGCGACAAGGGGGAAGAGACGAATGCGCACAGCAGCTATTTTTCCTCATAAGACGGCTTTTGGGGCGCAAATCCTTGGAGGAATTTTTTGAGTGGCAGGAAAATCGACCGCCGCGAGGGAGGTTTTCCCAGTTGCGCGGCCGGACAATCGCGTTTATTGGCCGGCCAAGATTTCCACGTCAGCGGAGTCATCCCCTCATGCGTATGCGGCCCCCCATTCTCCTCCTCGTGTTGTGCCTTAGCGGCATCGCGCCGTCGATCCAAGCCCAGTTGACCCAGTCCTGGCAACGGACTTTCGATGGACCGATTGCCGGTGATGATACGGGAAACGCCGCGGCCATCGATGCCAACGGCGATGTACTGGTCATTGGGTCTTCTACAAATAGCGGCAGCGCCACAAATCTTTATGTGGCGAAATATGCGGCGAGCGACGGCCACATCGTCTGGCAGACCCGAGGGACACGCAGCGTGAATGTGCCGCACATGGCGATAGATGCTGGGGGAAATGTCATTGCTGCCGGTACGGTAGGGGTTGATCCTTCAAATCCAAATAACTCGGATCTCTACGTGGCAAAATTTTCCGGCTCAAGCGGCGCGCTAGTTTGGGAGTACACTTACAGCGGAGCCGGTGGCCGATCGGATGTGGCGTTTGCCGTGACGGTCAATTCAGCCGGAGATGTTTTTGTGACGGGAAATTCGCGGCTGAACGATTTCAGTCCCATGGATACCGAAACTTATACGGCCAAGCTTTCCGGCGCTACGGGCGCCGCGATCTGGGCGGCGCATTATAACTCGAGCCAGGGAATCGAATCGCCATCCTGCATTGGCCTCGATGGCGCCGGAAACGTCTTCGTCGGGGGAGAGGCGGCGACTTCGAGCGCAGGAAGCGAGTACCCGTCCATCATCAAGTATTCGCCCACGGGCGTTCAGCTCTGGGCGATCATCGATACAACACTCGCCAACGCCGGCGTGAATAGCTTGGCGGTGAACGCCGCCGGCGACGTCTTTATCTCTACGAGCGCATACAATGCTCCGAGATTTTATACGGAAATGTACCGTGGCAGCGATGGAGCGCGTCTTTGGCAAACAGGGGCGGGCGCCACGAATCATTCTGGCACGGCGGTGCGGACGATTCTGGATTCCCGCGGAAACGTGCTTACGGCCGGCTACGCCACGCGGGCCTCTGATAGCATGGCCGATTTTTACACCGCGAAATACGACCCGGGAACGGGGCAAATAACCTGGCAACAGTTCTTCGACGGCGGCACGACGAGTTCGGGTCTGGTTCGAGATGATCTCTCGTTCGACCTGGCAGTGGATGCAGAGGATAATCCGGTCGTTGTCGGATTTTCCAGCGATCCATCCAGCGGTCAGCCGCAGATGATGCTTATTAAATATACAGCGGCGACAGGTTCGGTCCTATGGCAAAAAAAATCGACGGGAGGAAATAACAATGTCGCAAAGGCTGTGGCCGTCGCGCCCGGCGTCGTAGCCGTCACCGGGCAAATGAACCCGACGGCGAGCAATCTCAATATGGCGACGACTTTTTATAAAGATGGCTCGGCGCCGTCGATCTCTGGGACACAATCGTCGCAAATCGGTATCCAGGCAGCGACGCTCGGGGCCTCGGTGAAGCCGGGAAGCTGGACGACGAATGTGGTTTTCGATTACGGGACGACTACTGGATATGGCAGCGTGACTAACCCCGCGATTGCGATCGGCAATGGCACGGCGGCCGTGCCTGTAACGGCGCCGCTCACCGGGTTGGCGCCGCACACAAAGTATTTCTACCGAGCGCGGACGACAAATGTTGTCGGGACGACCTTGGGCTCCGGCGCTTCGTTCACCACTCTGGATACTGCGCCCACGGCGCAAAACGACGTGATTCATTCCACCACGGGTAGCCAAATCGTCTTTGATCCGCGCGCCAATGACTCTGATCCCGATGGAGATGCGTTGACGGTGACTACCGTAGGCTCCGCGGCGCATGGGACGGTTGCGACCAATGGCGCCTTAATCACTTACGATGGGGGCGCGGGGTTTAACGGCAACGATGTCTTTTCGTATAAAATCAGCGACGGTTTCGGCGGAACGGCAAGCGCGACGGTAACCATCCACAATGTCGCGCCTACCGCGGGATCCCTGGCGCTGCATCCGCCGGGCGGGAACTCCTTTCAGATCGATGTTTCGGCGCTGGTCGCGGATGCGGACGGAGATTCGCTGAGTATCGTCTCGGTCGGCCAGAGTTCGCATGGTGCGATCACTTTTTGGGGGAAAGTAATTTCCTATACGGTGAACGATTCTGCTTATTCTGGAAATGACACCTTTACGTATACGGTGACGGATGGCGCCGGCGGATTTGCGACGGGCGAGATCGTGTTGGTCAACTCGTTTCCGGTGGCGACGAATGCCTTTCTGCATTCCGCAGTCGACGGGAAGGGCGGCATAACAGTCGATCTTTCCGGATTGATCAGTGATGCCGATGAGGATTCGCTCTCCGTCATCAATGTGACGCCAGGTGTCTACGGGAGCGTGGCGATTCTCGGGAGCTCCTTGCGCTATACACCGAATTCCGACTACACGGGCAACGATAGCTTCAGTTACTCGATTGCCGATGGCCGCGGAGCCGTGGCCACCGGCGGGATCTATTTTTCCAACCGAGCGCCGCAATTGCAGGACGATATCGTAAAGATCGAGCCGGGTACGGCGGCTGTCGCTGTCCTGGCGAATGATGGCGATCCGGATGGAGACCACCTGACGATCCTTAGCGTAAGTGGCGCAGCCTTGGGCACGGTGACGACCGATGGCGCTAAAGCTTACTATACACCCGGCGGCGACTTTGAAGGCGTCGATGGATTTGACTACGTCGCCGGCGACGGACACGGCGGTGTGGCCCGTGCACATGTGAGTCTGAAGGCGGACTATCCCGTGGTCCACGGGCTGGCGGTGCAAAATGAAGTGATTGCCGGTCTCGACGGCGCACAGTGGAGAAGCTTTGGGCTGCCATCGATCTATGCGCAGGGTGAAGAATCCGGCTGGCTTGCGCGCTATCGTAAGGCCGGTCGGACGATCAACGGGATCTTCACCGGTAAACCGGGCGCGCCGCTGCTCCGGGTGAGCGCAGGGCAGGCGGCGACGGACGCCAACGGCAAGGCCTTGAAAGACACGGTGTTTTCTGTGTTTCAACAGCCGGTGTTTGCGGGCAATGAATTTGCTTTCGCGGCGAATGTTACCGGAAACAACGTCGGGTTGGCGAATGATCGCGGGATTTGGATCGGCGACGCGACGGGATTGCATGCCGTGGCCCGAACGAACAATGCCGCGCCAGGGACGATTGGCGATCGGTTTTCGGCTTTTACCTACATCGCGATGCCGGTTCCCGGCGTTGTGTTTTTCCTCGCCAAATTACAAAGCAGCGGGAAGGACGTAACCGCGACAACGGACTCGGGCCTCTGGGTGTGGACCGCGGAGAACGGGCTTTCTGCCGTGCTGCGCGAAGGAGAGACACTGAATTTCCACGGCGGCGCCCGCACACTGAAGTCTTTCCAGGCGTTAGGCTTGGTGAACGGCTCCGCTGGTCACGCGCGTTACGATGTCTCGAATGCAAGCGTCGATGCACGTCTGGTATTCACCGACGGCTCGCAGGCGATTGTTGCCGTTCAATCCGACGGCGCCACGAAAGTCGTTCGCGTGACCGGGGAGGCGGATGATTCTGGCCGCGTCGCGGCCGGCTTTGGCGTGCCATCCAGTCCCGGCGGTGACTTGGGGCCGGTGGCGAAAATGACCTATCAAGTTCCCGGCCAGCATGCGGTTGCATCGGCGATCTATGATTTCGACGTCGGCAAAGTTATAGCGGAAGAAAAGAAGCCTGCGGCGGGGCTTGCCAATGGCGTATTTCAAAAGTTCTTCGATCCGGTGGCAGGCGTCGGCCAGGATGGCGTGAAAACGATCGCCTTCGAGGCGATGGCGACAGGCGCAGCCGGCTCTGGAAACCGCGGAATTTGGGTCGCGACCCCAGGGGGCTCGGCGTCGCCAACTCTCGTCGCGCTGAAAGGAGCAGTGCCTCCCGGCGCCCCGGAAGCCGTGTATTCCGAATTCGAATCGCTCACCATCATGGAAGGCCGCGGCGTGGTATTCGTGAGCCGCCTCTCCCGCGGGAGTGGCTCTGTCGGAAAATTCACCGACCGCGGCTGCTGGGCGACGGCCTCCGACGGCACGCTTCGGTTGATCTTGCGTGAAGGCGACGTGATCCAAGGCAAAACCCTGCGCAGTTTCGATTTACTGGAAGCCGCCCCTCATTCCGAAGGACAGCGCCGCGCCTGGGCCGAAGGCGACGTCACGCCTCGGCTGATCTACCGGGCGCAGTTCAGCGATGGGACGGAAGCGATCCTGACGGTAACCGTGCCATAATCGGGCCGAGCTATTACGATGTCGATGAGGGCTATGCGCTTCGCTGCGGCAATGCATTGTTAAAACCCAAAGTAAAATGGCGGTTGGCAACCTCCGCTATGCCGCTTCCGTTTCTCCTCTCTTTCTTTGTACTCGCGCTCGACACGCTCGGCGTGGGCTTTGTCCAGTTCTTCCATGGTCTTTTTCAGCGCGGCTCGTTCTTCACTCGTAAACTGGAACTCTTCGGGAATGATGGCGTTGCAGAAGCCGCAGGTCTTTCTTCGGCGATCGTAGAGGATACGTTGGCACTCGGGACAGAGGCATGGTTCCGCGGAAACCGGGGGACTTTTCCGCTGACTTGGCCGGTGGGGTGCATCGGACTCGGGCGTCATACTTGAAATTTATCTTCTCAGAGGGCGTTGTCCAGTCGACGCGGCGGCCGAGATCGGCATTGATCGCCTGACGCTGCGGGTTCAAATAGAGGCGATGAATACGCCTCTCCCCGAACTTTCCCTGAGCGCTGCCGGCGCCCGGCGCCCGTGGTGGAATCGCCGCCGATTTATTTTGGAGCTCATCATGCTGGCCACGCTTGTGGCTCCCCCGCTTTTCGCTGCTGAGGCAGCCGAGGCGCGGCCGAATATCCTCTTCATTTTCTCCGACGATCACGCGCAGCATGCCATTTCCTGTTATGGTTCGCGGGTGAATCAGACGCCGAACATCGATCGGCTCGCGGCGGAGGGGGCGCGGTTTACGAATTCCTTTGTCATCAATTCCATCTGCACGCCGAGTCGGGCGACCATTCTTACGGGGCAGTACTCGCATCTGAATGGCGTTCCGGTGTTCAATCGGTTTGACGGGGCGCGTGATAATGTGGCGAAGCATCTGCAGGCGGCGGGCTATCACACGGGGATGATTGGCAAGTGGCATCTCGGCTCCGATCCCACGGGGTTCGACAGCTGGATTGTGTTGCCGGGACAGGGCGTATACTGGAATCCGGATTTTCTCGTCGATGGGAAGCGGTTGACGATCAAGGGCCATGTCACGGACGTGACGACGCAGCTGGGCATCGAATGGCTCAATACGCGCCCGAAGGACAAGCCTTTCTTCCTCATGCTCCATCATAAGTCGCCGCATCGCCCCTGGGAGCCGGACGAGAAAAACAAGGCGCTCTTCAAAGACAAATACATCCCGGAGCCGGATACCTTGTGGGACGACTACGCTACGCGCCCAGCAGCGCTGCCCTATAACAAGCAGACCGTGGCCAAGGATCTCACGCGGCGCGATCTCAAGATGCCTCCACCTCCGGAGCTGAAAGGCCCGGCGCTCAATCAATGGCTCGCCGAAAAGCCGATGGAAGTCGAATTGCCGGAGGCGGATGGCTCGACGAAGAAACTGATCGGGAGCGATCTAGTGGAATGGAAATACCAGCGGTACATGCAGGATTACCTCGCCTGTGTACAAGGGGTGGATGATTCGATCGGGAAAATCCTGGATTATCTCGACCAAACCGGACTGGCGAAAAATACCATCGTCTTTTACGCCTCGGACAATGGCTGGTATCTGGGCGACCTGGGCTTGTACGACAAGCGCTTCATGTACGAGCCGGGTCTGCGGATTCCGCTCATCGTGCGCGGGCCCGGGGTAAAGGCGGGCAGCCTGCCGGCGCAATTCGTGGAAAATCTGGATTTGCCATCGACCTTTCTCGATCTGGCGCGCGTGCCGATTCCGGATTTCATGCAGGGCCGTTCGCTCACGCCATTGATGCGAGGTGAAACGCCGGCGGATTGGCGTACGGCGGTATACTATCGGTACTATCACGATCCGGGTGATCACAATACCGCCGCGCACCTCGGCATTCGCACCGCGACGCACAAGCTCATCTACTACTGGAAAAAGGATGCGTATGAGATGTTTGACCTGACGAAGGATTCCGAGGAACAGCATAACCTGCTCTTTGATACAGCAGAGGCGAAACAGCCGGCGGTTGCGGCGAAATTTGCCGAGTTGAAAGCGCAGATCTTCCAGCTCCAGAAGGAATTCAAAGACGATGGACAGTATGCCGATTCGGCGACCTGGCCGGAAGGCAGCGCCGACGGTCCTTTTTTGGACAAGAAGCCGATCGGTGTGAAGTCGGTTGCAGAGGCGATTGTGCTTTCAGCTTCGGATGCTCATTGAGAAAGATGGCGTGCAGCTTTCCCAGTCATCGCGCGGCGATCGAAATCCCTGAATGAGCATGTTTCCAAAGGGCGAGTCGAAGCACCCGGTGCTCTCACTGGGATTGCAATTTATTATACCGGTCATCGTGAGCGCGGACCTCGCAGCGATCTATGGAGGCCAAGCTCGAACGCTTCAGTTGCCTTTTGCGTGGTTGGCTGAAAGAACGATGCTTCTGTGTGCAGTCGTATTTTTCGTCGTCGGGATTGTCTTGCGCTGGATAAAACGTCTTCAAAAGTTTCGGTGGGAGGCAGCGTTTCTTTTGGCGCTTGTCACGATGGGTTTTCCCGTCTGGCTGGTGAAAGTCGAAGCGCGTCCCATCGCGCTTCGGCGACCGCTTACCGCGAACGAACGCACGACGTTGAAAACGGTATTTTCCCATCCGCACCTCGAGTACAGTGCTTCCGGCGAACCGCACTGCTTACTCATTCGAAAGAAAGATTGGGAGCCTCAGCTCATCGAATTTCTCAAGTCTATCGGAGCGGTCGATCTTTAGGCAATCGCACTGGCTGACTGCGAGCGCCAGCGCCTATCACCGGCGGAAGCCGTTCCGCACGGCGCCAATGGTATACGCAAGCGAGCCCGGCGCGCCGTAGTAGTGTGGCGCAGCCGGGCTCGGAGTGACTGAACCGCTCCGCTTAGTTCGGAATCAGTTTGATGTAGTCGAAGGAGATCGTGTAGCCCGTGCTGCTCGCATTTTTTCCGGTGACCAGGAATTGGAACCATTTATCGCTGGTGGTTCCGGGTGTCCAGGTTCCCAGGTCGACCTCGGTGAAGGCGGCGGTGGAGGAATATGAGTCGTAGGGCGAACCAATATTGTTCGCCGTGCCAGCGAAGTTATCGGCGCGGCCGATGGCAAGTTGCCAGATGCCCCGGGTGTTGTAGTTCTTCACGCCGACGCGGACGTCATAGCTTCCGGCGACGACGTTGGGAACAACATAGGAGACGTAGTTGTTTACGGCAGTGGCGTCCAGAATGGTCCCTGCGCCTCCGCTGAAACCGGCGTCGGTGACGATTCGTTCAGTGATTCCCGATGAGACGGCTGCGACATTGGCCAACTCGGTTTCCAGTTTCACGGTGGCGCCCGCCGCCGTTTCGGGGAAGAAATTCCAGAGCTGCGAGGGATCGCCGGCGGTGGAGGTATACTGAACGCACTGTGCGCCAGGCGTGGTCACGGTGTTGTTATCCAGGGCTTTGCCGCTGTTTTGGTTGACAAACGAGTAGTAGGCCCCGGTGGCATTGATCTGCCATTGTTGGTTGGCGCCACCGTTTGAGGTATATTGCTGGATCAGCGCATTGTTGGCTGTGCTGGAGCCGGTCACGTCCAGCGGGAGCTTGGAGTTGACGTTGCGCACCGTGTAGTAGCCGCCCGTGCCATACAGGGCAAACCAACGCTGGCTGGACGAGGTTCCAAGCAGGGACTGCTGGACGGCGGCGCCGGAAGAAGTCGAAGAGCCGGCGACATCGAGAAACAAGAGCGAGTCCTGATTCTGCATGTAATACTGATGCATGAACAGGTTCTGGGCGGTCGACCAGATTTGCGCGCCTTGCACGCTGTTATCGCCTTCGGAGCCGAGCCAGGGCGCGGATTGCGCGGCGTAGTTGCCAATAGCGAGTATGACGTGATTGTCGTAGAGCTTGGCCCCGCGCTCGAGCAGGTCGCGGAATTCCCCCTGCAACTGCTGGTAGTAGTTGCCGCCGGAGGTCTGAGTGTTGGCGAAGAGCAGGTAGCAGTTCTTGCCGACGCTCACGCAGTAGTCGATGCAGGCCTTGATGTCGCCGTTGTTACCGTTGCCGTAGTAGGGCGCGATCTCGAAGGTCACGCCGGAGCAATTGGCATTGGCCAGGGCGGCGTTCACCGGTGTGCTCCAGGAGCTGCTCAGATAGCCGCGGGTTAGGACAACGACGCTGGAGGTCCCGATGGAGGCCTTGATGGTGTTGATCTCGGCGCTCGTGAGCACGGTGCCGCCGGGAGTGCCGCCGGTTTCGTGATAGCTGAAGGCGGCGGTGGGCCGGCGGCCGGCATTGGTTGCTGAGTTGTAGTTGCCGAGACCGGGATAGATGTTTTCGGCTACGACGATTCCCGTGCCGAGATTGTCGATCGTCTGTTGGATCTGGGTGTTGGTCGGGCTGTTATTAAAGACCACCCAGCAGCCGGCGCCATTCAGCGCGCCGAGCGTGCCGTATTGAGCCAGGGGCAGAGTGTTCATGTCGACGATGACCTGCATCGCCGAAGAGGGTGCCGCCGAAACGGCGAGCAACATGGCGGCCGCAGCCGCGGTTCGGAGGGGGGAGGTAGGCTTCATAGAGATGGGGGTGGGGTGAGGATTGGGGTTGGCGGAGCGTATGCGACCGGTCGAGCGCCGGGAGTCATACTCTTCATAATCACCATACAATTGTGTAAACGGGGTGCATATACCCTAAACAGAGTATTCTGCGGGCGAGATACGGGCGGCCTGCTCGCGCGTGCCGTTTACCGTTGCCTCTGCGCCGTTTTGGCCAATTTCGCCGGACTTGGACAAAGCGAAGGAGCCCGAGGGAGGGGCGGCATCTTGCCGCCCGGTGAGGGCGTTCCGTGAATACAGGGCGGTGGCGGTGGTGGCCTCGAATAAACCGCAAGTTTGCCGACCAGCTGCCAAATTTCGCCCCTCGCTACGCCTCACTAATGGCTGGAGTCCGCCAAATCAAATCAGGGAGAGGCTGTGATACGCTTGGCGTGGTGGCTGGACTACTGGAGCGACGGGGGAGCTGTAGCAATCTGCGGTTTATTCAGGACCGCCGCCACCTTCGCCCCCATCTGGGCGGCAAGATGCCTCTCCCTGGGGCTCGCAGCTACGAGTCGGGATGGGAGGAATGGGAAGAATGGGAGTTATGGGCTGCCGCGTCGGGTGGGACGGTTGGTTCGGAAGACTCCGCGGAGCCAGGCCCCGGCATGAGCGCGAGGATGCGCAGCTTCTTGGCCTCGTAGTCGAGTGCATGAAAGATGCGGATCTCGTCGACGCGCCGGGCGCCGTTAAGGGCGTCCAGAAAGCGGGTGTAGCGCTCGGCCAATTCGGAGGTCTCCAGGTAGCGTCCGCGGAGATTGGGATCGGCGTAGGCGTGGGGATTGTGCCGGGAAAAGAGATGGAAGCGCAGCCAGCGGCGGTCGACCTGTGAGACCTTTTGTGTTTTCCGAAAGAAAGCCATGAAGAGCAGCAGCACCAGGTAGGTGTCGACCTGGGCCTGGAGCTCCAGATTGCGCGCGAAGTCCTCTCGGCTGATCTCGCGCACCCCGCGCTGGAATTGCAGCGCAGCGTGCAGCGCGTGATTGATCTCCTCCACAAAGGTGATGAGCGACTCGATGTTCGCATCACTGAGACCACGCCGAGGATCGTGCTTTTCCAGCTGCTCGATGAGCCATTGCGAATAGTAGATCCCGACGTAGAGGCGTCCGTCTGCTTTGCGCAGAAAGGTCCGGGCGAGATCGCTCAATTCTCGCGCCGAGGCGCCGGCGAGGCGGCTGAGCTGACCGCAACGCTGCCGGCCGATGAGGCAATCCTCCAAATTAATGCCCACAGCGGCGTAGGTGCGTTCGAAGAGACTCTGGATTTCGCTGAAGAGAGTGGCAGACATGTTATTCAGGGGTGGGTCAGGAATATAACAAACCGGTGGACGGACCTTGATCGAAGTGAAAGAGGGTGTCAGCGACGCGGTTGAGCGCCCGGCGCACGCCGCGGAAATCGTCGGAAAGCGATTTGAAGATGCCGGTGAGATCGCAGGAGCGCGCCACTTGGTGCCCGGCGGCCGCGCGATAGTTCGCGCTGCCCACGTCTTCGTAAAAGGAAACATCGGGAGCGCCGCGTTGGGATCGGCTTTCCACAGTCTCGTGGAAAATGCCAGTGATGAAGAGCGCGTAGTTCCCGATATGCGCGCGAATGCGGAAGCACTGTTGTGGCGAGGCATTTTGCAGCGCGATCATCATGTCACTGACATACTGAATCGGCCCGGTCGCGCCATCTGCCGGCGAGCGCAGCCGCGCCGTCTGGGAGAAACATTCGAGGAGCGACGCCACATAGTCGCTCACGGCCGGATCGGTGAGACCTGTCTCTTTAAAGACATGTCTGATCAAAATGTAGAAATACAACTGCGGCGAAATGCTCAGCGGCCCATGGTGCTCGAGCACGGTCTGAAAGAGACGAGGATGGTCTAAAATGGCGTCTCGAGCTTCCTCGTCCGTGAGGAGATCGCCGAGGGTGATAGAGTCGCGTTCGCTTCGCGAGAGCGTCTTAACGACGAAATCGAAATCGTCCGCAGTGAACCGGTCCCGACAATTAGCTTTAATCATCGGAATTGGTGAGAGAGCAATTCCCGTGCCTTTTGGCGAAGTATCAAAACCCGTCCCGGTTGCAAACGAAAAGTTCCCGCTTTGGGATGGGAATGTGTAGACTTCGGGCGACATGTTGCGTCGCCGTCTTCTCTTCGCCGTTCTTGCGGCATTTTTCGGCTTTTTGACCGCGCTGGCGTGGTATGTCTACGACCACGGCTTCACGAAGAAGTGGCGCAATTACGTGATCAAACAATTTCGGAAAGAGGGTGTGGAAGTGTCGATTCGCCGGGTCACGCTGGATCCCTTTCGCGGTTTTGTGGGGCGAGACGTGAAAGTCTACGACCCCTCGGACCGCCGGCGGGTGCTGGCGGTGATCGATCAGGCGGTGCTCGGGATCAACTATGCCAACGCCTTTCGCGGGCGACCTTTTCTCGATTCCATCGAACTGCGCGACGCGAAGATCGCGCTGCCGCTCGACCCCTTGCATGCCGGCGGCGAGACGGTCGAAATCGCTCATCTCAATGCCCGACTTTTCCTGCCGCCGCAGCAGATCTACCTCGCCGCGGCGGAGGCGCAGATCAATGGCGTGCGGGTCTCGGCCGCCGGCCGGCTGATTAATCCGCAGGAATTTCATTTCGCACACGACGAGCAGATTTCCCCGGGAGCTTTTTTCGCGCGGATCGTGGCGGAACTGAAGTCGCTGAAGTACGACGATGAGCGGCCGACGCTGCGCATCGAATTCAGCGGCGATCTGGCGCACCCGACGCAAATCTCGGCCGACGTGCAACTGCATGCCAGAGATGTCCGGGAAACGCGGCGGAAAAAATATCGCGTGCGGCGAATCGATATTGTCGCGACGTGCCGGGCCGGGGTGGCGGAACTCGAGCAGTTCGAGGTGGAGGATACGAAAGGAATTTTTCAGGCGCAGGGCGTGTACGCGATCAAATCCCAGATGGCGGATCTGCATGTGCGATCGAATCTGGATTTTCAGACGTTAAACCGCGCGTTTCGTTTGATCGACGGGCTCGACGATTGGTATTTCCAGGAGGCTCCGAAATGGGAAGCGACGTTGCAGGGCCGGTTGGGGGCGGCGCCGGAGTGGACGGCGTTTGGCCACCTGGGGCTGGGAAATTTCACGGTCAAATCGGCCGCCTTCGACCATCTTTCGGTGGATGGGTCGTGGAGCGTCGATGCGCGCGGGAATGTCAGCTGGAGCGTACGCGATCTGGCGCTAGGCGATCGCACGGGCGAATGGACCGCGGACTTGATGCAGCAGCCCGGCCGATTGCGGGGCGAAATGCGGGGGAAAATGAACCCGAAAGCGTTGTTGCCATTGCTCTCCGGTAGCGCCGCCGAGTGGCTCGGGGAATTTGAATTTGCCGAGGCGCCGGAGCTCTATTTGAACGCAACGGGCGAGGCGTTCGGAACCTCGGCGTGCCGGGTGGCGGGCGACGTGCGGTTTCGCGGCGCGACCTTCCGACGCGAACCGGCGAAGGGGGATTCCCACGTGCGCTATGCGCAAGGCGTCCTCACTCTCGCGCCTTTTCCCAATGAGGAAGCCGGGAGCGAGATCGTTTTCGATTTCCAGCGAAAAACCGTGCGCCAGACCCTTCCGGCGCCGGCGCTGCCTGAGGATGGAGTCGGGCAGCAGACTGGGAATGCCGAGCCGCTCTGAGCGGCTCGCTGGAATTTCCAAATCGCCTACGGCTGAGCCAGATCAATATAGTCGACGGCGATCGTGTACCCGGCGCTGGCAGCATTCTTCCCGGTGACCGTATATTGAAACCACTTGTCACTCGTAGTTCCCGGAGTCCAGTTTCCCAGGTCGACAAGCGGAAAGGATTGCGTGGCTGTATATTCGTCGATTGGCGAGCCCAGGTTTGTCGCCGGCTTGCCAGCCGGTCCGATCGCAAATTGAAAAATCCCGCGCGTGTTGAAGTTCTTCAGTCCGAGCTTGATATCGTAAGTCGCGGCGGCGACGCCCGGCACGACGAGGCTCATGGATTGGCCGACGGCGGTGGCATCGATGATCACGCCGGCGCCATTGCTGCACGCGCCGTCGGTAAAAATCCGCGGAGTGGGACCCGAGTAAGCTCCGATTGCCAAGTCCTCCGTTTCGAATTTAGCGACGTTGTGTGAGACCGTGATGTTGGCCGTCGTACTGGCCAGCGCAATTAGCGGTCCCGAGGCGCTGAAATCGACGGAGCTCGGCCCGACGATGGTGTTATTCGAGACCGTATTGCCATTGGTATGGGCGAGCTTGATGTAGTTGTTACCAAAGACACCCGTCAAGGTGTTGCCCGTGATGGTGAGATTTTGGGTCACGGCGGTCCCTGGATCGGCGTGAATCGCCCCAACTCCCGGAGAGAGTAGTCCCGTGCCGATGATGGTGTTGCCACTGACCTGCACGCCTTGCGCCACGCCGGCTTCGGAGCCGTATTCCGGGCAGATGCGCACGGCCTCCAGGGTGCTGCCGTTGATCACGTTATTCTGCACCACGCCGTTGCTGCCGAGGATGCGGATCCCGCGGGCACGGTTGTAGTTGATGGTGTTGCCGATGACTTTGAAGCCGGAGCCGATGCGGGAGGAATCGTAGACATAGGAACCGGCCGGCGGTGCAACAGCGGTTTGCAGGGTGAGTTGATGGTATGTGCCACTCGGGGCGCCGGGAGGCGTGGCGATGGTTGCGACTGCCGTGCAGGTATTGCCGGCGAAGTAGCTCGAGGCATTGTTCTGCAGAGACATGGAATCGCCGGCGACAAAATTGCCGCCTTTGATGACGAGATGCGTGGAGTCGACCACTTGGTAGATGGCTTCGTAGGTTCCGCGAATGGAAATGGCGTCATCGGGCATGCCCTCAAAGGTGCAGTTTTCCACATCGGGACCCACGGTGCACCCGATGGAGTGGAATGCGTCGGCGGTGGCGGAAATAAGCGGGGCGACCTGCGCGCCGGCTGGCGCCGGACCCCAGGTGACCTTGCAATTGAGAAAGTGATTCCCGCTGCCGTTGTTTTCCAGGTATTGAAATAAGCCGCCCCAGTAAACGGTGAGATTCGAGAAGGTGCAGTTCGTGCAATTGTCGTCCTGGAAGAAATGCCAGCAAGGCCCGCGGCCGACCACGAAGTCGCCGACGGCCGTGGCGCTATATTTGGACTTCAGGTAAATGCGGGCAGAGCCATTTGGCCCGGCGGCGGCGGTATTGCCATACGAGTCACCGCAGCCGACCTTCCACTGACGGGTATTTTGATCGAAGATGTAGGCGACGTCCTGGAAACGCGTGGCATCCGTAGAATAGCCCGCATGCAGATGGAGGTCGACATAGTTGCCGGTCGAATCCGCGCCGATATCCAGGATCGTGCCCTGCACGGTGGTCGGCGCTGCGTAGTGCATGGTCGCGCCCTTGAAGGTGAGGTTCGTGTCGTTCTGCAAATGCACGACATTGGTCCCCGCATTGGTATTTGGCGGGATCAATTCGACGTTGGTCGCATCGATCACGACATTGGACATCGAATTGATATTGAGTACACCGGTCAGGGAGTAGACGCCGGGTGCAATCGTGATCTGCGTGGCGCCGCCGTTATAGGCATCGATGATGGCTTGCTGGAGGCCGCCGGGACTCGACGGATTGCCAACGGTGACGGCCTTGGCCGAAACTTGCACAAGGGCTGCGGCGGCGAGCGCGATTGCCGAGATGCGCGGCCAGCAATTTTTGAACGGGCGAGGGGAATGAACGGACATGGGGATTTTTCGATGCGGTGGAGTTGATCCGTTTCGGGAGAAACGATGTTCGTCCACCGTAGAAATGCGCCCCATGCCGGCGCATTACTCTTTCGAGTAGTTAAAACGGAAATGTTTCCTGATCCCGATCAGCCTTGCGCGTCGCCTTTTTCGATGGCCGGGTGCGTTTGCGCTCGGCCTTGGCGGCAATTTCGTCGAGGCGCGCCGTGATTCGCGCCAAACGCGCCTTGGCCAGCTGGAGATCGGAAACAAGTTGGCGTTTCCGTTGCGCTTCAAACTTGGGCAAATTGGTGGTCTGGGCGGAAAACTTCCAGGCCGGGTGCGAGCGGGCTTCGTTGAGTTGGCGGCGCAGGCCGCGCAACGCGTCCATCAAATCGCGCGTCATTCGCAACAGGATCTGGATCGGCAGTTTCGCCGCGGCTCCGGGCAGACCGATCTCGAGGCGACCCGCCACGGCTTCCATCTTGCCGAGATCGTGCGCGCGGTAGGCCTCCTGCACTTGGTGCCACAGCTCCTTTTCGCGCGGCGTTTGCTCGTGGTTGCGATCGGGATGAAGCAGGCGCACCAGCTTGCGGTAGAGATCCTTGAGTCGGTTCGTTTCCTGGGTCTTGGCGGGACCTTCCGGCATGTCGCCCGGACGTGGGCGTCTTCCGTTGCGGGCGCCGTTTTGACCGCTCCACGGGGGCGGGTTATTCGATCCGAAGGCGGAGTTGCCAGTTGCGGCGTCATCTTCCCGCCGCTTTCCGTACAGGGCCTCTTCGAGCGTCGGCGCCCGGCGCCCGGTGGCGACGACGTACATGGCTGCGACCATTTCGTAGAATTCGTGGAAGGCGGCTTTTTCCTTCTTCGTCATGTGCTCATAGACCTGCGCATCGACGCCGGGCGGAAGATCGCTATCGCCAAAAAGCCGGTCCCCGCGTTTCGGACCGGCGCCGTTGGCTCCGCCGCCGGGAAAAGCATCATCCTCGTCCTCGTCTGCGAACTCCTCGGGTTCTTCCCGCGCCTTCATCACCCGCTTATACGCGGTGACCTCGGTGCAATCGCTCCAGAACATCTCCTCCTCGATTTCTTCGGCCAGCAGGGCCTTTTGGTCCAGCTGCTGGAGGCAATCCCGCAGCTCCGTCATGAGCGGACCGAGCGCCTTGGCTTCCCAACGCTGGTAGGCGGGGCGATCGCCGAGCTCAAATGCCTCGAGCTGCTCGCGCGCCTTGGTGATCTGTTTCTCGACGGTATGGTATTCGGCGAGCGCCGCCTGGCGGATTGGCCGTTCATCGACGAGCACCAGCCATCGGCACGCCGAGGCCTTTCGCAGCGGCGTGGAGGATGGCTTTTGGAACGGTTTCTTTTTGGAGCGCGCGGGCTTGGGCATGGACGGGCGCACCCTAACCAATCTCGGTCTGCGCCGCCACTGCGCAGTTGCCTTGAGCGGTTCTGAAGGCGGCTACTTGTGGGCGGGCTGATCGAGCGAGCCGCGGCCTTTTTTGCTCCACATCCAGTTCCCAGCAGGAGCGGGTGTTTCCACCGCGCCGGGCATAATCGCTCCAGGAGCCGGCGCCGCCGGCCCGGTCCCACTCTTTTTTGCGTCCAGGATCGCAAGCGCCTGCTCGGCGGATTTGCCGACTCCCGGAACTCCCATCGCGGCGCCGGTCTTCGGATCGAAGGTCATGCACCATTGTTGAGGGATGGAGTCGGTGGCGGTCGTAAAGTGACCGCGCGCCACCCAGTAGGCCGTCCCCGGAACGACCGCCGAAGTTTCGCTGGGCTCGTCGCCCCAGGCGGCAAAGATCGCGGTGGCAGCCCCGGTCCATTTCGATTTGAAGAGCGCTTTGCCCGTGAGGTAGTTGTCGTGGCGCTCGCGGTCTTCCTCGGCGACCTGGATGCCGCGCACTTTTTCGCGGACGTTGGAGTTTTTGTAAAATAGCGCGGCGCCGCCGCAGGTAAGAAGGATGACGAAGAGGAAGAATGGACGCATATGGGCGGTGAGTATAATTAAGCGGGAGCCAGCGCGTGGCTGGAAAAGGATTGCGGCGACCGTAGCCGGATCGAAATTTTGCTGTCCAGCGCGGTGCGGAAGCGCCAATAGCAGACCGACTTGGCGGCAAGCATTCCGCCAACGGGCATCTCTAAAAACGGCGCAACGAGCGGCGTGGGCATCCGGGTGTGTATATGGACCGTATTCCTAGTTTATTAGACCAGCCAAGCGAATTTTTTCCCCTTCGGTTCGAATGCCGCCCTCGGCGCCCGAGACGATTCAAAACGCCGGGCCAGGCGTCTGCTGGATCTTCTCCGCGGGAGCTTCATCGCTCGTCGCTCGCTCCCTTGGGACTCGAGGCCGAGCTTTTTGCGAAGAAGCCGCGGCGCAGCCACTTGGCGCGGCAGCGAATCGACATGGATGCGGAAAAATGGAAAAAGCTTGCTTTCAATCGAGCCAGAGCAAAAAAAACGAGCACGCCATGAAGCTTCGGCCTACCGCCCCCGCATCCACCCTGCCGCCCCTGCTGCCCAAGCGGGCTGTGGAATAGGCCGCGTCCTTCCTGCACGGGAAACAGATGAGTCTTGTCCTCGCGAAGTTTCCTTCCAGGCCGCGGCGCCCCGCCGTGCGCCGGCGCGGGTCGTTCGTCGATCGGCCCATTTTCAAATTCACCAACGGAAAAGAAGCTTTGAATTGCGGCCTGCCACAGCAGCCGCGATGCTGCGTCTAGAAACTGCTTACCACACAAAAATGCCGAGCTGGGGAACACAGTCCAAATACGGAGATTATGAAATCGTAGGCTACCGCGAAGGTAAGCCGCGCATGCTCGGCGAGGGAAGTTTCGGCAAGACCTTCGAGGGGATGCATGTCGACAACGTCGCCGGGGAGGAGATCCGCGAATCTGTCGCGATCAAGGTCCTCAATCCCGAGCTGCTCGTCGGCGAGGCCAGCCGCTTTCAATTCATCCAGGAGGTGAAGGCGCTGGCCAAGTTCCGGCATCCAAATCTGATTCAGTACATCCGCTGCAGTGAGCAGAATGGCGAGATCTTCTACGCCATGGACCTTCTGCGCGGCGGCGATTTATCGAAGCTGGTGCGGCGATTCGGCCCGCTGCCGGAGCGCGTGGCCGCCCTCATTGGCGTGCAGGTCGCCGCCGGTCTGCGCGAAGTGCACCAGAAGCACCGGCTCGTCCATCGGGATCTCAAGCCGTCGAACATCATGCTCGCGGACGAGATTGACAGTGATCTCACGCTGCAGACGCTGGGCTTCCGTTTCGAGCAGGATGAAAGCCTCTGCCGCATCGTCGACTTCGGTCTCGTCGACTTCACGATGAATGCTCAGGACAGCAAGCAGAAGTTCGTGGGCTCGCCGATGTATGCGAGTCCGGAACAGATCTGCGAGCAGCCGGTGGATGCCCGGAGTGATATTTACTCGCTGGGGATGACGCTATGGTATCTGGTCCAGGGCAAGGGACCGCTGCTCGACTCTGCGGGCAAGGATCTGCGCAGCATGCGGGATGCGATGATCCGGCACACCATGCCGGAGGAGCACGAGCCGGATCTGCCGCGGCATCTCAGCCCGGAATTTCGCGCGCTGCTGGGCAAGATGGTGGCCAAGAGCCCGCAAAACCGTTTCGTCAATGCATCGGAACTGCAAAATTCCATCCGCGATTACCTGCGGAATCCGGTCACAGCGCCGTCCGAGCAGCAGGTGGCCCAGGTTGCGCTCACGCGCATCGACGAGCCGCTGGATAGCGCCTTTGTCGTCGAGTACACGCTGCCGTCTCGATCGCCCACCAAATCTTATCTCGCGGTCGAGCGGACGACGGGCTTCCGGGTGAAGCTGAATGCCGTCGCCGATCTGCAGCACAACGATCCGGCCAATGTCGATGCACTGGCCCGGTACCTTTGCGATCTCGCGGGACTCTCGCAGCAGCCTTCTCTGCCGCCGGCTTTGCTGCCGGTGCGGGAGGTCATCATGGCCTCCGACACACTGGCCTGCACCGAGGAGATGGTGCCGCATGTGGCTTTGGCCGATGTCCTGCGGGCGCGTGCCAATGCCAAGCGGAGCATGAGTTTCTCCGAAGCTGTGACGTTTCTGCGGCCCATCGCCGAAGGGCTCGACTACATGATCAACAACGGTAAGGAAACCGTCTTCCTGCCGTGTGAAGAAGTCATGCTCACGGGGAAAGCCTTGGTTGAGCGCCCCGAAGACCCGCAGGTGCTGATCCAGCCGCTCACGGACTGGGAGGAAATGCAGGTCCATTTCAGCATGATGTGCCTGCCGAGCGGTCCGCCGGATCAAGGCGGCTATGGCGTGGAATCCGGCGAGACGGTGTCGGGTTCCTTGCACATGTCGGATGCTGATCTGCATCCGGTGCCGGCTTTCGTGCGGCTCGTCTACCGGACCTTGAACGGCTCGGAAGTTCCTGCCGCGGCTGGATTTACGCCAAATGCCTATGTCCCGGCGGTGACCCTGGTGCACTCCTCGAATGTGCTCCTGCGGGATCTGCTTTGCCGACAAAAACCCTGGAACGGCGTCACGTCCATCCTGCGCGAACTCTGCGCCAACGAAGGCGTGCCGTGGCGGGCGAACCCGGCGGCGACCGGGTCTACCGTTTCGCGGAGCAACTGGGGTTCGCGGGGCATCGCTCCGAGCACGCGTATGAGCACTGGCGGCGCGGGTGTGTCGCATCCGGCCACGAGCCGCGGTGCGCAGGGCACGGGCGGCTACGGATCCAGCGGCTACGGTTCAAGTGGCCATGGATCGCAGGGAACGGGGTCGCACGGAAGCGGCGTGGGATCACATGGAACGGGCTCTCAAGGCGCGCAAGGCTCGGGTACGGGATCGTATGGATCCGGTGGCTATGGCGCCGCCGCGCGGGGAACCGAGAGTTTTGGCGCAGGCCGACCGACGGGCTCTTCTATGGGAGGCAGCGCCGGAGCCGATGCGAGCAATCGCGCGGCGGGCAGCTCCAATCGACCACCGGCCTCTTCATCTTATCCTCCGCCATCGACGGGCTCCTATCTCCCACCGGATGACGGCCCCTCTGCAGTCGATTCCCTGGCCCAGACGGTCGGGCCGATCAAAGGCAACGTCTCCTGGCCCAGTGGCGGAGCGCCGAGCAGCACGTTTGGCTCTTCCACGGCCTCTACTCCGGCCGAGGCCAGCGTCGCCCCTGGAGGCGAACAGCTTTGCGAGTTTGTCAGCCCTGGAGTTGTGCGAAGCCCATATGCTACGGAGCAGACGCAGGTGGTCGCGCCCAAGGAATGGGTGCCGGGCGGACGCGTGCGCTGCCAGGTGACACGCCGCTTCTTCAAGTTGCCGCGGCAGTTGGACAATCTCCTGGCCAAGGTCGAATCGCCCGGGCTTATCCAGAGTCCCTACGCGCCGGAGGGCTCTCCCCAGCGCGTCCCCTGGGAACAGTGGATTCCCGGCGGCAAGATCGTCTGCCAATTTTCGGCAAAGCCGCTCGCTTTGCCCATGGACCTGCCGTTGCCGGATGGCATCCCGTCCCCGGAAGGCGCGGGCCTCATCATTAGCCCGTACGACCGGCGCACGGTCGTACAAGTGCCGGCGACGCTGTGGCGGCCGGGTGGGGAAGTGTTTTGCCCGGCGACGCAGATGAGCTTCCTGCTGCCGGCGAATCTGCTGCCGCTAAAAGCATTGGCGAGTCTCGATCAGCCCGGTCTCCTGGGTACTCCGTATGGCGACTCAACCTGGTACTCGGGACCCGAAGAATGGATTGCCGGCCGGGTGGTGACCTGCCCGATTTCTCAGCAGCCGCTGGCGCTTCCGCCGGAGGTGGAGCAATGGCCGGCCGAGGCGTCGCTCGTAGATCCGGTCCGCCGGTTGGTCTCCAATCCCTTCAAACCGGGATCCAATATCACCGTGCCGGCATCTGCCTGGGTATCTCAAGGGCGCATTTCCTGCCCGCAGACCGGGCGGCCCGTCATCCTGCCGGCCGATTTGCCGCCGCTCACCGGTGAGCCGATTCCAAATCGTCCTGGTTTCGTCCAGTCCCCTTACACGGGCGAGCCGGTGTCGATTCCGCTGCGCGACTGGCTGCCGGGCGCGGAAGCGACCTGCCCGAAGACGGGCGCGCGTTTTGTCTTGCCGGCGAATTTGCCGGAATGGATCCCTGTTGGGAGCGTGAATGGCTTGCCGCCGGGAACCGTGCGGAGTCCGTATGGTTCGTCGTCCGAACTCGCGGTGCCGCCGGATCAATGGACACCCAATCGGGTGCTGGAATGCCCCGAAACCGGCCGCCGCTTCAGCCTCCCTTCGGATTTGCCCTTGCTCGAAGGTGGAGCTCAGATCGGCTCGCCGGGCAAGATCGCTTCACCTTTCACGGGCAAGGTGCAGGACGTGCCGCTCGACGATTGGGTCGCGGGCGGCCAAGTGGTCTGCTCGGAGACGCGCCGGACTTTTGCGCTGCCCAGAAACCTGGAAGAATGGCTGCCGGAAGGCGCGTGGATTCCCGGCTTCCCGGGCCGGGTGCGCAGTCCTTACCGGACGAATCCCGAAGTTACTGTGGCGCCTGTTGATTGGGCTTCAGGCGGCTTGGTCACCTGCACGGCTTCGAAGCGCCGATTCCGTTTGCCAGCGGAGTCGCAATTGCCATCGCTCGACTTGGAGCAGGGCGCCGTGGCGTATGCGCTGGAAGAGCCGGAAGCGGATGAGCAAGCGGCAGCGCAGGCGTTGACCGCCAAGCATTCAGACGCCACGGCCTCGCTGGTTCAGTCCATTTGGGCGCGCCACGGTCTCGATACCTTGGAAAAGCGCCGCCGCAGCGTGCAGACTGGCGAAGCTTTGCCGGAAGCGCCCGGCTTCGTGCGCAGCCCCTACAAATCCCGGGTGCGGGTCACCGTGCCGCCGGCCCAGTGGGAGCCGCGCGCGCCGATGCGCTGTCCCGAAACTGGTCAGCGATTCATCCTGCCCGACACTCTCCCGCCGCTCGTGGCGCAGGCGCTCGCGGACCAGCCAGGGATGGTCGCGAGCCCATTCGCGCCGGATCAGCCTTTCATGGTCAACCCGGCCGATTGGAAGGGTGGGACCCGCCTCAACTGCCCCCATACCGGGCGACCAATTGTGCTTCCATCGCGGTTGCCCGCCTGGAATCCGGTGGGCAAAGTCGACGAAAATCGGCTGGGCACGATTTACAGTCCTTTTGGCAATCATCCGGCAGTCCACGTAGAAGGCCAGAATTGGGCGCCGGGGACGGCCATCATCTGTCCGCAGACGGGATACACATTTGCGTTGCCGCAGGATTTGCCGCCGCTCGTGGGCGCGCTCGCCTCCACTCCGGGCTTCGTTCTTTCGCCGTATGCGCCGGATGAAAATGTCCGCATCACGCCGGATCGCTGGTACGGCGGAGCGCCGGCGACCTGTTCTCGCACACGTCGGCCCTTTGTTCTGCCTCCAAACGTGCCGCCGCTAGTCGCTCAGCTTTTCGAAGGCCGGAGCGGCGTCGTTCGCTCGCCGTATACTGGCGAGACCGTGCAGGTGGCGCCGCAGGATTGGTCCGCGGGCCACGAGATCGCCTGTGCGCCGCCGCATGGGCGCTTCGTCCTTCCCACGCCTCTGCCGGAGTGGGTGGTCGATGGCAGCACCGAAGGTTTGCCGCCGGGCTCCGTGCGCAGTCCCTACAATGCGTCGTCGGTGATCGACGTGCCTCCGGCGAATTGGACACCCAACGAGAAGCTCGTCTGTCCAGCCACGGGGCGACCGTTCAAACTTCCCGCCCGGCTCGACCCGTTGGAAGGGCGGGTGCGCGAGGGTATTCCCGGTCGCGTCATCTCGCCGTATTCCGGCGAAGCGCAGGATGTCTCGGTCGAGGAGTGGAAGCCCGGTCGCAAGATCAAGTGTCTCAAGACGGAGCGCGAGTTCGTGCTGCCGCAAAAGCTGGAGGAGTGGATTGTCGACGGAATCTGGATTCCCGGAGCCCCGGGCCGGATCCGCAGTCCCTACCGTCCGTGTCCGGAAATGGATATTTCGCAGGACGATTGGAAAGCCGGCGGCGTTCTCACCTGTACGTCGACCCGGCGCCGCTTCCGCATACCGGCAGAGGACAATTTTCCAACGCTTCAATTGGAAAAAGATGCCGTCCAGTACGCGATGGCCGAGCCCGATTCGAACGAAGATGCCGCGACTCTCGCGCTGGAGCGCCGACATCGCGGAGCGAGCACCGAGCAGATCCACGCGATCTGGAAACGGCACGAACTCGACACGGTCGCGAAGCGCCGGGGCAAAGTGCAGACCGCGGAGATCATCCCGGATGCTCCCGGGGCGGTGCGCAGTCCGTACGGCGCGCGCAAGCGCGTGGACATCCCGCCGGCTCGTTGGATCGAGCCGCATGCGACCGTGCGGTGCCCGGAGACGGGCCTGCTTTTCGCTCTCCCGGATAATCTGCCGCCGCTTCGCGCCGTCGCCGACGCGCACGATCCGGGCATGGTGAGCAGTCCTTTCGCTCCGGATCAGCCCTTCCAAATGCCGCCCAATGCCTGGAAGCCCGGGCAGATGGTGGAGTGTCCGCACACCGGGCACATGCTCCAGCTCCCGCCAAATCTTCCCGACTGGGATCCGACTGGCGTGGTCAAAGAAGGGGAGCCGGGCATGGTCGTGAGCCCCTTCGTGCCGCGGCGGGCCATGAAGGTGGACGGCGCGCAATGGGTGGCGGGCGGGACCGTGATTTGCGCCGCCACGCAACAGAATTTCCGTCTACCGGCGAAATTGCCCCCCTTGACGGGGACGTTGATTCCCGGCGCCCCCGGGCAGGTGCTGTCGCCCTACGCTCCGGGCGCGAAAGTCCAATTGATCCACAAACAGTGGGTCCCGGGCGGGCAGGCCGTTTGTTCGCAGACGGGCCGCATTTTCACGCTGCCGCAGACGTTGCCGCCCTGGGAGAAAAAGGGATTTCCGATGGCGCTGGCCGCGATTCCGGTTGGCGTTGCGGTTTTGGCCGGCGCCCTCTTCCTCACGCCGCTCAAGACGGTGGTCTTCGGCGGAAAGCCCACGCCTGTGCCAAAGATTGTAAATGATCCCGGCACGCCCAAGCCGATCGACGGCGGCAAAACCCCTGTGGCGGGACAGAGCCAGTGGCCGGACGGGATTTCCCTCCTGGAAGGCGTGGACCCGCGCGATGCCGCGATCTATCTGGCCACCGGTCCCGATAATCGGGTGCGAGTCTATCCCGAAGAAACTTCCGGCCGCCGCCGGACGCTCCGCCTTTCCAGTCCGAAGAATCAGGCCGCCCAGAGCTGGGTGCACCAAAATGGCAAGGCGAAGGATTGGCGTCTCGAATTCGAAGCGCCAAAATTCGAAAAGGTCGGGTACGTGACTTCTCCGGTGGTCATCAATCCGGGAGGCGGGGGAGATTTCGAACGGCCTACTGTAGTAAAGATGCCGCGGGAGGTTGCCTCGGTGAAGTGGGACGTTCAGCCATTCCTGGCGGCAGCTTACGATGGCATCAGGTTCAAGCAGAAGGAACCTCTCGAAACGGATGACGATCTCGATCCGCAGCCGATCAAGTCGGGCACATTCAATGTGCCGACGGGGGAATACACCGTCAGCCTCGTAGGAAAGAAAGGGTTCTCCGTCGATCGTGTGGTGGATACGAAGCTCTCGGTGCAAAAGGGGGGAGAGAATCGTGTAAACATGCCGCCAGCCATTCCTCGCGCGCTTGCAGGCATCGGCAGCTATACCGGGATGAAGGTGAGTTGTGTGGCTTACGGCGATCGCGTGGCGAAGGAGCTGTCAGTGCCGCAGCCGGAATTCATTAATTACTGGACGCCTTGTCTGGTCATTTTTGACGCCGATTTCAAACACGGCAAGATCATCGATGAGAACAGTCTGCTTGGCGCTTCTGGTTTCTCGACGCTCGATACGATGGTCGTGGCGCTGGCGAAGTTCGACCAGAAGAAGAAGCCGGGCAAGGGTCCGCGCGACTACGACGGTTACAAGGAAAACAAGGAAACCTTGAAGCAGGCCTTCGAGACCTGGAACCGTCCGGCGGCCGTCGACGTGAAATCACTCATCGCTCAGCGGGAACAGATGTTTACCCTTGCTGGAAAGATCGGTGAATCCGCGCAAAAACGCGGCAACCCGGAAGAACTGGTGGAAGTTGGAAGCGGGGCCAATTTGCGCAACGACATGCGGTTAAATCTGAAGTATTTCAGCCAGTTCAAAGCCGTGCTCGAAAATGGCGCGTGGGAAAGATTGGCCACGGCTGCGTTGGCCACGAGCCCGACTTCATTTGACGCCAAGGATCTTGCAACGCTCACGGCGCCTGTGGGGTTCGATAACACTCGGGATTTGCCCGGCATGTTTGTGGAGCAGTCATTCTCTGTGACCAGCATTGATCGCGAGGGCACGCCGCAGATTTCCGCGAGCGTGGGCTTCTACAACGTCTATTCGCCGGCAAAACCGGATCTCCTTGAATTGTCGATGGTTCTCGATCGGGCTAAATCGGGCTTTGTGCTCAGCGGTAGTTTCGATCGGGACACCAAGAGAGTCATTCCGTTAACACCTGTAGATTTGAAATAGGCCGGAGCGTAGCCCACCTGGGTTCACCTTGGTGCGCTACGTGTTGGATGCCGCAGCATGAGTGACTCGAAATAGGCCGATGAGTCGGCTTCGAGCGAGGCTACTGGTTTTCCGCAGCTTACTCCTACTTTCCCGCCTCCAACCGTTGGATCTTCAGCCCGGACTGCTGCAGCAAGTCCGGCAGCGCCGGCGGCGATACCAGGTGTTCCACCCCTACCAGGACGAAGGAATTTGTTTTTCGATTCGCCAGCTCTTTGATTCGTGCTACCCAACGGCTGTTGCGATTCGCAATGAGATTCAGATGCATGCCCGAGCGAGCGAGCGAGGGGTCGATCCCAAGAGCCGTTCTAAGCCGGGACTCATTGCCGTTCACCCAGGCTGATCGCAGGGCTTCAGTGCTGGTATCCAGCCGATCGAGGCTCTCCAGGGTGTTCTTCAAGAATTCCTCCTGATCAGCCGCGGACGCATCCGCCATGGCGAGGATTTGATCCTTGGCCGTTTCCAGGGCGCCGACCGGCTTGCCGTCTGCGATGGCGGCCCGTTCCATGTATCCTTCCAGGCTGTCTTCTGCGCGCAGTCCGGCCCGGGCGTAGCCGTCCTGGACGATGCTAAAGGCGGCCAGCCACGGGGTCATCGCCGCAGTCCCTTGTAGAGTCGAGCGGCGACTCCGCTGCACCGCAGAGACTTTCTCCCAAGTGCTGCGGGAAACGACGCTGGACAGGGTGCGGCGGTCCTGAAGATAACCGCGCTGATCGAGGAGCCTTCTTATTTCGTAAGTATTCCAGGAGCCTGGCAGCGTCTCGAAAACAACCGTGCCAGCTTCCCGGTAATAAGGCAGATAAGCGGCAAAAGCCGAGGTATCTTCCGGCTTGCCGAGATGCAGGCAGCCGACGAGCCAGACTTTGGCATGAGCACCCTGGATTTCCCATACCCAAGCGGGCCGCGCCGCCACACCCGGCGGCCGTTGCCGGGCGCGCAGATAAGTGAGTGTCGACGCGGAATTTGCGTCCTGACCGAAAATCAGAAGACAACCGCCAAACAGCGCCCAGACAAACAGGAGCTGCAGCAAAGCCCTGCGGAAACCCAGCGCGCCGGGACGCCAAGGCAATCGCGGCATTTCAGATGGAACCAAAAGCCCGACAGAGCGGGATCATTACATATTGATCCACGCTTGGTGATATCCCTGCTGTTGCGGGGCCTTCTTCGAATCGTCATTCGTCGTGCAGGCGGCCAGAAAGGCGAGGGCCAGAATCGCGATGAGCAAGCGTACAGAGACGGCGAAATTCATGAATGAGATCCTTTTCTATTTGGTTTCCAATATATCCCAAATCGCACGGACGTGCGTCGGTGGTCGGAGCGGGCCGACACTATGCGGCGAAAATCGAGTGTCAACGCTCATTTCGCACATTGGCGGATGTCGGAAAGCCGTAATGTATCCCGGGCGGGCGATGTAAGAAATACCGCCAAAACAGGCGTTTTTTCCGGCATTTAATAGTTTTGAGGCTTGACGGTGCTATGGCGCCTGATAGCCACAGAGCGCGTGAAAAACCAGACTTTCATTCTTACGAAGGCATTACATCGGGCAGGCAACATCGGCGTCAACCTTTGCCGTAGCCAAGGCGCGGCTGCCGCGATGATCGCCGCGACCGGACTTTGGGCGACGACATCGACGTCCAAGGCGGCGACTTTGCTTTCCAGTCTGGACCTGCCGGGCGCGAGCGCAGTTTCGATGGGCGGCGGCTCTTTCTCCTCCAGCCCTTCGCCGCGCGGCGCCTCGGTGCCGGTGCCGATGGCCGAAATGTCGGGCGGTTACAGCCGGCCCGGCGGTTCGCAGGGCTCCGAAAGTCAAAGTGCGGCAGCTTCGAGCGGCAGCACACACACGGGGCGATCCTCTGGCGGCGAATACAATAGCGGCAACGAAGGTGGGGCGGCGGCGCACTCCGGTGTTTCCGGTTCCAGGCATGAAGGCACAGGCGGCTCGAGTGGCGGCAATGGAGCAGAAGCCAATAATGGCGGCGGTTCCGCGCACGGCGGGCAACATGGCCCGGCGACAGGCGGCGGCGCCAAGAACGGTGCGCCGCAGCCGACCGGCACAGGCGCGACCAATGGCAATGCGAATGCAAATGGCCATCCCGCTCAGCCTACTCCGATCGTCACGACCACGAATGCACTGTGGACGGCTGATCTCGGCCTTGGCTGGTATAACAAGTACTACTTCCGCGGGGTCGACATCTTCAAGGTCGTGTCGCCGCATAGCAACGATCAGGGCGTATTGAGCACCAAGCTCACGCTGGCCTATGCCCGCCAGACGGACGCGTTTTCCATCGGCGTCGGCTCGCTGCAGGCGGTCGGCCGCCAGTTGCCCAACGGCGCGGCAATCAAAGTGAACCCCAATGGCAGCAAGACGAACGAGCGTTTCAGCCTGCCTCCGCAGTCCCAGTACGAGGAATATGACCTCTACGCGGCGTACACCCGGCAGCTCATCGCCAAGAAGCTGCAGGGCACCATCGGCTTCAACCACTACCAATTTTCCGACGGCAGCTTCTACGGCAAGAGCGGCAAGAACATCTCGTATGCCGATGAATTTACCTTCCGCCTCGATTACATCGGACTGCCGCTGGTTCGCCCGTCGCTGACCCTGGCCAAGGATATCGACGCTTTCCACGGTGAGTACCTGGAATTCCGGATCGATGGGGGATACGACCTGTACAAACATGGCAATTTCGGCATCCGCCTCGAACCCTATGCCGCGGTTTCTTACGACTTCTCCTATAACGGCACGGATGCCGGCTGGAATTCGTTCGAATTCGGCGCCGGGGTGCCGCTGCACCTGAGCGACAACGTCACGCTGACCTTTTCGGCCAACTATACCAAGGCGCTGGAGGAGAGTGACGGCCAACCCCGCGCCAACAATGGCTTCTGGGGCGGCGCTGTCTTGAATATCGCCTGGGGCAACTTCAATACCCCGCCGGCTCCGGCGGATGGGAAGAAGATCATTATTGAGCCGGGTCCGCCGAAGCCGTTCGAGTTGACGGCGGGAGTGGGTTGGCGTGAATTCTATTACACGTTCCGCACGAAGAACGTGGATCCGTTTGATCTGACGAAAATCTACAAGCCGAAATTCCGCACGGGCGATCTGGGCTTGGCGATTGGCTCGTCCAAAAACTATGGCGACGGCTCGGTCTTCGCCGGAAGCCCTGGACCTGTATCGCCGCTGACTGGCCAGCCGGTGAAAGGCGTGGCCAATTTCAAGATCTCCAGCGCTTCGCAGGTCACCGGTTCGTTGTCGAATGGCACGGCGCAGGTGCATTTCTCCTCCTTCGACTACTCGTACCGGACGTCGAATAAGTCCTACTCGACCTCGTTTGCCGACGAAGATCCGGTGGTGTCGCCGTATCTCCAGCTTGATCGTGAAGTGTGGCGTTCCGGTCCATGGAGCGCGCGGGTCGGGCTCATGTATTCCTTTGCGCAGACGGAGGGTGAAAGCGGTGAAAACCTGGTGCGTCTCGACCAGCTATTCCAGCGAGCCAGCCGTTTCGGCTACGTCTACGACGTCGATGCGATCAGTACGAACGTCAGCAAAATTGGGAACAATTTCAACAGCACCCAGCTTCCGGCAGGCAGTTACGCCGGAGTGGTGGTGAATGGCAGTCAGTATGCAACCAGCTATGCGGGGCTGGCGACTGGCACAACCCTTCAAACCCTGTCGGCGGCCGGTCCCCAGACCGAGTTCAGCGGCGCGGTCACCGAGGTGGCCAAGGTGGCCACGTTCAGCCGCACCAGCGTGAGCGTCGACAATCACGACATCTCGATGCCTATTTCGCTTCGGCGCGATTTCGGCAATCGCCTCCACGTGCAGCTTTCGATCGGGCCGACCCTGTCGATCTTCAATGAAACGGTGCGGACGACGGTAGACCAACAGCTCCTGAGCAACCTGACTCCTACGCACTTCGTTCCGGGACATGGCTCGGTCTCGTCTGGCGGTGGTGTTGCTCTCCAGTCTGGCACCGGCTTCCCGACGGGGCCTTTCTCCAACACGGGCGGCTTCAATCCGACGACCGGCACGACCAGCGGCAATAAGCCGAATGGTCCGGCTCCCGCGGCCTTCGTTGCGCCGCCGGCGACCAATGCCGCCGTGCCGAACACCGTCTTTGCGGGCGGCAAATCGGGCAATAATCCGAAAAACCCGACCCTTCCCGGTGTGAATGTCAGCCATAAATTCTACGACAACAGCTCGTCGGGACTGGGCATCGGTTTCGATACAACGGCGACCCTGATCTGGGACCTGACGGCTGATGGCACGTATTTCACAGAGGTCTGGGGTCGTTATCACTGGTCCGATCGCTTCCTGCTCGACGATGGCGTCGGCTATACGGCGGCGAAGACCAGCGGATTCGAAGCCGGCCTCGGCGTGGGCGTTCGCTTCTAACGCCGCCAGACCGCTTCAAATGTCGTCGTGATTTCGCAAATGCCGTTTGTCAGCCCGCGGGCCCGGAGAAGCGCGGAACTGGCGCTCCTGCTGCTGTTGCTTGGCGCAGGCGCCGCGCGGGCGGCTGCACCGCTGACCCCGCAGGCGTCCGCCCCGGGGGCGGCTTCCGTCGAGACACCGACGAAAGCAGACGATTCCTCAGCGAAGCCAGAAGACTTGGTCGCCCAGAAAAAGAGCGCGCTCGAGCGAGCCTCCAGCTTGGCCAAAGAAGGCAGGTACCCGGCGGCCGAGGAAGTCGCCACGGAGCTGGCCAAGAAGCTCGGCGACCGGGACCCTTTTCCCGATGAAATCCGCGGGGCGATCTATACGATCAAAAAAGATTTTCCGGCTGCTGCGGCGAGCTTCCGCGCCATGCTCGCCAAGTCACCGGAGTCTCCTGTCGCCCGTTTCAATCTGGCGGAAACTCAGTTCCTCGCCCGCCGCTATGGCGAGGCCGAGCAGAGTTTCGCCGAGTTGGAATCCGCGCAGCGTGAAACAAATCCGGCGGTGGCCGATCTTTGCCGATACAAGCGCGTGGTCTCTTTGCTGGCCGCGGGCTCGCCGGACAAGGCCAAAGCGCTGCTGCCGCCTCCCTCGGATACTCCGCCCAGCGCCGCGGTGCGCTACGCTGGCGCCGCCGTCGATTTTTCGCAGAAGAATGTGACCAAAGCCAACTCCGAGATCGAAGAAGCGCGCCGCGCCTTTTCTGCGGAGGTGGAGAGTCTCTACGTCGACTCCTTCATCGAATTGCATTGGGGAACCCGCGACTCCGCCGGTCATTTTAACTTTTCGTCCGCGCCAAAATGAAACTTTCGGCTTTCTTGCCGCTTAATAACAACATGACTCCTATGTTCAATAATGTCCCTGCGCGTAAATCGCTTCGTCGCAATGCGCTGCGTCGCTCATCCTCACTTGAACCATTGGAGAGCCGGATCGCGCCGGCGGTGACCACGGCGATATCGCCGCAGGGCGTCCTGACGGTCAGTCTCGACGCCGCCGGCGACACTGCGGTCGTCACCAGCGTCACGGGCACGAGTGTGCAGATCTCCAGCCCGCAACTGGCGGGGAGCCCGCTCACGTTCTCGGATATCTCCCAGCTCGTCGTCAGCTTTGGGTCGCAGAGCCAGGGAGTCACCGTCAACGATTCGGCGGCGCAATTCGCCTTTGCCAACGGCTTCCTGGTCAACGGGGCGAGCGGGACAAATGGAGCGATCACCGATGTAACGGGCGGAAATGCTTTTGATTTCTCCGGTTTTGCAGGTCATGGATCGCTGATTAACAGCGCTGCCGCCACCGACACGCTCGTGGCGACGAAAGTCGGCAATATGTCGCTTTCCGATACCTTGTTTACCGCCGCCGACGGCGCGAATCTGCTGTTGACGAATGTGGGAGTGGCAAATCTAAAGGATACGGGCGGGGGGAATACCTTTACGCTCACGGGCTGGACCGGCAATGGATCGCTGAGCGGCCCGACCGCGGGCACGGCGGATATTGTGACTGATAGCGAAAACGCCTCGTATACATTGAGTGATACGACGTTGATTCGGACACTGCCGGCTCAGAAGCAAGGCCCGTCCTTCTTGCAGCCACTTTCGCCCTTCGTGACGTCGACCATGGCGCTGTCGAATATTGGAACCGCGAATCTCACGGATACGGGCGGCAACCACGTGTTCGACATTTCCGGATGGCACGGACATGGTTCGTTGATCGGCACTGCGGATAACTCGGACACGCTGGCCGATTCGGACAATGCGAATTTCACGCTGTCGAATCCAACGCTCTCGCGAACTTTTCCTGGAACGGCATTCCCGACCTCTACGATTTCGCTGGTGCACATCGGCCATGCAAATCTGACGAATACGGCGGCCGGCAATAGCTTCAATATCACGGGGTGGACGGGCAACGGCACGCTCACAGGAACGGGCGCTGGAGATACCGTCATCGATAGTGAAATCGCGAATTTCACGCTTTCGGATACGAGCTTGGTGCGCGACGCCGGCGGATTGCTGGGAAGCTTTGATTTGGTAAAAATCACAACCGCGAATCTCACTGGGCAAATTCTAGGCAACACGTTTGATGTGTCCGACTGGACTGGCGGCGGCAGCCTCACCGGCTCCCAAGGTGGAAATACCGTGATTGCCTCCAAAGACTTTGGCTTTGGGCTCAGCGACACCTCGCTCACGTCTGGCGACGGTCTCAATATGACTTTGTCCGGGATCGGCAATGCGCAATTGACCGATACGACGGGCGGCCACACCTTCGCGCTTTCGCATTGGTCGGGAGCCGGAACTTTCAGCGCCCCGTTTTCGCCCGACACCCTTTCGGACGCCGAGGATGCCAACTTTACATTGACGAATTCGAGTCTCGCTCGCAGCGGGCTGCAAACGCTCACACTCCAAAACATCACGATCGTCAATCTCACGGATAGCGGAACGGTGGGCGGGCATACCTTTACGATCTCGGGCTGGACGGGAAATGGTTCGCTCACGGGTTCGGCGACGGGGGCGCTGGATATCGTGACGGATGTCGACAGCACTTCGTATACGCTCAGCGATTCCAGCTTGGTGCGCGCTTTCCCGGGGCAACAACAGGAACAGCCTCCGCTCCAGCAGCCGCTGCCCCTCGTCACTTCGACGATGGCGCTCTCGCACATCGGCACGGCCAACCTCACAGATACGGGTGGCAACAACACCTTTGATATCTCCGGCTGGCATGGCCAGGGCTCGCTCATTGGCACGGCGGACAACAGCGATCTGCTGGTCGATGCAGACGCTGCAAATTTCGTGCTGAGCGATTCGTCGCTCGTCCGCACCTTCCCGGGAACGGCTTTCCCGACCTCGACGATCTCGCTGATTCATATTGGCGATGCGGATCTCACTGACACTGCAGGTGGAAATAGCTTCACCATCACCGGCTGGACCTTTCCCGCTTCGCTGACCGGCAGCGGCGCAGGCGATACCGTGGTGGATACGGAACTCGTGAACTTTACGCTCACGAATTCGACTCTGAGTCGCGTCGGCCTGCCGGATATCGACTTGACGAACATCGTTGCGGCAAACCTCACAGCGTTGACCGGAGCCGTAACCTTTGACGTAAGCGGATGGACCCATGGCGGTGTTCTGACGGGAACGGGGACCAATAGCATCATTGCGAGCAAGAGCGCTGGCTTCGGCTTAGGCGACACCAGTCTCACGGCCACCGACGGGCTCAGCATGACCTTGGCTTTGATTGGCGACGCCAAATTGACCGACACAACAGGCGGTCACACCTTTGCGCTTTCGCACTGGTCGGGGACGGCGCTATTGACCGGATCGGGCGCTGGCGACGCAGTGACCGATTCCGAAGACGCCAACTTCGTTTTGACGAATTCGACGATTACCCGATCAGGACTGGGCTTGGTGACGATGGTGAATCACACCTCTGTGGGCCTTACGGACACGGGCGGCAACCACACCTTCACCATCACGGGATACACCGGCGCTGGATCACTGGCAGATACCGCCGCTGCCGGCGATAAGGTCATCGATAGCGAGGACCTGAGCTTCGTCCTCGCCGACGGAAGTCTCACCCGCGGCGCGCTGCCCGCGATCACTTTGAGTCATATCACCGCGGCGGATCTTACTGGGCAATCCGGTGGCGATAGTTTCACGGTGGGCGGTTGGACCGGCAGCGGCTCGCTGCAAGGCGCCGGCAGCAACACGGTGAATGCGACGAAGAGCGCTGACTTCGGCTTGAGCAATGCGCTGTTGACTGCATCCGACGGGATGAGCCTCACGTTGTCGGGCATTTCCAACGCCGTTCTCGTGGATACGGGCGGAGCTCATACCTTTACGGTGACTGGGTGGTCGGGCTCCGGTTCGCTGACCGATACGGCGGCAACGCCCGATACGGTGGCCGACACTGAAAACCTGAGCTTCATTCTCACGAATTCCACGCTGGGCCGACTGGGCCTGCCGGATCTCGCGCTGACCAATATCCACACGGCGAACCTCACGGCGACGGCTGCAGCCGATAGCTTTACGGTGGACGGCTGGACCTTCGGCGGCACGCTTACCGGCGTCGGCGGCAATCTCGTCAATGCCACGAAAAATGCCGATTTCACCCTGGCGGATAACTCTCTCGCCACGACGGATGGAATGAGCCTGGGCCTCCAGGGCATCGGCGTGGCGAATCTGACGAGCGCCAGCGCCAGCCACACTTTCAACGTCTCCGGATGGAGCGGCACGGGCTCGCTAAATGGCGCGGGTGGAAACGCCGATGACGTGATTGCGAGCAACGACGCCGACTTCACGCTCAGCGATTCCAGCCTGGCCCGCAGCGGCCGCGGCACGCTTGCGTTGCAGAACATGGAATTGGCGGATCTTACGTCGACGACGCAGGATCACAGCTTTACCGTTTCCGGTTGGAGCGGCGGCGGCTCTCTCCATGGCGATGGCGGCAGCGCCGACACTGTCATTGCAGCGAACAGCGTTAACTTCGTGCTCTCCGACTCCGCGTTGACGCGCAGTGCGACGATCGCGTTGTCCGGCATCGAGGTGGCCAATCTGACGGATCTCGGGGCAGGCGGGACGCATAGCTTCGATGTCTCGGGCTGGACGGGCTCGGGAACGATGACGGGCGCCGTGGGCAATGGCGACACGATCGTGTCGAACAAGAACGCCGACGCGGTGCTGACAAACACGATTCTCTACGCTTCAGACGGGATGCACCTCGGACTCGTCAGCATCCCGAATGCAAGTCTTGGAGCGGGGGATGACACCGTTAATCACACGCTGAATGCCCGCTCCTTTGGCTCCGGCGCCACGGGTAATCATCTCACCCTCACGGGTGGCGGCGGCAACGATACGCTCATTGCTGGCTTGGGAACAAACCTCCTGAAAGGCGGTGTCCTCGCGGACCGCTTCGTCCTTTCCGGCCACTCAGTCTCCGACACACTCGTGACCTCACAATACGGGGAAATGGACGCCAAGGCGCAACTCGCACATCAGCCGCCGGTGAAGGTAAACGGAATCGAGCAGCGCGACTTGATCGACTACGGCAACGATTCGCAGGGCGCGGGCGTAACGGTCGATCTGCGCAAGGCGTCGCAAAACGTGCTCACGCCAAAATCACCAGGAGCCACGGGCAATTTGATCCTGCAAAATGCCGACGGCACCTTTGGCCTGTTCGCGGATCTCATCGGTTCCCAATACGCCGACAAACTCACCGGCAACGCCCTGAGCAACGTGATCTACTACGGCGGTGGCAAGAAGACCGTGGATACTCTGGCGGGCGGCGGAGTTCCGGCGAAAGGACTGCACGATTTCCTCGTCGGTAACAAAAAGACCAAGTTTGTGGCGCCTACTCCCGGCTCTGGAGCGATCAACAGTCTGTTCCGCTCTGGCGTTCCTTTCCTCGTTGTCACGCCTGTCGTGGTGCCGGGGCCGATCTACGACGCGATCGTGGCCAGCGGCGATGCCAACGACCCATACATCACCCGTGGCTCGGGCGGCGGTGGTGGTGAGCAGCCGCCGCCGGAGATCATCCCGGTCACGCTGCTGACCCGACACCTCGCCAGCTAGTTTGGCGATCGCTAACTAGCTAGCTAGTTAGTTGGGTGGCGAATCGGGAATGAGGTAAGAGAACTTTGTCCATCCCGCCGGAAGGCGGGATGGACTTTTTTTGGAGTGGGTGAGGGGGGGACTCGTCAAGGGCTTTGCCGCGGGCTCAGCGTCTACGTCCGCTTACCGTTGACATTCGGACCCCGCTCCCAAGCGGTCCAAAAATCTGCCGTCGTCTCCATCGGGGGCGGTTTGAATTGCGCCAGCCGTTATGCTCGAGTCGCCGGAAAGACGGTATACGATCCGTTCCAAGGCCGGCAAACTATGATCGGAGGGCACAGCCAAAGGCGCGCGGAGGTTTCCCGCCTACTCGGTGAAGTCGGTATTGGCGTCTGCCAGGTCGAGTTCCTTGATCCAGGCATTGCGATAGCGCACGTCGTGGCCTTCGTTTTGCAGCTTGAGGCCGGCGGGCGTGTCGGTGATGCCTTTGCCGCCGTCATTGCCACCGTCGATGCCGGAGCTTTTCCCGCCGGCGACGTGGGTGATCTTTTGGTTGAGATGTACTTTTTTGCCGTTGAAGTACATCGTGACGACGGCGTTTTCGCTCAACTTGCCATCCTTGAACCGCGCGGCGCGGAACGTAATGTCATATGAATTCCATTTGCCGAGGCCGTTATAGACTTCGTAGGGCGCTTCGGCTTCGTCGATGACGGCGCCCATGCCGTGGTTGCCTTTGCCTCCGTCGAAGATCTGCATTTCGTATCGGTTCTGAAGGTAGACCCCGCTATTGGCGGCGGGCTTCATGCAGGCGAACTCGATGTGAAGGCGAAAGTCGCGATAGGGCTTCTTCGTCACGATATCGGATGAGCCAAACATGCCGAGATGGGTGGCGGGATCGTCCGTCATGATGGCTGTGCCCTTGTCGACCGGGTCGTCGACGACCTTCCACTTGATGGGCATGGAGGATTTAAAGCCGGGGCCTTCCCAGTAGATCCATTTTTCGTCGAGCATCTGTTTTGTGCCGTCGATGATGACCTCGGCGCCAGGGAGCGGCTTAGCTCCGACGCCGACCTCGGCCGAAGCGCGGGGCTGGAGCGAAGCGAGGAGGATGGGGAGAGCGAAAAGGAGGCGTTTCATGAAGAGGGAGGTTTTGCGGGAATCAACCCGCCGTGGAGGAATTCATTCGAGAGAATTGAATGCCGGAGCCTCAGCAAAACGCCGGTCCCTGGTTGCAAAACTGGCTATTTTCCAGCTCGGGCGAGGGCTTCGGCGGAGCGAAACTGCGCGCGGAAATGGTCGGCAAGGGACTTGGCGAGCTGGACCTCGGCGATTTTGTTTTTGCTGTTGCCCAGGGTCGTCTTGATGGTGGTGCTGGCGGCGACGTAGTCGACGGCGGAGACGTCCAGAAAGGCGGCGGTGGCCTGCGGTGGGAAATGCGCGGCGACCAGCGCGCTCCAGGCGGAAGCCAATTCGTCGTGGCCATCGATGCACATAACTCGCACGATGAAGGCGATGGGCTTGAAGAGCGGGCCGGTCCACTCCGAATGGTAGACAAAGCGGGCGGATTCGGCGTAGGGATCGACCTCGGGATCGGCGCGGAATTCGCGAAACTCCGGACCGTAGAGGCTGGGGAGCATGGGCAGCCGCCGGAGGGCGTAGCGCTGCGGGCCATCGGGTGTCCCAAGCTTCCAGCTCCAGAGTTTCTGGCCTTCGGGCGACATGGTCCAGGCGATGAATTCACGGGCCAACTCGGCCTGGGGAGCGCCCCGAAGGAGGCCGATGGGGTCGGGGCTGAAGGAAGTGCCGCCTTCTGCTTCGCGAAATTGCATACGGGAAGAGCCGTCGGGATGGCGGACGGCCTCGCTTTCGAAGCGGCCGTAGAAGTCGATGGTCATACCTGCCGCAGCATCGCCGGCGGCCACGTCAAGGGAGATTTTCGTGGAGGAATCGGTGAAGTAGCGGGCGTTCGCGCTGATTTTCAGAATGAGCTGCATGGCCCGCTGCCAGCCGGTGCGGATGGCGGTCGTTTTTTCGTCAGGGCTCAGGGTCTTGGCATCGGTCGCGGCGGTTTGGCGGGCGATTTCTTCGGCGATTTGCTGCTGGATGAGCAGCTCGAAGGCACGGGTGATGGAGCCGCTCTGCGCGGGATTGGCCAGCGCGAGCTCGCGGAGGTAACGCGGGTCGGCCATGTCTTCCCAGCGCGTGGGAGGAGTCAGAATGCCGAGACGCGCCAGCGAATCGGTATTGCTGCAAATCCCAAAGGAGGCCAGGCAGACGCCGATCCAGCGGCCTTTCGCATCCCAATAGGCTTCGCCGCCGAGTTTTTCCGGGATGACGCTCGGGCCGAAGATTTCCGGATGCTTCGCGACGAAGCCGCAATCTACGAGGCGGCCTTCGTTGGCCTGCTGAGCGAAATCGAACGTACCGCCGCCGAAGAATAGATCGATGCCGCAACCGACGCTTGAATCGAGGAAGGCGCGCCGGACGGCTTGTTCCGGAGTGTCGGCTTCGGGCGTAGCCGCCGGCTTCACTTCAGCGCTGGCAAAGCTGCGCTTGGCTTCGTCGGTCCAGGGCTTGTGGAGGGTGTTCCGCCAATAGTTTTCGAAGGAGGCGATGAAGACGGAGTTGAGGTACTTCACGCAGTCGCTCGTGCCGCCGATGGCGCGCCAGTCGACGTGGACTTTTTCCCCAGTCCTGGCGAGGTGCTGAGCCTCGAAGGCGCGCCCGAATTCGTAGCGGATCGCTTCGTTATTGGGCGTAATGATGACGAGCGATTTCTCACCGGGCGCGGCCGCGGGAGCGCGGGGCCGCAATGCCATGGGAGCGATCAGCACAACGCCGAGCAGCGCCAGCGGAAGCCACGGCCCGGCGAAAGATGGGCTCGAGGTTTTCACGTGGGGCTGACAATGACGACGTCTTCCGGCGCCACGGAGGCGAAGACCTGGGCCTCGGCCGGAGCCTCGATGAAGCGCGGATTCAGCTCGAAGATCTTGAGTTCCTGGGTGCCGGCGGCGAAGCGGTACTGGGCCGTCTCGCCGAGGTAGACCCGCTCGGCGATACGGCCGGGGATGGAATTCGGGAGATCAGACTGGGCGCTGAGCTTCCAGCATTCGGGACGGATGGAGAGCAGAGCGGCGCCGCCGACGGCGGGCGCTATAGACGGTGAGCCACCGGAGGGCGACTCCGACGGCGCTTTAGCCGAGAGCACCCCGAGCGGGGTCTCGATGCGGACGAGGCCATTGGCGACTTCCGTCACGCGGCCTTCGAGAAAATTGGTCTCGCCCATGAAATCGGCCACGAGGCGATTCACGGGGCGACGGTAGACTTCCGCCGGCGTGCCGACTTGCTGGAGACGACCGCCCTCGAGGATGGCCATGCGGTCGGCGATGGAGAGCGCTTCCTTCTGGTCGTGGGTGACGTAGATGGCGGTGAGCTTCGCCTCGCGGCAGATGCGGCGAATCTCAGCGCGCATGCCGAGACGCAGTCGGGCGTCGAGATTGGAAAGCGGTTCATCGAGAAGCAGGCAGCGCGGACGAATGACGAGCGCCCGGGCAAGGGCGACGCGCTGCTGCTGGCCACCGGAGAGCTGGTGGATGCGCCGATCGCCGAGCCCGGCCATCTGCACCGAGGCGAGGGCGTCCTCCACGCGGCGGCGAATTTCGTCGGCTGGGACGCGGCGCTCCTCCAGACCAAAGGCGACATTCTGTCCCACCGTGAGGTGCGGCCAGAGGGCGTAACTTTGAAACATCATCCCGGTACTCCGCAGGTGTGGCGGGACGCGTGTCACATCCTCGTCGCCAAAGAGGATACGGCCGGAGTCGGGCTGGTGAAAGCCGGCGATGGCGCGCAGGAGCGTCGTCTTTCCGCAGCCGCTCGGGCCGAGAAGAAAGAAAATCTCGCCCGCCTCGATGCGCAGATCGATGCTCGCCAACGCGATGGTGTCGCCAAAGCGTTTGGCGACTTTTTCGAGTGTGATGGAAGTCACGGGGATGACTTTTGCGAGTCGGCGGGGCAAAGGCCATGTTTTTTCGCTGGCGCGGAGGCTCAACTTGTCGACAATCGTGCGTGAGAGCGTTAAATTGCGCGCGGATAGCGAGTCGACCCCCTTGATTATGCCTGAAAACGTATGATACGTCGCGACTACCTCATCATCGGGGCTGGCGTTGCCGGCGCAGCTGTCTGTGAAGGAATCCGGGAGTATGATCCGAAGGGCACGGTCATGATGGTCGGCAACGAGCATTGCCTGCCGTACCATCGCCCGCTTTTGCTGCAAAATTGTCTCAATGGCAAGGCGCCGGCGCTGGAAAAGCTGCAACATCACGATGCGGCGTGGTTTGAAAAGCGGCACATCGATTTGCGGCTCGATACCCTGGTGACTCAGCTGAACGTGGAGCGGCATCTTGCGGTGCTGAACAATGGCCAGGCCGTGGAATTTAAGAAGGCGTGTCTGGCGACCGGAGCGCGGTCGCGGCGACCGCAAGTGGCGGGATTTAACCTGGGCAACGTGGTCTATCTGCGGACGGTGCGGGATATCCTCGCGCTACGGGAGATGGTGGAAAACGAAAAGGAAATCGTGATCGTGGGCGGCGGCTTTCTGGCCGTGGAAGCGGCGGCGCTCATCGCGGCGCGGCCGAAGGTGAAGGTAACGCTGCTGCATCGCGGGCGGACGCTTTGGGACAAGAAGCTCGACGCCGAGTCGGCCGAATGGCTCACGCAACATGTGGCAGAGCAGGGGGTGAAACTCATGCTGGGCGAGGTGATCAACGGCTTCGAGGGGCGGACGGTGCTGCGCAATGTGCAGACGAAGAGCGGGCAGCGGATTGGCGCGGAGCTGGCGGTGGTGGCGATCGGGTGCGAGCCGAATCTGGCGCTGGTGCAGAATACGCCACTGGCGTATCCGCACGGCACGCCGGTGAATGAACACCTGGAGACGGATGAAAAGGGGATCTATGCGGTGGGAGACATAGCAGCCTTTCCGTGCAAGATCCTGGGCGGGGTGCGGCGTTTCGAGCACTGGGAATGTGCGCAGGCGCAGGGGCGGGTGGCCGGGGCGAACATGACGGGGAAGAAGCGCATCAAATTCGAGCATGTGCCGCACGCGTGCGGGCGGGCGTTTGATTTGAACTTCGATTTCGTGGGCGATTTTACCAAGCCGCCGACCCGGGTGGAGATCGATGGCACGCGGGCCAAGAAGAAGTTTGTCGCGCATTACTATCAGCCGGCGGGGCTGGTGGGCATTTTGTTGTGCAATCAGCCGCCGGAGAGAGTGGAGGCGGCGAAGGAGGAACTGCGCAGTGCGCCGCGGGGAGCGAAGAAGGAGCCGGCGGCGTAGAAACGATTTTTACAGCGCTGGGCGACGAGGACTGCGAATTATGAGGGAATCTTAATTCAGCCCTCATCGTTCCCTAATCTTGAGGGCGTATCGTTTTTTGCAGATGCGCATCCTCCTCGTAGAAGACGAAGAAAAAGTTTCCCGTTTCGTGGCCACCGGCCTCGAGGCCGAGCGCTTCGCCGTTGATTGTGCGCGGGATGGGCGAACGGGGCTCCAACTGGCGGCGGTAAATCCGTACGACCTGCTCATCGTGGATCTCATGCTGCCGGGACTTTCCGGCACGGAACTCATTCGCAAGCTGCGCGAGAAGAAGCCGGATCTGCCTATCGTGGTGCTCACGGCGCGCGATGCAGTGGCGGACAAGGTCACAAATTTCGAGGCAGGGGCGGATGATTATTTGACCAAGCCTTTTGCCTTTGCCGAGCTGCTGGTGCGGGTGAAGGCGCTGCTGCGCCGTGGGGCGGTTAATCGGTCGAACGTCCTGCAGCTTGCCGATTTGGAAATCGATCGCGTAGCGCATCAAGTGCGGCGGGGCGGGACGTCGATCAAACTGACTTCGAAGGAATATGCGCTGCTGGAGTACCTCGCGGCAAATGCCGGACGGGTGCTCTCCCGCACGATGATTGTCGAGCACGTGTGGGACCAGAGCTTCGAAGGGCTGACGAATATCGTCGATGTCTATGTCCGGCAGTTGCGGGCCAAGATCGATGAGCCTTTCGAGCGCAAGCTCATCCACACAGTGCGCAGCGTGGGCTATTATATGAGCGAGGAGGCGGCGGAATGAATCCCGGCTCGATCCGGTTCAAGCTGTGCGCCTGGTTTGCCGGGCTGCTGCTCGTAGTGATGTTGCTCTTTGGCGCCTATACCTATGCGCGGCTGGAGCGGTTTCTCGTGGAGGTGCAGCGGGCGGCGCTCGCTCATCGAGTGCAGCAAATCGCGGCAATGTTGCAGGAATCTCCGCGGACGGGTGAAGACTATGTCGCCACGCAGATCGAAGCGCGGTTTGCCCCGGAACTGAATGACAAGTTCGTGCGGGTGACGCGGCCGGATGGCTCGACTTTGTATCTCGCAGGCGCGCCGAATGATCGCTCGTTCGATCCGGCGGTCGTGCCAAAGCTCGAAAATACGGAGGTGCTGACGGCGCGCCTGCAGGGCGCGGCTTTTGACGGCGGGCTGCTCGTGGCGGTGCAAAAGGTCACGGTGGGCGCGGGAAGTTATATTGTCGAGGTGGGGGTGGCTTTGGGCGGGAGTTATCGGGTGTTGCATGCCTTGCTGTTGACGCTGGCCGCGGGGCTGCCGGTGGTAATGGCGATCGCGGTGCTCGGCGGCTATGTGGTAATCCGCCGGGCGTTGGATCCGGTGCAGAACATGATGCAGGCGGCGCAGGATATCACGTTGCGGCATCTCAGCCGGCGGCTGCCGGTGCCGGAGAGCGGGGACGAGATCGCCAGCCTCGCGCTGGCGTTGAATCAAATGATCGCCCGGCTCGATGAGTCCTTTCAGAATACCAGCCGCTTTACCGCGGATGCCTCGCACGAGCTTCGGACCCCGCTGACGATCATTCGCGGCGAACTCGAGGCGCTCCTCTTGCCCATGGATCTGCGGCCGCAGACGCAACAAGCGCTGGCCAGCCTGCTCGAGGAAGTCGAGCGACTCGTGCGCATCGTGGAGGGGCTCTTCGCGCTATCGCGGCTCGATACCGGCGAGGCGCAGACCGAGCGGGTGCGGATCGATCTGGCGAAACTGGCCGAGACCACGCTGGAGCAAATGTGTCTGCTGGCCGAGGAGAAGAAGATCGCGCTCACTTGCGACACCCAGGAGCGAGTGGAAGTGGAAGGCGATCGGGCGCGATTGAAGCAGGTCGTGGTAAACTTGCTTGACAACGCCATCAAATACACGCCGGCCGGCGGTAAGATATCGCTGCAAGTGCGCCACGTCGATAGCGCGGCGATTCTGGAAGTGTCCGATTCCGGGCCGGGTGTCTCCGCGACCGCGCTGCCGCATTTGTTCGAACGCTTTTATCGTGCCGAAGAGGCGCGGGCCACCGAGGGCGCGGGGCTTGGCTTGTCCATCGTCCGCTCCATCTGCGCCGCTCATGGCGGAGCCGTGACCCTCGATAACATTTCACCGACCGGATGCCGCGCAAAGGTTGAATTGCCCCGGGCGCGGTAGCCAACACCATATCCTTGTTGCATCCCGATTCTATGAACCAGCCAGCCGTCGCCGCGCCGCCGTCTTCGACGCCCTCCGCTCCTCCCATGCAAAGACCCGCCCAACATTCGACGAGAAAGGGAAGCCGCACACCGATCATCGTTGGCGGGATTCTGGTCCTGGGCTTTGCATTTTTCCTCTTCCAACATTTCGTCGGTGCACGCGGCGGCGATGCTACCTCGAAAGAAACCACTCTGAGCGTCGTGCCCATCGATCGCGAGGATTTGAAGCAGGATCTCACGCTTTCTGCGGAGTTTCGGCCCTATCTGCAGATCGAGCTGCACGCGAAAGTCGCCGGCTATCTCAAGAACATCAGTGTGGATGTAGGGGATCACGTCAAGAGTGGGCAGAAGATTGCCGAGCTGGAAATTCCCGAGATCGAGGACGATCTTGCGAAGGCGAATTCCGCCCATCAGGCGAGCCAACAGGAAGTGAAGCGCGTGGAGGCGGATGTTTCGCAAGCGGAACTCTCCTACAAGCGGCTGCTCGATGTGGCGAAAGATCATCCCAAGCTCGTCGCGCAGCAGGATCTCGACAATGCCAAGGCGAAGCTGGATGCAACAAACGCCGGGCTCGGCTCGGCGCAACAACTGGTGGAGGAGCGAAAGTCCGAGCTGAGCCGCACCACCACGCTGCGGAACTATGCTTCCATCGTCGTGCCCTTTGACGGGATCGTCACCAAGCGCATGGCCGACCCCGGCGCGCTCATCCAGGCGGGCACAGCTTCGAATACTCAAGCCATGCCGCTGGTCGAACTGGCCCAGCAGGACAAGCTGCGGCTGGTCTTTCCCGTGCCGGAATCTGCGGCCGCGACCGTGCACATTGGCGACCCTGTGGAGGTTACGGTCAGCGCGCTGAACGAAACCTTCTCGGGCGCCATCTCCCGCTTCTCCGGCAAGGTCGATCGCGACACACGCACCATGCATACGGAGGTGGATGTGGCGAACACGGATGGCCGCTATCAGCCGGGCATGTATGCCTTTGTCCGCCTGGTTTTGCGCGAGCAGAAAAATGCGCTGGCCGTTCCGTCGCAAAGCGTCGTCACGGGAGAAAAGCCCAGTGTCTATCTTGTCGGTAAGGACGGGGTGGTGGAGCGCCGCGAGGTGACCCTTGGCCTCGAGACGCCAGACAAAGTCGAAATCGTCAAAGGTGTTTCCGAAGGCGAACTCGTTGTTATCGGCAATCGCAAGGGCGTGGCCTCCGGCCAGAAAGTCCAGGCGGCGGTGGCCGACGGGCGCGCGCCGGCAAAATGAGCGCCAGGTTTGTCGCCCGGCGTTAAACTGATTTACATACCTTATGTTTGTGAAATTTCAACCGTTTCCGTCAACACCTTCTTTATGAAGCATTCCGATACTCCTCGCGCACCGCATCCGCCGGAAAGCGTGTTGCGTTCCCTGCGGGTACTCGATACCTGCACGGCGGCCAATGCCATCGAAACCTTCAATGCCCAGATGCGCAACGAAGGCTACTGCAGCAATAATGGCCTGCGCTGTCATTTTCCCGAGCTGGGCTCGATGTTTGGCTTTGCCCTCACGCTGCGCATTCGCTCGGCAAATCCGCCCATGGAGGGCGGGACTTACGCGGATCGCACGGATTGGTGGGAGACGCTGGAGTCGTTGCCTCAGCCGCGCATCGTCGTGATCCAGGATATGGACAAGACGCCAGGCACGGGCGCTTTTGTGGGCGAGGTCCATGCGGCGATCCTGCAAGCCATGGGCTGTGTGGGCGTGATTACGAATGGGGCGGTGCGCGATTTGCCGGCGGCGCGGAAACGGCGCTTTCATCTTTTTTCGCACTCGATTTCTCCCTCCCACGCCTATGTGCACGTGATCGACGTCGGAATGCCGGTGGAACTGGGGAGCCTGCGGGTCGCGACGGGCGATATGTTGCTCTGCGACGAACACGGAGTGGTGCGGATCCCGCCGGCGCTGGCGGAGGAGATCCCGCAGATTGCGGCCCGGAAACGCGCCGAGGATCGAGAGGTGCTTGAGTTTTGCCGTTCCGCCGAGTTTTCCCGCGAGGGGTTGGAGGGATTGTTAGCGAAAGGCAAGGTCCGCTAACCACACACCAAATTTAAAGCCATGTCTCGATTTGCCATTCGGTTTCCGTATCTCATCATCGTAATCTGTCTCATGGTCTGCGTCATCGGCGTGACGAGCGTGGTGAAGATGCCCGTGGATTTGTTTCCCTCGATCAAGATCCCGGTCGTCGTGGTGGCGACGTTTTATTCGGGCATGCCGCCGGAGCAGATCGAGAATGATATCACCGGGCGTTTCGAGCGCTTCTTCACGCTGGGCAGCGGCATTGATCACATCGAGTCCCGTTCGCTCCCAGGCGTGAGTCTCATCAAGGTGTATTTCCAACCGGGGACGAATCCGGATTCGGCGGTGACGACGATTTCGAATCTGGCAATGGCGAATCTCCGGCGACTTCCTCCAGGGACTTTGCCGCCGGTGGTGCTCAAATTTGATGCTTCGAGTTTGCCGGTGTGCCTCATCACGCTCAAAGGCGAGGGGCTTAATGAAACTCAGTTGCGGGATCTGGGGCAGTTTGCGGTGCGCAACCAGGTCGCAAATGTGCCGGGGGCCTCCGTGCCGCAGCCGTTTGGCGGACGTTATCGGCAGATCATGGTGTATGTCGATCCGCTGAAGCTCGAGGCGCATCAGCTCAGCGTGATGGATGTCGTGCGTTCGGTAAATGAATCGAACCTCATTCTGCCGGCCGGCGATGTGCGGATCGGGCCAATCGACTACGGCCTTTATACCAACAGCCAGTTGCGCGGGGTCGATGACATCAATCGTTTGCCGCTCAAGACCGTGGGGGACAATCCGGTGATGGTGGCGGACGTGGGCTATGCGAAGGATGCCGCGCAGATCCAGACGAATGTCGTGCGCATCGACGGGCAAAAATCGGCTTATCTCCCCGTGCTGAAGCAGGGTGGCGACGCCAATACCATCGCGGTGGTGAGCGGTATCAAGAAGGCTGTGTCGGATTTGTTGGACGTGCCAAAATCGCTGGTCGCCAGCGTGGTCTTCGATCAATCGGTCTTCGTGAAGACGGCCATCGAGAATCTGTTGCACGAGGGCGCGATCGGGTTGGTGCTGACCGGGCTGATGATCCTCATCTTCCTGGGTAACATGCGGGCGACGGTGGCGGTGTTTCTTTCCATCCCGCTTTCGGCGCTGGCGACCTTCATAGCGCTTTCTTTTGGCGATAACTCGATCAATGCGATGATCCTGGGCGGGCTGGCGCTTGCGTTCTCGCGATTGATCGATAACTCCGTGGTGGTTTTGGAAAACATCTTCCGTCATCTGGAACTCGGGGAATCGCCGGAAGTGGCCGCGGAAAAAGGCGGGGCCGAGGTGGCGCTGCCGGTCCTGGCGGCGACGTTGACCACGGCGATTGTGTTCTTTCCGGTGACCTTCCTCTACGGAGTGAGCCGGTTTCTTTTCAGCGCACTGGCGCTTTCCGTGGTGTTATCCCTGTTTGCCTCCTATGCGGTGGCGATGACGGTAGTCCCACTTTTCTGTGCAAAGTTCATCAAGGGACATGTGGCGCATGGGGCGGGCGATGGCCATGAACCTCCGGCGGCGAGTTGGACGGGGCGCTTCAATCTGTGGTTCAATCGGCAATTTCATGCCTTTCTCGATCGTTTCGATCGCGCCCAGGTCTTTGCGCTGGCGCGTCCCGCGGCGACGGTTTTGCTGATCCTTGGCTTGTTTGGCCTCAGCTTCTGTCTCACCCCGTGGCTCGGTCTGGCGTATTTCCCGCGGACTGATCCCGGGCAATTTGTGATCAATCTCAAGGCGGCGACGGGCACGCGCATCGAGGAGACGGAGAAGGAAGTGGCCAAGGTCGAAGCGCTGGTGCGACGGATCGTTGATCCGAAGGACCTGCGGCTCATCGTCTCCAATCTCGGAGCGACTCCCGACTTCTCGGCGATCTACACGAGCAACTCCGCCTCCCATACCGCCTTCATTCAGGTGAGTCTGCAGGATGAACACAAAGTCGGCAGCTATGAATATATGGATCGAGTGCGGAAGGCGATGCGCACGGAGGCGCCGGAGCTGGCGGCTTACTTTCAGTCGGGCGGCCTCGTGGATGCGGTGTTGAACCTGGGGCAACCGGCGCCGATCGATATCCAGGTGAGCGGATCAAACCTGGAAAACGACTATGACACGGCAAAAAAGATCGGGGCCAAGGTCAATGAGATCCCGGAGGTGAGCGATCTCATGATTCCGCAGGACATCGATATGCCCTCGCTGCGCCTGGAAGTCGACCGCCGGCATGCCGCGGAACTGGGGCTCAATGAAAAGGAAGTCGTGGACAACGTGATCACGGCGCTGACTTCTAACGCGATGATTGCGCCGAGCTTTTGGGTCGATGAAAAGACAGGCAACGACTACATGCTCACGGTGCAGTATCCGGAAAAGACAGTGAAAACCCTGGCGGACCTGAAAGGCATTCCGCTGCGGGCGGGCAATCACACCGATGCTGCGCGACTCGATGCGGTCACGAAGATCGTGCCGGTGCAGTCGCCCACGGAAGTGGATCACTTTCAATTGCGGAAGGTCATCGATCTATTCGTGTCTCCCCACGGCGAGGAACTCGGGAGGGTGGCGCGCGCCGTGGAGCGCATCGTGGCGGACACTAACAAACCCGAAGGCGTGCGCGTGACGATTCGCGGATCCGTGCAGGCCATGAATTCGTCCTTCGCCTCGTTTGGCTTCGGTCTCATCCTCGCGCTTGTCTTGGTTTACCTGGTGCTGGTCGCGCAGTTCAAGTCCTTCATCGATCCGTTTCTCATTCTCCTGGCAGTGCCGCCGGGCATCGCAGGAGTGATGATCATGCTCACGACGACCGGCACGACGCTGAATGTGATGTCGCTCATGGGGGTGGTGATGATGGCGGGGATCGTAGTTTCCAACAGCATTCTGATCGTGGAATTCACGCATCGTCTGTTGGAAGATCACATGCCCCTGCGCGAGGCCGTGCAACATGCCTGCCGGGTTCGTTTGCGGCCCATTCTCATGACTTCGCTGGCCACGATTTTTGGGTTGATTCCGATGGCCTTGAAACTAGGGACGGGCAGCGAAGCGTATGCGCCGCTGGCGCGGGCGATCATTGGCGGGTTGCTGACGTCGGTGGTGCTGACGGTGTTTATCGTGCCGGCGGCATTCTTGATCGTTTATCGTCGTCGGGAAGCTGCAGTAGCTGTGGTAGGCAGGGCAGTGGCTTCCGGTTCGACGCCGGCGTTTGTTATCAGTGTTTTACTCTTGGCTTCGTTGGCGCTGCTGCCCGTGAATCGGGCGCAGGCTGCCGAGCTGCCCGTGGAACGGCTCACGCTGGCCGGAGCGGAAGCGCTGGCGTTGCAGCGCGATCCGGTTGTCGCGGAAGCGTTCTTCAAGGAACGCGCTTCGCAGCAGATGGTCGCCGAAGCGCGTTCCGGTTTGCTGCCGCAAATCATGGGCACGGTGGATCTGGTGGGAACCGGGAACTATCTGAGTCACACGGTGGGCGGGGGGGAGATCACGAATCCCAATAACAATACGCGTATCGGCGCTTCGGGCGGGTTGAGCAATCCGACGGTATTTTCGCGTGAAGCGAATGGGATTTCGGTATCGCAGCTCATCACGGATTTTGGACGCACCAGCTATTTTGCCACGGCGGCGAAGTTCGATGCGCTCGCGCAGTCGCAGCGGACGGATCTGGTGCGCGCGCAGGTGTTGCTGTGGACGGATCAGTCGTTCTTTCACGCGCTGGAAGCGCAGGCGCTCGTGCGGGTGGCCAAGGAAACCATCGAAAATCGCCAGGTGATCGTGGAGAGCACGGCGGCGCTGGCGGCGAGCCAGCTCAAATAGCAGCTCGATGTGAGCTTTGCCAAGGTGGCGGTGGAGCAGGCGCGGCTTCTTCTGCTCGATGCGCAGAATCGATTGGATTCCTCCTTTGCCGATCTCTCGGCGGTGATGGGATATCGGGAGCCGCATCGGTTTATTCTTGTGGAAGAGGCGCGGCATCCGCCGGAAAATGCACCGCTGGAGACACTGCTCAGCCGCGCGCTGTTAAATCGACCGGACGCGGCGGCAGCGCATTTTGCGCTGGATTCGGCTTTGAAGCGGGCTTCGGCGGAGAAGGCGGCGTTTTTCCCGAGGGTCGACTTGATCGGCGTGGTAGGACGGACGCCGGCGGGAGATCCAAGCGTGCGCGAAAGCTATGCAGCCGCGGGAATCAATGTCCAGGTGCCGCTGTATACCGGTGGACGTCTCACCGCACGGGCGCGGGAAGTGTCGCTGGAAGCGCAGGCGGCGAGCAAGGTCGTGGAGGAAACCGAGGAGGGCATCGTGCGCGACGTGAATCACGCGTGGCTCAATGCCAACGAGGAAAGGCAAAGGATCGAGGTGACGCAGCGTCTGCTGCAAAACGCGAACGAAGCGCTGGAGCTGGCAAAGGCGCGTTACCAGACTGGGCTGGCTTCATTTTTGGAGTATAGCCAAGCCGAGCTTAATAAAACTCAGGCGGAAATTGATACGGCCACGGCGGCTTATGGTTATGATATCACGCTCAGCCAGCTGGATTTCCAGACCGGGGCAACGAAATTTGCTACGACGGTGAATCGGAAAACATTGGTGGACACCCGGAAGGCGAAAGCAAAGGCGACTCCGGCGCGGTCGGTGGCGAAGTGATGGTGCGCTCCTGAGTGCGTCGAGCCTATTGCGGACGCCCGGGTGGGAGGCGACGTTGCTTCGTTTTATCTCGGGAATGGCGTGGCCTTTTGTGGCGGCATGTCCTGGATTTGGTAGCGAACGGAGTGCCGGCAGCGCGCAAAGGATAATTGCTTGAAACGCGTCGCTGGTGTACCCGGGATGGATGCGCTCGTTGATCCTCCTGTGGCCGTTCATCATCCTGCTTCATTTTAGCGCGGCAGGCGCATTGGTCCAGGACGGAGCCCGGTCGGACACGTTGGGCCAAGCGTCTGTTCGGGTGAGTCTGACTCCAGACAAAGCGTCCATAGTGCTTGGTGAACCGGTATACTTGTCTTTCGTTGTGCAGAACAAACTGAATCGAGATCTGGAGGTATTGGTCGGCGGCGACAATCAAAACAGATTGGGAAGACCGAGTTCGTTTAGGGTATCCGTTGTAGATCGTGATGGAAATGAGGTCCCTCAACCAGATGCAGGGATGGATATGGGTGGAGAGGTTGGTCCAAATAGAATCCCAGCGGCGAAAACGTATGTCTTTCGTCTTTTTCTGCCTCATTGGGCGACATTTGAAAACCCTGGTGAGTACACTGTGAC
>OUNM010923057.1_pt1 | contig 79632 bp, 71 predicted proteins | sample 1769961 | NCBI WGS metagenome assembly OUNM01 (sample SAMEA3914820, study PRJEB12502) | metagenome | biome: forest; material: soil | place: USA | collected 2012-03-12 | depth 0.3 m
CTTCAAGACGGTGATCGAGACCTATCAGACGACCTCGCATACGCCTGAAGCGTTGTATCGCCTGGTCGAAGCCAATGAAATGATGGGCCTGCATTCCGAAGCGACCCGCGACGCCGCCGTCCTCGGCTACAACTATCCGGGCGACCGCTGGTACGCCGCCGCCTATAAGCTTCTGACGCAAAAGGGCGAAAAGCTCGACATTAAGCCCGACGCCAAAGGCAAGAAGGGCAAGGATGCGCCGGACACGAAGCACAAGAAGGACTGGCTGTCGGCCACCAAGCCCGCGGGCACCTGATCCGCTCACGCGGATGTTCTCGAAATGTTCTTGGCAAAACGCCCGTAATGCGCTTTAATGGCGGCATTGCGGGCGTTTTCGATTCTGGTCGCCGCCCGTCTTTGGAGCGCGCGCCATGCTGACCCGCCTGAGCATTACCGACGTCGTCCTGGTCGATCGTCTCGATCTCGATATCCAGCCGGGTCTGAGCGTGCTGACCGGGGAAACCGGGGCGGGGAAGTCGATCCTGCTCGATAGTCTCGGCCTGGCGACAGGCGCGCGGGCCGATGCCGGCCTGATCCGCGCCGGCGCCGGCCAGGCTTCGGTGACCGCGGAGTTCGACCTGCTGTCAACCCATCCGCTGCACGCCTTCTTCGAGGACAAAGGGCTGGCCGTTGAGCCGGGGGAGGCCCTGTTGCTGCGTCGCGTAGTGACGCGTGACGGCCGCTCGCGCGCCTATGTCAACGATCAGTCGGTTAGTGTCGCCGTGCTCAAGGCGCTGGGCGACAGTCTGCTCGAAGTCCACGGCCAGCACGAGACGGTTGGTCTGCTGGACGCGCGTACCCATCTCGGCATGCTTGATATTTATGGCGGCACCCAGGCCGAACTGGCGCGTGTCGGCGAAACCCATCGCGCGCTGAAGGCGCTGAAGGACGAGCAGCGCGACCTGCTCAAACGCGCCCAAAGCGACAAGGCGGAACTGGAGACGCTGAGCCTGCGCCTGCAGGAGCTCGACCGGCTTAATCCGCAGCCGAACGAGGAGGCGGAACTGGCGTCGGAACGGGCGCTGCTTGGCGCATCGGAACGGGCGCTGGAAGACATTACCGAGGCGCGTGACGCCGTCGGCGGCGATGCCTTGTCGCAACGCCTGACCAAAGCGTTTCGCGCCCTCGATCACGCGCGCACGCGCGCCATGCAGGCCGGCGCCGGGCCGGAAGACGATGTGCTCAAACGGCTGACGGCGGCGGCCGATGCGCTCGACCGCACCCTGATCGCCGCCGATGAGGCGCTGGCGCTGATGGACCAGGCGGCTGACAGTCTCGACGTCGAGCCGGGCCAACTCGACCGCGTCGAGGAACGTCTGTTCGCTTTGCGCGCCATGGCCCGCAAGCTCAGCATTCTGGTCGACGACCTGCCGGCGGCGCGCGCGCGGATTGCCCAGGCCCTGAACCAGATCGAAGACCTCGACGCGCATCTGGCGCGTCTGGACAAAGCCATCGTTGCGGCAACGTCCGACTTCCACGCTGCGGTCGAAGCACTGCGGGCACGGCGCCAGGCGGCGGGGGATGCGCTGGCGGCAGCGGTGATGGCCGAACTCGGCCCGCTCAAGCTCGACAAGGCGCGGTTCCGCGTCGCGGTGGCCCAACTTGAGCCTGAGCGTTATAGCGCCGCCGGCGGTGACACGGTGGCGTTCGAGGTCAAGACCAATCCCGGCGCCGATTGGGGCGGGTTGGCGGTCATCGCTTCGGGTGGTGAACTGGCTCGCTTTGCCTTGGCGCTGAAAGCGGCACTTTCTGCACGCGGCGGCGATGAAGCGGTAGCCCCGGTAATGATCTTCGACGAAGTCGACCAAGGCGTCGGCGGGGCGGTCGCCGATGCGGTTGGCTTGCGTTTGAAGAAGCTGGCGCAACGCTCGCAGGTGATTGTCGTTACCCACAGCCCGCAAGTGGCGGCGCGCGGTGACCAGCATCTGAAAGTATACAAGACTCAATATAGCCAGGATGGCGCGGAAAGCGTAAAATCAAGCGTTCAGGTGCTGGACGAGACCCAGACGCTTGAGGAATTGGCGCGGATGCTGGCGGGGGCTGAGATCACCCCGGAGGCGCGGGCCGCGGCGCAGCGCTTGAGGCACGCCGAACTGACCTGATCCCAACGGAGGTCGTGAATGCGTCGAGTTTTGATTTTCGTGTTCGAGTCCCTCATTACCCTGCTGCTCTTTATGGGGGGGCTGCTGGCCTACGACTTTCACAAGAACGGCGCGGGCTATACGCAAACGCCGCAATTCCATATCGACCTCAATTTCGACGGCAAGGTCGCCCTGACCTGCGCCATCATCGTCGCCCTGGTCCATATCTGCTACGATATGACGCGCAAGACGTTGCGCATGGGGCCACCGCCACCGGACGATGCTGGCTTTTTCTGACGGTTGTGGCACCTAGAAAGCCGTAACGGAATCGCCTAAGGCTTGTTCATGACTATCGACGAAGCGCGCGCCGAACACGCGCGGCTGACCGCTGAAATCAACCATCATCGCGCGCTCTATTACAATGAGGAAGCGCCGGAGCTCAGCGACGCCGACTATGACGCGCTCGAACGGCAACTGCGTGAGCTGGAAAAGCTGTTCCCGGATGTGGCCGATGCTGGCAGCCCTCTGGAAACTGTCGGCGCGCCGATCTCGGCCAAGTTCGCGCCGGTCACCCACGGCATCCCGATGCTATCACTCGACAACGCCTTCGCGCCCGAAGACGTTAGCGAATTCGTCGCCCGCATCAAACGCTTCCTCAAGCTGCCGGAAGACGAGGCGGTCGCCTTTACCGCCGAGCCGAAGATCGACGGCCTGTCGTGCAACCTTCTCTATGTCAACGGCGTCCTGACCCAGGCGGCAACGCGCGGCGATGGCCGTATCGGCGAGGACATCACCGAAAATGTCAAGACGATCAAGGACATCCCGCACGTTTTGAAAGGTTCCGGCTTTCCGGAACGGATCGAAATTCGCGGTGAGGTCTATATGTCGCTTTCCGGTTTCGAGGAAATGAACCGGCGCTTCACCGAGGAAGGCAGCAAGGTCTTCGCCAATCCGCGCAATGCGGCGTCGGGCGCCCTGCGGCAACTGGATGCACAGGTCACGGCGTCGCGGCCGCTGCATTTTTTCGCCTATGCCTGGGGCGAGGTCAGCGATGCGAACTTCGTCGCTAGCCAACACGAGGCGCTGGAAAAGTTCAACGCCTGGGGCTTTCAGGTCAACCCGCGGTCCGCGCGCGTCGAAGGTGCCGATGGCCTGCTTGAGATATACGACGCTCTGCAAAAGGACCGTTCGCATCTTGGCTACGATATCGACGGCGTCGTCTACAAGGTCGATCGCCTTGACTGGCAGCGCCGCCTTGGTTTTGTGTCGCGCTCGCCGCGCTGGGCCATCGCCCACAAATTCCCGGCGCAGCAGGCCCTGACGCGGCTCCTGGCCATCGACATTCAGGTCGGGCGCATCGGCACGCTGACGCCGCTGGGCCGGCTGGAGCCGATCAATGTCGGCGGCGTCGTCGTCACCAATGTCACCCTGCACAATGCTGACGAGATCGAGCGCAAGGACATCCGCGTTGGCGACATGGTTCGCGTCCAGCGCGCCGGCGACGTCATCCCGCAGGTGGTCGGCGTCGAAGTCGCGGAACGTCCGGCCGGCGCCGAACCTTACGTTTTTCCGACCATCTGCCCGTGCCCGCTGAAGACCGAAGTGGTGCGCGAAACCAATGCCAAGGGGGAGGACGGCGTGGCACGCCGTTGTTCCGGCGACCAGGCCTGTCCGCATCAACGCATCGAATACCTCAAATACGTTGTCTCGCGCCGAGTGCTCGACATCGAGGGCCTGGGCGAAAAGCAGCTGACCAAGTTCTACGAGGAAGGCCTGATCGCCGAACCGGCCGATATCTTTACCCTGGCCGAACGCGATGCCGCCGCCGGCAACCTGATGGCCGAACGCGACGGCATGGGCGCACAGAGCGTCAAAAACCTGTTCGACGCCATCGAAGCCCGGCGCGATCTGGCGCTGGATCGCTTTATCGCCGCGCTGGGCATCAAGCACGTCGGCGAAACCACGGCGCGGCTGTTGGCGCGGGCCTTCGGTTCCGAAATCGCCTTTCGCGAGACGATGGCCGCGGCGGCCGGCGGTGATGCCGACGCCCGCGACGCCATCGGACACCTCGATCAGGTCGGACCCGTGGTCGCCAATTCGGTGATCAGCTATTTCGCCCACCCCTATCAGCGTGGCCTCTATGACCGCCTCCTGGCGCAACTGCGCGTGCAGGATGCCGAGGTTGTGGCCGGCGATTCAGCCGTATCCGGCAAGATCGTGGTGTTTACCGGAACGCTGGAAAAGCTGACGCGCGATGAGGCCAAGGCTCAGGCCGAACGCTTGGGCGCCAAGGTGTCGGGCTCGGTCTCGGCCAAGACCGATATCGTCGTCGCCGGGCCGGGCGCCGGCTCCAAGCTCAAAAAGGCCGCCGAACTGGGGGTCAAGGTGATGACCGAAGACGAATGGCTGGAGATGATCAACGCATGACCCGGGTTGCAATCATTACCGGCGCCGGATCCGGCATCGGCCGGGCCACCGTGCTGGCCTTTCATGGCGCCGGTTACGATGTCGTCCTGGCCGGGCGGCGCGAAGATGCGCTGCGTGAAACCGCATCCCTGGCCGGAAGCGGGGCGGGGAAGCTGTTGTGCGTGCCGACCGATATCACCGACGCGGATGCGGTCGCAGCTTTGTTCGACATGGCGGTCAAGGTCTTCGGCCGTGTCGATGTTTTGTTCAACAATGCCGGGCTCAACGCGCCGATCCTGCCGCTGGATGAGACTCCGGTCGACGATCTGCGCGCCGTTATCGACGTCAATGTCATGGGCACGCTCTACTGTGCGCGCGAAGCGATGCGGGTGATGAAGGCGCAGGCGCCGCAGGGCGGCCGCATCATCACCAATGGCTCGATTTCGGCCCAGCGGCCGCGGCCGCATTCAGCGGCCTATGTCGCCGCGAAGCACGCCCTGACCGGGCTGACGCAATCGATCCTGCTCGACGGCCGGGCCTTCGGCATTACCGCCGGTCAGGTCGATGTCGGCAACGCGGTGTCTGAAATGTCGGCGCACATGTCGAGCGGCGCGCTGCAGGCCGACGGCACGCGCCGTCAGGAGCCGCGCATGGACCCGGCCAATGTGGCGAAGACCGTGCTCTACATGGCCGACCTGCCGGCCGAGGCCAATATTCCCTTCGTTACGGTCATGGCGTCGGGTATGCCGTTCTTCGGACGCGGCTAAGCTTCCACCATTCCGGTTTGAATCCTAACAGGAAATTCACTTGCCAGCCGGCCGGGTGCCCCTCAATTTGCGCGCGGCAAGGGAGGCGATCATGCGGCTGAAGACACTCGGGACTGCGGTATTATGGGCACTGGCGGCGACCGCGGCCGCGGCTGAAACACCGACAACGCCTACCACGGCAAAAGGATGGTCCGACGCCGCCCGGCGCGACGTCAACGAAGCCTATGCGCAGTTCGCCGCCAACCATCCAGGCATGTACGATCCGGCCAACCCCAAGTTCCCGGCCCTGCTGAAACAGGCGCGTGCCAATGCCCTGAAACTGGTGCCCAAGGTTACCAATGCCGCCGGTTATCAGGCGGTGCTGCAGCGGTTTTCGGTGACGCTCGAAGACGGCCACGCCCAAGTCGCATCCACCCTGCCGGATAGTGCCGCCCCCATGCCGAAATGGCCGGGCTTCGTCGCCGTCTGGCGCGGCGACAATCTCTATGTCTACGATTCCGAGCCGGGCGGGCCGCCGAAGGGCGCCGTCGTCACTGGCTGTGATGGCAAGCCGACGCACGACCTGATCCTAAGCCATGTCTTCGCCTTTCAGGGCCGTAGCCGTGAGGGCGGTCAGTGGTGGAGCCGCTCCGGCTACCTGTTCGTCGATACCGGTAATCCCTTCGTCAAACGACCGTCGTCGTGCCAGTTCAGCCTGGATGGGCACAAAACCACCCTGGCCCTGACTTGGCGCGATGCCGACGACAGCTACAAAAAGTGGCGCGCCGACAGCTATAATGGCGACGTTCAGCCTATCGGCATCACCGAGCCCAAACCGGGCTTACTGTGGCTGGCCATGCCGACCTTCACGCCCGATGCCGCCGGCCGCGACGCCTATGTGGCGATGGACAAGGAGATCAACGACCATCGCGAGCGTTTTCTCAATGCCCGCGCCATTGTCATCGATCTGCGCAACAATCAGGGTGGTTCCAGCGAATGGAGCGATGAGGTTGCCGAGGCACTGTGGGGCAAGGATCGCGCCCAACGCCGCATCGACGCCTATTTCGCCAAGACCCACGTGTGGTGGCGCGCGTCTCAAGGCAATGCCGACTACGTCGCCAGCCTGGTCAAGGAGATGCGCGACGAAAAGCGCGACCGTGCCGCCGACGAATTCGCTCCGATCGCCGATGGCATGAAGGCTGCGGTGGCGCACGGCCAGACCTGGTTCGTCGAGCCCGATGATCCGTCGTCGCAACCGGTAGCCGATCCGGAACGCGATCGTCCGGGCGATCCGGCGCCCTTGACCGTGCCGGTCTACGTCATTGTGGGTGGGCAGTGCGCCAGCGCCTGCGACGACGCGCTCGACTATTTCACGCGCTTTGCTAATACCCGTCTGATCGGCGCGCCGTCATCGGCCGACAGCACCTATCTCGATATCCGCCGGCAGCCGGTGCCGTCGGGCCTGGCGACGATTATCATCCCGAACAAGGTCTATATCGGCCGGCCGCGCGCCGGCGGTGAGGTCTACCGCCCGGCCATCGTCAACAGCAGCCTGGACTGGTCGACGCAGAGTTTCATCGACCTGATCGAGGCCGATATGAAGGCGAAAAACTAAGCCTCATGCCAAAAAGTGGATGCCACTTTTTAGGGAAACATGAGGCGTCTAAAAAACTACAGCGGCGCGCAGACGGTGTCGAGCCAGGCCTTGACCGCGGGCTTGACCAGGGGGCCGACCAGTTCGACGACCCGGGCGTGGTAGGCGTCCATATAGGCGCGCTCGGCGGCGCTGAGCAGCGACACGTCGATCAGGTCGCGATCGATCGGCGCCCAGGTCAGGTTCTCAAAGCCGTGCATGGCGCGTTCGCCACCGGCTGGGATCTTGGCTTCGGTAACGTATTGCAGGTTCTCGATACGGATGCCGAAGTCGTTTTCCTTGTAATAGCCGGGCTCGTTCGACACGATCATGCCGGTCTGCAGGGCGTAGCGGTTGAGCGCCTTGCTGATGCGCTGCGGGCCTTCGTGGACGCCGAGATAGACGCCGACGCCGTGACCGGTGCCGTGGTCGTAGTCGAAGCCCTCGGCCCACAGGAATTGCCGCGCCAGGATGTCGAGATGCGTGCCCGTCGTACCGGCCGGGAAGCGCACGGTGGCGAGCGCGATATGGCCCTTGAGCACCAGGGTGAACATGCGCTTATGCTCGGCCGACGGCGTGCCGATAGCCATGGTGCGCGTGACGTCGGTGGTGCCGTCCATGTACTGGGCGCCGGAATCGACCAGCAGCAGATTGCCCTTTTTGATCGGGATATTGCTGTTGGTGTTGACGCGGTAGTGGGGCAGGGCGCCGTGCGGGCCGAAGCCCGAAATGGTGTCGAAGCTTAAGTCCTTCAGGCCCTTGCCGGCGACGCGCATGGCTTCGAGCTTTTGCGCCACCTCGATCTCGGTCGGCAGGGTGTTCTGAGCCTCGGTCGCCACCCAATGGAGGAATTCGGTCAGGATGGCGCCATCGCGGATGTGAGCGGCGCGGGTGCCGGCCAGTTCGTCGCCATTTTTGCATGCCTTGGGCAGCAGGCACGGATCGTCGGCCAGGATCGGCTTGCCGCCGGCGGCCTTGACGCTTTCCAGCCAGTAGGCCGAGGACAGGTTGGGATCGACGATCACCGCCTGACCGGACAGGGCTTTCAGGCTGTCGCCGATCTCGTCCGGCTGGCGGATGGAGACGGTATTGCCCAGCCATTCGAGCAGGCCGTCGGACACCTTGGCGGGTTCGATGAACAGTTCGGCCGAGCCGTCGGCCTTGAGCACCGCCTGGCCCAGCGGCAGGGGCGAGCGGATGACGTCGCCGCCACGGATATTGAACAGCCAGGCGAGGCTCGACGGCGCCGTGATCAGGGCGGCGGCGATGCCGTTGGCGCCAAGGCTAGCACCGATGCGGCTGCGCTTGTCATTGGACGCGACGCCTGAGAATTCCAGCGGCTGCGGCACGATCGTGGCACAGGGCTGGGCCGGGCGTGCGCTGCCCCAGGCGAGGTCGAGCGGGTTGGGGGCCGTGGCCTTTAGTACGACGCCGGCGCCGGCCGCGGCGGCCAGCAGCTTGGCCAAGGCGTCAGGGCTGACCAGCTTTGGGTCGTAGCCGATGACGGCGCCTTTTTTCGTCGCGGCGATCTCGTCGCTCAGCGAGGTGGCGTGGAAATCCTTGACTTCGAAGACGGCGGGATCGGTCTGTTCGCGCGACTGCAGGGTGTAGCGGCCGTCGGCGTAGAGATAGGCCCGGTCCAGAAAGATGATGGCGGCGCCGGCCGAGCCGGTAAAGCCCGACACCCAGGCCAGGCGCTCATTGGCGTCGGGCAGGTATTCGTTCTGGTGCTCGTCCTCGTGTGGCACGATGAAGCCGTCCAACCCCAGCGTCTTCATCTGCGCGCGCAGGGCGGCGACATGGGGCACGCCTTGCGACGGTGAGGTGGTGACATCGAAATGCTGGAAATGAGCGGAATCGGCAGTCATGGCTGGCCTCGCAAACAGAAATCGGCCGCACTATAGGCCGCCGCCCGATGGTTTCAATCCCGACCTATCGGATTTCGAGCGGCACTTAGCGCACTTTGCGATATTGCGGATCGCCGATCTTCTGCATGACGAGCGTGCACCAGGCGTCGCGATGAATGCGGCGGACGACGCGGAAACCGTGGCTGAGATAGGCGCCCTTGACGAAACGCTCCTGGGTGCGCAGCAGGCCCGACAGGATGACCAGGCCGCTGGGCTTGAGCGCCTGGCGAATATCGTGCGACAGGCTGACCAGAGGCCGCGCCAGGATGTTGGCGAAGACCAGATCGTAGGGGCCGTCCTTGCGCACCAGCTGATGATTGAGACCGCTGGCATAGACGAAGCGCGCACCGGCCGAATTCAGCGTGGCGTTCTCGTTGGAGATGCGCACGCTGACCGGGTCGATATCGGTGCCGACGGCGATCTTGGTGCCGGTTTTCGCGGCCGCGATGGCCAGAACGCCGGTGCCGGCGCCGACATCGAGCACGCGCTTGAAGCCGCGGCGCTTGAGCAGGTCGTCATAGGCGATCAGGCAGCCGACCGTGGTGCCGTGGTGCCCGGTGCCGAAGGCGGCGCCGGCTTCGATTCGCAAATTGACCGTGTTCAGAGGTTTTTTGCCGCCGTCATGGATGCCGTAGACAAAAAAACGTCCGGCGCGAACGGGGGGCAAACCGGACAGCGCCATGCTCAGCCAATCGGCGTCAGCGAGCGGTTCAGCGGTGACCTGAAGGCCGTCAAAATTACCGAGAACCGACTGTAATTGCTCTGCTTCTTCCTCGGTGGTGGGGAAGGCGTCGATGCGCCAGACATCGTGATCTTCGTCCTCTTCGAGGATCGAATAGGTGGCGCTTTCCAGCATCACATCGGCATCGATAGCCTCCGCGGCGGATTCCGCCACTTGGCGCGGGCCGCGGGCTATGATTTGTTCAGGATTATAGGTCATGTTGCTGTGCGGCACTGAATTGATTCGGCGGACGAAGCCGGGTATTCTTTGGCTTTTCCGGCGGCGCGAATACTTAAGGACGAATGATGGCGAGAGCTACCACAAAATCGAACTCGGGCAATACGGAAATCCCCGCGGATGCCGGTGTAAAAAAGACTTTGGCGCGCAAGGCGCCGGCCAAGGCGGCCGACGAGGTCAAGAGCGCGGTCAAGACGGTGGCGAAATCGACCGCCAAGACCGCGGCTAAGACGGGAGCTGCGGCCAAGGCCACGGCGACCAAGGCTGTGAAAGCGGCCAAACCTGTGGTCGCCAAGGCGACGACGGCGGCCAAAAAGGTCAAGGCCGAGGTCAAGCCGTTGGTCAATGACGTCAAGCAACCGGTGCTCGAAAAGCCGAAGCCCGCCAAGCCGCGCGCCCCGGCGGTGAAGAAGGCGGTCGAAACCGCTACGACCGTGATCAACGAAGCCAAGGACAAGGCCGTCGAAACCTTCGACAAGGTCAAGACCGAAGCCGCCCCGGTGATCAAGGACGTTAGCGAGAAAGCCAGCGCCGCGGTTGAAACCGCCAAGGAAAAGCTCGATGACGCCGTCGAGGCCGCCAAGCCGGTGGTCGCCGACATCGCCGACAAGGCCGACGACTTCACGCACGCGGCCGCGACCAAGGCGCACGAATTTACCGGTAGCGCCAAGGAAGCCACCAAGAAGAAGCCTGGCTTCTGGGCGCGTCTGTTCGGCGCCAAGTAAGTCAGCTTTTCCGCAGTGAATTTGAAAACGCGGTCCTGTTTCAGGGCCGCGTTTTTGTTTGCGCGTGACCTAAAGCCCGATAATCGCCCAGAAGGCGGTGATCCACAGGACCATCAGCACGAAGGCCGAGACGCTGAACATGACCAGCCGCACCAGGACGCGATTGATCGTCAGATGGATCAGGGTGTGCAGGCCGCGAAACAGCACGAAGACCCAGGCCAGGTCGACCTTCAGCCAACTGACCGTGCCGGTGACGTAAATGATCAGGCAGACGACATAGAACAGCACCGGCAGTTCGAGCAGGTTCATGTAGTTGCGGTTATACAGCCGCGTCGCTTCGGGCACGCGCGGGCTTTCGCCCATCTTGAAATCGTGGGTCTCCAGCCGCCCGGCGGTGACGTCGCCGGCGCGAAACATCGGCACCAGCGACAGGACGGCAAAGGTCAGCGCCGCCATCGCCGCCATCGGCCACAGGATGAGGTATTTGTCGACCATGCTGTCCCCCGCATTGTCTTCACGCCATTGGATTTGCGACTGTGGCACGGTGGCGGCGAAATTTCCAGTTTGGCCGTCGCAAGCCGCATTGACTTTTGCGCGGCCGGGCGCGCAAGGCTTTTACGAGGCGCCCTTCATGTTGGTGCCGCCTGGCTCTGCCTTTCCGGTCCTGTCTTATGTTCAGTCGTTCTTTCCGTATTGCTGTTTGCCCGCGCTCGATCGAGGTGCGGCTATGAGCCTGTGGCAAAAGAACCTGATTGGCGTGTTGCTGAAAGGGGCGAGGGCGGGCGATCGTCACCTTGCCATGCGTGATCCGCGGTTTCGCGACGCGCCGGTGCGCATTCACCTGACGAGCCCGGATTTCGGCGCCTGGGCGATGATGCCGAAGGCCTTCACACAGGACGGTGATAACCTGTCGCCGCCGCTGAAATGGGAGAACCTGCCCGAGGGCACTCAGGCAATGGCGCTGATCGTTCAGGATCCGGACGCGCCGACGCCCGATCCGATCACCCATCTCATCGCCTACGACATTGCACCCGAGGATGAGATCGCGACGGGAGAGCTGATGCCGGGCACGGATCGTTTCAAACTCGGTCGGGGCAGTTTCGGTCACGTCGGCTATGTCGGGCCGCGGCCGATCCGCAGCCACGGCCGCCATCGCTATATGTTCCAGCTGTTCGCGCTTGATGCGCCTTTGTCTTTCGAGCGGATGCCGGATCTGCGCGCTCTGCTTGACGCCATGGCCGGTCACGTCCTGGCGCGTGGCGAGCTCACCGGCTGGTATGAGCGCAACTAGAGCGGAGCGGCCGCTTCAGGCGCCGGCCTGCGCCCGTTGCCCCAGCCAGATGCTGTAGCCCAGCGACACGATCACGCCGGCGAAGATCACCCCGGTTCCGACGGCGATCGCCATCGGGATGGGCGCGAAAATCCATAAGCCGGTATAGACGAGACCGCTCAGCACCAGGGTCCAGCCGGTAAAGCGCCGGGCGCGCTGCGCCCAGGCATAGGGCACGACGCCCTTGGGCATTTGATTACCGAAATAGGCGACGACTAGGCCGTTCATGGCGATGATCCGCAGCGTGGTGTCGTGATCGATATAGCCGCGCGCATTGGCGAACTTCGCGGCGAACGCCAGGGCCACGGTGCAGACGGCAAAGACCAGGCCGGCCAGGATATCTTTCTTCATTGTGACGTCTCCCGTTTGTTTTCGGGGGCCTGGGGCGCTTCGCCGCCAAGGCCGAATGAATTGGCAAAGCCCAACAGCGCTTCTTCGAGCACCGACAGCTTTAGGTGATAGATGACGGACTTGCCGTCCTTTGCGGCATGAACGAGATCAGCCTCCTTCAGCACCGCGAAGTGGGCCGACATGGTCGGCTTGGAGACATCGAAGTGGCTGCACAGATCGCCGGCGCTCATCGGGCCGCTCTGCAGCAATTGCAGGACGCGGCGGCGGGTCGGGTCGGAGAGGGCCTTGAATACGGTGTTCATGATTTGATAATTAGCTAATTGTCTAATTGATGTCAAGCCTCAGTGTTCAACCGCGTACTTGAGGTCCAACACTGCCTTGCTTTTTAACCGCCGTGGTTTAAGGAAACCGATGAAGAGTAAGGAGTGGCGCAAAATGGCCCTGTTCGGCTTGTTCGGTTCGAAAAAAGGCAAAAAGCCCGGCACTTCGGCGCGGTTCGACGACCCGATCGTCGCCGACGCCGTGCCCCAGGCCGGCCCGTCCGACAAGGATCCGCCCTCCCAACCCCCGCATCCGGAGACCCCCAAGATGGCTGACACCCCCGCCAAGCGCACGCGCACCGAAACCGACACCTTCGGCCCCATCGAGGTCGACGCCAGCCGCTATTGGGGCGCGCAGGCGCAACGCTCGCTCGGCAACTTCAAGATCGGCTGGGAAAAGCAGCCGCTGCCGATCGTCCGGGCGCTGGGCGTGGTCAAGCGCGCCGCCGCCGAAACCAATATGGCGCTGGGTAAGCTCGACCCGAAGATCGGCAATGCCATCGTCCAGGCGGCCAACGAGGTCATGGAAGGCAAGCTCGACGACCACTTCCCGCTGGCGGTGTGGCAGACGGGGTCGGGCACCCAGTCGAACATGAACGCCAACGAGGTCATTTCCAACCGCGCCATTGAAATGCTGGGCGGCGAGATGGGCTCGAAAAAGCCGGTCCACCCCAATGACCACGTCAACATGTCGCAGTCGTCAAACGACACCTATCCGACGGCCATGCACATCGCCTGCGCCGAGGAGATCGTCCATCGCCTGCTGCCGGCCCTGCAGACCCTGCGCAACGCCCTGAACGACAAGGCCGAAGCCTGGAAGGACATCATCAAGATCGGCCGCACCCATACCCAGGATGCGACGCCGCTAACGCTGGGCCAGGAGTTTTCGGGCTACACCCAGCAGGTGACCAACGGCATCGAACGCGTGCAGCAGACCCTGCCCAAGCTGATGCAACTGGCTCAGGGCGGCACCGCCGTCGGCACTGGCCTCAACGCCCCCATCGGCTTTGCCGAACAGGTCGCCGCCAAGATCGCCCAGATCACCGGCCTCGGCTTCACCTCGGCGCCGAACAAGTTCGAAGCCCTGGCTGCGCATGATGCCATGGTCTTCAGCCACGGCGCCATCAACACGGTCGCCGCCTCGCTGTTCAAGATCGCCCAGGACATCCGCTTCCTGGCCTCGGGCCCGCGTTCGGGCCTGGGCGAACTGTCGCTGCCGGAAAACGAGCCGGGCTCGTCGATCATGCCGGGCAAGGTCAACCCGACCCAGTGCGAAGCCCTGACCCAGGTCTGCGTGCAGATTTTCGGCAATCAAGCGGCGCTGAGCTTTGCCGGCTCGCAGGGCAATTTCGAGCTCAACGTCTATAATCCGGTGATGGCCTACAACTTCCTGCAAAGCGTGCGCCTGATGGCCGACGCCGCCAATTCGTTCACCGAGCACTGTGTTGTCGGCATCGAGCCGCGGCTGGACAATATCAAGCGCGGCCTGGAAAACAGCCTTATGCTGGTGACCGCGCTGAACGGCCGACTGGGCTACGACATCTGCGCCAAGATCGCCAAGACGGCGCACAAGAACGGCACCACCCTGCGCGAGGAAGCCGTCGGTGGCGGCTACCTGACCAATGAAGAGTTCGACCAATTCGTCCGCCCGGAAAACATGGTCCATCCGGGCTGAGGCTTGCCAGGGCCGACACCGCTTCTATGATGATCCCGGCGCGGGCGACTGCGCCGGGATTTGCTTTTGAGGGGAAGAGCCATGCGTGCCGTTGATGCCCGCCATTATTGGCTGGAGGCGATCATCCGCAATGATGACCCGGCATGGAACGCCAAGGCCTACCCTTTCAATCTGCCGGTCCTGCGCAGCCTCGATCGCATCGAATTCCATCCGAAGGTGACCTTCTTTGTCGGCGAAAATGGGTCGGGCAAGTCAACCCTGATCGAAGCCCTGGCGGTGGCCTGGGGCTTCAATGCCGAAGGGGGAACAAAGAATTTCAACTTCGCCAATCGCGAATCGCACTCGCCGTTGCATCGATTCATCCGGCCCGTACGGAGCGTCCGCAAAGCCCGTGATGGCTTCTTTTTGCGGGCCGAAAGCTACTTCAATGTCGGCACGGAGATCGAGCGCCTCGACCGAGAAGGCATGGGGCCGCCGGTTATCAACTCTTATGGTGGGAAGTCTCTGCACGAGCAGTCACACGGTGAAAGCTTCTTCGCCCTATTTGAAAACCGCTTCGGTGGTGGCGGCCTGTATATCCTCGACGAGCCCGAAGCCGCCCTGTCGCCGACGCGCCAAATGGCTTTCCTCAGTCATATGCATTCGCTGATCGGCCGGGAGTCGCAATTCATCATCGCCACCCATTCGCCGATTATCCTCGGTTATCCCGATGCGCTGATCTACCAGGTGTCGAAGTACGGACTGGAGACGGTCGCTTATGAGGATACCGAACACGTTCAGGTAACGCGCCAGTTCCTCAACAATCGCGACGTCATGCTGGACATGCTGATCGGCGGCGACGAGGCACAAAAATAGGCGCGGGAGCCAGGCTCTCCGCGCCTTATTTTATGCAACTGTGGAACGGCGGCTTAGCCGTTGGTTTGCGCCGTCTGGGCGGTAGCAGCGACAGCCTGGGGCTGGGCGGTTTGCGACGGGGCGACGGTGAGTAGGGCGGCGGCCATGAACAGGGTAAAGGCGGCCAGGGCGGAAACGGTAGCGATCGGGGTAGTCATCGGGCTTTCTCCTTTGAAAAGCGGTTTCGATGGAGACGATATGCGCCTTTTGTGCAGTGCTTTCAAATTAACACGGCGTCATGAACTCGATTTAATAAATTAATAAAATCAATGAGTTAAAATTACAAAATGGTAAGGATTGATGACTTTTGCTGCGCTGCATACAAAATCGTCACGTCGTGGCCTCGATGCGCAAAATCCTGCGAAAATTCACCGTATTTTTGAGAAATAAGGCGATCACATCGCGTTACCGGACAGCAAAAAGCCGCCCCGAAGGGCGGCTTTTCAGGGTTGGTTTTTTCGGCAAAGCCGGCAGGCCGCCGCGCCCTTTGGCACGAGCCTCGCGGCACTTGAGCGCTCTTAGCGCCCGATATGCGTGTCGCCGGAGCCCGAGGTGTGCGAGCTGACCTGGCCGGTGGCGCGGTTGATGGTGACATCGCCGGAGCCGGTGGTTTCGACGCTGACCGTGCCGGCCGTGCCGCGGAAGGTGACGTCGCCCGAGCCTGTGCCGTGGACGACGAAGTTGCTCGACTGGCCGTCACGGATGCTGACATCGCCGGAGCCGGTCATGTCGAGCGAGGCGGTGCCGTCCAGGCGATTGATGATGACGTCGCTGGACCCGGTATTGATCAGGGTGAGGGCGCCGCCGACACCTTCGGTGTGCAGGTCGCCCGAACCGTTCAACTGGGCCTTGAGCGACGACACCTTACCCAGAGTGACTTCGCTGGAGCCCATGTTCTGGATCGTCGTCTCGTCGCTCTGGCCGACATTGAAGTCACCCGAGCCGCTGAGCGACAGTTTCAGCTTGCGGGCGCGGCCGAGGTGAATCTCGGATGAACCCATATTGTCGATGACGCTGTCGCCGGCACTGGCGACGCGGACACTGCCCGAACCGCTGTCGATAATGTTCAGCGGGCCGTTGACCGGCGAGATGTTCCAGTCGCCCGAGCCATTGAGGATGAAGTTCAGGCTGTTCGATGGCCCGATGGTGCCGAAGGTGTAGGCGCTGTCCTTGACCTCGGCGTTCATCGGCACGTGGATAAAGACCATCGGCAGATCGTTGATATCGACGTCGCCAACGCCCGAGATGAAGACGCGGCCATTGGCGTGGTTCTCATCGTCATCATTGACGTTGAAATTGATCTTGAAGCTGAGATTGCGCTGGATGCTGGACAGGTGGCCGTCGAGCACGGTGACATTGCCGCGGTGCGACACCATCAGGGTGGGCACCTTGGCCTTGCCATAGCGGACGCGCACATCGATATCGCTGCGATTTTCGGGGGTCACGACGACACGGGCCACCAGATCGCGCAATTCGATCTCGGGGCCGTCGCCGTTGAAACCCAGCTCGGCATGGGCCGGCGCGGCGAGCGCCAGGGCGCTCAGAGCGGCGCCGCTCAACAGTCCGGCAAGGGTGGGCAGATAACGCATTACTCGGATCTCCACATTCGTTATGGCGAAAATGGGCTACTGCCACCCTTAAAGCAAATTAAAAGGGGTTCATGAACGATATGTAATCGCTGCGGATGCAAAATCGGGGTTTTTGCACGCTGGACAGGCGAACAGGCCTTAAGCGTAGAGGCCGCGGGCCTTGGCGAAGGCCAGGAAGAGATCGCCCCAGGCGTGGGTCGGCTGACCCACCACGTTGCGCAGGCCAAAGCCGTGGCCGCCCTCCGGAAAGAGGTGGGTCTCGACGATGACGCCTACCGCCTTGCACGCCGCACGCATCGACAAAGTGTTCTCGATCGGAACGGTGTGGTCGCTTTCGGAATGGACCAGGAAGCACGGCGGCGTGTCCTTGGTGACATTGTGGTCGGGCGAATAGGTGACGACCTGCTCAGGCGTCGGATTGCGGCCGAGCAGGCTGTTGCGCGAGCCCATATGGGCGATGGAGGCATCCATCGACTGCACCGCATAGATCGGTGCCATTAGGAAGGGCCGAGCCGGCAGGGCGTCGGCATCGTCGACCGGCTTATAGACAGAGGCGTTATAACGCGTGCCCAGGCTGCCGCAGACGTGGCCGCCGGCGCTGAAGCCCATGATGCCGACACGTGCCGGATCGACGCCGTATTTCGACGCCCGCGCCCGGATGAGGCGGATGGCGCGCTGGGCGTCGGCGATCGGCACATCGGGGCCCGAGGCCCAGCCTTCGGAGGGCAGGCGATAGAACAGCACGAAGGCGGTGATGCCGATGCTGTTGAGCCAGGTGGCGATCTCATAGCCTTCGTGGTCGAGGACCTCGCGGACATAGCCGCCGCCTGGGCAGATGATCATGGCGCCGCCATTGGGGCGGGCCGCCGGGAAGACACACAGGCGGGGCTTGGAGATACCGTGGACCGACCGGTGGTGCACCGCCGGGTCCTTGCTGTCCTCGGTCACGATCTCGATGATACCGGTGTCAAGCAAGCCCGGCGCAACGCTGCCCGGCCACAGATCGATGGTCTCCGCGGGGGCCGGCCAGTTGGCGATGGGAACGCGCTTTTCGGGGGGCAGGTCGAATTCGGGAGGCGCCGTCTGCGCCAGGACGGGGCGAGCGAAGGCGGCCATCGAAGCCAGGCCGGCGCCGAACAGGCCTCCGCGAAAAAGTGTGCGACGGTCGATTGCCATGCTCATACTCGCCTGTTTGGGTCACATACCCGAACAGTTTGCCTGACCAAACACCGCTTGTCCACCGGGGCGTCGGCTGTCAGGGTTTGTCGATGACCATCTTGCCGACCGGGGCCAGGGCCAGCTGGGCCAGCTGGATGTCCTTATAGGCAAAAGGAATGCCGATAATGGTGATGGCTTCCAGTGCGGCGATGATGACGTGCGACAGGGCGATGTACCAACCGGCGCAGACGAACCAGATGATGTTCAGGATGGCGCCCGTACAACCGGTGCCGAGATCGCCTTCACCGGTATAGCCCGAGCGGCTGACGACATCGCGACCGAACGGCCAGAAGACGAAGCCGGCGATGCGCCAGGCGGCAAAGGCCCACGGCAGGCCGACAATGGTGCAGGCCAGGACCAGGCCGCCGAACAGCCACAGACAGCCGGAAACGAAACCGCCGAAAAACAACCACAGAAGATTGAGCAACAAACGCATGGGAAAGACGACTCCGAAAAGATTGCGCCCAATCATTATAGAGTGTGAGGCGGGGCATTCATCTTAAATTTCATTTATCTGTGCACGAGTCACGGAAGGGAGCTTATTACCCCTTCGGCGCCCATGGATATGAAAAACAACTCCGCCAATACTTGCTTTTGCAATGAAGTTTCTGGCTATTTACTTTGATCGCTTGCACTAGCTCGATTTCGTCGCTTTATGAACGATTCCTTGATTCAATTTTTATTATCCAAGCGAAGAAGCCTATACAGGCACCTCTTGATTTCCAACCGAACAAGGTTTTTTCTAGGGAGGGCTTTAAATTTCGAGCCTACCGGAAAAACCAGCAGGAAAATACCGGATGAACGACGTTGTAAACCTCAACAAGGCACGAAAAGCAAAGCGAAAACAGGAAGAAACCAAAAAGGCCCAGGAAAATCGCGTTCTTCACGGTTTGACCAAGGCTGAGCGTCAGACTCAAAAGGCCGAACGCTTGCGTACAGAAATACACTTAGTGCAAAAACGCCTTGAGCGTGACAATTTTACAAAAAAGGTTGACGGGGAACAGTAAAACGTAACAGATTTGGTCTGCCGCTAGAGTAGACGGTTAAATAATACCAGAGGTCACACTATGGATACACTCACCTCAGTCGCGTACAGGGCGTTGTCAAGATCGACTTGCACCACCTGGGGGGGCCACGGCGTTACCGGAGAAAATCAATGCCAGGCCTGAAAAAACGAAGTGTCAATCTTGCTGGACATGCGACTTCCGTCGCCCTTGAACCAGAGTTCTGGGCGGTCCTGGAGACCATGGCGAAGGAGCGTCGAATCAGCCTCGCCGCGCTGATCGCCGAACTGGACGGCCGCCGCGGCGAAAGCCTGCTGGCGTCGTTCTGCCGGCTGACCGCGCTCGCCTTCTGTCAGCAAAAGAGCGTAGCGGTGCGTCGCAAGCGCGCCTGAAGCGCGCAAGCACCCAATTTGCGTATTGTCATAGGCCCACCTTCGCATAAAGGTGGGCCTATGCATTGGCGTTTCGGTATTCTCTTTGCGATAGGGATCGGATTAGCGGCCGGACTTACGGGATGTGAAGTCATCTCGGATCGGGACTTGGTCGCGACCGAATTGCGTCCAGTCACGCTCTCTTCAGCCTTGAGAAAGGGGGAATCGCGAGCCGAAGTGGCGCACATCTTGACCCGAGCAGGCTTTACGCCCGCCGTTTCCGATCCTCGATTGACGCCTGAACAGGCACAGGCCACGGCTAGCGCAGACATATTCACCCGCAATCGCGCCTCTTTTCCATGCGCCTTCGATACGGATCTGTTCGCGTTTTTCGATGCGAGTGAACGCCTGACTCGCATGGAAGGCATTCGCCATGAGGCGGGCTGCACCTAGGTCTGCCGGGAAAAAGTGTCGATCAGGGGTTGGAGCGGCTCCTTCGGGTTGCTAAATTGTTCCAATGGAATTCCCGACCACCCGAATCAGTGATCTCGCCGCCGTCAAACCGGCCTATTTCGACGGCCTCAATCCCGAACAGGCCGATGCCGTGCGCTCGACCGACGGGCCGGTGCTGGTCCTGGCCGGCGCCGGCACCGGCAAGACGCGCGTGTTGACGACGCGTATTGCCCATATCCTGCAACAGGGTCTGGCGCGGCCGTGGGAAATCCTCTGCGTCACCTTTACCAATAAGGCAGCGCGCGAAATGCGCGAACGCACCGAACGTCTGGTCGGGCCGGCCGCGGAAGGACTGTCGAGTCTTGGCACCTTTCACTCGATCGCCGCCCAGATGCTGCGCCGTCACGCCGAGCTGGTGGGCCTGAAGTCGAACTTCAACATCCTCGATGACGACGATCAGTTACGGCTGATCAAGGCGATCTTCGAGGCCGAAAGCATCGATCCGAAGCGCTGGCCGCCCAAGTCCTTCGCCTGGCATATCGACCAGTGGAAGAACAAGGGGCTGACGCCGGACAAGGTGCGCGGCGAGGGCACGGAATTCGGTGGTGGCCGCGGCCAGAAGCTTTACGCCATGTACCAGGACCGCCTGCGCGTGCTCAATGCCTGCGACTTCGGCGACCTGTTGCTGCACACGCTGAAAATCCTCAGCGAAAACGCCGACATCCTCGAACGCTATCATCAGCGCTTCAAATACATCCTGGTCGACGAATATCAGGACACCAATGTGGCGCAGTACCTGTGGCTGCGCATCCTGACCTCGGCTTCGCGCAACCTGTGCTGCGTCGGTGACGACGACCAGTCGATCTATGGCTGGCGCGGTGCCGAGGTCGACAATATCCTCAAGTTCGAACGCGATTTCCCGGGCGCTAAGATCGTCCGGCTGGAGCGCAATTATCGCTCGACCAAGCATATCCTGGCCGCCGCCTCGGGCCTGATCAAGGCCAATTCGGCGCGTCTGGGCAAGACCTTGTGGACCGAAAGCGAAGGCGGCGACAAGGTCCGCGTCCAGGGCATCTGGGATGGTGCCGCCGAGGCGCAGTTCGTCGCCGAAGACGTCGAGCGCCAGGTTAAGGGCGGGCGTCCCTATGCCGACATGGCGATCCTGGTGCGCGCTTCGTTTCAGATGCGGGCGTTCGAAGAACGCTTCGTCATGCTGCAGATCCCCTACATCGTCGTCGGCGGGCCGCGCTTCTTCGAGCGCGCTGAAATCCGTGACGCCATCGCTTATCTGCGCCTGATCCAGTCGGAAGACGACGATCTGGCGTTCGAGCGCATCATCAATGTGCCCAAGCGCGGTATCGGCGACGCCACGGTGCAAAAGCTGCTGCAGCAGGCGCGCCTGGCCGGCGTGTCGGTGATGACCGCGGTGCGTGACCTGGTCGAGACTGACGAATTGCCGTCGCGCACCAAGACACCGCTGATCGCTTTTCTTCGCGATTTTGACCGCTGGAAGAAGCAGTCGACCGAGGTCAAGTCCGACGTCGTGCTCGACACCCTGCTGACCGACAGCGGCTATTACGACATGCAGCGCGCCGACAAGACGTCGGGGCAGTCGCGGCTCGACAACCTCAAGGAATTGGGCGACTCGATGCAGGCCTTCGACGACCTGGCCGCCTTCCTCGAACACGTTGCCCTGGTCATGGACCTGGAACGCGACAATGGCGGCAATTCGGTGCGGCTGATGACGCTGCACGCCGCCAAGGGGCTGGAATTCCCGGTGGTTTACCTGCCGGGTTGGGAGGAGGGCATCTTCCCGTCGCAACGCTCGATCGATGAGAATGGCCTCAAGGCACTCGAGGAAGAGCGCCGCCTGGCCTATGTCGGCCTGACCCGGGCGCGCGAGCAGGCCAAGATCAGCTTTGTCGCCAATCGTCAGGTCTATGGCCGCTGGACCAACCAGATCCCGTCACGCTTCGTCGACGAGCTGCCGATCGACAATGTCGAGGCGACCTCGCAGACCGGTTATGCCAGTCAGGGCTGGCAGTCGCAGCAGTCGCGCTGGGACCGCGCCGGCTATGAGCCCAACTACACCAAGCGCGAGGCGCCGGCGGCTTCGGCCGGCGGGCCGCGTTTCGCCGATATCAGCCGTTCGAACGTGTTGGGCGGCACGCGATCGCCAGAGGTGGCCCGGCCGACGCCGCACCGGCCATCGGCGCCCGTTAAGGTGCAAAGCAAGGATCTCAAGGTCGGTGAGCGCGTCTTCCACGTTAAGTTCGGTTACGGTCTGGTGACCGAGGTCGAGGGCAACAAGCTGATGGTCGATTTTGAGACCTCGGGCGAGAAAAAGGTTATCGACAGCTTCGTGGACCGGGCTTAACTTCGTTTGCAGGCGCGAAGGCGCCGATCCGGGGACAGCCAGGAAAGTTGCCATGCCCGATCAGCCCAATCCTTCACACGCCAGCCCGTCTCCCGTTGCCCCGCGTCTGCTGCTTTTCGAATATACCGAGCTCAATCCCGCCTTTCGCGACAATCCTCACGCCTTGCTCGACCCGCAGCGCGCCGAGCGTCCGGCCGAGCACGACGGCATGTTGCCTCTGGCCCTGGTCAGCAGCTACGACGCCGGACGCGAGGTCTTGCTCGACAAGACGCTGACCCGTGATTTCGGCGACGCGGCCAAGGACAATCCGATCATCGCCAGCGTCTTCAAGATCGGCGATGCGGTTGAGGCAGAATTCGGTCCGCACGTCTCGATGCTGACGCTCGAAGACCCCGACCACGCCCGGGTGCGCGGCGCGATTGCCACCGTCCTGCTGAAACGCGCCGCGGCGATGCGGGGGCATATTGCCCGGATCGTCGACGACCTGCTCGATGACCTGGCCGGGCGCGATACGTTTGACGCGGTCGAAGCCTATGCCACCCAGGTGCCGATCCGGGTGCTGGGCGCTTTGCTGGGCTGCTCGTCCGACAGTTTGCCTGATCTGAAGCGCTGGACCGAGGCTGGCCAATCCGCCTTTGACCCGACCAGGACGCCGCAGCAGGAACAGGACGCGCTCGACGGCCGTCGCGGCATATTGGGCTTCTTCCGCGATCTGATGGCTGAACGCCGCGCGGTGCCCGAGGACGATCTGATCAGCGATCTGTTCGCCGCCCAAGCCGCCGGGGCGCCGCTCAGCGACACCGAAATCCTGCACAATCTATTCGGTCTCCTGACCGCCGGGCACCTGACGACGGCCGACCTGATCGGCAACGGCATCTATCTGCTGTTGACCCATGACGAGGCGCGTCAGGCCCTGGCCGCCGATCCGACGTTATGGCACGGCGCCGTCGAGGAAATCCTGCGCTATGAGCCGCCGATTGCCACCTCGGCGCGGTTCTCCAAGGTCGAAGGCGCGATCGCCGGCTGTCCGTATCATGCGGGCGACGGTCTGGCCGTATCCTTGGTCGCCGCCAACCGCGATCCGGCCAGGTTCGACGATCCGCACCGGTTCGACATCACGCGTAAACCCAATCAGCACCTGGCCTTCGGTGCCGGTGCGCATATCTGCGTCGGCGCGCCCCTGGCCCGCGTCGAAGGGGAAATTGCCCTGTCGCGCCTGTTTGGGCGCTTCCCACACTTGCGTCTCGCCGATCCCGAGGCGCCGCCGCAATGGCGGGCCATCCTCGGCGTCCGCGGTCTCGGGCGACTGGACGTCACTGTATGAAGTTCGGCGGCCTGATCCTGGCCTGGTGGACCGTGGCGGCGAGTGCAAGCGCCGCGACACCGTGGAGGACGGTCGATGCCCAAAATGTGCTGGTCATCGACAGCTCCAGGGGCCGGATCATGGTCGAATTGCATCCAGAGATCGCGCCCAATGCGGTCGCGCGCATCAAGCTTTTGGCGCGGCGCGGCACCTATGACGGGTTGCAGTTCTGGCGTGTCATCCCGGGCTTCGTCGCCCAGAGCGGTGATCCCGGCAACCACGACGGTGGCAAGACCGAGCTGCCCAATCTGGCGCCGGAGTTTACTTTCAAGCTCGGCGACGATATCGCGCATACCGTGGTCGCCAAACCGCAAGGGCTGAGCGAAGGCTTTATCGGCGCTATGCCCTATGTATCTGCCCAGCCGCTGAAGCAAGGCCCGGCGCGCGCCTGGGGGACGTATTGCACAGGCGTCATGGGCATGGGCCGCGACGAGCCACTCGATTCCGCCAATGCCGAGATTTTCTTTATGCTGGCGGCTGTGCCGCGGCTCGATCGCGACTATACGGCGGTCGGTGAGGTCATTGCCGGGCAGAAGGTATTGGCGGCACTCACGCCGGGCGAGCCGGCGCCGAACGCCGATGTTATGACCCACGTGCAGATATTGGCCGACGTGAAGGACGGACCTAAGATCGACATCATGGACACAAACAGCCGTGCCTTCCGCCGCATCGTTGCCCGGGCGCGAGCGCGCAAGGGCGCCGACTTTTCGGTTTGCGACGTTACCCTCCCTGTACGCGTGCGGCCATGAGCGAATGGACCGGCACCGGTAAGGTCAAGGCGCGCGAGGTTCCGGCAAGCGAAGGCGGGGGCTTGGAAATCGTCATCGACGGCCTGACCACGCAGGGGCGTTATTATAAACCCTTAGTCTACGAGTTCTTTCGCAAGGACTGGCGCGGTAGCCGCCCGGCCTGGGGCGACCATGCGGTCGATATCCGCATGGAGCATATCGGCGATCCGCCGTGGATGGATCTCGACAATTTGGCCAAGGCCTTGCTCGACGCCATCAAGGGCTTCGTCTTTCACGATGACAGCCAGGTGGCGCGGCTGCTGGTCGAACGCTTCCCCGGCGAGCGCGAACAGATCACTATCCGGGTCTATGAACTGAAGCGTTAGGCTGGCGCTAATTACCAGCTCCACGGTTCCAGCGCGCCCCACAGCATCAGCACGATGATGTACAGCACCCAATAGGCAATCAGCACGCCGTGGGTGATCTTCTGCCATTCCGGCCAGCCGTCATTGTAGCGGCCATTGCCGTTATAGACGAGGTAGAAGGTCGCGGCCTGATAGAGTGTGCCGAGCGTGGCGATAAAGGCCAGCCATGAGGCAAAGCGCACCTGTCCCGACGGCCAGCGGGTGAACAGGGCATTGGGGTCGTTGCCGATATTGGACTGCCAGTTGTGGAAGACGAGGATGGCCAGGATCCACATCAGGGCCAGGCCGCATGAAATGACAGTCGCGCGGCCTTGTTCCTCGGTCGGGCGTTCGTGCCGTGCCGCGCCCTTGGCCAGGGACAGGAAGACGAGGACGCAGGTGAAAACCATCACCCCGCTCATGAATTCCAGCGTGCCCGGGCTATGCAGCCAGTCGACGCGCTCGTAACGCGCCATATTGGTCGCGGTCTCAAAAGCGATCGCCTTGCTGCCCGACGTATTGAGCAGGAAGTGTAGGCCGCCGGTTTGCGATGCGGGGCCCGGATCTTCACTGTCTTGCTGATTGAAGAAGCCCTGGGCGCTGGCCGGGACATAGGCCGACAGACCGTCGTCGGTGGTCAGGATCAGGCGGCCATCGGCGTCGAAATTGACCTCGACCGTGTTGATCAGACGGGTAATGGCGCCTTCGAGGCCGCCATAGGCGCGCCGCGTCGACACATACTGGCCCTTCATGGCGTTGTAGTAGTCGCGGTGATCGGCATAGGCCATGTCGGGCGAGGGAACGAGCGGCGGGCGTACGACATCGCCGCTTAGATGATCGATCAGCAGGTTGGCGAAGCTGTCGGCGATCGGGGCGCCGGTCTGGGTATTGGTGCTGATGAAGATGCCGAGATTGAGGTCGGGCACCAGCACCATGTTGGAATTGAACCACAAGGTCGCGCCGCCGTGGCCATAGGTCACCTGACCCGTCGGCGCGGTGCGGATCATCAGGCCGGAGGCCCAGCCATTATAGCCCGACGGCATTGGCAGGAGCGGATCGCGGAAGGCGCGGGCGCTGTCGATATTGAACAGTTGGATGCCCTGAAGCTGACCGTTGTCGAGCATCAGCGACATGAAGCGTGCCATGTCCTTGGCGGTGGTCGAGGTGCCAAGTGCCCCCGACATGGCGATGGTATGGTCGAAGGGCTGGGCCTTATAGGTGGCGCCATCCCAGATGAAGCCGTCGCTCAGATCCTGGACCAGGGTGGCCGGCATCGGCGCCGGCAGGCCCTGCAGATCGGCCAGCGACGCATCGTAGGGCTCACGCGACGTCGTATGATCCATGCCGAGGGGGGTGAAGACGCGGGCCTCCATCAGGCTCGGCACGTCCTTGGCGTGGCCGGTCTGGACCAGGGCACGGGCGGCGAGGGCGGCGCCGAAGTTGGAATAGGTCGAGAACTGGCCGCGATCGCGCACGCGGTGCGGCGTGTGTTGGCGGAAATAGCTGTCGGTCGAGGTCAGGCGCGTCGGGTCCAGCGTGAACAGGTGGCCGAGGCTGGTTTCCTCGAAGCCGCCGCTGTGATCCATCAGGTCGCGCAGGGTTAAAGGCTTGCGCGACCGGTCCTCGTTATAGACGTCGTTGGGCAGGGAATTGCCGATCGGGTCGTCGAGCTTGATGCGGCCCTGCTCGATTTCCTGGCGCGCCACGATCCAGGTGAAGACCTTGGAGATCGAGCCGACGCGGAACAGCGAATTGTTGGGATCGACCCGGCGCATCGGGCTTAGGCGATCGAAGCCGTAGCCCTTGACCAGAAGCGGGGTGTCGCCCTGAACGATGGCGACGGTGGCGCCGACGACGTGATCGCGCTGCATCAGCGAGCGCACGACCGAGTCGGTGAAGGTTTCGATGTCGTCGGCGCTGATCGGCGTGGCCAGCGTCCGTTGCGGCCCTTGAACGATGGCCGGTCCCGGCGCCAGAGGCTTTTGTGTCAGCGAGGTCGGCGGTGCCGAGGTCGGCGCCGGCGGCGGGGCGACGACCGGTGCCGCCGGCTTGGCCACAACCGGGGTCGGCGTGACGACGGGCGCAGGGACAGGCTTGGCAACCGGCGGGGTCGTGGGGGCCGGCACCTGCGGCTTGGTTTGCGCAACGGGCGTTGGCGTGGCCGGACGCGGCTGAGCGGGCGCGGTCGTCACCGCTGGCGTGCCGTTGGCCGGAACAGGCGTTGTCGTAGCCGGCTTGGGATGCGGCGGCTTCGGCTTTTTGGGTGCTGCGGCGCTGGACGCCGAAGCCGAGGCCACCGGCGGAGAAGCGGCGGGGGGCGCCGGTGCCACATCCGGCTTCTTTTCAGGCTCGGCCTTTTTCTCCGGTTCCGGCTTCTTTTCCGGCTCGGGTTTGTCGGGGACGTAGGGATGGAGCTGCGTGCCGGTGTCGTCCTGCGTCGTCGTCTGAGTCACGGCGGACATAGGCGTAGCCAAGAGGACAGCTGCCAAGGTTGCCGCCACCGTCTTCGCTTGCCAACCCCGCCGCAATTCCGCCGCCGCGCGCTTCAGCCACATCGCTTGTTTGTCCATGTTTACGCCGCGGCCAAATATGCCGCGAAATCCCTGAAGTGTTACAAAAGGACCGCGCGGCGGAGGGCCGTCGGTGTTCAATGTCGCGTCCAGACTATGCGATTCTGGCGCTCGCCGTCGCGGACTTTCTGCGCCGGGAACAGGTCTATTTCTTGCGGAACTGGTCGAGCGAGACGACCTTGGGGCCATCTTCACCCGGCACTTCGGCGTCGGGCGAGGGCTGGTCGGCGACCGGATGCGGCGCCAGTTCGGGTTCGGGCACGCCGTCGCCGGCAGCGTCGAGGTCCTGTGCCAGGTCGGTCGGGTCCTCGACTTCGAATTCGAGCATGAATTGGGCGTAAGGGTCGTTGAACCGGGTGATGGCTTCATACGGCACGGTCAGGATCTTCGGCACGCCGCCAAAGGTCAGGGTGACGCGGAAGAAGTCGTCGGTGACGCGCAGGTCGCGGAACTGGTGCTGCAGCACGATAGTGATGTCGTAGGGATAACGCGCCAGCAGGTCGTCCGGGATCGACACCCCTTCGCCGCGGGTCAGGAAGGTGATGTAGAAATGGTGCTCGCCCGGCAGGCCTTGCTGGGAGGCTGCACGGATCAGGGCCTGACGGATGACGCCGCGCAGGGCGTTCTGGGTCAGGTTGGCATAGTCCATGAGGTCGACGCTCATCTGGTCTTCGGACATGGGGCGGGGGCAGCTCACGATTTCAGGGGTTGACGACGATGACTTAGCACGCGCGGTAGGAAACAAAAGGCAAAAATCACGCGCCGCTACAAAATTGCGTGAGCTTAATTCCGCCGAACGTGAATGACGGCGGTGGCGTCACCGTAGAGCTTCGTCCAGCCCGGCATGTGGTCCATCGTGGTCGCCATGGCCGAGCCCGGCTTGAGCATGGTCCAGGCGATATGGTCGCGGTCGAGTTCGGCCTTGAATTGGGGGGCGCCGCCTTGAGCGAGGTCGGCGTAGTGGTCGAGGAAGGCCTGGCCGTAGAGGTCGGCGCGGCTGTCGATAAGGGGATGCACGCCGGCGCGGATCAGATAGCCGCCGAAATCATAGGCGTTGAAGACGCGCTGGGAGCTGAGGCCGGCCGGCAGATGGCTGAGCGCCACGGTGGGATCGAGGACGTTGACCGGCGCCTCGAGCGGCGTCGCCAGGCGCAGCGTGGCAAGAGCCGCGATCGGCAAAAGCAGCCAGGGCGAGGCTTTTATGGGTGCCGGGGTCTGACAGAGCGCGCGACCGAGCGGTTTGGCAAGCAGCAGAGGCGCCAGAATGGCCAGCAGCATTTCCTGGCGCTGCTGATGCAGGCTGGCGGCAAGCAAAGCCAGCAGCACCAGGCGGCGGATGAGGGTCAGCTTCGGCCGGCGCATCACCCACACGGCGCCAAAGGCGAAGAGGGCGACCAGCAGGGGCTGAGGGTGCGCAAGGTCAAGTGGGCGCCATTCGCCGATGCCGGCGGTGTCGCTCATAGTCAGGAGCTTGAACGGAAACAGCAAGCCATCGACGCCGAAAGGGGTGATCAGAGCGCAGGCGAGGCCGGCGGCGATGAAAACTACCCAGGCCACAGCGGCTTTGCGACGATCGGCGGCAGCTAGGACAGCCTCGGCGGCGAACGGCACGATCAGCGCGATGCCGGCGATGAAGCTGCCGTGCATATTGGCCCACAGCACCATCAGCGGCAGCGCGGCCCACGATGGGGTGCGGCTGCGTGTCAGGGCGGCAAACCAGGCGACCATGACCGGGACGACGAGGATGTGTGGCCGGGCCAGCAGGTGCGGGCCGAACAGGGCGGCGGCACCCAGTACCAGAAGCCACAGCGAAAGCCCTGTCAGGTGGCGCGCAACCTCACGCGCCAGAAGGAAGACGCCGGAAGCGGCCGCAACGGCGGTCAGCAGCATGACCCCGGGCCAGCCAGCCACGGCAAAGGCGCGGCTCATCAAAACTTCCGACAACCACTCGTGGGCGACCCATGGCTTGCCGGTAAAGGTCCAGGAAAACGGGTCGGCGTGCGGCACGGAACCATGAGCGACGATCCAGTCACCGGCGCTCAAGTGCCACCAGGTGTCGCTGTCGTTGAGCAGGGCCGCCGGCCACATGACCGCGGCGAACACCAGAACGGCCATAATGGCTGGCGCGTTGGCGCTTAGCCACGCTTTCGCCGCAGGGCGTGCGGTGACCGAAACAGGCATATCGACGGCGGCGGACTTCATGCCGTCAGACTAAGCGAACGCCTTTAATTTGCGGTGAAGTGGGGAAGCTTCTGTTGCAAGGCGCCCGCCTTTTCACATGAAGATGGAGAGGCGCCGAATGGAAAGTGGAGAGGCTTCTGTTGCAAGGCGCCTCTCCGGGCCCCGCCTAGAGGGCTTATTCCCTAGGAGTTGTAGGCGTGGAATTCACCTTCGTCGCTTACGCGGCGATGGCCATTTCCGGAGCGAAGTTATCGTTCGCAGTTAAAAAATGGGCCGATTGCGGGAGCCCATGCCGAGGGAAAGCGACACCTTTACACGCCTGTCGATGCTGATCGGCCCCATGCTTCATAAGCCAGAAGAAATGGTGGAGCCGCCGGGAATCGCACCCGGGTCCAGTTCGCTTATTACGTGGGCGTTTATCCCCATAGTCCGGTTGCCCGGACGCTTCCAATATAGGCAGGACGCGGCGACAGGGAAAGGGATTAATCGAGCATAATCTGGCGCAATTCGATTTCCTTGCGCATTTCGGCCTCGCGGTGCAGTTCGGCCAGGCGCTCGGCCTCGATGGCCGGGGTTTTGAGGGTGCCCCCCGCCCGCCATACCGCCGACATCTCGTCGCGCCCGGGCCGTTCGGGCAGAGGTGTCGAATAATCGCCGTGCGCCGTGTCGACAATGGCGCGGGCGACGCCCTGCAGCGGACGGGTGATGAAGGTCTGCAGTACCCACAGGCTGATGCCGAGGATCAGAACGATGCCGATCAGAGCCGTGGCCAGGAAGTCCATGACGCGGGAGCGGCTATAGGTATCGGCGCGCTGGCGCTGGGCATCGAGGGCGGCGCGGGTGCGGGCGACGAAGGCGTCGAGATCGGATTGGAATGTCATGCGATCGGCGCGGTTGGTCAGGCCGAGCGCATGGGCCTGATCCTCATGGCCGGCCAGGGCCAGGCGCGCCATTTCGCGGCGAACGGCGATGAACTTGGCGACTTCCGGCTCGATCGTCGTGACCTGGCTGTTTTCGTCGGGCCCGGCGGCCTTCCAGTCGTGGAGCAGGGCTTCGATGGCGTCGAGATTGGCATTGAGGCTGGCAGCGAAGGTTGGGACTTCGGACGGATCGGCGGCGGAATACATGCCGCGCGATTCCATGACGACGTTGCTGTAGAGGTGGTTGAGCCGCTCGCCGCGCCAACTGTTTTCCCAGGCCCGGCTATTGGCGTCCATCATGCCGCGATAGTCGGACAGGGTTTTGAGCCCGAGTCCGGTCACGATCAACGCCATGGCGGCGAAACCGGCCATCAGGGCCATCAGGCGGATACGGATCGACATCGACGATCTCCGGCAGGCGTGTTTACCTTATCCACAGGCTGGCGGGAAAAGTTGAAGAAACCGTCAACCGGCCGTTGCGATGGCCGCGAACAAAAAAAGCCTCCGGCGAAACCAGAGGCTTTTTCATCGAGACTGTCGCCACGCCTAGAGCGCGCCGACCGGCTTGTACTTCGGCTTGAGCACGTGGATCACCGCGAAGGCCGCCAGGTAGGTGAAGGCCGCGATGGCGAAGATCAGCGTGTAGGAATGGGTGGTCTGCAGGATCCAGCCGACGAACAGCGACATCAGCATGCCGCCGACAGCGCCGATCGAGCCGCCGATGCCGAGCACGGTGCCGACCGCGGCGCGCGGGAACAGGTCCGACGGCATGGTGTAGACGTTGCACGAGAAGGCCTGGTGGCCGGCGGTAGCCAGGCCGATCATGAACACCGCCGTCCACAGGTCGTGGACGTGACCGATGAAGAAGATCGGCACGGCGAACAGGGCGAACAGGAAATAGGTCGACTTGCGCGCCACATTGACCGAGATGCCGCGCTTGATCATCGCCGACGACATCCAGCCGCCCATAACCGAACCGATGTCCGACATCAGGTAGACGACGATCAAAGGCGGGCCGAACGACGAGATGTCGAGGCCATAGGACTTGTGCAGGAAGTCGGGCAGCCAGAACAACCACAGCCACCAGATCGGGTCGATCATGAATTTGGCCACAGCGTAGGCCCAGGTTTCCGGGCGGGAGATGACCTTCCAGAACGGGACCTTTTCGACCAGTTTTTCGACCGGGTCCTGCTGGATATGCGCCAGTTCGGCGGCGCCGAGCTTCTTGTGCTCGGTCGGGCGGCGATACATCAGCAGCCACGGAACCAGCCACAGCAGGCTGAGCGCGCCGGTGAACAGGAACGAGCCGCGCCAACCCCAGTTGAGGCCGTGGAAAGCGGTGCCAAACAGAGAGAATTTGTCTTTGGCAATGAATGGCACGATCGCGGCTGCGATCATGACGCCGATCGAGGTGCCGGAATTGAAAATGCCGGCGGCCAGGGCGCGTTCACGCTGCGGGAACCACTCGGCGATGGCCTTCAGGCTGGACGGGAAGGAGCCCGATTCACCGAGGCCGAGCGCGAAGCGGGCGGCGATGAATTGGTCGGTGCTGGTGACCATGCCGGTCGCCATGTGCGCCACGACCCAGACGGCGTAAGCAATCGTATAGCCGATGCGGACACCGGAAATGTCGAGGAAACGGCCGAAACCCAGCTGACCGATGGCATAGGCGCACTGGAACCAGAACACCATGCCGGCATAGCCTTCTTCGGTCCAACCGAACTGGTGCTCCAGGTCGGACTTGAACAGGCCCAGCATCTGACGATGGGTGTAGTTGATGGCCAGGGCCGCGAACAGAAGCGCGATAATGCCCCACCGGTAATTGCCCACTTTTGCGGACGCGGCTCTTTCCTGTGACATGGTATTCCCTGTTTTACGCAAACCTACGCCGGTTGCCCCAGTCTTGCTAGGCAATTGTTAAGCTCCTTATCGCCGGAAGTGACACCGGTGACAAGCTGAAAATTACTGCTCAAGGTGGTCAGGCCAATTGTCATACTTAAAACAGGTGCGCAATCAGCCAAAGGTTCGCCACGACGATAGCGGCGAATAAAAGCCAGGCAACCGTCTGCATCCAAACGGGTGAAACGTGCGCGCCCATAAGGTCGTGGCGCGAGGTCAGGCGGATCAGTGGCCACATGGCGAACGGCAATTGCAGCGACAGTACCACCTGGGTAGCGACCAGCAGTGTGCCGACACCATGGTCGCCCAGTATGGCGATGCCGATCATCGCCGGCACGATGGCCAGGACGCGGGTGACGATGCGCCGTTGCCAGCAGGGGATCTTGATCTGCAAAAAGCCGTCGAGAATGACCTGGCCGGTGATGGTGCCGGTAAAGGTCGAACTCTGGCCCGAGGCGAAGAGGGCGATGGCGAACAGCAGGCCCGCCGCCGCGGCGCCGGTCAACGGCGTCAGCAGGGCCTTGGCGTCCTCGATCTCGGCGATCGCCGTGTGGCCATGGGCGTTGAAGGTGGCGGCCGCCAGCAGCAGGATGGCGGCATTGACGAAGGCGGCCAGCGTCAGGGACAGCACGGTATCGGCGGTGGCCAGGCGGATCGCGGTATCGGTGGCGCCGGGCCCGGGCTCCAACGTACGCGTCTGGATCACCGAGGAGTGCAGATACAGATTGTGCGGCATCACCGTGGCGCCGACGATGCCAATGGCGACGTAGAGCGCGCCCGGCGCACGCAGGCGGCTGATGTCGGGGATCAGGCCGTGGACGACTTTGGCGCCATCCGGATGCGACAGCACCACCTCGACCAGAAAGCACAGGGCGATGGTGACGACCAAAGCGGTGATGATCGCTTCAACCTGGCGGAACCCCTTGCCCTTGAGGCCCAGCACGATGACCATGTCGAGCGCCGTCAGGACGATGCCGACGAGCAGCGGGATGTGGAAGAGAAGCTTGATCGCCAGGGCGGCGCCCAGGACCTCGGCGATGTCGGTGGCGATAATTGCCAACTCGGCCATCAGCCACAGGGCGAAGTTGAGCTTCGGCGGATAGTGTGCACGGCTGGCCTGGGCCAGGTCCTGATGGGTGACGATGCCGAGCCGTGCCGCCAGGATCTGCAACACCATGGCCGCCAGCGACGACAGCACGATGACGAACAGCAGGTCGTAGCCGAAGGCCGATCCGGCGGCGATGTCGGTGGCCCAATTGCCCGGGTCCATGTAGCCGACGGCAACAAGGAGGCCCGGGCCGGCATAGAGCATGAAGCGCTTCAACTGCGCCGACAGCCCGATGGCGCGCGCCGGAATAGCGATGGAGCCCTGAACCTCGGACGGGCAAAATGGCGCGGTAGCGGTTTGCGGCAAGTTCAGGCGCTGCGCCGTGGCGCGCGACAGGCGCAGGATGCGGGACGAGTCGAACATGCGGCCAAGGTATGGCGCGCACGCCTGTGGCGCAATTGCCGTCGCGGGCTGGCCTCAGATTTCATGGCCGAGACATGCGGCCAGGTGATCAGCGAAGGCAGAGACCCGCGCCGGCATGCGGCGCCCGGCCGGGAACAACAGACTAATCGGTACGGCGGTCGCCGGCGCATGCGGCAGCAAGATTTCGACCTCACCCCGCGCCAGTTCGTCCTGAAACAGCCAGGTCGGGGCATAGGCTATGCCGATGCCGCGGCATACGGCGCCGCGCACGACCTCCGACGAGTTGGTGGTCAGGCCGGCGGCAATGCGGATCGTCGAGGTGCTGCCGTCGGCCTGCGGGATGCGCCACAGGTCGGGCTCATCGCGGCCGCTATAGAGGATGCAGTCGTGCCCGGCGATATCCGCGGGCGTCATCGGGCGGCCGCGACGGTCGAGATAGCTGCGCGCCGCCAACAGGGCGCGACGGCTATTACACAGGTGCCGCACCGTGAGGGCACTGTCGCGCAATTCACCGATGCGCACGGCAATATCGATGCCGTGTTCGATCAGGTCGATGAACTGGTCTTGCAGGCGCAGGTCGATGCGAACCTCGGGATGTGCCGTCAGAAAGGTCTCGACCACCGGCAGCAGGACGCTGCGGCCGAAGCCGACAGAGGCGGCGATGCAGAGGGGACCGCTGAGCGCGCCGGCGCCACCGCGCACTTGCGCCTCGGCTTGATCGATTTCGGCCAGGGCGGCCTTGATGTGAGCGTAGTAGCGCTGGCCGGCCTCTGTCACCGCCATGGTCCGGGTCGAGCGCACCAGCAGCGGCGTCCCCAGCCGGCGCTCAAGCGCAGCCACCTGGCGTGATACCGCGCTTTGCTGCACGCCGATGTCGCGGGCGGCGGCGGAAAAGCTGCCGGTTTCGATGACGCGGGCAAAGGCGCGCAGGTGATCGAGGTCCATTATTTATTCCATTTCAGAATATATAATAGCCGCTTTCATGCGCTACCGGAAGGGTGTGGCCGGCGATATCTATGCGGGGCTTTCACACAGGCCAAAAAAGGAGCCCGTCATGAATACTTTCCCCGTTCCGACCCGCGATACCGTCTCGACCGCCAATCAGCCCCTGTTCGACGCCCTGAAGGGCAAGCTCGGCATGGTGCCGAACCTCTACGCCACCCTGGCCCATTCCGAGCACGCGCTTGGCACCTATCTGGCGCTGCAGAGCGCCAAGACGTCGTTGTCGCCGCGCGAACGCGAGGTCATCAATCTGGTGGTGTCGCAGGTCAATGACTGCGCCTACTGCCTGGCGGCGCATACGGTCCTCGGCGGTCTGAACGGCTTTTCGCCGGATCAGATTTCGGATATCCGCGCCGGCTGCGCGCCGTTCGATGCCCGTCTGGATGCCCTGGCGCGCTTTACGCGGCGCACTGCCGAACTGCGGGGAAAGCCGGGAACTGAGGCCGTGGACGCCCTGCTGGTGGCCGGCTTCACGCGCGAAAACGTGGTCGATATCGTCGTGGCTATCGGTGACAAGATCATCACCAACTATCTCCACGGCGTGACGAACGTGCCGATCGATTTCCCGGTAGCGCCGGCTCTGACGCAAGCCGCGTAACGAAAAAGGCCGGATCGGTAACGATCCGGCCTTTTGTTTTATTCGGGAAGCCGACCTTAGTGGTTGTCGCGCGGCAAGCCCTTGGTCTGGGCAATGCGCTGGAACTCGATAGCGTCTTCGAGACAAGCGCCGGAGCCCATCTGGCCGACGGTGCGGCGCTGCATCGCCTGCCACGGCGTCTGGCTGTCGGGGTACTTGTAGCCACCGGCGGCTTCGAGCGCATCGCGGCGTGCCTTGAGTTCGGCGTCGGAGATCAGCACATTGACCGAGCCCTTGTTGAGGTCGACGCGAACGCGGTCACCGGTCTTGAGCAGGGCGAGGTTGCCACCGGCCGCGGCTTCGGGCGAGGCGTTGAGGATTGACGGCGATCCTGACGTGCCCGACTGGCGGCCATCACCGATGCAGGCGAGCGAGTGGACGCCTTTTTTGATCAGGTAGGACGGGCAACGCATATTGACGACTTCGGCGGCGCCCGGATAGCCGATGGGCCCGGCGCCGCGCATAAACAGAATGCAATGCTCGTCGATGCCCAAGCTCTCGTCATCGATGCGGTGGTGATAGTCTTCGGGGCCATCAAAGACGATGGCGCGGCCTTCGAAAGCCTCCGGGTCGGCGGGATTGGACAGGTAACGCTGACGGAATTCCGGAGAAATGACGCTGACCTTCATCACCGCCGAATCGAAGAGATTGCCCGACAGGACGCGGAAGCCGGCGCGCTCTTTCAATGGTTGATTAAAGGGGCGGATGACGCGCTCGTCCTCGGTCACGGCGTCGCGGCAATTGTCGCCAAGCGACTTGCCGGTAACGGTCAGGGCGCCTTCATTGATCAGGCCCTGGTTCATCAGCTGTTTGACGACGGCGGGGACGCCGCCGGCGTGGTGATAGTCTTCGCCGAGATATTCGCCGGCCGGCATCAGGTTGACCAGCAGCGGCACGTCCTCACCGAATTCCTGCCATTCCTCGACCTTGAGATCGACGCCGATATGGCGCGCCAGGGCGTTGAGGTGGATCGGCGCGTTGGTCGAGCCACCGATCGCCGAATTGACGCGGATGGCGTTGACGAAGGCGTCCTTGGTCAGGATGTCCGAGGGCTTGAGATTCTCGCGCACCATGTCGACGATGCGCTTGCCGGTGCGGTACGAGATTTCCTGGCGGTCGCGGTGCGGCGCCGGAATCGCGGCCGAATAGGGCAGTTGCATGCCCAAGGCTTCGGCCAGCGAGTTCATCGTCGTCGCCGTGCCCATGGTGTTGCAATAGCCGGTCGAAGGCGCCGATGAGGCGACCAGCTTGATGAAGCCCTGATAGTCGATCTCGCCGGCGGCCAGAAGTTCGCGCGCCTTCCACACGATGGTGCCCGAACCGGTGCGTTCGCCCTTGTACCAGCCGTTGAGCATCGGCCCGACGGAGAGGGCAATCGCCGGGATGTTGACGGTCGCCGCCGCCATCAGGCAGGCCGGGGTCGTCTTGTCGCAGCCGATGGTCAAGACGACGCCGTCGAGTGGATAGCCGTAGAGCACCTCGACCAGGCCGATATAGGCGAGGTTCCGGTCGAGGCCAGCCGTCGGACGCTTGCCGGTTTCCTGGATGGGATGGACCGGAAATTCGATGGCGATGCCGCCGGCTTCCCGGATGCCCTCACGGATACGCTCGGCCAGCACCATGTGGTGGCGATTGCACGGCGAAAGATCCGAACCGGTCTGGGCGATGCCGATGATCGGCCGGTCCGATTGCAACTCATCCAGGCTGAGGCCGAAATTCATGTAACGCTCGAGATAGAGCGCCGTCATGTCGGGATTGGACGGATTGTCGAACCAGGCTCGCGAGCGGAGTTTGGACTTTGGGGAAGGGGAGGTCATCAACGCTTATTTGCTTACGAAGAAATGGTGCACGGTGACCTGGGTATAGGTTTGACCCGGATCGAGGCGCGTGGAGGGGAAGGACGGTTGGTTCGGGCTATCGGGATAGTGCTGGGCTTCCAGCGCGATGCCGTCGCCCATGCGCATAACCTGCTGGCCCTTGCCCGGCGTTTTGCCGTCGAGGAAGTTGCCGGTGTAGAACTGGATGCCGGGCTCGGTCGAGGAGATCGCCAGGCCGCGGCCGGATTGCGCATCGACCAGGGTGGCGGCCAGTTTCGGCGTCTTGGTTTCGCCGCCGCGGATATCGAAATTGTGGTCGATGCCGAGCCCGATCAGGATTTGCGGGTCGCGGGCGTCGCGCACGACCGAATCGATCACCTTGGCCTTGGTAAAGTCGAAGGGCGTGCCCTTGACCGGCTTCAGTTCGCCGGTCGGAATGGCGGTGTCGCCGGTCGGCAGATAGGTGTCGGCTTCGAGCTTGAGCGAGGCGCCGAGCGCGCCGCGGCCGGAGGCAACGCCGGACAGGTTGAACAGGGCGTGGTTGGTCAGGTTGACGATGGTCGGCTTGTCGGTCGTCGCCTTGTAGCTGATGGTCAGGTCGTCATTGTCGTTCAGCGAATAGGTAACGAACACCGTCATGGTGCCCGGATAGCCTTCTTCACCATCGGCGCTGACATATTTCAGGGTGACAGACGCCTCCTTGCCCTTCCCGCCGGCGTCGACGGATTCGACGGTCCAGTTCTTCGACCAGAAACCGGTCGGTCCGCCGTGCAGCGAATTGCCGTTATTGTTCTGGGCCAGTTGATAGTCGTGACCGTCGATCGAGAACTTGCCAGCCTTGACGCGGTTGGCGTAGCGGCCGACCGTGTCGCCGGAGTAAAAGTTGTTGGCCTCGTAGGCGGCCAGGGTGTCATAACCCAGGATGACGTCGGCCATCTTGCCCTTGCGGTCGGGAACCATCATCGACTGCCACATGCCGCCATAGCTGAGGATGCGCGCCTGCAGGCCGTGGGCGTTCTTCAGCGTGACCGAGGTCACCTTGCTGCCGTCCTTCAGCGTGCCGAAATCGCCCTTGGTCGCGGTTGCCGCGTGGGCGCCCGTTGCCAGAACGGTTCCAAGAATCAGGGCGGCCACTGCCGCGGTCATCGCTGTTGTCGTGATCTTCGCCATCGCCATCCGTCTCGCCTGTCCTGAGGTTTCCACGCCCGGTGTTCGGGTCTGCGGGCGGACCTTAGCAGGGCTTGGCCGCCGGGCGCAAGCATTCGTCAGACAAATAGATGGGAGCGGCTGAGATCAGACGTTGAGGATGCGCATGGTGTCTTCGTGGGCCATGCGGACCAGCGATTCCATGCACCAGCGCGCCGCCCCGGCATCCTGACGGGCAATGGCTTCGAAGACGCGCTCGTGATCGGGAATCGGATCGCGGGCCAGGGCGTTGCGCCGCGCCTTGTAACGCGTCGTCCACGACACCGCCGCCTCGATCGACGAGGACAGCGAGGCCAGGGCTTCGTTGCCGGTGGCGTGGATCAGGGTGTGGTGAAAATCGAGGTCGGCGCGACGCCCAGCCTCGGTTTGCAGGGTTTCATGCTTCATGACGACGAGCGCTTCGCGCATGCGCTCGACATCGGCATCGCTGCGGCGTTGCGCCGCCAGTTCGGCGGCGGCCGGTTCGGTAATCAGGCGCAGTTCGAACAGGGCCTTGATGAAGCCCGGCTGCGGTTCGGTCTCAAACATCCAGCCCAGCACCTCGGGGTCGAGCAGGTTCCAGCGCGCGCGTTCGGTGACGCGGGTGCCGGTCTTGGGGCGGCTTTCAACCATGCCCTTGGCGGCCAGGATGCGAATCGCCTCGCGATAGGCTGAGCGCGAAATATCGAGCGTCGACGACGATTCGATTTCGTTGGGTAATATGTCGCCGGACGGATAGACGCCATTGAGGATATCGACGCCCAGACGGTGAGCCAACGCCCCGTGCAACCGGCCCTGGAACATGGCCTGGGCGCGCGTCGATCCGCCCTGTTCGCTGCGCGCCGGACGGCCCGAGCCTTTCAGGCCGCGGCCGAGGCTGCGCAGCGCCTGCGTTTGTTCGGTTTCCGGTCCTGTACCAGCCGTTGACGTGGCCGGGTTTACGGGGTTTTTCATGTGCCCTGTCATGACACCGAAATCGCGATTTGACAAAGTGATTCTATGGCTTAGTTTGCCATCCCGAAAAACCGAATTGTCTGAGTTATAAACGAGGAAGCCCCATGTCGTTGCGCCTGATCCAGATCGTCACCCCCTCCGGCGAACGCCAGCTGGTCGCCGCGACCGACAGCGGCGCCCACATCGTCAACGGCGTCCAGACCACCTATGAACTGGCGCAGATGGCGATCGCCGCGGGCGTGTCTCTGGTCGAGACGGTCAACAAGCTGGGCACAGGAGCCGAGGCCGATGTGTCGCTGGCCCTGGCCGAAGGCCGCGTCCTGTGCCCGATCGATCATCCCGATCCCGCCCACCTGCACGTCACCGGCACCGGCCTGACCCACCTCGGCTCGGCCGAGGGCCGCGACAAGATGCATAAGGCGTCGCAATCCGACGCCCCGCAAACCGATTCGATGCGCATGTTCCTGATGGGCGTAAAGGGCGGTAAGCCGCAGGCCGGCGAAACCGGCGTGCAGCCTGAATGGTTCTATAAGGGCAACGGCACGGCTCTGGTCGGCTCGGGCCACGACCTAGTGTCGCCGAATTTTGCCGAGGACGGCGGTGAAGAACCGGAAATGGCCGGCATCTACGTCATCGGCGACAACGGCAAGCCCTATCGTGTCGGTTTCGCCCTGGCCAACGAGTTCTCCGACCACGTCGTCGAAAAGCAGAACTATCTGTGGCTGGCCCATTCCAAGCTGCGGCCGGCGGCGTTGGGCGTCGAAATCCTGACCGGTGAACTTCCATCGCACGTCGAAGGCACCTCGCGCATCTGGCGCGGCAACGAAATCCTGTGGGAGAAGCCGTTCATTTCGGGAGAGGACAACATGTCCCATTCGCTGGCCAATCTCGAACACCACCATTTCAAATACGGCCTGTTCCGCCAGCCCGGCGACATTCACGTCCATTGCTTCGGCACGGCGACGGCGTCGTTCGCCGACGGCATCAAGACGCGCGACGGCGACGTCTTCGAGATCACCGCGGCGCCGTTCGAATACGGTTTGAGCAACACGCTGCGCACGCAGGCGGCCGAGGACGTGGCCATCACCGCGCTCTAAGCGGGGCCGTTGGCATAGGCCCGCTTCCGCGCTATCCTGTATTGGTGAGGACGGGACGATGCGGCGGCGGGTCTTTTTGCTGGGATTGACGGCGTTTAGCGCCACGGCCGCCTTTGCCGGCGAGGCAAGTGCTGCGCCCGAAGCCATGATCCGCGCCCTCTATGAGCTCTATGATCCGGCGCGCCGCAACGATGGCTTTGTGCCGATGGACCACGTTGATACGGCAATCATGACGATCGACCTGGCGCAGGCCTACGCCAAGGTGCGCAAGGCGCCACCCGGTGAAGGCGCGCAACTGGATTGGGATCTGTTCGTCAACGGTCAGGACCATTACGACGTCAAGAACCTGATTGTCACCTCGGTGCGGACTCGTCAGGGCGTGACCGTGACCGCGAAATTCGACAATTGTGGCAGCCACATGGTGGTGCTCTACGACTTCGTTCAGACGGACGCAGGGTGGCGCCTCGGCGATGTCCGCTATCCGCCCTCGACCGATACGCCGCCCGGCCATTTCTCGCTGCTGGCCTTTGCGCGGGAGCCGCAATGAATCAGGCCTTTTGGGCGCTTCGCAAAGGCGGCAATCCGCTTTTGAATACGAGGCTTCAGAAAATCGCGCCGATTGCGGCGAATTGATCTGGAATTTGACACAAACTGCGCCTAGATCGGACGGTCGCGCGCCTTAAGCTGTTCCCGCATCCGGCGGTCGGAAAAAGACTGACTCTTTTCCCGAACAGGCCTAAAGCCGCGTCGTTTTTCCGGGTGACGATTCCTTCCATGCAGAACCCCATCTTCTACGATCCGTCGGGCAAGCGCAAAAAGGCGTCATTGCTGGGCCTGTTGCTGTTGATCGGGATCGCCATTCTGCTGGCGCTGGGCCTGTTCATCTCCATTCTGATCGTGCCGGTGCCGCAGGGGCTGGACCTGCACATGGAATATCCGCGCTTTCAGGCGTGGAAAATCCCCTTCAACCGCGCGTCGCCGCGTCACACGCCGATCGCCGTGCGCGGTGCCCACAATGACGTCAATCAGACGGTCAGCGCCTTCTATGCGCCGTGGGACGACGGCTCGGTCGCGTCACTGGGCAAGCACATCAACAATATCGACATCGTCATGCCGGTGTTGACGACGGTCGGCGGGCCGAAGCACACCTTCGACTATCGCCGCGACGACCAGTTCCGCCAGCTGATGCTCAATGCCCAGCACAGGCCGCAAAGCCTGATCGTGGTGCAGAATAGAGACCGGCTGACCAATCCGACGAGTCCGATCTGGGACCCTGTCAACACGACCCGGCTGCTCGAAAGCCCGCCAGAACGGCAGGAGTTGATTTCCGAGGTCGATCATATGCTCAAGGCCGAAAAGGCCCAGGGCGTGGTCTTCGACTTCGAAGACTTCGACGCCATGCCGCCGCAGGCGCTCCAGAACTATCTGAGCTTTATTCACGATGCGCGTGCGGCCCTGGCTCAGGACGGCTTCATAACCACCCTGGTGGTGCCGATTGATACCGATACCTGGAACCTGAAAGCCTTTGCAGCGCAATCCGATCGCCTGTTCCTGATGCTTTACGATCAGCATGCCCTGGTCGATCCGGCGGGGCCGATCGCGGCGCAAAACTGGTTCGCCGACCGCTTGACCTGGGCCTTGAAGCAGGTGCCGGCGGACAAGGCGATCGTCAGCATTGGCAACTACGGCTACGACTGGGCCGTCGATGCCAAGGGCGGCACCATGCTCGACGCCGCCGGCCGCCCCATCGTCACCGCCTTCTCGGTCGAGGACGCCTGGCGCATCGCCCACGAATCGAGCGCCCAGATTCAGTTCGATCCGGCGTCGGGCAATCCCTACTTCACCTACCAGGAAGACAACGTCAAACACGAGACCTGGTTCCTCGACGCCGTTTCGGCGTGGAACCAGTTGCGCACCATCGACGATACCCGCGCCGGTGGCGTCGCCCTGTGGCGCATGGGTTGGGAAGATCCAGCGATCTGGCAGGCGTTGCGCAAGTTCCAGACCACGGAAATCCCCGACCTGACGCGGTTAAGCCCGGTCGGCGACGTCGATGTCGAAGGCGACGGCGAAGTGTTGCACATCGATTCGACCCCGACCGATGGCCATCGCGAAGTCAGCTTCGACAAGAACGGCATAGCCCAGGGCGAAACCTACGGCACCCTGCCGACCCCGTATGTCGTCACACGCACCACTACGCCCGGCAAGCGGATTGCCTTGACCTTCGACGATGGGCCGGACGCGCGCTGGACCCCGACCATCCTGAAGATCCTGAAGGATCACAACGCGGTAGCGACTTTCTTCGTCATCGGCGAAAAGGCCATCGACCATCCGGAGCTGCTGCGCCAGATGATCCGCGAAGGCGACGATCTTGGCAACCACAGCTACACGCATCCCGATATGTCCAAGGTCCCGGAGTGGCAGATACGCTTCGAGCTCAACTCGACCCAGCGCGTCGTCGAAGCCTATACCGGCCGTTCGATGCGCCTGGCGCGGCCGCCCTATTTCGGCGACGCCGAACCGACGACCAATGACGAACTGATCCCGGCCTTGATCGCTCAGCGGCTGGGCTATACCAATGTCGGGCTGCACGTGGATGCCGAAGACTGGCAGAAACCGGGCGTCCAGGCGATCGTCGATAACGTCATCAACGGCGTTCATGCCGGTACCGACAGCGAAGCCAGCGCGCCGTGCAAGCAGGACGTCAACAACTGCCGTTCGGGCCAGATCGTGTTGATGCACGACTCAGGCGGCATCCGGATCGAGACTTTGCAGGCCTTGCCGATCATCCTCGATCGTCTGCAGAAGGAAGGTTATTCGTTCGTCACCGTCGGCGACCTGCTCAGCCTGAAGAAGGATGAAGTCATGCCGCCCCTGTCGGGCGGAGAACTGCTTCAGGTGCGTTTCGACGTCGGCCTGTTCATGTTCCTGGCGTCGATAAATGTGGTGCTGAAATGGTTGTTCGTTATCGCCATCTTCCTCGGCATTACCCGTGCCCTGATGCTGGCCTCGCTGGCCATCTACGCCGAATATACCGACCACATGGAGCCGCCCGACGGCGACCAGAGCGAATGGGTCAAATCGACCTTCGTCAGCGTCATCATCCCGGCCTATAATGAAGCCAAGGTCATCGAGTCGAGCGTGCGCCGTGTGCTGTCATCGACGGGCGTCGATCTGGAAATTATCGTCGTCGATGACGGCTCCAAGGACGGCACCTCCGACGTCATGACACGCGCCTTTGCCGAAGAGCCGCGCGTCAGGCTGATCACCCAGGCCAATACCGGCAAGGCGCACGCCGTAAACAATGGCATCGCGGCGTCCAAGGGCGAGATCATCATCGCGCTCGACGCCGACACTCAGTTCGAGGCCGAGACCATCGCCCGGCTGGTACGCTGGTTCGTGCGCCCGGAAATCGGCGCTGTCGCCGGCAATGCCAAGGTCGGCAACCGCTTCAACTTCGTCACCCGCTGGCAGGCGGTCGAGTACGTCACCTCGCAGAACCTGGAGCGGTCTGCCCTGGCCATGTTCGGCGCCATGATGGTCGTGCCGGGCGCCGTCGGGGCGTGGCGGCGTAAAGCTCTGGCCGAGGTCGGTGGCTATCCGCAGAACACGCTGGCCGAAGATCAGGACCTGACGATTGCCGTGCAGCGCGCCGGCTGGCAGGTCGCCTATGACCAGGAAGCCGTGGCCTGGACCGAAAGCCCGGAATCGTTCGCGTCTCTGACCAAACAACGCTTCCGTTGGGCCTTCGGCACACTGCAGTGCCTGTGGAAGCATCAGAAGATCGTGTCGACGCGCAAGCCGCGTGGCCTGGCGCTGATCGGCGTGCCGCAGGCGTGGCTTTTCCAGATCGGCTTTTCCGTGGTGTCGCCGCTGATCGACCTGGCCCTGGTCGTCAACATTATCGGCACCATCGTCCGCATCCAGCAGCACGGCTGGGCGGAAACCGACAGCGACCTGACGCGGATGCTGATCTACTGGATCGCCTTCCTGGTCATTGACGCCATCTGCGGTGGCATCGCCTATTGGCTCGAGCCTCGGGAGAAGTCCTACCCGGTATTCTGGCTGCTGTCGCAGCGCTTCGTTTACCGCCAGATCATGTACTACGTCGTGATCAAGGCCCTGATGGCGGCGTGGCGCGGCAAGCTGGTGGGTTGGGGCAAGCTCGAACGCAGCGGCCGCCTCGACCCGAAGGCCCAGGCTGGCGCCAGTGCCAAGGCGGCGGAGTAGGCAAGACAAATCGGAGGAAACAAAACCCGGCATGGTGACCATGCCGGGTTTTTCATGTTCACAGGAGCCGGCCCGTTAAGCCGGCGGATTGTGCTGCTTGAGGAAGGCGGCGATCATCGTCATCGTCGCGATGTTTTCGGCCTGCGTGTAATCATAGTCCTTGATCACCAGGGTGACGTCCTTGCCGGCGCCCTTGAGGGCCGCCGCCATGGCGCGGCTCTGCGCGCCGTCATCGCTGTCATTGTTGAGGATCAGCACGGCTCCTTGGACACGCGCCGCCGACTTGGCCGGCGAAATCGAGTCGAACACGCTCGTATCACCCGCCCACCGTTGATAGGCGCGGTAGATGTAGTTGGTGTCCGACGTATTGAAGCCGCGCAGGCTGTCCATATAGGTATGGATATCGGCAGGGCCTTCGAGATCGATGCTACAGCAATAGGTGCCGGGCTCGAACGTCATGCCGCCCAGCGCCAGGCTGCCGCCGAACCCTTCGCCGATAATGGCGACGCGCTTCGGGTCAATCGTGCCCTGCGCTGCCAGGGATTTGACGCCATCGCTGAGATCGCTCTGCATCTTGCGGCCCCACTGGCTAAAGCCGGCGGCCCGGAACGCGCCACCATAGTTCGAGGTGCCGCGATAGTTGGGCTGAAGCACGGCATAACCCATAGCCGCATAGGCCTGAACATCGGCATCGAAGCTGAGGTCGACGTGGCCCCAGGCCTCGCCCGGACGCACGCGTGATTGCGCATAGCTGGCAAAGGCGGTGGCATCTTCCGGACCGTCGTGGGCGATAACAATCAGCGGCAGGTTTTTGGCGTCGCGGTTGGGAGGCAGGGTCAGGAAGGCCGGAATGTCGAGACCATCGGCCGCCTTGTAGGTGATGGCCGTCTTGTGGCTGATCCATTCGGGCGCAATGTCGGGATAGGCGCTGCCGACCGTCAGGGTGCCGCCCTTGCCGAAGTCGATGAAATAGTAGGTGCCGGCATCATCGTCGCCTTCCGAGTAGACGATCATCTTGCTGGGGTCGTCGGCGCGGTCGGCGATCGACATGCGATAGCCAGGGACGGCATCCTGGGCCTTTTTGACCAGGGCCGCCATGGCCGGATCGTCATAGACGTAGGTTGGCCAGTCACCATGCAGCAGGTGGCCATTCATCTGCTTGCTGACCGGGTCGATAAGCACCGCGGCGCGGTCGGCGGTGTAGGGGAAGGGCGCCGAGACGGCACCTTCCGGCGACAGGTCGTAGTAACGCACGTCGCCATCGCTGTCGTAACGGCGTATGACGACCGATTTGCCGTCTGCCGACAAACAAAGCAGTTGCGGGCGGTCGACCTCGTATTTGCCGGTCAGGATGGTTTTCCACGACCCGCCCTGGCGATAGTCGATATTATAGACCCGGTTGTGCTCGTAGTAGATTTCCCGGGCGACCGGTTGACCATCGGCCGCCAGAACGACGTGCCGCGTCGCCGTTGGGCTTTGGTCGAGCATGCTGCCCGAACCGCCGGTGTCGAAGCGGTAGATATAGAGGAAGTCGGCCGCGCCGGGCTTTATGGCACCGGCGACGACTTGGCGCTTGCCATTATTGCGGACGACCGTGACAGGCCCCAGGATTTCCCCGCTAAAACCCGGAATATCCGAGAACAGGGCTTTTACAGAGCGGTCCTTCAGGCCGAAGATGGTCGCCGTACTATGCCGGCGCTTGTCATTCGCCCCGCTGGCAAAGCTTCGCGTCACGGTGACGACGTGATCCTCATCGATGAATTGCAGGTCGATGACCTCTGTGGCGCCGACATTGAATGCCTGGGCCTTGCCATCGGGCAGGGTCACGGTCGTCAGAATCTGATTGCCGTTTTCATCCCGGAAATAGGCCAGGCGCGTCGCTTCGGGTGACAGGCAGACCTGGAACAGGGCGGGCGACCGGGCCCACAACTCCGGCGCTGGTGCTGGCGGCAATTTTGCCGCTGCCTGAGCGGAGGCACGCAGCGGCGTGGCTGTGAAAGCAAGTGCGCTGGCGCCTGCGGCGAGAAGCGCGCGGCGATCGAGGTTCGGTAGCATGGGCTTTGCCCCCTGTTGGCGTATGATGTGACGCTAACGTGACGAGGGGGCCACTTCAAGCGGTATCACCTGAAATTATTCACAAGTGTGGCGCCCGATCAACGCGCCCGATCAACGCGGAGGATTGTGCGTTTCGATAAAGGCGACGATGGTTTTCATCATGTCGATGCGCGCCACTTCGTTGGTTTCCCAGTGGTCTTCGTGGTCGTACTGGACGAAGGACACGTCCTTGCCCGCGGCTTTTAACGCCGCGACCATTTCGGTGCTCTGATCGAAGGGAACGACGGTGTCGTCATGGCCATGGACAATCAGCACCGGGACGGTGACGTGGGCGACGTTCTTGGCGGGGGACACGGCATCATAATGGCTGAGGTCGCCGAAATAGCGCGTCCAGTAGCGATAGGCATCGCTATCTTCGCTGCCATCATAGTGGCGTGACCAGTTGACGAAGGCGGTCAGGTCGGAAATGCCGGCAACGTCGACGGCGCAGTTGTAAACGCCGGGATCGAGCGTCACGCCGGCCAGTGCCGCGTAGCCGCCATAGGAGGCACCGACGATGCAGACGCGTTTCAGGTCGGCAATGCCCTGGCTGGCGAGATGGCGCACGCCGTCGCTGAGGTCGGTCTGCATCTTGCGGCCGATTTCGCCGTGGCCCTTTTCGATGAAGCCCTCACCATAGCCTTCCGAGCCGCGGTAGTTCGGCTGCAGCACGGCATAGCCGCGCGAGGCGTAGGTCTGAGCTTCCCAATCATAGCTCAAATCGTCACGGGCTTCCGGGCCGCCATGGGGCAGCATGACCAGCGGCAGATCCTTGGCGTCACGGTTGGGCGGCAGGGTGAGGTAGGCCTCGATCTCCAGCCCGTCGGCGGCGTTGTATTTGATCGCCGTCTTGACCCCTAACCACTCGGCAGGAATGTCGGGATAGTCGTGACCGATGATGACGGTGTCGGTGGTGGCGAAATCGATGAAATAATAGGTGCCGGCATCGTCGTCGCCTTCGGAGCGCACGATCATGCGCTGCGGATCCTCGGCATAGGCGGTCAGAGACATGCGATAGCCGTCCATGGCCTTCTGCGCCCGTTCGACCAAGCCCTGCATTTTGGCATCGAAATAGGTCAGGTGCGTCCAGCCGTCGCTGGAATACGAGCCGCACAAGCGGAAGCTATAGGTGTCGTAAAGCGGCCCGGAATTGGGTCCGGCAATATCGAGCGGCTCGGAAAAAGTGCCGTCGGGCCCGACCTCGTAATAGCTGCCGCGGGCGATGCCCTGGTTCATGAAAACCACGACACTCTTGCCGTCGCGCCCCAGGCCGCCGAGGTTGGGATAGTCGAGGGCCGAGGTCTGGGTAAAGATGTCTTTCCAACTACCGCCGCCGGTGGGGACTTGCAATTGCCACAGCTGGGTCTTTGAGGTGTAGACGCTGCGGGCGCGCAATTCGCCTTGTGGTGTCATCACCCATTCCTGCGTCCCCCAGGGCGCGCGGTCGACCAGTTCGTATAGCGACGAATTGTCGAGGTCGAAGCGATAGAGATACTTCCAGTCGTCGCCGTCGGTACGATAGCTGGCGGCGGTGATCCAGGTCCTGCCCTTGTCACGGATGATATTGATGCCGCCAACAGCGAAGCTCTTGAAGTGATCGAGTGCGCTGAACAGCACATTGATCTTGTTGGCGGCCAGGTTGTAGACGCTGACGATGTCGTAGGTGTCGACGCCGCCGGCGAACATCTCCATTTTTTCCGTCGTCAGGGTCATGACGCACAGGTGGGTACTGTCGATCCAGAAGACGTCGGAAATCTTGGCCTTGCCTAGCACGTAGGTTTTGAAGGCCTTGGCGCCGACATCGTAGGTGTAAAGCGTCTTGGCGTTATCGATTTCCCGGATGTAGGCGATGTGGCCGCCGTCCGGCGACAGGCAGACATGCGTCAGCACCGGCGATTTCACCCATTGCTCGATCTCCGGGCGCGGCGGCAGGGCAGCGGTCGTGGCGTCCTGCGCCCGGGCGTGACCGGCCCACAATGGCAGGGCAGCCATGGCTGCGCTCGTCGCCAAAAAACCACGACGATCAAACCCTTGTCTCATACGCATCCCGCACCTCTCATTGCGCCCACGGTATTACGCAGGCCCTGGCAACTCAAGCGCCGTCAGGCCGGATTATGTTTCTGGATAAAATCGACGGCCGCCTGCATCATGGTGACGCGGGCGGAGGGAATGGTTTCCCAATGGTCCTGACCCTTGAAGGTAACAAACTCGACCGGTTTCCCGGCCGCCTGAAGCGCGCGCTGCATGCGCTGGCTCTGGTCGATCGGCACCACGGTGTCGTCGGTGCCGTGGATCAGCAGAACAGGGCAGTCGGCCTTGGCGGCCTGGCGCGCTGGTGAAATGTCGTCGTAACGCTTGGCGTCGCCCATGAATTGCTTCCAGTAGATCATCGTCGATGAATCGGCGATCGTACTGTTGGCGCGTTCGAATTCCAGCATGCCCTTGATGTCGGAGACGCCGGCGATCGATACGGCGCAGGTATAGATGCCGGGGTCGAGCGTCGCGCCCGCCAAGGCGGCGTAGCCACCATAGGAGGCACCGAAGATCGCTACGCGCTTCGGGTCGACGATACCCTGGCGTGCCAGTTCGCGGACGCCGTCACTGAGGTCGGTCTGCATCTTGCCGCCCCATTCGCCATAGCCGGCACGCACGAAGGCCTCACCGAAACCTTCGGAGCCGCGGAAATTGGGTTGTAGCACCGCATAGCCCCGCGAAGCGAAAACCTGGGTCTGCCAATCATAGTCAATATAGTCGCGCGCCTGCGGCCCGCCGTGCGGCAGAACAATGAGCGGCAGGTTTTTCGGCGCCTTGAACGGCGGCAGTGTCAGGTAACCGTGAATATCGAGGCCATCGGCCGCCTTGTAGCGGATGGCCTGCTTCTGGGTGATCCATTCTTCAGGAATGTTGGGATAGTTTGAAGCCACACGAACATTCTTGCCGGTGGAAAAATCGGCGAAATAATAGCTGCCGGCGTCGTCGGCGCTTTCGCCATAAATGATCATTTGCCGCGGATCTTCGGCATAGTCGGCGGGGTACGCGCGATAGTCGTTGCCCATCAGGCTACCGATGGCGTCGGTCAGGCGCTTCATCACCGGCTCGAAATAGTCAAAGGTGAGCGAGTCGTCGTGCCGGGCGAAGCCGGCTAGGCGCCCCGTCGTCGGGTGGAACAGAGCCGTGCGCGGCTGGTCTTCATGCTCGGCATCGAGCGGCGTATTCAGCTTGCCGTCGGCGCCAACCTCATAGAAGCGGCTATAGTCGCCCTGGGGCACGCGCATGATCACCGACAGGCCGTCGCGGCCGAGGCCAAGAAGATCGGGCGTCTCGATCGTGTCCTTGACCTCATAGACGACTTCGAAGTCGGCCACCTTGCCCGGACCAGCCTTGTTGAAATAGAGGCCCCATTCCTTGCGTTCGTCGTCGAAGTCGGCATAGGCGGCGAGATAGCCGTCGGGCCCGATCGCCCAGTTCAGGGTCGAATTGTTGCCCTTGCTGAGCCGGTTGCCGCGCGGCAGATCGAGCGCAAAACTATAAAGACAAAGCGACAAATCTTCGTCGGTCATCTGATAGTTCGACGCCGTCAGGCGATAGCCGTCCTTGGTCTTGATGCGCTGCAAATCGCCGATGACGATCGGGTGGAAATCCTTGTCCCCGGCGAACGGAACGACGTCCTTGCCGGCGTCGACATCAAGCATGTGGGCAATGCTGAATTCGTGACGGCTGCCGACAAAATTCTCCAGCTCCGCAGTGGTCGAAGACACGATAACGACGTGGCGATTGTCTCCCCAGAACAGGTTGCGAATCTTGCTGGGGCCCAGCGACATCACCCGTGGCTTCTGGTCGGCAACGGTGAAATCGATGAGGATCTTGTTATCGCCGCGCTGGGTGACGATGGCCACGCGCGTGCCGTCGGGTGACAGGGCGATCTGGTCGACCACCGGAAAGCGCGCAAAGGCTTCGACCGGCGGCATCGGCGTTTCGGGTTGTGTTGGCTTGGCCTCATCCGCCCGTGCGGTCGGTGCCATGGCCGCGGCGCTCGCAGCCGTCCCCCACGCCAGAATCTGACGTCGATTCAATCGTTTCATGGATGCCCCCGAATACTCGTCTCGCCCGAGCGCAAACTAGCCGGACCTTAGCGAGAGTCAAGCGAAGCAATCTATTTTACCGGGAACTGGTTGCGGAACCACGTCATCTGACGCTTGGCGTAGTTGCGGGTCATTTGCTGCGCCTGAACGAGGGCCGCCTCACGCGTCATTTCGCCTTTGAGGCAGGCAATGCCTTCGCGCAAGCCCAGGACGCGCATAATCGGCCAGTCGGGCTGCAGACCCTTGTCCATCAGGGCTCGGACCTCATCGAGCGCACCGTGATCGAGCATCTGCTCCAGCCGCTGGTCGCAGCGGGCATAGAGCCAGTCGCGCTCCGGGCGCAGGATTTCCAGAGAATAGGAAGCTTCGGCGAGGGCCGGTTGGGTGCGGTCCTGCCAGTTACTCAAGGCCACACCCGAGTGCAGCCACACCTCGTAGGCCCGGCACAGGCGCTGGCGGTCATTGGGCGCAATGCGGGCTTCGGCGCGGGGATCGTGCCGCTTTAGAAGATCACGCATGGCCGCTTCGCCATCGCGCTCGTAGGTTTCGCGGGCCTCGGCTCGTGTCGCCCCATCGATGTCGGGGATGTCGGCCAGACCGTAGACCAGGGCGTTGAAATAGAGACCGGTGCCACCAACGATGCACAACGGCTTCTCTGGCGTCGCGGCGTCGAGATAGGGCCGGGCGGCGCGCAGCCATTCGCCGGCCGACCACGTCTCATTTGGCGCCAGATGGCCGTAAAGCACATGCGGCACGCGGGCCGTCTCGTCCACCGTCGGCCGTGCCGTCAAGGTCGGGACATCGGCATAGAGCTGCATCGAATCCGCGTTGAGGATGGTGCCGCCGGTGCGCCCGGCCCCTTCCAGCGCCCATTCCAGCGCTCTGGCCGACTTGCCCGAGGCGGTCGGGCCGGCCAGGAGGAGAATGGGCGGCGGTGCGGTCACTTTTTGCTCTTTAAAGGCGGGCGCGAACGGCCTATGTGAGGCGCACTTTCGGCGGCGTCAAGCGCGGGCCGATACGGGAATTGACATGATCGACCGCGATATCGTCCTTGAGGCGCTCAACACCATCCCCGATCCGCAGTCCGGTCAGGGGTTGTCGGACGCTGGTCTCGTGAAGGCGCTGATCGTCTCGCCTGAGCGCGTCGGCTTTATGTTGGAAGTACCACAGGACCTGGTGACGCAATATGGCCCGGTGCGCCTGGCGTCGGAAAAGCTGCTGGCGAGCCTGCCGGGGGTCGCCAAGGCGCAGGTCGTGCTGACCGCTGAGATGGCCGCACCCCCAACGCGGGCGCCGTCGGCGCGGCTGTCGGAGCGGGCGGTGCAGGACGGCAAGCCCAAGGCGCCGGTGGCGACGGATCGGCCGGCGAACGTCCGCCACGTCGTCGTCATAGGCTCCGGCAAGGGCGGGGTCGGCAAGTCGAGTGTGGCCTTGGGTCTGGCACTCGGCTTCAAGGCGTTGGGGCTGAATGTCGGTTTCCTCGATGCCGACATTTATGGGCCATCGGCGCCGGTCATGCTGGGCGTGCGCCGGCCGCCGGAGTTTTCGCCCGACAAGCTGATGGTACCGCTCGAAGCGCATGGACTGAAGGTCAACTCGGTCGGCTTTCTTGTCGATGCCGATCAGGCCATGATCTGGCGCGGACCGATGGCATCGCAGGCCCTGACCCAATTGCTGACCCAAACGCAGTGGGGGACGCAGGCGCAGCCGCTTGATGTGCTGGTCGTCGACCTGCCGCCCGGCACCGGTGACGTGCAACTGACCTTGACCCAGAAAACGCTGATCGATGGCGCCGTTGTCGTTTCTACGCCTCAGGAAATGGCGCTGGCCGATGCCCGCCGCGCTGTGACACTGTTCGGGAAAACCGGAATAAAGGTTTTGGGCGTCGTCGAGAACATGGCCTTTCTCAAGACGCCCGACGGCGGCGAGATGGAGGTCTTCGGCCGCGGCGGCGCGGCGCGCATGGCGCAAACGCTCGACGTGCCGTTCCTGGGCGAAGTGCCGCTCGATCCGGCCTTGCGCCAGAGCCTCGATGCCGGCCAACCTTTGACGGCCACCTATCCGGCCGGCGAGATGGCGCAGCGCTTCAAGGCGATGGCGCAGGCCGTGCAAAAAAATCTCGACGCCTAGGAAGGGAGGTCGCGATTTTCAAGTCGTGACAGGCATCAGATGATACTGTAACACAGGCGGCGACAATTGTAGCCTCATGCCAAAAAGTGGACGCCACTTTTTGAATAAAACATGAGGCGTTCCAAGAGAGCCGCCCCATGACCACCCTGTTTTCGCCGTTTACGCTCAAGTCCCTGAATATGCCCAATCGCGTCGTCATGGCGCCGATGACGCGAGTGTTTTCACCGGACGGCATCCCGGGCGCCAATGTCGCCGACTACTATGCGCGCCGGGCGGAAAACGGCGTCGGCCTGATCCTCACCGAAGGTACGGTGATCGAGCGGCCGGCCTCGAAGAACGAGCGCAACATCCCCAATATCTACGGCGCGGCGATCGACGGCTGGGCCAAGGTCGTCGAAGCCGTTCACGCCAAGGGCGGGCGTATCGCGCCACAGATCTGGCACACCGGTGGCGCCTTCGGCAACGACGAAAGCTGGCGGCCGCAGCCGATGGATACGCCGTCTGGGCTGGGGCTCGATGGCACAAAAATTGGTGAGCCGATGAGTGATGCCGACATCGCCGACACCATTGCCGCCTTTGCCCATTCGGCCCGCGAAGCCAAGCGCATCGGTTTCGACGCCCTGGAACTGCACGGCGCGCACGGCTACCTGATCGACGAATTCTTCTTCGACGGGACCAATAAGCGCAGCGACCCATGGGGCGGGGCGACGATTGGCGAACGCACGCGTTTCGCCGTCGAGGTCATCAAGGCAGCCCGCGCCGCGGTCGGCCAGGATTTCCCGATGATCATCCGCCTGTCGCAGTGGAAGCCCGGCCATTTCGGCCACAAGCTGGCGGAAACGCCGGCGGAAATGGAAGCCTGGCTGAAGCCGATGATGGATGCCGGCGTCGACATGTTCCATTGCTCGCAGCGCCGCTTCTGGGAGCCGGAATTCGACGGTTCCGATCTCAACTTCGCTGGCTGGGCCAAGAAGCTGACCGGCCTGCCGGCGATTACCGTCGGCTCGGTCGGTCTGTCGGGCGAATTTATCGCCGCTTTTGGAGGCGAAGCTTCGCAGCCGGCGTCGATCGACAATTTGCTGGAGCGCCTCACTGAAGGCGAGTTCGACCTGGTCGCCGTCGGCCGCGCCTTGCTCAACGATCCGCAATGGCTAACCAAGATTCGTGACGGCCGCCACGACGAATTGAAGCCGTTCGACCGCAGCGCTTTGGGCGTTTTGCATTAGGCCATAAGGCTTTCCACACTGTAACGGCGTTCTCCCGGTTGCCACCCTGCCTATTTAGGCGTATGGATTCGTCACTGTTTTTTCTCTTAAATAGTGAGTGTGCGTCGAATCCTGTGTGAACCTCGGGGAGGATAAGCTGTGGCCAATCGGTTGATTTCAAAGACGGTTTTGCTGGGGAGCGCGGGCGTAGCGCTCGCTGTGGCGGGGATTGCGGGTGTGGCGTGGGCCGCAACCAAGCCCGCCGCCAGTTCTACGGCCGCGACCCATCAGGTGGTCACGGGCCCCGTCGCCGAATACTGGGTCAGCACCGCGACCTCGACTGGATTATCGTTGTCGGGCCTGAGCGGTGGCGGCAAGCCGTCGCTGGGCTCGATGATGAACATGATGAAGGGCGGCGTCTCGCACAGCATGCATTTGCAGCTGGGCTCGACGACGACCGCCAGCGGCGATCCGACGGGCGATCACCTGCCGCCGCCGGTGCTCGATGCCGGCAATGACCTGCCGCTCTATTACCAGGCGCCGGTGGCGCAAAAGACGACCTACACGCCGCAGGAGCACGAAGAGCAGCCGCAACAGAGCGAGCCGCCCAAGGGCAAGATCCTGATCTTCTGGGGTTGCGGTGAACACGCGCCGAAGAACCAGCCCGTGGTCATCGACCTGTCGAAACTGGCCGACTCCGCCGAGCGCCTGACCGCGATGTCGAAGATGATGCCGGCGCCGATCCAGCTCGATCAGGTTCACCCGCCTTCGCCCGATCGCTGGAAGACCTATGGCGAATGGCCGAACGTCAAGGCGAAGACCGGGCTCGATGCCAACAGTTCGCTGCTCGGCGCCCACACCGTCAAGGCCAATTACAGCCCACAGATCGACTTCACCCTGGCTCAGGACCAGGACTTCATGGCGCCGATTCAGATCGCCGGCAACAACCGTGACGGCGAGGGCGCCATTCCGCTGACCTGGACGGCGCTGAGCAATGCCAAGGGCATTATCCTCAATGCCATCGGTTCGGGCGGCAAGGACGCCGACGGCGGCTCGATTCTGATCATGTGGACCTCGGCCCAGGCGCAGATGGGCTGGACCGGTTTGGGCGCCGACTATCTGACGCCGCACGATTCCGAACGGCTGGTGGCGTCAAAGACACTGCTGCCCGGCACCGCGACCGCCTGTACCGTGCCGGCAGAAGTCACCGGCCAGGCCCAGGGTATGATGTACAGCATGACGGCCTATGGCGGCGAAGCCAACTTCGCCTATCCGCCGCGCCCGGAAGATCCTAAGACGCCATGGAACATTCAGTGGGAAACCAAGGTGCGCTACAAGACGACGACCGGTGGCATTCTCGGCCAATCGACCGGCGGCGGTTGGGGCGGCCAGCAATCGGGCTCGTCGAGCTCGTCCTCGTCGTCTGACGGCAAGAAGAAAAAGGGCTTTGGGCTCGGCGATATGGTCAAGCAGGGCCTGGGCTCGATGATCCCGGGCGGCGGCTGACCAAACAGCCGGAGCGGCGTTGATCCTTAGCGCCGCTCGTATGTGCGGAAGGTGAAGTCGTAGTCGTCGCCTTCGGCCTTTGCGAACTTCTCCTCGGCAACGATGGTCCATATCTCGGGATCGATCGCCGGAAAGTGCGTATCGCCTTCGATCGTTGCGTGGACGTGGGTGACGTAGAGCCGGTCGGCCTTGGTCATCACCTGGGCGAAGACATTGGCGCCGCCGATGACGCAAATCTCGGTCTCGGTGCCCGGCGCGCCGTCTTCAACCGCATGTTCGCGGGCGATATCGAGCGCTTCGAACAAAGAATTGCAGACAATGCCGCCCTCGGCCTCGAACTTCAGATCGCGCGTCAGCACCAGGTTCAGCCGGCCGGGCAAGGGCTTTCGCGGCAGCGAGTCCCAGGTCGTCGCGCCCATGATGATCGGCTTGGAATGCGTGATGCGTTTGAACAGCATCAGGTCCGAGCGCAGGTGCCACGGCAGGCCGCCGTCGCGGCCGATAACGCCATTGTCGCTCATGGCGACGACCAACGATAGATAAACCTTGGGCAATCGTCCGCTCGGGCTCATACGGCGACCGGCGCTTTGAGCGCGCCGTGCGACTGGTAATTCTCAAGGATGAGGTCGGCGTAATCGAAGCCGAAAAGGTCGGTCTTCGGAGCCAGTTTCAGCGCGGGGAAGGCGAAGGGCGTGCGTTCGAGCTGCGTCTTCGCCTGGTCGACGTGGTTGTTGTAGAGGTGGACGTCGCCGAACGTATGGACGAAGTCGCCGGCCTCCAGGCCCACCGCTTGCGCCACCATGTGGGTCAGCAGAGCGTAGGAGGCGATGTTGAACGGCACACCCAGGAAAACGTCGGCTGAGCGCTGATACAGCTGGCACGACAAACGGCCATTGGCGACAAAGAACTGGAACAGACAATGGCACGGCGGCAGTGCCATGTCGTCGACCTCGGCCGGGTTCCACGCCGAAATGACGTGGCGGCGCGAATAGGGATTGGTCTTCAGGTTTTCGACCAGAGCCGTCACCTGATCGATCGAGCGGCCGTCGGGCGCCGCCCAGGAGCGCCACTGCTTGCCATAGACGGGACCGAGGTTGCCGTCGGCATCGGCCCATTCATCCCAGATGGTGACGCCGTGGTCGTGCAGATATTTGACGTTGGTGTCGCCACGCAGGAACCACAGCAACTCGACCGCCACCGACTTGAAGTGGACCTTCTTGGTGGTCAGCAGCGGAAAGCCCTGGCTGAGATCGAAGCGAATCTGACGGCCAAACAGGCCGCGCGTGCCGGTGCCGGTGCGATCCTGACGCGAAATGCCGTTGTCGAGCAGGTCACGCAGCAGGTTGAGATACTGATATTCCGGATGATCAAACATGCTAAACCCTGCACCGATTCTGTCGCCGCCGCGAAGGTGCCCTAATGCTGCCTGTCTATCACGATTCCGATTGCGACCTCAGCCTAATTCAGGCGTCGAAGCTCCTCATTATCGGTTATGGCAGCCAGGGGCGGACCCAGGCGCTGAATGCCCGAGATTCCGGCGTGGCTCAGGTCAAGGTGGCGTTGAAGCCGGGTTCGAAAACGCGCGACAAGGCGGCGGTCGACACCTTTGACGTGGTGACGGTGGCCGAAGGCGTGCGCTGGGCCGACGCCATCGTCGTCCTGACCTCGGACGAAGCGCATCAGTCGCTGTTCCGCGACGAGATCGCGTCCAATCTGCGTGCCGGTCAGGCGCTGATTTTCGCCCACGGCCTGTCGGTTAATTTCGGTCTGGTCGTTCCGCCGGCCGATGTCGATGTGCTGCTGGTCTCGCCCAAAGGTATCGGCCCGCGCATTCGCGACATCTATGTGGCGGGTGAAGGCGTCTTCTGCCTGTTCGCCGTGCATCAGGACGCCACGGGCAGAGCTAAAGCTCTGGGGCTGTCATACGCGGCAGCCCTTGGCTGCGGACGCAAGGGCATTCTGGAAACCACCATGAAGGCCGAATGCGAAAGCGATCTATTCGGTGAGCAGGTGGTGCTGTGCGGCGGCACGCGCGAACTGGTGTCGAACGGCTTTCAGACCCTGGTCGACGCCGGATATCCGCCGGAAGTGGCGTGGTTCGAGACCTGTTACGAACTTAAGCTGGTCGTTGATCTGCTGTGGGAGCTCGGCATGTCGGGCGGCTTCGAAAAGATCAGCAACACCGCCGAATACGGCGCCTATCTGACCGGCCCGCGGGTGATCGGCGAGGCGTCGAAGGCGGCGATGCAGGGCGTCCTCAAAGACGTGCAATCGGGCGATTTCGTGCGGCGCCTGATGGCGGATTACGATGCGGGTAGCCCCGATCTTCTTGCGCGCCGCGCGGCTTTGAAAGGCAATTTGCTGGATGAGACCAAACGCTATCTCGATGGCGTGGCGGCAGATCGCAAATAGCTTGGGCGCAACTGGCAAATTTGCTATGATGCGGCATGGACAGGTTCGACCGCATCACACAAACACCCGAGATCATGGGCGGGAAACCGTGCGTGCGCGGTTCGCGCGTTACGGTCGGTATGATCGTAGGGCAAGTTGGTTCCGGGCGCACCGTGGACGAGTTGGTCGCCGACTATCCGTATCTGGAACGCGATGATATCTTGCAGGCTTTGCTGTATGCAGCCTGGCGTGCGGATGAACGTGAAGTCGATATTGCCGCCGAATGAGGTTGCTGATCGACGTCAATCTGTCGCCACGGTGGCGGGATTGGTTGGCGGACGCCGGGTTCGAGGCTGTGCACTGGTCGACGATCGGTCCGCTTGATGCTCCGGATGCGACGATTATGGCCTACGCCGCGCGTGAGACCTACATCGTTTTCACGCACGACCTTGATTTCAGCGCCATTCTTGCCGCGACAGGTGGCAGAAAACCCAGCGTGGTTCAGGTGCGCGGCACGGATATTCGGCCAGAAATTATCGGCCCCACGCTTGTGAAGGCGTTGCTTCAAGCCAAGGATGATCTGGTGTCCGGAGCCCTGTTAACCGTCGATATCAAGCGATCGCGCCTGCGTATTTTGCCGCTCACCAGCTGAGAACGTCCTCCCCGCGCAGGATAGCTTCGACCGCATCGGTGTGCTTGCGCATCCCTCCGTCGTGCAGGACGAGCGCCGGCAGCAGGCGCAACGGCGCCTTGCCGAGCCGTTGGGCGCGCACCAGGACGCGCTTGGCGTCCTTGTCGGCAAACGGCAGGATCGGCCGTACCTCGAACGAGCCGCACTTGTCGCTCAAGCCCGCCAACAGATCCCCCAGCCGGTCGGCGCGATGGATGAAGACGATATCGCCACCGTCCTTGACCGCGGCCATGGCAAAGTCGAGCCACGCCTGCAAACCGTCGTCGGCGATCCACGCTGCACGCTTGGTCTCATGCGGAGCGCGCAACAACTCCGGGTCGTCGAAGAAGGGCGGGTTACACAGGACGAGATCGACGCGCTCCAACCCGAAGGCGCGAAAGCCCGTGGCGATGTCGCCGGTGATAATCTCGACATCGGGCGCCGCATTGGCCATCACATTGCCGCGAGCCAGTTCGGCATAATCGGCCTCGCGTTCGATGCCGGTTAACCGCAAATCGGGGCAACGCGCCTTCAGCGACAGCAAGGCGGCACCGGCCCCGCAGCCGAGCTCTAGCCCGGCCGTCATGCGCTTGCGCTCGGCCGCAATCCCGGCGCAGGCCGCGGCCAGCAAGGCAGCGTCCATGCCGGCGCGATACCCCTTGGCGGGCTGCTTCAATTTGACGCGCTCGTTCAGCAGATGCGAAAAAGTCGCATCGTCCGCAAAAGGCGTTTGAGGAGCGGCAGGGATCATCCGGTCTTGCGGCAGAGAACAAATTGGGCGTTGCGGGACATATACGGAATAACCATAGTAGCATGGCGCCTTTCACGCCGGAAAGCATGGACTATGCCGTTAAGGCGGTTTATGGCCATGATGCGTATTAAGAATTAGGAGTACGGGGTTTGGACTCGGCCAATATCGAAGCGGTGCGCCCGGCAGGGCCGGGGGCAGAGCCCCGGTCGGCGGACGTCAAGGCGCTGGTCGCATTGACCGAAGCGGATATGACGCTGGTCAACGCGCTCATCCGTGAGCGCATGCAGTCCGAAGTCGCCGTCATTCCCGCCCTGGCCGACCACCTGATCGCCGCCGGCGGCAAGCGCCTGCGCCCGCTGCTCTGCGTCGCCGCCGCCCGTCTGTGCGGCAGCGATAATGACAATCACCACAAGCTGTCGGCCGCGGTCGAATTCATCCATACCGCCACCCTGCTGCACGACGACGTCGTCGATTCGTCGCAACTGCGGCGCGGCAAGGTCGCGGCCCACCTGATTTGGGGCGCGCCATCGTCCGTGCTGGTCGGCGACTTCCTGTTCGCCCGGGCGTTCGAGCTGATGGTCGAAACCGGCAGCCTGCGCGCGCTCGACATCCTGTCCAAGGCGTCGGCGATCATCACCCAGGGCGAAGTCCTGCAACTGATGAAAGCGTTCGACCTCAATCTCAGCCAGGGCGACTATATCGAAATCATCTCGGCCAAGACGGCGGCGCTGTTTTCGGCGGCGTCCGAGTCGGGTGCGGTGGCGGCCAATGCGTCGGATGCCAAGGTCAAGGCGCTGCACGATTACGGCCTCAACCTCGGCCTGGCCTTCCAGATCCAGGACGACGTCCTCGACTACCAAAGCTCGGCCGATGCGCTCGGCAAGAACGCCGGCGACGACTTCGCCGAAGGCAAGTCGACCCTGCCGCTGATCCTGGCCATGCGGGCTACGCGAGCGACCGACGCCGCCTTCTGGGAACGCACCATCGGCCAACGCGAGCAGAAGCCCGGCGATTTCCAGCACGCCCAGGCGCTGATGCGCAGCTCAGGCGCGCTGGATGCCGCCCAGGCCGTCGCGCGCGGCTATGCCGACAAGGCGATCGCGGCGCTTGCGCTGTTCGAGACCGGCCCGTGGCGGTCGGCGCTGGAAAGCCTGGCGCTCTATAGCGTCGAACGCGCTTTATAGGTTTGGTGGTCATGGTGTCGCAGGCCGAACAGGTCGCCGACAGCAATCCCGGCGGCCCCTATACGGGCGCGGAGGGCCGGTTCTTCGAGCTCGACATCCTGCGCGGCCTGGCCTCCTACCTGGTCGTCATTTTTCACTATAAGCACTTCCTCTATTCGGACCTGAACGGCTTCGACTACGTCCACTTGCCGTTTCTGGCAGTGCTTGAGCCCTTCTATGTTTACGGCCAGTTCTTCGTCGAGCTGTTCTTCTCGATCTCGGGCTACGTCTTCTTCTGGCTCTATGCCAAGGCGCTGGCCGAGCGGAAGCTGGGCGTCAAAAGCTTCTTCATCGCCCGTTTTTCGCGGCTCTATCCTTTGTTTTTCGCCACCTTCATTGCGGTTGCCGTCATCCAGTGGGCGTTCCATGCGCTCTACGGCTATGACTACATCTACCAGCACAATTCGGCCGGCAATTTCGCCCTGAACCTGTTCATGGTGCACCAGTGGCGGCCCCACGCCGAGATGACTTTCAATGGCCCGTCATGGTCGATCTCCGTCGAAGTCTTCCTCTATGCCGTTTTCTTCGCCCTCAGCTATGCCCGGCTGAACACGCCGTGGATGGTCGCCGGCATGATCGTGTTGGGCTTGCTGTTCAAATATCTTGAAGCCGATCCGGCCTCGGATTTTGCCCGCGGGGTGCCGTCCTTCTTCTTCGGCGGCCTGGCCTATTACGCGGTGCAGTTCCTGCGCGGCCTGAAGAACCCGAACTGGCTGAAAGCCATCGACACGACGTTGAAATGGCTGCTGCCTTTGGCGTGGATCGTCACCTATATCCGCACCCAGCCGCAATGGTGGATGCCGATGACCGGCGCCGGCCACCCGGTCGCTCAAACCTTGCCTTATGTGCAACTGAGCCACGGTTGGGATACGACCGAAGGCTTCGTCTATGGCCTGATTCCGCTGACGCTGCTGGCACTCGGCTTGCGTCAGGACCGTTGGCGTACGCCCTTGCTGCAACGCGAGCGGCTGCATGCCATCAGCTGGATAGGCGACATTTCCTATTCGCTGTATCTGCTGCATTTTCCGCTGCAGATCGCGGTGATGATCTGTGTCGCCGGCTGGTTGCCGGAGCAGAGAGTGGCCTTGTTCGGCTCGCCGCTGTTCTTCATCGGCTTCATGACCGTGGCGACGGTGCTGGCGCGCGCCAGCTATACCTATTTCGAGATGCCGGCGCGCAAGACGCTAAAGGGCTGGCTGACGCGGCGGTTGGACAGGCGCCGCGAAGCCGAAGCGGCGTAGGCCCTAGATATCATCATCATCCGCGCTGCGCCATTCCAGGTGCTGACCGGAGTCGACGCAGATCATCTGGCCGGTAACCGATGGCGCGTTCAGCAGATACAGCACGGTCGTCGCCACTTCCTCGGGTGAGGTCGGTTTCTGCAGCAGGGTGGCGCGGGCTTCACGGTCGAAATCGGCCTGGGTCTGATGGATCGACTTCAGCGTCGGACCGGGGCCGACGGCATTGACGCGGATGCGCGGCGCCAGGGCCTGAGCCAGGGTGCGCGTGGCGTGCCACAGACCGGCCTTGGACAGGCCGTAGCTGAAAAACGGTGGCGACGGCTTCAGCACCCGCTGGTCGATCAGATTGATGATCGAGGCGCCGGCCGGCAGATCGGGCTGGGCGGCGAAGGCCTGCGACAACAGAATTGGAGCCAGCAGATTGGTGTCGATATGCAGACGCCAGCTATCCGCGGTCACGTTGGCGACGCGGTCGTCGGCGAAGACGGAGGCATTGTTGACGAGAACGTCGATCGCGCCCAGCGCGTCGCAGCTTTGGGCGATGAGCGCCGAGGCTTGCGCAGGATCGCTGAGATCGGCTTGAACCGGAACCGCGCGAACACCGAGCGCGCCGAGCTGTTCGGCCAGCAGGGCCGCGTCGTCGGCGGAGGTGCTGTAATGCACGGCAATATCGTAGCCGGCTTGGGCCAGGCTAAGCGCAATGGCGCGGCCGATGCGTTTTGCCGCGCCAGTGACCAGCGCGACCGGACGATCCGTCTTAGTCAATGCGGCCGAAATCGACGACATTGAGGACCGCCATGGCGATCAGGTAGAGGGCGAGGATGGCGATGGCCAGCATGGAATGGCTCCGTAACCGATATGTATCGCTGATAACCGGGCGCGCGGCGCCAGACAAGAGAAAACGGAATTGATCCGCTTGCGGAATGCGGGCGCCTGTTTCATTCTCGCGCCATGGAAGACTGGAAACGAGTCGTTGAGCCCTATGCGCGGCCGTTCTTTTTTGCGCGCTCGCGCATGATGCGCGGCAAGACGCTGGGTGTGCGCGGTCTCATCGTCGACAAGGCCGACCGCGTCCTGCTGATCGAGCACACCTATGTCGCCGGCTGGTGGCTGCCCGGCGGCGGTGTCGAAACCGGGGAAACGACCCAGGAAGCGGTGGTTCGTGAAGTGCGCGAGGAGGGCGGTGTCGCCGCCGAAGGGCCGCCGAAGCTGCTGTCGGTGCATTCCAACGAAGCCTTCTTTCCAGGCGATCATGTGCTGGTGTTTCGCATCGACGACTGGGTGCCGTGCGAGCGCACCTCGCATGCCGAGATCAAGGATGCACGCTTCTTCGACGTCGACCATCTGCCCGAGGGAATCGAGGAGGGCTCGCTGCGACGCATCCAGGAAGCCATTCTGGGCTTCCCGACCGACCCTTATTGGTAGGTGGCCTTCGGCCACCATTGACGCGCCGAAAGGCGGGGGCGCCGAGCCGCGGCGTGCGGTCGCCCTTGCCGAAAGCTTCGCTTTCGGAGACTTGAGTCCAACAACAACTTGAAGGGTTTTCAGGCGACCTTGGCGACGAGGTTGCGGAATACCTTGCGCGACGGCTTTTCGTAGCCGTAGTGCGACAGGGTCGCCAGACCGAGCGAAATGGCGATCGAGGCGATCAACGCCGTCAGCATCGGATAGTGGAACCCGGCTTCGGGAATGGCGTGAAAGACGATGCGCAACACCAGGTCGTGGATCAGGTAAAGCGCATAGGAAATAACGCCCAGCCAATAAAACACACGGTTTTGCAGCAGGCGCGCCACCCAGCCTTCGTCACTTGACAGGGTCATGATCAGGCCGGCAAAGGCCGGGATCAGGGCGAGGTCCGTGCCCTTGAAGCACAGCAGCACCAGGATCAAGGCCAGGAAAACGCCGGCGCCGCGGGCCGGAATAGCGTCGCGGAAACGATAGGCGACGAGGCCGATATAGAACGAGGCCAGGCAGCGCAGGGTGGTGCCAAGCGCGTAGGAGCTGACGATATCCAGCGGTCCATGGCGATGGTGCATTTCGGTCTGGGCGATCCACACCGGCCCATAGGCGATGACCACCAGCACGGCGAAGCTGACCGCCAGGCCCAAAAGGCTCCAGCGGCGTGACAGCCGCAGACCGACATAGACGCCGATCGGGAACAACAGATAGGCCGCCCATTCGGTCGAGATCGACCACGACGGTGGCACAATCGAATTGGCGAACCCCCAGACGTGGGTCAGGGTGAAGTTGAACAGCAAGGCCATGCCGAGATGGTCGAAATTATAGGTCTTCGACAGCACGGTGGCGATCAGGATCGCGGTCAGCACGGTCATCAGCGCGAACAAAGGATAGATGCGCGCCAGGCGTAGCAGCAGGAACTGCTTGAAATTCTTGAAATTGAAGCCGTTCTCGAACAGGCCGGCATAGGTCATGGCCATGACGAAGCCGCTGAGGATAAAGAACAGGTCGACCGCCATATAGCCATGACGAATGAACGGCCGGATCAGGTCCGGCATCCGGTACTGGCCATTGGCGTGGAAAAACACGACGTACAGGGCCGCGATGCCGCGCAGACCGGTCAGCGCCCGGATTTCGCCCTTGCCGGCAACAGCAGGACGGGTCGCGCGGGGCGCTCGAATCGCGCTGAACATACGGGCCAAGGCCTGCATTGAAACTCGTGTCGGAAGCGTATGGAAGACCCGTTCCATAGCGCAATTTGCGTTGAATTCAAAGCAAAAGCTCACGAACGCGTGATGAGAAATTGTTACGGCCGCGACGTCGCGCGTGAGAACACTGCTGCCATCCCTTGTCGTGGCCGCCGCCGATTCCCATCTGCGGCCAAAGCGGATAGACTGCGAATCGTGAGTGAAGACGTAACCCTCCATATCTGTAGCGACGATGCCGAGGCGCCAAAGCTCGTCGGCGCGGCGCTGATCAAGCGCGAGGCCGATCTGGCGCCGGACAAGCCCGGCGTCTATCGCATGCTGGCGGCTGACGGCGAGGTGCTCTACGTCGGCAAGGCCAAGTCGCTCAAAAAACGCATCCTGCAATACGCCCAGGGACGCTTTCATACCCAGCGCATCGGCCGCATGGTCGCCTTGACCTGCGAAATGGTACTGGTGCGGACCCAGACCGAGGGCGAGGCGCTGCTGCTCGAAGCCCGGCTGATCAAGGCGTTGAAGCCGCGCTACAACGTGCTGCTGCGCGACGACAAGATGTTCGCCGAAATCATCGTGCGCAAGGATCACGAAGCGCCGCAGATTGCCAAACACCGCGGCGCCCATTCGATCAAGGGCGACTATTTCGGCCCGTTCGCCAATACCGGCGCCGTCAACCGCACGCTCGATACCCTGCAAAAGGCGTTTTTGCTGCGCACCTGCGCCGACAGCGTCTACGAGTCGCGCACCCGGCCGTGCATGCTGCATCAGATCAAGCGTTGTTCGGCGCCGTGTACCGGGGTGATCAATCTCGAAGACTACGGCGCCCTGGTGACGCAGGCCCACGACTTCCTGCGCGGGCGCTCGCGGGGTGTCATCGATGACCTGTCGAAGGAGATGATGCGGGCGTCGGAGGACATGGAGTTCGAACGCGCCGCCCATCTGCGCGATCGCGTGCGCTCGCTGAACAGTGTGTTCATGTCGACCTCGGTCGATCTGCGCGACGAGGAGGCGGACGTCTTCGCCGTGTTTGCCGAGGGCGGTTATGCCTGCGTGCAGACGGTGTTCTACCGCGCCGGTCAGAACTGGGGCGACCGCGCCTATTTCCCGCGCGTCGACCAGGAAGACGACGAAAGCGCCATTCTCGACGCGTTCCTCGGACAGTTCTACCAGGACCGGCCGGCGCCGAAGCTGATCCTGATCTCGCACGATCTCAGCGAGCCAGAGTTGATGGTCGAAGCACTCAGCCTGCGCGCCGACCGCAAGGTAACGATCCACCGCCCGCAGCGCGGCGAAAAGGCCGACGTCGTGGCGCATGCGCTCAACAATGCCAAGTCGGCGCTTGGCCGGCGCATGGCCGAGCAGTCGGCACAGTCGCGGCTGCTGCAAGGCGTGGCCGAGGCCTTCGGGCTCGACGCGCCGCCGGTGCGCATCGAAGTCTATGACAATTCACATTTGGGCGGCACGCACGCGGTCGGCGGCATGGTCGTCGCCGGCCCCGACGGCTTCATGAAGGGCCAGTATCGCAAGTTCACTATCCGCGATCTCGATACCGCGCCCGGCGACGACTACGCCATGATGGCCGAGGTCTTTCGCCGTCGCTTTTCGCGCCTGGTCAAGGGCCGCGAGGATCCGAGTGTCATGGAAGGGTTCGGGCGGCCGGACCTGGTGCTGGTCGACGGCGGGCAGGGGCAACTCGATGCCGTGCTGGCCGTGCTCAACGATATGGGTCTGACCGATCTGAACATCGTCGGCGTCGCCAAGGGGCCGGACCGCGACGCCGGCATGGAGCGCTTCGTCATGCCGGGCCGTGCGCCCTTCATGATGGAGCCGAAATCGCCGGTGCTCTACTATCTGCAGCGGCTGCGCGACGAGGCCCACCGCTACGCCATCGGTGCCAACCGGCAAAAGCGCGACGCGGCGATGACCAAGAACCCGCTCGACGATATCGACGGCATCGGCACCCGGCGCAAGCGGGCGCTGCTGGCGGCGTTCGGCTCCGGCAAGGAGGTGTCCAAGGCGCGCGTCGAGGACCTGCAAAAGATCGAAGGCATTTCCGCCGCCCTGGCGCAGAAAATCTACGATCACTTCCACGCCGGCGGTTAGGCTAAAAAGTATCCCAAACGGGATAAAACGCTTTGGTCCCTTGCCGGGGCTGGCTACAATGCCGCAAATTATTGTAACGGCGGCCCTCATGACCGGTGAAAAAGTCAATCCCATCCCCAACATCCTGACCATGATCCGCCTGATCGGCGGCCTGGTCATGTTCCTGCTGCTGGCGGGGGGAACCGGAGGGATTCCGTTTCTCAGCTCGTCCCTGACCTCGGATGCGCAGCCTGTGCTGTTGCGCTGGGCCTTTTATGCCTTCGTCATTTCGGCGGTGACCGACTTCTTCGACGGTTTGCTGGCGCGGACCCTGCACGCCGAAAGCCGCTGGGGCGCGATTCTGGACCCCATTGCCGACAAGATTCTGGTTTGCGGAACGATCCTCGGCCTGTTTGCCCTCAGCAGCGGTGACCCTGTCTTTTCCGTGCCTTGCGCTCTGATCCTGTTCCGCGAATTTGCCGTCAGCGCTCTGCGCGAAGCGGCTTCGGCGCGCAACGTCAAGATCGAGGTCTCGCTTCTGGCCAAGGCCAAGACGACGATCCAACTGGTGGCACTGGGCGTCATGCTGCTGGCCGAAAGCTGGAGTGCTTTCAATTTCGACCCCATCTTCGGCTCGACCGTGTTCGGCACAGGCTACGTCCTGCTGTGGATCGCCGCCATCGTGTCGATCTGGACGGGAGCGGCCTATTTCATCGCCGCGCGCAAGGAGCTCTGAGCGGCTTTGTTGAGCTCTTGGAGTTGCGCCGGATGTGCTGCGCTGCGAATTACGGCGAATTAATTGGACCTTTAAAATAAAGTCGCCGATGTTACCCTCGCTTCTTGGGCGGGGATTATGTCGTTAGCGCTTTCCACACTGATCTACGAGTGGCGAAGATATTTCGCCGCTATTATTGCTCTGGCTGTTGCCGGCCTCCTGGTGCTGGCCCTGACCGGCATGTTCCTGGGCGCCGGCAAGGCGTTCACCGCCACCATCGACCGTTCGCCGGCCGAGGTCATGGTGCTGCCGGCCGATGCCAATAGCTTGTTCGGCAACAGCAATGGCCTGCCGCGGCGCATTATTCCCCTGGTTTATGAGCATCCTGACGTCGTTGACGTCATGCCGCTTGATGGTGGCTGGGCCTATTGGCAGAACTTTCCCAAGGACGGTCAGCCGGCCAAGGGCAACGGTGTGCGCGTCGTCGTCGTCGATCCGTCGCCGGGCGCGCTGACCATGCCGACCGATTTTCATCAGTCCGAGCTCGAAACCCTGCAGGAGCCTTACGCCATCATCATGGACCAGTCGAGCCAGGGCAAGCTGGGCGCCAAGCTGGGCGACAAGGCCAAGATGAATGGCAACACCATCAATATTCGCGGCCTGACTTCGGACTATCCGTCGATGTTCAACGACATGGTGTTCGTGTCGCGCCAGACCGCCAAGCTGATGAACATCATCCAGGAAGGGCCGCGCGTCGGTTCACTGCTGGTCAAGATCCGCGACCCCAAATCGTCCAAGCGCGTCGTCGCCGAGCTTAACGCCATGAGCAACGGGCAATACAAGGCGTGGACGCGCGAACAGCTGTCGGCGACGTCCGAAGCTTCGATCCTACAGGACGGACCGATCATGGTCATCCTCGTCTTCATGGTGGTGGTCGGCTTCTTCATCGGCATCGTCATCACCTGGCAGACGCTTCAGGCGGCGATCCTGGCCAATATCAAGGAGTTCGCCGGCCTGCGCGCGCTGGGCGTGTCGATGGGCAGTTTGCGCCTGATCATCCTTGAGCTCAGCTTCTGGGTCGGGGTCTTCGGGCTGATCATTACCGCGGTTTTGGTCGGTATCATCCTGATGATCGCCAAGTCGCTGTCGATCCCGATGGACTTCCCGCTCTATGTCGACATTCCGGTGTCGATCGTGCTGCTGATGATCGCCGTCCTGTCGGGTGTCTTCTCGCTCGGCGTCCTGAAAAAGAGCCAACCGGCGGACCTGCTGCGATGACCGACGCCCCTTCACATACGATCGGCAAGCTGGCCCTGGACGCCAAGGGACTGTCCAAGGGCTACAAGATCGGCAAGACCAAGCAACAGGTGCTGAAAGCGGTCGACTTCAACGCTTATCACGGCCAGGTCACAATGGTTATGGGCCCGTCCGGCTCGGGCAAATCGACCCTGATCGCCGCTCTTTCCGGCCTGATGAAGCCTGACGAAGGCACGGTTATGGCCTTGGGCGAAAACTTGTGGAAGAAGTCGCGCGGCAAGATAGACAAGTTCCGCCTCGACCACTGCGGCTTCATCTTTCAGGGCTTCAACCTGTTCCCGTCGTTGAACGCCACCCAGCAAGTCGAGCAGGTGCTGAAATACTGCAAGGTGCCCAAGGGCGAGGCGCACAGACGTGCCCACGAGGTGCTGACCTCCGTCGGGCTCGATCACCGGCTGACCTTGCGTCCGTCCGAGATGTCGGGCGGCGAAAAGCAGCGCGTCGCCATTGCGCGTGCCCTGTCGAAATCGCCGTCATTGATCTTTGCCGATGAGCCGACCTCGGCGCTCGATTCGGTCAGCGGCCAGGTGGTCATCAAACTTCTGCACCAGGCGGCCCGGGAACGTGGCGCCGCGGTCATCGTCGTCACGCACGATCCGCGCCTCGAAGCCTATGCCGACCGCATCATTCACATGGAAGACGGCAAGATGCTCAGCGACCACATGGTCAATGCACCGTCCGCCTAACCTGCTATTCGAACAGAGAAAACCGATGTTCCGTTCCGTCTCCTCCGCTTCTGCCGTCGCCCTGGTCCTGCTGGCAATGGCCGCAGCCCCGCTTTCCGGATGTCAAAAGCCCGGTGCACCGGGCGGCGCCAAGGCGGCCGTCAAGGTGCCACCGTCGCCCTATGCTACCATCGCCAACGGCAAGGTCGACGTCGAAGGGGGCGTTGTTCAGGTCGCCGCCCGTTCCGCGGGCACGGTGCGTGAAGTCATGGTCCAGGAAGGTGACACCGTCACCAAGAGCGAGATCCTGGCCCGCCAGGAGGACGACGCCCAAAAGCTGGCCGTCGGCTCCGCCCAGGCTCAGGTGTCGCAGGCCGAGAGCGCCGAGGCCCTGACCGAGGTCAATATCCGCGTGGCGCAACGTGAATACGACCGCCTGGCCAAGCTGGCCCCCAGCAATTTCGTCGCTCAGCAAAAGCTCGATCAGGCCCAGGATGCCATCGACACCGCCAAGGCGACGCTGGTGACGCAACAGGCCGCCGTACAGACGGCGCGGGCGCAGCTGGCGCAGGCGCAGTACAACGAAGAACTGACCATCATCCGCGCGCCGATGGACGGCAAGATCATCCGCCGCTACGCCAATCCGGGCGCCGGCGCCTCGACGCTGAACGTGTCGGACATGTTCGACCTCGAACCGGCGATCCCGCACATCATCCGCGCTGAAATCGTCGAAAGCTCGATCCCCGACGTCCATCCCGGCCAGGAAACGGAAATCGTCTCGGAAGACGATCAGACCAAGACCTATGTCGGCCATGTCGTGCGCATCGCCGCCACCTTCGGCGCGCGCAAGCTGCTGTCGGATGCGCAGAACGAAGCCTCGGACGAACGCGTCGTCGAGGTCGTGGTCTCGGCTGACAATACGCCGTTCCTGATCGGTCAGCGCGTGCTGGTGAAGTTCATGAAGCCCGGCGAACACGCCGGTGTCAAACGCGCCGCGCCGCAGGCGCCACCGGCACACTGATTTTTGACGCCATCACGCCAAAAACGCTTCCTGGCCCAAAAGTGGCAGTCCACTTTTGGGCGTGAGGCTCAGGTGCGCTTACGCCGCGAAAACCAGATCGCGATGGCGCCGACGAGCATCAGCCCGGCGCCGCGATAGGCCCATTGCATATGGCCGGTCATGAAGCTGCCGGGCAGGATGTTCACGCCCTGCAGTACCCAGATGCCGCCGATAATCACGGCCAGTACGCCGACGATGGTCAGGATCAGGTTGAGGATTTTCATGGCAGCCTCCGGGTTATGGTGCTTTATGCCACGAAAAAGGGGCGGCGTTCAAACCGCATCCAGCCCGATGTCGAAATTGGGCGCCGAGTGCGTCAGGCCGCCGATGCTGATGACATCGACGCCGGTTTCGGCGATAGCTTTAACCGTGGTGAGATTGACACCGCCGGACGCTTCCAGCACCGCTTGGCCCTTGGCCACGGCAACTGCCTGACGCAGGTCATCGAGGCTGAAATTGTCGAGCAGGATGACGTCGGGTTTGAACGGCAGAGCTTCGTGCAGTTGCGCCAGCGAATCGACTTCGACCTCGATCTTGACGAGGTGGCCGGCATGGGCGCGGGCGCGTTCCAGCGCCTGGGAGACGCCGCCGCAGATGGCGATATGATTGTCCTTGATCAGGATGGCATCGTCGAGGCCAAAGCGGTGATTGACGCCGCCGCCGCAAACGACGGCGTGCTTTTGCAGGCCGCGCAGCAGCGGCATGGTCTTGCGCGTCTCGACGATGCGCGCGCCGGTGCCTGCGACCAAAGCGACGTATCTCGCCGTCAGCGAGGCGATCCCCGACAGGTGACAGAGCAGGTTCAGCGCCACGCGCTCGCCGGCCAAAACGGCTGCCGCCGGGCCATCGACGCGGGCGATGACGTCGCCCGGTGCAACGCGACTGGCGTCGGGCAGGCGGATGTCGAACCTGGCCCCCATTAATGTCATGGCCAACCGGGCGCAGTCGATGCCGGCGACGACCCCGGCTTCGCGGGCGCGGAAGTCGGCGGTGAAGCGAGCGTCAGGCGGGATCACGGCCTGGGCGGTGATGTCGCCGGCGCGGCCGAGATCCTCGGCCAGGGCGGCGCGGATGATCGGCTCAATCAACAGGTCGGGCAGGGGCATCAGGCAGGCTCAGGCAAGGCGCGCACCTGGGCGAGCGTGGTGAAGGTGCGCGCACCTTTGGCAGCGGTTTGCGGATAGTCGGGGCGGAAGTGCGACCCACGGCTTTCGCGGCGGTTGAGTGCGCAGGCGACGATCAGGCGGGCACTGACTAGGGCCAGGGCGCCGGGATACTTGGCGTCGAGGCCGTCGATCAGGCGCAGCAGGGCCTTCAACCCGTCCGCGGTGCGCACGACACCGGCATAGCGGCTCATCGCCTCACGCAGGGCTTTGAGATCGGCCGCATCGAGTGCCGGTGGCACGGCCGCAACCTGAGCCTGGCTCGGATCGACCGGCGTCACGCTGGCGACCGCGGCCTTGCCGACGCGTTCACCGAAGGCGGCGGCTTCGAGCAGGCTGTTCGACGCCAGGCGGTTGGCGCCGTGGACCCCGGTCGAGGCGCACTCACCGACGGCGAACAGGCCACGCAATGAGGTGCGGCCTTCGGTATCAGCCTTGACGCCGCCCATGTGATAGTGCGCGGCCGGCGCAACGGGCATTAGTTCGATGCGCGGATCGACGCCGTTTTCGATGCATGAGGCAAAAACCGTCGGGAACTCTTCCGGGAAGTGCGCGCCGATGGCCTGACGCGCGTCGAGGAAGGCGCCGCCAGCCTGATTGGCCTTGTGGACGGCGCGGGCGACGATATCGCGCGGCGCCAGTTCGCCGTCGGGGTGGTCGTCGAAGACGAAGCGTCGGCCGTCGCGGGTGACGAGCGTGGCGCCTTCGCCGCGCAGGGCTTCGGTGGCCAGCGGGGCGGGGTCCTTGCCGAAGTTGAGCGCGGTCGGGTGGAACTGGACGAATTCCGGATCGGCGATCTCGGCGCCGGCCAGCGCGGCCATGGCCATGCCTTCGCCGCGCAGATTGGCGGGGTTGGTGGTCACGGCGAACAGGCCGCCCGACCCGCCCGAAGCCAGGATGACGGCCGGGGCATAGACTTCGATCGTCTGGCCGTGATAGGCGACCAATGCGCCGATGACGGTGGTCGCGTCGGATTTAATCAGGCCGAGTGCCTGGGCGCTTTCCCACACTTCGATGCTGGGCGCCTTGAGCGCGGTGGCGACGACGGCTTCGAGAATCTTCTTGCCGGCCAGGTCACCGCCGACGCGGGCGACGCGGGCCAGCGAGTGGGCGGCTTCGCGGTTGAGAACGAACGAGCCGTCGGCCTTGTGATCGAACGGGGCACCGATGGCATTTAGGTGATGCACGGTCTGCGGGCCGAGCGCGGTCAAGGTTTCGGCAGCGGCCTCATCGACGATGCCGGCGCCGGCATTGACGGTGTCGATGGCGTGGGCGTGGGGGCTGTCTGACGCGGACAGAGCCGCGGCGATCCCTCCTTGGGCCCAGGCCGACGAGCAGGCGGTGCCGAGCGCGATGGGCGCCAGCATCAGCGCCTTGGCGGGGGCGGCAGCCAAGGCTGCGGACAGGCCGGCGAGCCCTGCGCCGATAATCAGCGGACCGTTGTGGATGTAGGTTTGGTTGGCCATTGCGGCCTCCTGTCTCAGGAAATCATTTCCACGTCGACGTGGTGGCGCGCCTTGATCATGTCGTAGCGGGCGGGTGTAGCCAGCGGCGGCATGTCGATCATGCGCTGTACGGCCTGACGCGCCGCCGGAATGATCGCCGAGTCGACCGTGACCTCGTACTGATTGAGCCGCAGGCTGTCATAAATGCCCTGAAGCGTGATGCGCTTCATGTGCGGGCAGAGATTGCACGGCCTGAGGAACTCGACGCCCGGCGCATCGGCGGTGACATTGTCGGCCATCGAACACTCGGTGATCAGCACGACCTGCTTCGGCTTTGTCCTGGTGACGTAGTCGGCCATTGCGGTGGTCGAACCGGTGAAGTCCGACGCGGCGATGACGTCAGGCGGGCATTCGGGGTGGGCGAGGACGATGGCGTCGGGGTGCGCAGCGCGAACCTCGGCGATATCGGACGCATCGAAGCGTTCATGGACTTCGCAGGCGCCGGCCCAGGCGATGATCTTGACCGTCGTCTGGCGCGCGACATTCTTGGCCAGGAACTGGTCGGGAATGAGGATGACGCGGTCGCTGCCCCATTGCTTGGCGGCCCATTCGACTACCTGGACGGCATTGGCCGAGGTGCAGCAGATATCGGTTTCCGCCTTCACGTCGGCGGTGGTGTTGACATAGGTGACGACCGGCACGCCGGGATAGCGCTGCTTGATCAAGCGGACATCGGCGCCGGTGATGCTGGAGGCCAGCGAACAGCCGGCGCGCAGGTCGGGGATCAGAACGGTCTTTTGTGGCGCCAGGATCTTGGAAGTTTCGGCCATGAAGTGCACGCCGCCCTGGACGATAATGTCGGCATCGCATTGGGCGGCTTCGCGTGCCAGGCCCAGACTGTCGCCGACGAAATCGCCGACACCGTGGAAAATCTCGGGCGTCATGTAGTTGTGGGCCAGGATGACGGCGTTGCGCTCGCGCTTGAGGCGGTTGATGGCGGCGATCAGCGGCGCCTGAAGCTGCCATTCGATCGGCGACACCTTATCTTTCAGGCGGGCGTGAATGGTAGCGGTTTCGCGCTCGACGTCGGCGGTGAACTCAAGCGGGGCGAACGTATCGGCCATTTGGGCGTCTCCAGCTACTTATGCTCACTTTCAGCATAAGTGGGCCTTAAAATAGGCCGAACGGCGCGCGACGCAATGTGCTTTGTTGTAAAGAGCGATCACGAATTATAACAGATCGACGACAGACCGTTACGGAACAAGGGCTGGGGATAGCGGTAGCAACCTACTTGAATCCTTATACGGCCCTGCCATATGCAGGGAGCATCGTGAAAAGGAGCCCGCACATGGCCGATACCAAAGCTGCCACCACCACCAAGTCCAGCGTCGCCATCGAACTGTCGAAGGTTCTGGCCGATAGCTATGCCGTCTATCAGAAGACCCATGGCTATCACTGGAACGTCAAGGGCCCGAACTTCCGCGGCCTGCATTTGCTGTTTGAAGAGCAATACAATGAAATCTGGGCCGCGCTGGACGAGATCGCCGAGCGTATCCGGGCTCTGGGCGAACTGGCACCGATGGGGCCATCGGCCTTCGCCAATCTGTCGTCGATGAAGGAGGGCGATCCCAGCCTGTCGTCCGAAGACATGCTGAAGGATCTGAAAGCGGCTAACAAACAGGTCGTGGCGACTTTGGAAGCTTGCGAGAAGGCGGCCGAGGAAGCCGGCGACGGCGCGACGCAGGATCTGTGCAACGCGCGTTTGGCGGCGCACCAGAAGCATTTGTGGATGATTAAGGCGACGTTGGGCTAACGCAGCCCTCATCGGGGTGCGGGGTCTGTGACCCCGCATCTTTTTTCTTGTTTTTCTCCGCCATTAATGGCGAGGAAAAACAAGAAAGTTGAAGTCGTGGGGCCACGGGCCCCACACCCCGATATTGGAAAGCGTTACCGTGGTCTTCATCACCCCAAAGCTCTCCGTCCCAGACGACGAACTGCACGAAAGCTTCGTCCGTGCCTCGGGCGCTGGCGGGCAGAACGTCAACAAGGTGTCGACGGCGGTTGAACTGCGTTTCAATATCCACGCCAACTGGACACTGCCCTACGATATCAAGCAGCGCCTGATCCGCCTCGGCGGCCGCCGTGTCACCCAGGACGGCGAACTGGTGCTGTTCGTTCAGACACATCGCACCCAGGACATGAACCGCAAGGCAGCGCTGGAACGCTTTGTCGAACTGGTGCGCAAGGCCGCCGAACCGCCGCCGCCGCCACGCGTCGCTACCAAGCCGACCAGGGGCGGCGTGCGCCGGCGCCTGCTCGGTAAATCGATCCGCTCCGGTATCAAGGCCAGTCGCGGCAAGGTCGACGATCAGGACGAGGATTGAGCCTTAAGCAGGCGCTGCCGCGTCACTACCCAGCCAAGGCTCAAGGCGGCGACCGTCAGCACCAACAGCGGAAAACGCAGATCGACCTGACCCAAACTGCCGGCAAAATGCGCCAGCAGGCCGATCAAGCTGGTCAGGCCGCACAAGCCCCAGACCCAAAACGCCAACCGTGCGTGGCTGGGATCGCGATATTGCAGCCAGAGTTGATACAGGTGCTCTCGGTGCGGCCGGAAGACGTCCTTGCGCTGCATCAGGCGCGTCACCAGGGTCAGGACGACGTCGACCAGCAACGGCGCCAGCACGAAGCCGCCGATCCATACCGACGCGGCGCCATAGGCCTTCAGCACCAGCACGGTGGCGGTGATCAGCGCCCCGCCGAACAAAGCGCCGGCATCGCCCTGGAACACCCGTCCCATCGGCAGATTGAACGGCAGGAAGCCGGCGTGCGCGCCGGCCGAAGCCACGCAGATAATCAGGATAAGGCCGAGATAGGGGCCAAGCGCGCTTTCGCCGGCGGCCATGATCATCAAGGCAGACAGCACCAATAGAACCAGTCCCTGCACGCCGACGGCCAGGCCGTTAGAGCCGTCCATGAAATTGACGGCATTGAGCCCGAGCATCAGCCACAAAGCGCTGCACAGCAGGCCGATCGGCGGCCAGACGTGGACATTCAAACCAAACCCGAAATCGAGCGTGGTGACGCGATAGAAGTAGGCAAACACTAGGCAGACAATGGCCTGGAACAGCAGGCGCAGCTTGGGCGGCATATCGAACATGTCGTCCAGCGCACCCGAAATTCCCATGACGCAGGCAAAACCGAACAGGGCCAAACCGTCGCGGAACGAGCCCGGAATATCGCGGCCCCAGAAACCGAGCACCACGCCGATGGCAAAGGCCGCCGCGGCCATGATCGCCAGGCCGCCGGAGGTCGGGGTCGGTTCACTGTGATTGCCGCGGTCGCGCGGATTGTCGATCGGCCCGCCGCCGATGGCGAGCGGGCTCAGCACCACGGCCGCCAGGGCGGCGAGGATGAAGGTGACAAGCACGATCAGCGGCGACACGACCCAGTTCACGCACGCCCTCCCGGAAGATCACTATGACCGGGCCTGTTCATCAAGACAACTGTCCCCCTGAGGTGCATTGGCCCCTCTCTACAATACGCGCGAAATGCCCCCCAGCCTGCGCGGTCCCGCCGGTTAGCCGAAGCCGACCGGCGGGTCAATGGTTACTCAACTTTACTTAAGGTTGGCGCAAAAACGCTGAATGCGCGAGCAAGCCTCGGTCAGCACGCTTTCCGAAGTCGCATAGGAGATGCGGAAGAACGGCGACAGGCCGAACGCCGCACCGTGGACCACAGCCACTTCTTCGCCGGTCAACAGTTCCGAAGCGAAATCCTCGTCGGAATTGATGATCTTGCCCGACGGCGCCTGCTTGCCGATGCAGCCTTCGATGTTCGGATAGACGTAGAAGGCGCCTTCCGGCTTCGGGCAATGAACGCCCTTGGCCTGGTTGAGCATGGCGACGACGAGGTCGCGGCGCTTCTGGAAGATGGCGGCGCGCTGCGGGATGAAGTCCTGCGGCCCGTTGAGCGCCTCGACCGCGGCCCATTGGGCGATCGAGCAGGGGTTCGAGGTCGATTGCGACTCGATCTTCTGCATCGCCTTGATCAGGCCTTCGGCGCCGGCGGCGTAGCCGATGCGCCAGCCGGTCATCGAATAGGCCTTCGACACGCCGTTCATCGTCAGGGTGCGGTCGTACAGTTCCGGCACCACCTGAGCAATCGTCGTGTACTTGAAATTATCGAAGATCAGGTGCTCGTACATGTCGTCGGTCAGGACCCAGACCTGCGGATGACGCTTCAACACTTCGCCCAGCGCCTTCAGTTCGTCGGCGGTATAGGCGGCGCCCGACGGGTTGGACGGCGAGTTGAGGAGCAGCCACTTGGTCTTGGGCGTGATCGCCGCTTCCAGCGTTTCGGGCTTCAGCTTGAAACCGGTCGACATGTCGCCGACGGCGAACACCGGCGTCCCGCCGGCCAGCAGCACCATGTCGGGATAGCTGACCCAATAGGGCGCCGGAATGACGACTTCGTCGCCCGGGTTCAGCGTGGCCATCATGGCGTTGTAGATGACGGGCTTGCCGCCGGGAGCGACGTGAACCTGCGTCGTCTTGTAGTCGAGGCCGTTCTCGCGCTTGAACTTGGCGACGATGGCCGCCTTTAGCTCAGGGATGCCGTCGACGTCGGTGTAACGGGTTTCGCCGCGCTTGATCGCCTTGATCGCCGCATCGCAGATGTTTTCCGGGGTGTCAAAGTCAGGTTCGCCGGCGCCCAGCGAAATCACCTTCTTGCCCTGGCGCGACAGTTCGCGCGCCTTGGCCGTGACGGCCAGGGTGGGAGACGGTTTGACGCGCTTCAGCGTCTCGGATTCGGTAAACGGTGCCATGGGAGCGCCCCTCGCTGCGGGAGTGGAAAAATGCAGCGTCCTCTTTACCCGCGACGGATCATTTGTCCAACTGTCATCACTCATGGTTTTACGAATCCCGCTTCACTTTTTTTGCCGCCCCGCGCGGCCGCGCGGCAAGTCGCTGAAACAGTCCTTGCCAAAGACATCGGCTTCTGTCGAAAAAAGGCCCAACACTTTTTCTAAACCGCTGTCCCATCTGCTATTTATCCTGTACCGCCGGGTGTCAAGCAACTTGGTGCACTGCGAAATAGTCTGGTGTGAAACTGTCACCGTGAAGCCATAAAACCGTTACATGTCCAACCAGATTTACCACCTGTGGCACCGCACAACGAAGTTCTTCGTCAATCTTGACGCCAAGCTGGTTCGTGCCATCTGGATGAGCTTGCTGCTGTTCGCCCTGGTGGTGGGCACCTTCCTGCTCGGCAAGTCGGCCTGGGGCAAGGCCGTGATGAACGGTCTTAACGGCTGGATGGCGCAATACGCCCATTCGCCGCTGGCCGTGGTCATCGTCATCGTCGTCTTTTGCGTTACGGCGCTTTTCGGTGCCCCGCAGTTCGTGCTGATCGCTGCCTGCGTCCACGTGTTCGGCGCCTGGTGGGGCGGCGTCTATAGCTGGATCGCCACCATCGTCTCGGCTGCTATGACCTTCTACATCGGCCGTTTTACCGGCAATGGCGTCATCGCCAAGCTGGGCGGTGAGCGCGTCAACAAGCTGTCGGACTATATCGGCAAGAACGCCTTCACCGCGTCTTTCATCGTCCGCAACATTCCCTCGGCGCCCTTCATCGTCGTCAACATGGCGTTCGGTGCTTCGCGGGCCTCGTTTTCGGGGTTCATCACAGGCTGCGCGCTTGGCGTATTGCCCAAGACCGCGCTGGTGGCGATGTTCGGTAATTCCTATGAGGCCATGATGCATGGCAACTGGCCGATGGCCGTGCTGATGGCGGCGATTGCCCTGGCGTGGCTGGCCTTGATGATCTTCGCCCGCAAGATCTACGAGCGCGGACGCGGCCGCGAATCATAGGTATTTTGACGGCGGTTTTCCGGCCATTTTGAGGGGTGATTTGCCGCGATCGCGGCCCCGTCGCCGCCCACGACTCACATCAGGCGAAAAGGCCAAAGAAAAGGTGATGACAATTTATGTGAACGCGCCGTGTTCAGGCAGGAAATTTCAATAAAAAACAGCGCATTAACCTTTTCGCTTGTGAGGTGAAATTTTCTTTTTCACATGGACCCTTCCGACCCCCTTGAAATTCGATTCCAATAAGGGCAAGTGAAGGCATTCCACCGGTTAAGCCTGTCGATTCAGACCGTTTCGCGCGCGAATAAAAAGCTCTGCGCAGCGGGCGGTTCCCGAGGTCGCGGACCCCCGTGGATCAGCCCAAATCACTCCCGACGTCATCGCCGTAATTTCTTAACGCGACCCGTCTAATCTCTAACAGTTTCTACGACCCGACTCTCCAAGGTTTGTTTCTTCCATGATTAAATCCTTCTTCGGCGGTTTCTCGAACGACATCGCCATCGACCTCGGAACAGCCAATACGCTGATCTACATGAAGGGCAGGGGGATTGTGCTGAACGAGCCGTCGGTGGTGGCGCTGCGCAATGTCGGCGGCCGCAAGGTCGTCCACGCTGTCGGTATCGAGGCCAAGCAGATGCTGGGCCGCACGCCGGGCCACATGGAAGCCATTCGTCCGATGCGTGACGGGGTCATCGCCGACTTCGAAGTCGCCGAGGAAATGATCAAGTACTTCATCCGCAAGGTTCATAACCGCAAGGGCTTCGTGAATCCCAAGGTCATCGTCTGCGTGCCTTCGGGCGCCACCGCGGTCGAACGCCGCGCCATCA
>OUNM010609893.1_pt1 | contig 79243 bp, 52 predicted proteins | sample 1769961 | NCBI WGS metagenome assembly OUNM01 (sample SAMEA3914820, study PRJEB12502) | metagenome | biome: forest; material: soil | place: USA | collected 2012-03-12 | depth 0.3 m
ATCGCACCGAGGGCATTGAAGGAACTCTGGCACCAAGCCGAGTATTCGGCGGGAAGGAGGAGGTGAGGACGCCCGTCTGGCCCGGGCGCGAACCAGGAGTCGGCGGTTTCGGTGGGAGCGGTGCCCTTGAGGAACCATTCTGATACTGTGCCGGGGCTGGCAGACGCAGGAAGAAGGCCGGTTAGACGACACACGGGAACGGATATCAGCTTGTCGCTTTGTATCGGGAGTGGGACAGGAGCGTCGGATTTCAGGAGATGGCCCACGAGCGCTGCCCACAAGGGAGCGGCGCCGCGAATCGCCAACGTCTCGCGCATCGGCCGACCGTCGGGATTGCCGATCCAAATCACCACCGTATGATCGCGGGTGAATCCGGCGGTCCAAGCATCGCGAAAGCCGCTACTGGTGCCTGTCTTGGCTGCCACGCGCGAGCCGAGAGCTAGGGGCGAGCGCAGGCCGAAGCTGCGGCTGCGGGCATCGTTATCGCAGAGGATATCATTAATGATGGCGGTGGCTTCGGCGGAAGCGAGGCGTTCGCCAACCCGGCGGGGTGTCGGGATGAATTCCGGATGAACTGAAAGGCCTCCACGGGCCAGTCCGGCGTAGGCGGCCGCCAGATCGAGCGGACGGACTTCGGCATTTCCGAGGATGAATCCTGCGCCGTAGTCATCGAGCCCGCGAGGAAGCCGGAAACCCCAGTTTTGTAACTCGAAGAATGTCCGGCGTGCTCCGACTTTGCTCAGGGTGACCACCGCTGGGACATTGAGCGAACACGCCAAAGCCTCCCGTACACGGACCGGACCAAGATAGCGGCGGTTGTAATCCTGCGGATCGTAGTCCGCATAGGTTTCGCGAATCGCATCGGGCGTATCGGGCAGCAGTGAGGCTGCCGTCAGGATGCCGCGATCAATGGCTCGTAGATAGACAAAGGGTTTTAGCGTTGAGCCGCAACTATGAGGCACGAGAGCGGAATTGATCTGCGAGAGAGCGAAATCCGGCGAGCCGGCGAGCGCCCGGACGGCGCCGGTCGAGTTATCAATGATGACGACCGCTGCACCGGTGATGTCCTGCCGGTTCAGCGTGCGCAAATGAGCGCGAACGAATTCTTCGACCGTGTGCTGGAGATCCAGATCCAACGTGGTGCGGACAGTTCCGGAGATATTTGGGCTTTGATGACGAAGGGCTTGAACAAAGTGCGGAGCTTGAAGGACGGGCAAGAAATGGCCGACTGGCGGCACTGCGTTGGTGAGTCGGATGACTTGTTCGGATTGAATGACTCCCGTTTCGGCGAGGACGCCGATTGAACGCCGATAGCGTGCTTTGGCCGATTCCGGATGCCGCCACGGATCAAAGCGTGAGGGTGCCTGGGGCAAACCTGCGAGATAAGTGGCTTCGGCGAGCGTCAGGTCGCGGGCGGACTTTCCAAAATACCAGCGGGATGCAGCTTCCGGCCCAACGAGCCGATGACCGTACTGGCAGCGATTGAGATATTCCGCGAGAATGCGCTCCTTGCTCCAGCGATGCTCGAGTTTCCGCGCAGCGATTGCTTCGTAGAGCTTGGCGAGCCAGCTCCGATGGGCGCGACCGTCGGCGAGCTTGATGAGCTGCTGGGTAATCGTCGATGCGCCACGAACGATGTGCCCGGATCTCGCGTTTCGCAATGCGGCGCCGGCCATTGAATGCCAGTCAATGCCGTGATGTTCGTAAAATCGGCGGTCTTCGAGCGCGACGACGATTTTTGGAAGCCAGGGCCCCATCTCCGCGAGCGAAACGGGTATTTGTACTCGCGCTGTCGCCGAAGGGAGTTCGGCAAATTCGCGACCGTGCAGATCGAGAAGAGTCAGCGTTGCTGGTGTCGGCTGATCGAGCGCCGCCGGAAGAGGAAGAAGACTGTAGGCGAGGACGGCCGCTCCGCACAATCCAACGGCCGCAATGGCCAAGCGCAGGACGATGCGGAGGCTGGCACGCCGGAGACTGGGGAGGCGAAACGCCATGGCGGATCAAATTGCAATAAGCCTCGGATCGAGACGAATGAAAGTGCGGATTCGAACCGAGTTGGGTTCTACAGAGGGCGCCTAGAAATGGGAACGCGTCGAAACGGACCGGGACATGTCAGTGACTAGCAGGGCTTAAATTAAGGTATTGAGTGACAGCGATGAGGCGAGCCTGAATGCTCGTTCATTCCTTCACTACGCAGGGAGCCGAGGCCGAAAGGCCGGTAAAACGGCTGTCGTACATTGGAGCCACTTGAGTGGCGGGCCAGTGGAACGTCCCAGCGCTGGTGGCGCGAGCGAGGACCGAGTAAACACCGGTGCCGGGCTCGACGCGATCGAAGTAGAGACGCGTCTCGTGGTCGCGCAGCTCGGAGTGTGAGAGCTCGAGTTCGCGCCCCGGTTCCTCCGGGAGCTTATAGCTTTTCGCGATGAGCGGGAGATTGGGATTCAGCGTTTCCAAGCCGGCGGGGAGAAGGTCTTCCAGCGCGACGTAGTTCTGCAGATTGCGGCTGAGCAGGCGATAGGTGACGAGAATCTGGTCGCCCAGTTTGAATGGCGCGTCGGGAGTGCCGGTGCGCTCATTGTCAGTCAGGTCGCGGACGACGCGCTCGATCCGCAGGCCGCGATCGGAACGGTCGGTCTCCGGATTCTCGGTGCGATACTCGGCGGAAACTAGGCAGCTCACCGGAGTGGCGGTTGTCAGCCCCTTGATCGCAAAGGCGTTTAGAGTCGCGAGATCACTTTTCTCCCATTCCGCGGCGGTCTTGTTTTTCGAAACGAGTGCCGGCGCGGGGGCGATAGCTCCCGGATTGAGCGGAACGGTTTCGCGAGCATCGTGCATGGCCTTGAAGGCAAGCAGCAGCCAGAGGTTTTCCTGCGTCGAAAGGTTCGTCGAGGAATCCATGAGCTTGAGCAGGCGGTCGTGGCGCTGCTTCATTTGCGATCCCTTCGGATCGATCTCCGCGAAAGCCAAAGTAATCAGGGCTTCGGCGCGCGTCGTGGAGCCGAAGGTCTCCGAATCGAATGCGCGCTCTGGCACAGGCTTGGCGATTTCCCTTAGTAACTGTGCCTTTTCCTTCGGGAGCGCTTTGAATCGCTGCAGTGCCACGGCCAGGATCGCACGGCCTTCGTCGCTGAGGCGGTCTCGCTTGAGGTAGAGATCCTCTGCGACATTGGTGTCGTCGGCAGCGGTGTCCGGTCCGGCGGAGACCATCAGCGCGAGACAACGTGTCAGAGGATCGGTGTGAATGCCGTTGCCCGATACGATCTTTTGCAGGGCGCCATCCAGTTGCTCGGCAAGATGCGGAGAGACGTCGAGTCCCGCGTGTTTCGCCTCCTGTGTGGCCCAGGCGGCAAGCACGGTCACAAAGGCGTTGGGCGTCTGAGAGCCTGGCCAGTAGGGAAGCATGCCCTCTGCTAGCAGCGAATCTTCAAAGCGCTTGAGCCCCTCTGCGATGGTGGCGCGATAATTCGCATCTCGAGCTGGATTTTCGGGTAGGTTCGCGAGGAGATCGGCCATCATCGCATAGGCCAGGATGCGCGAGGAAATCTGCTCGAAGCAGCCGTGCGGATACTCTAGGATCGTCGGCAAGCCGGTCAGCTTGGGAAGCCAGGGCGAAGTCGAAAGCGTCACGTCAAAGGATCCGCGTCCGCCCTGCCAGAGCTGAGGTGCAATCTCGGCGGGCTTGAAGGTAGCGCCATGCAGCGTGGTGGCTACCGTTTCGTGACGCAGGATAGTAGGCGGTTCGACTGGGAGCGAAACTTCCACCGCATCGCTCTCGCCCTGATCCGAGGTCGCTTCGAAACGCACTTTTACGGAGGAAGATTCGTCACGTACACGTGCGGGGAAATTGAAGACCGCAGGAATATCCTTTGGCGCCTCCGCAGTCGACGGTTCGGTACTTTCGAGATCCAACCCTTCGGTTGTGCAACGCACGGTGATCTTGGCATTCTTCGCAAACTTCTGCCGGGCGACCGCACGGAGAATGACCTGATCTCCGACTCGTACGAAACGTGGCAACGCCGGTTCGCACAGGAGCGGTTTTGAAACGGCGAACGTCGTCGTGCCTCCGCCGAACTGGTTTCCATCGGTTTGGCCGATGGCCACAATTCGATAACTTGTGAGGTTATCGGGAGCGTCGAAGTGGAAGGCGATCTTGCCCTGTGCGTCGGTGGTTAGATTGCTCTGCCAGTATGCCAGCGTCTTGAATTCCTTGCGGAGCATCTTGATGGTGCCGGCCGCGTCACCACCGTCGCCAATGACATAGCCTTTCTGTTGAAGGCTGCGCCGATCAATCGATTCCAAAAATCGTGAAAGCGCCGCGTAAGTGGAAACGCCGTGGCCGCGTTCCGGATAGAATGCGCTCTTGCTATCGGGCATCCGCCAGTCACCAAGCTGGAGCACGGCATCATCCACTGCAAAGACAAGGAAATCCGCGCCTGCAACCGGCTTGTCCTGGCTGGTCACAGTGATTTCTCCGCGGACCGGTGCGCCGGGTTTCACGCTTGGGGCTTCGAGTTTCGGAGTAACCACGAGTTCACGGTCGGGCCGCGCCACTTCGAGATGGACTTCGCCGATGCGCTCGCGGGGGAGCTGCGCCTTGCCGCCAGGTTGGATGAGATAGACGGTTACCGTCGCATTCGGCGCGTATTCTTTCTTCACCGGCAGATCGATCCTGCCTGCGTTTCCGGCCATCGGCACCAGAAGCGTGTCGAGGATCTCGCCCGCTTCCACCGACACCCAGGCGAGTCCACCGAATGGGGCATGCACCGTGAGCGGCGCGACTTCGCCGGGCGTATAAGCACGCGCGGGCTGCGGCAGGGAGACGGCGATCTCTGTATCGTTTTCGACGGGTAACTCCGCCTGTTCGTCGCCGGTGACTGTTGCCGTCGTGCTTACCGGCACGTCTCCTGGCCCAATTACGACCGCGACGTATTCCCCGGTCTTTTGCACGGGGATATCCAACTTCGCGGGAGCGGCGACCAAGCGTGTCGTTACCTTTTCAAATTCGCGCGAGTTGCGATAGCGCACGACAAAGGGCGCGATTTTCTCCCGTACGGTCTTGGTACTGACGGAGTAGAGTTCGACTGTTACAGGGATTCCTTTCAGCGGCTCGTCGTGGATGTCGATGGCCTCGCATTCAATCTCGACCGTGCGCTCGACACCCGGCTTTGCGCTGGCTCGCACGCCCGCCCAGGCCTTGGCAGCCTGGACTCGGCAATCCGCGCCGCCTGTGAGCGTCTGGGCTTCCGCGGATGTGACATCGACGGACCATTCCACAAAGCAGCGCCCGCGCTTCTTGCCATCGGTGTACGGAGGATCGCAGCGCAGCGTGGCGGTTCCGTTCTCATCCAGCTCCGCGTCGCCTTCCGCCTGCTTTTCTTCGTCGTTCTCGATTTTGTTTTCGGAATAGGCGTCGCTGTGCACGTAAGCGTCGTCGCGTCCGTCCGTGACATTTGCTGCGGTCCAGACTGCTTTCCAATGAACTTTCGCTCCTGCATTGGGCGCTCCATGAAAGTAAGCCGAGGAAACGGAGACTTGCGAGAAGGCTCCGGGTTCCTCGATCGGATCCACGACTACCGAAAAGAGCGGCACTCGGTATTCCTCCACGCGGATGTCCGTGGAAGTACCTTCCATATCTCCGACCGCGCAACGCAGCGTATAAGTGCCGGTGGCAAGTGAAGTCGGGATCACCCATTCGGCATCCCACGTGCCGTGATCGCCCAGCGCAACAGAGCCGCCGGTAACCGGATCGCCGCCGTCGGTCTTCACTTTCCATGTAGCATCCTTGAAGTCGGGAATGCTCAAGGCGCCCTTTGATTCAAGCCGGACGATGCCGTGCATCTTTACGGTCTGCCCAGGCCGGTAGAGATTGCGATCGGTAATCACGAGGGAACGCAGCGTCGCGCCCTTTTCGGTTCGATGATATTCCGCGGCCGATAGGGTAGGGCCTTCCACGTATTGGATTGCGGGTCCAGTCGGCGTTTCAGCGATAAACAACGAACCGATGCGGTGGCTATCTCCAAATAGGGTATTCGCCGGAAAGCGCGCCATGCCTTGCGCATCCGTGGGGCCGCTGGCGATTTCGAGGTTCTCGTTTGTGACTACGTGCACCGGGAGATTGGGTGCGCCCTGTCCGTCGCCCATCTTAGCGACGCGCAGCACGACCTGTCCTTCGGTCCGTTTCTGCGTGAGCATGTATTCGCTAAAGCAGATGAGCGAGCGGTTGCCGCAATGAGCGCCATCCATTCCCGCGCCGCTGACTTCGAGCAGGAACGCGCCATTCAGTGGCTGTGGCGGATGCCATTCGATCTGCCGCAGGATTTCTTCGGGACCGCCGTTTGTGCCTTCGATCTGGCCTTGAGTAACAATCTTCAGCGCGAGTGGTGTCTCGCCTTTCTTGTACTGCTTCACGCGCTCGGAGACTTCCGGAAGCTTGTCCATCGGCACTTCGCTCAGCGTCCAGGTGAGCGGCCCCGTATTGACCTGCAGAAGAGAAAATTTCAATCCGGCTGCAGAGCGCTGAAAAATCTCGCCGCCTGGAAAGATGATATCCGAGTCTTTTGGATGAAAGGTCGCGCCCCATTTCGAGGGTTGGGCCAGGCCGAACCCACGGATGCCTTTGACTGCCGTGGAAATGACCACCGTGTAGTGCTGCTTGATGTCGAAGTTGCCCTCGACGATCACGTCGTCCTGGTCCGCGTGGACCTTCATTCCCGGCACCGGAGGAGTGACGGAAACCGTCTCCGGCAGGACGCTATCCGGATCGATGTGTTCATCGAATTTGATCCGAATGATCGGCTTCTCGAGCGGGTTGTTGAACGCGCCGACCCAGTTTACTTCGATCGGAGAAGTAACTCCCGCCGAGAAGACGTGCATGTATGGAAGCTGCGCATGCGTGTGCGCTTCGCGCAGGCCATTCACTACGACGTCGTAAGTATGGCCCATCGGGAGTGGCCGGCGTGGTACGACCGTGAAATCGCTCTCCTGGAGAACTGACTGATCCTGATCGATCAGGATCTCGCCTGGCAGCCGCTCATGGCTGTCACGATCCTGGAAATAGACCGCCTCGGCGGCATCGACGAGCGAAACCGGATAGTTTGCATGCAGCGCAAAATGAGGGCGGGCTGAAAGGGCTGAGCGTGTCTCGTCATCAGTGGTGACTTCAAAGGCATCGCTATCGAATTCCCACTTCTGCGGCGGAACCAGGCGGCCCTGCGCGTCCTTGAGTCCTGGCGCGGTAGAGACGCGGTAATGCGTTGCCGGAATAACCGGTCCGGTCACCGTGAATTCTCCATCGGCAACGCTTTTCCAGAGGAAGTTTCCGTCGAGCTTTGGCTGGATCACGACAGGCGACGGCAGATTGCCCGCGTTGATCGCGCCGGCTGCCACCATGGGGCCGGGAAAATTCACACTGAATACGGTGTCCTGCGCGATCTTTCCTTCGGCGGGATCGAGTACGACATCGTTGTGCTCTTCAGCGCGTAACGGGATGGCCAGCAGGAGCAGCAGCGCGCAGAAAGGGCGCAGGAGCGCGAGTACACGGAGGGGTTTCATGGCTTCGACGAAGGTTTCAGAAGTTCGGAGTCTGCGTTGGCTTCCTTGGTGCGCCCAAGTTCCCGGTAGGTTTTCTCGCGGAGGAGGAGGGCGTCGCGATCGCGGGGGCGAAGTTCGAGGACTTTCGTCAGGGCGTCCACCGCGGCGGGAAAGTTATGATGTTTGCTCTCGATCACGCCGCGCAGATACCAGGCGAGTGTGTTGCGCGGGTTGATTTCGGTTGCGCGATTGACGGCGGGCAGCGCTTCCCAATCCTTGCTGGTTTCGAGGAGCGCTTCGCCGCGGGCGGCGAGGGCCGCGTCGCAATCCGGGTTCAGCTTCAGTGCGGCGTTGGTATCGAGATCCGAAAGCGCGTACTGGCCTGCACGATTGAGATGGTGCGCTCGGCGGCCTAGCAGGGGAGCCGTTGGACCTTCCGATTGGATCTGCGCGTCGAGCTGAGCGATGGCGCGCAGGATCTCCGGCTTTTTGTAATCATCGTCCGAGCGGTTCACGCGATTATCTGCCTCATCCGCGCGTTGCAAGGTGGCAAGCGCCGCAGTCTGTTGCAGCAAGGCGCAGCGCGACTCGGGCCAGAGTGCTAGCGCTTCAATGGAATCCTTCAGCGCGATTTCCGGCCAGCCGAGATCGAAAAAGAAGATGGCATGATCCAGCAGCGGACCGACGCTCTTCGGCGAGGCTGCCATTGCACTTTCCAGTTTCTTGATCTCGGCCTGGTTGAACCCGACCCGCTCAAAGCGAGGCAGATTCGAGGTCACTGCGTCATCCGTAGCGTTCATCTTATTGGCCCGATGGATATTTGCCTCCGCGAGCTTCCAATTCTGCAGCACCGCATAGGTGACCGCCAGCGATGCCAGCGCTTCGGGAGTGGCTTCGATTTTGATCCGCTGCTCGAGAGTCTTTGCGGCCTCGGGCCAGTTGTTCTGCTTCTGCAGAAGGTCGGCGAGCTTGTCGCGAGTCTGTGCATCCTTGGGCGCGGCCCGTACGCAGGCGGTCCAGGCATCGACGGCTTCCTGCTTCTTTCCCTCGGCAAGCGCGACGTCGCCTCGGAGTGAATCCATGACCGGCAGTTTCTGGCCAACCGCAAGTGACCAATCGTTGAGCGTTGCCGCGCAGCGCGGCCAGTCCTCTGCGCTGGCAAAGGCACGCGCCCGCTTTTCCCAGAGCGCGGAATCTTTCGGCGCGTGTGTCAGCAAGTGCCGCGCGATTTCCGCGACGGAGGGCCATGCCTCGGCATCCTCCGCTGCCTTGAGTTGCACTTGCAGGCTGGGCGGTCCGGATGCGGCGCGTCCCGTGGCATAGTCGCGCAGGAATTTGATCCGGTCAGCGGCCTGATCTGCCTGCTGCCGCCAGTGCTCGCCGTCGGTGGGTTCCCGGCTGCCAGCGTCGATGTCAGGCGTATAAACGGAGTGAATCCATTCGCGCTGGAGATCTTTCAGTTCAGCGGCGCGGGTCGGGGTGAGCTTTGCCCGCACTTCGCCGTACACGCGGTTCAGTTCGACATCGAGCTTCTCGGCGCGAGCTTTCTGCTCCTTTGTCAGGTCTTCGGCGGATACGACACGATAGATGCCGTTTAGGAGGGTTGCATCCTCGCCGTTGTCGAATTTCCCGGTCGCCGCGACTTCCGCCTGGCCGGGCTGAAATTCGACCTTCACGGCCGGATTGATACCGGCACCGGTGCTGGCTTCGTCTTTCTGGAGGATGGTCGGAAGGCCGATCACCAAGCGTTCCGCGGGAAGCGTGCCGTCTCGTCGGGTGAAGGTTAGATAAGCGTCTTCGCCTGAGGTGCGGTTGACTTCGAGTTCAATGCCCTCCTTTTGGTAATACTCCTGCGCAGCCGCGATCGCGATCGTATGCAGGAGAAACGCAACTGCCACCAGGCAGGCGGAAAATCGGTGGAGGGCTCGGGGATGCAACGCCCCCCAAGCATGACACTCCACGGGGCATGACTCATTGGTTCTCGAGCGCATAGGCAACCGTCTTGATTAGGCCAAGAATGCTACGTTCACCGCTGCCAAATGGCGAGAGGACATTTTGCGTCGGGAATACGACAAAGGACGGAGGCTCGGAGGCGAAACGATCATGAGATCACAGGTAAGTAACGCAGCCATTGAAGGTAGATACGCGACTTAGAGCAGGAATCTTTCCTGTCATGATTGATTTAGTGAAAGTTATCTGGCCAACTGCGGGATGAAGTGGCGGCTCCGGCCGGGCGTTCCCTTTTTGGATACCTTCAGAAGGAATGCGGCCAGGGCTGGTGCATCGCTGAAGGCTGAGTGAATGTTGGTTTGCCAAGGATGGTCCCCTGCACGCGGAATTGAACGGGCGTGATTTTTTTAAAAATCGGCGTCCAATTTTGCCGAAGTTTTGTTGTTAGAGGTTATGAACAAATCGCACCCCCGCCTCGTAACCGGAAAAACACTCATTTTTGCCCTCAGCGGTCTGCTTGCCGTGACTGCTCTTCTCCCCGCCAAAGCCGGTGAACTCCATCGACGTGAGCGGCGTCAGCAGGACCGGATTGCCGACGGCATTGAAGACCATGAACTGACTGCCGAAGAAGTGGCGAAACTCGAGCTCGGCGAGGCCCGGATCAAGTACCAGCAGCGTAAGGATCGCCTGGAACACGGTGGAGAGCTGACCAAGGAAGAACGCGAGCGGCTGAATCGTGAGCTCGATTTGCTGAGCAAGCGCATCCACGAGGAAAAACACGATGGGGAGAAGAAGCATCATCGCAAGTAGGGCGGGATCTCTGGTCGCTGCTGCCCTTGAATCTGTTCTGCTGAGTGAGCCGGATTCTTCTAAGATTCCCCATCGCTTTCCGGTGGGGAATCTTTAGTCATTCCTACCCATGATTCCCCGGTTTTTCCTCCCCGCGCTTTTCGCCGTTGTTTCTTCCGCGTCCCTGCTTGGCGCTCCACTTGTTTATGAAGGTCAGAGTGGGCCGGGGAAGGGGAAGCAGGTCATTCTCATCGCCAGCGATCACGAATACAAATCCGAAGAAGGGCTGCCGGCCCTGGCGCGTATCCTGGCCAAACATGACGGATTCAAATGCACCGTGCTATTTGGCATCGATCCAAACACGGGAGCGATCAAACCCGGTAACTCGAACATTCCTGGCACCGAAGCTTTGAAAACGGCCGATCTGCTCGTGATTTTCACGCGTTTCCAGAATCTGCCCGCTGAGCAAATGCAGCCGATTGTCGATTACCTCGACCGTGGCGGCCCGGTGATCGGGCTGCGTACAGCCACACACGCTTTCCGGATTCCGAAGGATAGTCCGTTTGCGAAGTTCGACTTCCACTACGCTGGGCAGGAATTCAAAGATGGCTTTGGACGACAGATTCTCGGCGAGACCTGGGTGGGCCATTACGGACCCAATCATAAGCAGAGCACCCGGCTCGACATTGTTCCGGAAAAGGCCAGTCATCCGATCCTGACCGGGGTGAAGGATATGTGGGTGGAAGCTGGCGCTTATCGGGCTGATCCCATCGCCGGGAGCGAGATCCTGGCCATGGCTCAGCCGCTCAACGGCATGGACCCGAAGTCATCTGCGGACGACACGAAGAAGCCGATGCCCGCCGCCTGGGTGCGCACGTACCAGAGCGCGTCAGGGAAGGCTGGGCGTGTGTTTACCAGCACGTATGGAGCGTCGGGCGACCTCACAAACGACGGTTTTCGCCGTATGCTTGTGAATGCCTGCTTCTGGACCACCGGGCTGGAATCGGCAATCAAGCCCGACTCGGATATCAGCTTCGTGGGGCCGTACCGTCCGACCTGGCTCGGAGTCAATAAGCGGGCGGATGGTGTGAAGCCCGAGGATCTTGCGGGTTGGGATTCGCCGATCTGGCCTGAGGCGAAATAAGAATTGTCGTAGCGCGTTCTGCACGAACGAGATGGATGGGATTCGGGAAGAATGTGAAATTTTTCACAAAGTCCTTGCACTCGTACTGAAACCCGCTACAGTGAACATTGTTCTGGGGGGAACAGCAGCCCGTTGGTGATCATTCGATCCCGACGGGCTGCACTTTTTTGAGGGCGAGCGAGTCCCAAAGCGAGCGGTTGCTCCGATCCCGAAAAGCGGGGCTTCATTCATCGTCTGACTGGCGGACTTCACGTTCCGCGCCCTGTTCCGATCCCGATTTCAATGGATTTCGAACGGCAAGCTCATTGCGGCGGATAAGCTTACGGCCTTTGTACGCGAGTGGTTATGCTTCCCGAAAATCCATTCCGTTGTCCTTTGGACAGAAAATCGTGAGCACACGCGGTATTTTCCAGACGGACGACGCGTAAATGTAACAAAAGTCACGCAAGGATAACAGAAAGAGGCATTTTGTTTGCTTTCTGCTTCGCGATTTTAGATACTCCGGGGCCGTGACCACGATGCTTCTTTTGATGGTTGTGCTGGTTGTCCCGCTGGTGGTGGCTGAATTGGCAGTTCTTTCGGTAAGAGGTTTGGCCCGTCGTCGGAGCCGCGTCGTTCGACCGCCTATTGATTCGCGAACTGGTTTCGAATTCTACCGCTGATCGGATCGGGGTTACCGCTCTCGCTGCTGGAAGCGCCGGAATGCCGTCGTCCTTGAGGGCAGTCGCAGTGCTGCCGGATCCCGCTCTCGCTCAGGATATTAGCGCGAGTGATCCGCTCGTTCTTGCCGCCTGACACGTATTCACGTTAAGGGGTAGAAACTCATGGCTTTCCGATTGAGCGACCTGATCATTTCCGGCGAATTTCACCACTCGCGCCCGTACTGTTGGCACGGGCGGATCGTGGTGCGTGGCGACGAAACACCGATCCACGTCGAGCTGACCGGCAGACCTTGCAGCGATCTTCGCAACCGAAGTTTTGCCTTTGAGGTTCCACAAAACGACCGGCTTGTAACGGAGAGCGACCGCAAGCGGGTAAAAGAGTTTGCCAACCAGCAAATCGGCATCACCGGCGAGATTACTGCGGCTCGGCGCGATGGTCTGTATATGGAATGGTTCAGCCAGAATGGTCGGGTAGTCGCCGATCTGCCCGGCGTCGAGATCCGGATCATCGAAGCAACAGAGGCTCCCGAGGTGGAGGGAATCGACTTTGGAGCGGCGGCAGAGGCTGGAGACAGATGCGATGACGATGAAGAGTGCACATGCGTCGATTTTTCCGAAGACGACGGCGACGACGAATTCGACCCGGACGAATTATTTCCAACTGCAGGGAGCGATGACGCGCAGGATGAGGAGAATTACGGCCTCATTCCCGAAGAGCTGACTCGCGAGCTGGAACGCAATTCGCGCCGTCTCGATCGTGAAGCCAGTGGAGAAACAGAGGACGACATCCGCGCCATCGAGGAATGCGAATTGATGGACGACCTCATCGAGAATGGGGAAGGGGAACCGATGATGAAGCTTTTCAGCGGCATGTACGTGCCGCGCTCGGCGGAGATTACGACTGAAGACGAGGCTGAAGCAGCCCTCAAGCCTGTGCTGAAGCATCTGGCGCTCTACGGTGTTGCCTTTGATGTCTGCGAGCACTGCTCCATTCGCGAGGCTTATCGAATCCTGATCGATGAGGTCTGCGCGGAATGCACCGTCTATCCGGAGATTCGCGGAACCGCGTGGGTTCAGCATTTCTCGACTTGGGATTTCTGCAAGGCTTGCCAAAACAAGGAGTAAGTGAACTCCGGGCTGAGGGGGCGGAGCGTTACCGTGATTTGATCGGCGACGCTTAGGGGCCATCAGGTTGAGATGGATGCGTACTCAGCGTCACCGCATCCATCGTTGGCGGCGCTGACATCTCTTGCGGCCTTGCTTCGCACCCGGAGTTAGATGTCCTGTCTTTGCCGCATGATCACCTGCCTCGATGTTTACTACGAAGATGATTCAGCCCGTGCCGCCGGAGTATTGGTCCGGGAATGGACAGATGCGGTCCCGGTCGAAGAGCGAGTGGTTGCAGTGGCTCCTGTGGCGGCGTATCAGCCGGGCGAGTTCTTTCGGCGGGAACTTCCTTGTCTTCTTGCTATCCTCAAGGCTTTGCCACCGGTCGACGTGATTGTCGTTGATGGTTATGTTTGGCTCGATGCTTTAGGCAAGCCGGGCCTTGGCGCGTATCTATATCGGGCGCTGAACGAACAAGCGGCGGTAGTGGGCGTTGCCAAGACGAAGTTCCATAGTGCCGAAGGGGCTCACGAAGTACTGCGTGGCGAGAGCGCCCGTCCTCTCTATGTCACGGCTGCCGGATTCGATGCGGCGGCGGCCGCACGGCAGGTCGTCTCGATGGCTGGTCAGTTTCGCATTCCGGCACTTCTCCAGCGCGTCGACTGGCTGTGCCGCCATGGCTCTGCGGCGTGACGAAGAGCTGATTCGTGCGGCCTACAAAGCTTCCGAATCATTTATCCTGGCCACTATGCGTGCAGGCGCTGCCTCCGCCTGGAACTTTATTGGAAGCGCGATGACTTCGAAGTCATGGACTCCGATAAGGAGATCGAGGTGCGTCAAGTTTTCTGCAATGAGGACACCCGCGCTGAGCAGGATTCGATGGATTAGATAGGGGCTATGATCCGGACCTGGCGTGTCGAGGCCGAGCAGATTCACGCGGGCTGTTACCAGGGCATTCGCGAATGCTTCCGTTACGACTGGGTATTCCTCGTAATATTCCGGTTCACGAAAGCGTTTGGAAAAGCCGGTGCAAACAAGGACGATATCGCCGGGTTGGAGTTCGATGTTGTCGATTAGATCGACGTCGATCTCCTGCCGGCCTCGCGCGTCGATCAGCACTCCGCGTCCGAAAAATCGATGAGGCGCCAGGTCGGCGAGAGCGTCACCATTCGGGATCATGTGCAGCGGTGCGTCGAGGTGCGTTCCGACGTGCATTCCCGTGGTCACCTCAAACATCGGACACTGCCCGGCCTCATCGACGCTGCCGAACATCCGGAGTCGTGCTTCCGGGTCACCTGGATATACAGGCATGAGGTCCGCAAAGGTGTGGGAAAGGTCGATGATTTTCATGCGCCGTTCGAAATCTCAAATCCTGCCATTCGAAAAATCCATTCGAATAAGCGATGCTGAGTGCATGAATCAAATCATCGGCGGCAATGGCCACACGATCAGAGCGATCATTTTCGACCTCGATAACTGTCTCGCGGCGGCGGACGAAATGGGGCGTTCATTTTTCGAGCCGGGCTTTGCTGCGATTCGCCGTGCGAATGATGGGGCGGTGTCCGAGGAAGATCTGGTGAGGGCCTTTGAGGATTCCTGGCGCATCCCGCTCGATTTCGTCGCCGAGAAGTACGGATTTTCCGACACGATGCTTTCCGCAGGTTGGGAGGTTTTCGCGAAGCTCGAAGTGCAAACGCCGATGTACGGTTATGGCGATCTCGACGTGTTGGACCAGCTTCCCGTTGCTCGCTTCCTGGTGACATCAGGTTTTCGGCGGTTGCAGGAGAGTAAGATCAGGGCTCTGGGATTTGCTCCAACGTTTCGTACTACCAAAGTCGACGCCATCGACGAACCAGGCCGAAAGGGAAAGCACGGACTTTTTTCCGAGATTCTTGAAAGCGAACAGCTTCGTCCAGACGAGGCGCTTGTCGTGGGCGATAACCCAGATTCAGAAATTGCGGCTGGAAACCGCTTGGGAATGCCAACAGTACAAATCCTGCGTCCTGGCGTGTCTCGGGGCGACAACGCCGGCTATTATGTCGAGGGATTGGCGGAGTTGAAACGGCGGCTCGTATCCTGATGAATGTTATCCTATCGACTGTGATGCCAGCTCCGTGCTTTCTCCGTTGCAGGGAACTGCATGCATTTACGGCCTAACTTCGGGCGGGCCCACGGAAGCACGCTGCCGCGCTGTAATTGCTCAATTACCCTGCAGCGCCAGCGCCACGGCTTCTTCAAGAGTCATCTCCCTCCCGCGTTTGCGCGCGGATTCGATGTCTTCGCCGAGGAAGTGGTCGGCGGCCGAGGCGAGGAGTTGGCGGATAGCCGGATGGTCTGCGGGTTCGACGGAGATCCCGAGCTTTGCGCGGATCGCTTCCGCAGCTCCCAAGAGCTGTGCTGCACGGGCGTATTCTTGTTCTGCTACCGCAAGCGCGGCAAAAGCCTCGAGCGGGTAGGGGACGCCCCAGCGATTTCCGAGGTCCCATGCGCCGCGTAGGCATTCCGTGAAATGGACGCGGGCTTCGGCAAAGCGACCCAGCGCCGTGGCGGCCATGCCCACTCCCCAGTGGACGATACCGACCTGCCAGCCATCGCCGAGCTCGCGATAGAGGTTCAGGCTCTTCGTGCCCAGTTCGAAGGATTCAGCGAAGTTCGTACGTGCGGCCAGCATGGACTTCACGTGACAGAGCCGCGCCTGAAGCCGAGGATTTCGCAGCGGTTTGATCAGAGCTTCAGCCTCCGCAACCAGGGAAACACCAGATTCCGGTGGGCCTTCGAAGGCCAGAAAGACACCGCGATCGATAAGCGCCGAGGCGAGGCCGGCGGGATCTCCGAGCTCGCGATAGATCTCCACGGCTTCAGGAACACAGCGATCGCAAGTGGCGAGATCGTCGGAAAGCCAGGCGAGGCGTCCGGCGGCGCACAGCGCCCGGGCTCGCACGGCATCGTGCTGGCTGGCGTCTGGATGCGCGAGCAGGCGGTCGAGTGATTCGCGCGTTTCCTTGAATAGGCCTCGCACCTCGACAAAACGCTGCGTCGCCGTAAGCAGGCGCAGCCCCTTTTTTACCTGGCCCGGCAGATCCAGACTCGTTTGCACGGCAAACCGGAAATTGATTTTGTCGAGGTCGAGTTTTTCCAGCCAGGCGTGCTGTTGCGGCCCGAAAATCTTGGGTTCCGTGGCTTCTGCGTACGTCAGGAAGTAATCCAGATGCCGCTTGCGGAAGGTCTCGGTTTCACCGGCTTCGGACAGCTTGATCTCGCTGTAGTCCCACACCGATTCGGTCATGTAATAACGCGTCGCGTCATCCGGCGTTTTCTCCACGGTGAGAAGCGATTTATCCACGAGCTGGATCAGCACATCGAAGATCTCCCATTTTTCGAGGGAATCATCGGTGCATACCTGCTCGACCGCCTCCAGGGAGCGCCCACGCGCGAAAACGGAAAGCCTCCGCAGCAGTGTGCGCTCCGGCTCGCTGAGCAGATCGAAGCTCCAGTCGATGAGTGCGCGGAGCGTCTTCTGGCGCGGCACGGCCGTGCGGCTGCCGCCAGTCAGGAGCTGGAACCGATCATCGAGCCTCTCGGCGATATCCTGGATCGAGAGCACACGGGCGCGCGCAGCTGCGAGTTCAATCGCCAGCGGAATGCCGTCGAGACGCCAGCAGATCTGCGCGACGGGAGTGACATTGGCCGGTGTAAGCTCAAAGCCTGGCCGCGCCAGGCTCACGCGATCGATGAAGAGGCGGATTGCCTCGTACTTCAGCATCGTTTCGACTGCATCGGGCGCGATGACGATCTCCCGCCATTGGTCGGGCATGGAAAGCGGCGCCAGCGGCCAGGCCTTTTCGCCCGGAATGCTGAGCGGTTCACGGCTGCTCGCGAGGATGAAGAGACATGGGCTGGCGCGGAGAAGAGTCTCCGCCAGCGCGGCGCAGGCGCTCACCAAGTGCTCGCAGTTATCGAAGATCAGGAGCAGATGTTTCTGTCGCAGGAAATCGGTTAGTGTCGCCGCGAGTGAGCGCTCCGGTTCCTGTCGCACATTGAGAGCGGCTGCCACCGCTTCATAGACGAGCGCGGCATCGTCGATCGTCGCGAACTCGACGAACCACACGCCGTCCGGAAATTTTTCCAGCAATTCGGCTGCGACCTGGAGGGATAGGCGAGTCTTGCCCGTTCCGCCGGTGCCCGTTAGCGTGATCAGGTGGTTGGTCGCGATGAGGCGCTTTACCTCGGCGATCTCCCGCTCACGGCCGATGAAGTTCGTGAGCTGCGAGGGCAGATTATTCGGCACGCTTTCGAGCGAGCGAAGTGCAGGAAATTCCGAGGGCAGATCGTTGCAGATGACCTGAAAAATGTGTTCTGGCCGCGCGAGATCGCGGAGCCGGAATTCGCCCAGTTCACGGAAGCGGACGTCCCCGGGCAGGTAATCCCGGACCAGTTCTTCCGTCACGCGCGAGAGGAGCGTCTGCCCGCCGTGCGCCGCGGCCAGAATGCGGCTTACGCGGTTCAGCGAAGGGCCGAAATAATCGCCGTCGCGATGTTCGGCCGGGCCAGTGTGCAGGGCGATGCGGACCTTAATGCTGCTGATGCCATACCAGCTTTCATTGTAGAGCGACCGCTGTACTTCCACTGCACCAGTCACCGCTTGGTGCGCCGTATCGAAGGCCACGCAAAAGGCATCGCCGATCGTTTTGAAAATGAAGCCGCCGTGCGACTCAAAAACCTCTCGAAGCATGCGGTCATGCTTCGCTAGGGCAAGCCGCATCGCATCGGGGTGAGACTCCCAAAGTTTCGAGCTACCTTCGATATCCGTGAAGAGAAACGTGATCGTTCCGCTTGGTCGCGACATGGCGAGACCGATTCCATCCAGTTTCCGCTCGGAGCAAAAGGAGAAAGAAAGAGGAGTTTCTGGTTGCGCATGAGGGATTTGAGAATCCGGAATCACGCCCATCGGGATCGTGTCTAGTGGATTTGGCAGCGCACGACGTGTTTGCTCCTTGAAGTAGGGGCGTCCGGCGATAGCCTGCGCGTCTGTGTTTCACTCCATGAAAGCTCTGATCCTGGCTGCCACCCTTGCCGGGATGCCATTGCTGGCGTTTGGGATTGATATTGATACTACACAGCCTGGAAAGCCGTCTCCTTTCGAAAACCTATCCGCGGGCGTTATCAAGCATGTGCTATCGGGATTCCTGTTTCCGCAGCGCATCGGCGCGTTTGAACGTAAGAAGATGGACCAATACGATCGGGCCGGCGCGGACGTTTCTGCCGGCTACGATGCCGGCGTGCTGATTGCGGCGACGGTCTATGTCTACCCGATTCCCGTGAGGGCTGGAGAAGGTACTCTCCAGAAAGAATATCTTTCCCGAAAAGGAGAGATTACCGGCGCGCATCCCGCGGCGGAATTGCTGTCAGAGAACGAGGTGCCGCTGGCTCAGGGCGGGAAGCAGCTCGTTGGCCGGAAGGCAATCTATGCCTTCATGGATAAATTTCGCGGCGACGCCAAACAGAAGCTCAAGTCGCAATTGCTCGTGTTTCAGTTCGGCTCAAACTTTGTTGAGTACCGCTTCACCTATCCGATGGATCATGCGGAAGCGGGAGATCGTGAAGTGGAGCGTTTCGTCAAGGAGTGGTCCTGGCTTGGCCCGAGGAAGTCGGAGTGAATAGGGAAGGGACTCCTAACGTTGGTATCGAAACCTGATTGCAGATCGTGAAGGCGGACAGATTTGAAGACTAACTTGTGAAGCTGATTTGACCGTTTCAATGCCGGAGGCGTTTGCTTCACCCACCCCTTGGTCCGCTTGCAGAGCGGTCGTCCGCCTTGCTGTGATCTTCGTTGCAGCACTGTCGATGCTGGTTTCATCCGGGCTTGGAGAGGACAATGCAGCGACTGGCGGGTTGCCGTTGGTCGAGGATTTCAAGCCGATTCCTCCGCCGCCACCCGATGCCGCGAAGCACGGCGCCGCGTCCTCCGAAGCGCCGCTTCCGGCCAATCCAGCGACGCCAGGCTCGGATCAGCCTTTGCTTCCTGACGAGATTCTGGTGCCGCCAGTGAAATCCGTGACACCGGGCTCGTCCGCGGAAACACCGGCCCAGCCGGTCGTGCCATTCAAGCTCGAGATCGAGCCCGTGCTTCCGACGTTGCCGCCGGATCTGGCCGGAGGAGGCGGCTCGCTTGCAACAACACTTCACGTGCACGTGAAAGGTTTCCGATTCGAGGGAAATCATGTCTTTTCGAATCGTGCGCTTCAGAAGGTGGTCGCTAAGTACGCGGGGCGCGACCTGACGACCGAAAAGCTCGAGGAGGCGCGGCAGGCGCTCACGCTTACATACGTGCATGCCGGCTATGTAAACTCGGGCGCGGTATTGCCGGATCAGGACCTGAAAGGCGGGATCGTTGTATTCAAGATTGTGGAGGGGCGGCTCAGCGAAGTGCAGGTGCAGGGGAATTGGTGGTACCGAACCTGGTGGCTCCGGCATGTGCTGCGCTTGAGTGCCGGTCAGCCGCTCAATTTCGACAAGCTCAAGACCGGACTTCAATTGCTCCGGCAGAATCCGAACCTGCGCCAGATCAACGCCGAACTGGAGCCGGGCGGGCTGCCGGGCGAAAGCATCCTAAAGGCAACCGTGAAGGAAAATCAGCCCTTCCGGCTCGCTCTCGATTTTGATAACAAGCGGCCACCGAGCGTGGGGGCGGAGATCGTCAATATTCACGCACAGGACCTGAATCTGACAGGTCACGACGATCCGCTCTCGCTGACGTGGGGGATCGCCCACACGACGTCCGATACCCTTGATCGCTGGGAATACAGCGGCGCTCAGAACCTGAGTGGAGCGTATGAATTTCCAGTCTCGCCCTGGAGGACGACGATGGAACTGCACGCCAGCAAAAGCGATGCGGCAATCGTCGAGGATCCGTTCAATACCCTGAACATCAAGAGTAAGTCCGAGCAATATGGAGGCATGCTTCGGCAGCCGTTTTATCAGACGCTCAATCAGCTCATCGACGGCTCCTTTATGGCCGAGCGGCGCACGAGCCAGACATTTCTGCTCCAGCAGCCATTTGACCTCTCGCCGGGATCCATCAACGGAAAGACGCAGATTTTTGTCCTGCGGTTCGCGCTAGAGTACGTGAACCGCAGTCAGGTGCACGTGCTCGCGCTGCGTTCGACGGTCAACTGGGGAGTCGATGCCTTTGATCCCACGCTTCAGCATCAGATCGCCCCAAGTGGAGCGGGCCAGTTTCAGCAAAGAATTCCCGACGGACTCTTTGTTTCGTGGCTGGGCCAGGCGCAATACGTGCGACGCCTCTTCAACACGGATACTCTCGCGGTGCTGCGCCTGAACGCGCAGCTGTCGAACGATCCGCTCGTTTCGCTGGAGCAGTTCAGTCTCGGTGGAATGGATAGCGTCCGGGGATACCGGGAAAATCAGCTCCTGCGAGATAATGGCGCCTTCGCTTCTCTCGAGGTCCGCGTTCCCATTTTGCGCGACAAGGAAAAGAACCCGCTCGTTGCGCTGGCTCCATTCTTCGATTTTGGCGCCGGTTGGGATACCGTGGACTTCGTCGGCCCGCGTCCGCCGTCGGGGCAGATCGACGATCAGTCCGCCACGCTTTACAGCACGGGGATCGGCTTGCTGGTGACGCCAAACAAGCACGTGAATGCCCAGATTTACTGGGGCTACGCCTTGAACCGGAAGTACGTCGTGGAAGGTGGCAAGAATCTTCAGGACTACGGGCTGCACTTCGCGATTACGGTGAGCGCATTTTAATCGCTTGGGACGACGCGCTGTATTCATGTCGCGCAACTTCTTGTATTGCAGTTGCGTGTTCCATGGGTGGAATGCGTTTATGAAAGATCTCGTTTTTACTTGCGAAACTGCGGGTGATGCGCAATTCCATGGGCAGAACTCATGTCGACTGTTGCCACTCGCCCCGGAGCGCCAGCCCTTGAACGAGGGATTCAAATCCTTCGCCTTCTTGGCGAGAATGGGGCGTTTTCACTCGAGGAGCTCAGCCGGCGCCTGGAATTGCCGAAATCGTCAGTGCTTCGCCTGACGGAAACGCTGCAACATCTCGGGCTGGTGGAGCGCAGGGCGGACAAGAAATTCTGCGCCCTGGCGGTATTGCTGCCGAATTCGGCCGAGGAAGAGCGCCGGCGGTTGCTGATTTCCGAATGGCTGGCCGAGCGTGCCGAAGAAACAGGCTGCACGATCGAGTGGTACGAGTGGAATCGCACACATAGTGCCATGGAAATTGTCCAACGCCGGGAACCGCCTACCGGCGATGTAATCGTGCGTGCAAGACAAGGCTTCACCCGCGTTTTGACTGAAGAACTGGAAGCCGTCTGCCAGGTCGCCCTTGCCTTTGGACGCATTGTGCCAGGCTCGACGCATTGGCAATGGAAAGTCGCCGAATCCGGCATGGTGCAGGAACCAGTAACCGATGCTGCAAAGATCCTTCGTGGAGTAAAGCAGACCGGCTTCGGATTGGACTCGGGTTGCAATATTCACGGAGTGCGCCGCCTTGCATTTCCATTCATGGCTGGCGCCAACCTGATCGCGGTCGCGGCAGTCGCATTGACCTTCCGTCCCGACGGAGACAAGGCGTTGCTCAGCATGACGGATGCGCTCAAGAAACCAGTTGGGGCGCTGCAGAAACAGCTCGATGGGCTTCTTCCATCCAACCCGCGGCAGATCTGTCCCTGAGCTCTAGCGGCAAGGCTAGCCTAACCCTCCCAGTGATCCAGTTATATCCTTTTGTACTTACCCATATATGAAACCCATTGTTCCCATCGCCCTTTGTTTAGGCGTCGCGCTCGTTTGGAGTAGCGGATACGCCGCGTCGCTCGATGAAAAGTCCGGAGTTGCCGGAGCCGCCGGCTCGCTCTCCGGAACTCGTCCCAATATCATCTTCATTTTCTCGGATGACCATGGAGCCCAGTCGATCGGAGCTTATGGCGCCAAGTTGGGAGTGGACGTCACTCCTCGTATCGATGAACTGGCATCGCAGGGCGTGCGTTTCGATCATTGTTTCTGCGGTAACGCTCTTTGCGGTCCGTCGCGGGCGACCGTGTTGACCGGTAAGTTTTCGCACGCGAACGGCTACTCGCAGAATGATGGCCAGGCGCCTTTCGATGGCAATCAGCCGACGCTTCCGAAATACCTTCACCAAGTTGGCTACGAGACTGCAATTTTCGGCAAGTGGCATCTCGAATCGAAGCCCACGGGCTTCGACGCATGGAAGGTGCTGGTGGGGCAGGGAGTCTATTACAATCCGGTTTTCGTGACGCCCGCGGGGAAGGAAACAATCAAAGGTTATGTCTCCGACGTCACGACGGATCTCGCCCTCAACTGGCTTAGTCAGCAGCATGACGCGAACAAACCCTTCCTCCTGATGATCCATCAAAAGGCTCCGCATCGGAATTGGATTCCCGGACCGCAGGAAATGGCTCTTTGGAAAGGGACGTCCTTCCCTGAGCCCGGAAATCTCTATGACGACTATTCCGGGCGTGGGCCGGGGGCCGCGCATCAGCAGATGGAAATTGGCCGTCACATGCACGAAGAGTCCGACTTGCAGGTTGGAACTTCAATCGCCAACCCGACCCGGGATGTGGCTGGGATGCCGCCTGAAGACAAGAAGGTGTGGCATCAGGCGCTCGACGATGAAAATATCGCGTTCCTCGAGAAGAAACCCACCGGCAAGGATCTCGTTCACTGGAAGTACGAGCGTTACATGATGAACTATCTGCGCTGCTGCAAGGGCGTGGATCGCAATGTCGGCCGGGTGCTCGACTATCTGAAGGAGCACAATCTCGAGAAGAATACGCTCGTCATTTACTCATCCGACCAAGGTTTCTTCCTGGGTGAACATGGCTGGTTCGACAAGCGCTGGATTTATGAGGAATCGCTGCGGATGCCGCTGATCATGCGCTGGCCCGGACATATCACTCCTGGTTCCGCGTCGGAGGCAACGGTCCAAAATACCGACTTCATGCCGACCTTCCTCGACCTCGCGGGCGTGAAGCTGCCCACGGATATCCATGGCAAGAGCATCGTTCCGGTGCTCGAGCATAAGCAGGATAACCTGCACGATGCGGCTTACTACCATTACTACGAGAAGAAGGAACATAATGTACCCAAGCACACGGGAATTCGCACCGACCGGTACACTCTCGCGTGGTTTTACGACGAGGCGCCCGCATATTGGGAACTCTTCGATCGCGAGAAGGATCCGGCCCAGATGAAGAGCGTCTATGACGATCCGGCCTACGCAAAGGTGCGCGAAGAATTGACGGCGAAGCTCAAAGAGCTGGCCGCCAAATACGGCGACCGTACTCCGCCGTGGGGCAACGAAGCCCCGGCGTCCACCGGCGGAAAGATGGAGTGAGTAACGGGCCGGCGTCCGCCGGTTCGGAGCAAGCATCACACTGTAGAAAGCATTTAGCTGCGTTTTGAAGAACGCAGCGGTAAGCGGCCCGGGCAGGGGACTAGCGACCCTGCTCGGGTGCCGCGCGCCTCCGAGAATAACCAGAGACAGAAGCTATCAAGCCACGCCAGCGAATCGATTGACTTATGAATATGACCAAGCGCCAGGCGCTTTCCATCTGCACGGCCGTGATTTCCGCGATTGCAGCGGGATCATTTCTTCAGGCTAGCGCCGCGGAGAGTGCAACTCGGCCACCCAATGTGATCGTCCTGTTGACGGACGACCTTGGTTACGGCGATGTTGGTTGCTACGGTGCGAAGCCGGAGCATATTCGCACGCCGTGCATTGATGAGTTTGCGCGTGAAGGGCTGCGATTCACGGACGGGCATGCGGCTTCGTCGGTCTGCACTCCCAGTCGCTATTCGCTGTTGAGTGGCGAATATGCGTTCCGTAACAAGGAGGAGTCGCAGATTTTGCCGGGCGATGCGCGGATGGGCTTCATGCCGGACCGTGAGACGCTTCCCCAGATGTTTAAATCCGCCGGATATGCGACCGGGATCGTTGGCAAATGGCACCTTGGGCTGAGCGCGCAGGGCAAGCCCATCGACTGGAACGGCTCCGTCGAACCTGGCCCCGAAGAGATTGGATTTGACGAGACTTTTTATATTCCGGCGACCGGGGATCGCGTTCCCACGGTTTTTGTTCGCAATCATCACGTGGTGAATCTCGATCCGAGTGACCCGATCACGGTGAGCTACAAAGCGCGGATTGGCAATGAACCGACCGCCGTTTCCGATCCGGATCTGGCGCTGGTGCTGCATAACTTGAAGGGCCATGGACATAACCAGGCCATCACTAATGGCATTTCCCGCATTGGTTACATGACTGGTGGCAAGTCGGCCCTTTGGCATGATGAAAAGATTGCGGACACGCTGACTTCCGAGGCAATCGGGTTTGTCGAACGGCACAAGGACAAGCCTTTCTTCTTCTACTTCGCGACGCATAACATTCATGAGCCCCGCGTACCTGGTTCGCGCTTTGCCGGAAAGAGCGGCGCGGGAGTGTATGGCGATTTTGTGGAGGAATTGGACGATTCCGTAGGACAACTCGTCGCGGCCCTGAAGCGACTGAATCTTGATGAGAACACGCTGGTGATCTTCTGTTCGGACAATGGCGCAACCGAGTGGGTTGGCTACGATTACGGTGCGCGCTCCAGTCTCAATGGACACCAAGTGAATGGCGTCCTGCGAGGAGAGAAGGGGACGATTTTCGAAGGCGGCACTCGCAATCCATTCATCGTACGCTGGCCGGGGCATGTCGCAGCGGGCGGAACTTCCGATGCGCTGGTGAGCCAGACTGACTTCATGGCCTCATTCGCGCATTTGCTTGGTGTGAAGGTTCCCGAAGGGGCTGCACCAGACAGTGTGGACGTCCTTGACGCGCTGCTTGGAAAATCACCGACCGGTCGGCACGAACTGGTCGAGCATCAGTATAATACAGGCGTCGCGCGTTGCGCATTGCGAGTTGACCAATGGAAGTGGATTGGCGGTCACTTGTACGATCTTTCCAAGGACTTGCCTGAGAAGAATGACCTGGCTCAGGCTCAGCCCGATAGGGCTAAGGCAATGGCTTCCCGGCTGGAGGAGATCGTTAATTCAAAGAAAGCCGAATAATTGGAGTCCAGTCTCGCAGGCGAGCGCTTGCGAGAACTGCGCGATTGATGTGCAAGAGCGGCCGTTGAAAGAAAGCGGCCGCTCTTTCCATAAGGGTCTTCGCACCAAACAAAGGCTCTGGAGGAGTCTTGCTTGTTGCTCGTGAAGCGCCTTGGTGCGTGCTGATTCTGCCGCACCCAGTCCAGACTCTTGGAGAGGAAATCGCCAGCCCGGTGCGGGGCGGAGCTTGTCCGCCCACTAAGGTACTTCGTTACTGAATCAGAACGGTGATTCTTCTGTGGCTCCAGCGGGCTCTTCGGCGCCAGTGGTCTGCGCGGCAGCCGCCTTCTTCGCAGGCTGCTTTTTGCCGGCGGGCTTCTTCTCGCGCTTCTCGAATTCGAAGCCCACTTTGCCTTTCTCGCCGAGGACGAGGAAGGCAGAGAACGGCTTGTTCTTCTTCGAGATGAAGCGTGGGATCAGATCCGTCTTGCCAGTCGCCAGAAGCTGCGAGACCTGGGCGCGCGGGATTTCGCGCTGCAGGATCTTCTTGCCCATGCGGAAGGTGCATTTTTTCGAAGCAGTGCGCTCGCACTGGAACGCCGTGGCAGTTTCGAAGACCTGTCCTTCCGAGCACACCGGGCACTTGCCGAGCGGCTCGTCGTTTACGTAGACGACGGCTTCGCCTTCCCCGGATTCTTCCTGTTCAAAGTCGAACTTCTGCTTCCACTCGGTTTTTTCGTTCAGGATGATCGTGGCGCTGAAGGCACGGCCGAGCTTGGACCGGAAGCCTTCGATCGGGCCAACGCGGCCTTCGGTGAGAAGCTGCACGACTTCGTCGCGCTCGAATTCGCGGCCAGCCATGACTTTCCAGACAATGGTCTTGCAGCCGCTCGCGCATTCATAAGCCTTGAAGGTCTCATTGAATGGACCGCCGCCGCAGCGCGGGCACTTCACATCAAGCGGGCGGAATTCGCCAGTCACTTCTTTGCCCATCCCGCCGCGCACTTTCTGCACGATCTCGGTCGTGAGCTGGCGGATCTGATCCATGAAGGCCCCACGCGAGAGATTGCCGCGCTCCATCTGTTTGAGCTTGGACTCCCACTCGCCAGTGAGCTCGGGCTTCGTCAAAGTAGCGGCATCCAGATTGCGCAGGAGCGTGATCAAGGAAATGCCCTTCTGCGTAACGATAAGTTCCTTGCCCTGACGGAGCAGGTAACCCTCGTTGATCAATCCTTCGATGACTTGGGCACGCGTTGCCGGTGTGCCAAGGCCGCGTTCGCTCATCGCTTCGCGCAGTTCTTCGTCATCGACGAATTTGCCCGCGCCTTCCATTGCCGAGAGCAGCGTGGCTTCCGAGAACCGTGGTGGCGGCTTCGTCTGGCTTTCCTTGACCTCGATGGCTTCGGTCCGCGCCGATTCGCCGGCCCGGATCGGTACGATGGTCTTGTCGCCTTCCGATTCGTTTTCGGACTGGCGTCCGTAAACAGCGAGCCAGCCGGGATCGATGATGATCTTGCCTTCGGTCTTGAATTTCTCGGCTTCGACCGTGGTGATACGGGTCGTCACTTCGAATTGCGCAGCCGGATAGAATACCGCGACAAAGCGGCGGGAGACCATATCGAAGATCTTTTGCTCCAGCTCGCTCAGTCCTTTTGGCGCTGTGCCGGTGGGGACGATGGCAAAGTGGTCGCTGACCTTCGCGTTATTGAAGATGCGCTTATTCGGCCGCACCCAGCCCTGATCGAGCGCCCGGTCGGCATGCTGCGACAGCGTCGGGTCAGTGAAGGAGCCCATGACCTGCTTGGCCGTCGACACGTGATCCTCGGGCAGATAACGGGAATCGGTACGCGGATAGGTGAGAACCTTGTGCTTTTCGTAAAGCGCCTGCGCGATTTGCAGCGTGGCTCGCGCCGGGAGGCTGAAGCGTTGGTTTGCCTCTCGCTGGAGGGTCGTTAGATCGTAAAGGAGGGGAGGCGCCTGTGTCGTCGGCTTCTTTTCTTCATCGATCGTCCCGGGTTTGCCTGAGCACTTTGCCTGTATAGCCTCAGCTTTTGCCTTATCCCAAATCCGTTCGGCGCGGGCATCGTCATCGCCGTTCTTTTTGAAGGTCGGATCGAACCAGCGTCCGCGGTAGCTGCCCGAGGCAATGCCGAAGTCGCCGAATACCTCGAAGTAGGTGCGCGGGGTGAAGTTCCGAATCCGCTCTTCGCGTTCCGCGAGGATCGCCAGAGTGGGCGTCTGGACACGGCCCGACGTGGTCTTGTTGAAACCGCCGCCCTGGGAATTGAAAGCCGTCAGAGCGCGCGTGGCATTGATGCCGACGAGCCAGTCCGCTTCGTTGCGGCTCGCCGCCGCATCAGCCAGAGGCATCATCTCCGCGTCGGTGCGTAAGTTCGTAAACGCCCTCTTAATGGCGTCCGACGTCATCGATTGCAGCCAGAGGCGCTTAAGCGGCTTTTTTACGCCTACCGCTTTCATGATGTTGCGGAAGATCAGCTCGCCTTCGCGCCCGGCGTCGCAAGCGTTGATGACATCCGAGACGTCCTTGCGCTTGAGGAGCTTCTTGAGGGTCGCGAGACGGCCCGCGTTCTTCTCGATCGGGACGAGCTCGAACTCCGGAGGCAGCGAGGGAAGGTTCTCGATCTTCCACTTGCCCTTGCTCGGTTCGGAGCCCGGCGGCGGGGCAATCTCCAGCAGATGGCCTACGGCCGACGACACGACGTAGTCGTCGTTTTCAAAATAATCGCCGTGACGTTCAAACCTCCCCAGAGCCTTGGCGATGTCGCCAGCGACACTGGGCTTTTCGGCTATGACGAGCGTTTTCGAGGACATGTGCGGGGTCGGGAATTAACCGTAGATTTATACAAAGCCACCAAAAAGTTGTGGGTTCTCCGAGAAAGTGCCGGGGTAGACTGAATCGTTTGGCTGTCGCAAACTAGGTGAAATGTAGGACAAGCACCTACAGTGAGGCTGGGTTTTGACAAGGTAAATACGTCGACGGGTCACTGGCCCATACGAACGAATCGCTGGCCGGGCAATTGTTTAACCAGTCGTTTCATTTCCAGGGCGAACAGGGTTGATGAGACTTTCGGCGTTGGCAGCGAAGTCGCGGCGACAATGTCGTCCAGTGAACATTCTGCACGATCGACGATGGCGAGGATGGCAGTTTCATCGGCATTTGACGCGCCGATGGTCGCAGCCTCACGCTCGGTGCGTGGTGCGGGCATTTCGGGCAAGAGCATGTTCAGATCGTCGAGCACGTCTCCGGCGCCGGTGACGAGCTTCGCGCCTTGCTGGATGAGGCGATTCGAACCGGCGGAGGTCGGCCGGTCGATCTGACCGGGGACAGCGTAGACAAGACGCCCGTGTTCGAGGGCCTGATTGGCCGTGATTAACGCCCCGCTGTTCAGGCCGGCCTCGATGACGAGAACGCCTGAGCCCCAGCCGGCGACGATGCGGTTCCGGTACGGGAAGGTCTGTGGGCTGGGTGGATACAGCATCGGAAACTCGCTTACTACCGCTCCGGACTCGGCGATTTTCTCAGCCAGTCCGACATTCTCCGGCGGATAGATGTCCATGAGACCCGACCCGATCACCGCGATGGTCCGGCCCTTCGCCGCGAGTGCGCCTTGATGCGCCGCGGTATCGATACCGCGAGCCAGACCGCTCACGACCGTAAGGCCAGCGTAGGCGAGTTGATACGAAAGTTTCTTTGCCGACTCCACCCCATAGTGGCTGGTCTTCCGAGAGCCGACCACGCCGATTGCGCGGTGATCGCGTTCGGTGAGTGTCCCCCAGACGTAAAGCAGGATGGGAGGATTATAGATATTGCGCAGCTCCGGCGGGTAATCGGGCGACTGCCTCGTGACCACGTGCGTTCCGGATTCCTCGATGCGGCGCAATTCGCCCTGCAGATCGACGAGACTTTCCCAATTGGTCACCGATTGAGCGAGTTCCGGACCGATGCCATCCACCGAACGCAATTCCGACGCTTTGGCCAGAAGCACACGCTCTGGCGTCTGGAATACCTCGAGCAATTTCCTCAGCCGCACAGGTCCCATGTTTGGGACCATGTTCAGCGCAATACAGGCCTCGGTCTCGGTCATGCCTCAGTGGGATTTGGAAAACCAGAGACAATCAGAGCGTTCCGCCATGCGCAACGAAATCCGCCGCTTCGGCCTGGCGAGCCAGGACCAGATCGTTCGTCGCCTGCGACGACTTGATGACTACCGTGTTGTGTCCATCGGTGACTTTCATCCGATTGCCCGGCAGCTTTTCGACGAGTTTGACCTGATCCGCGACGTTGAGAGCAGCGACGCCGTCATCGGTCGTTACGCTCACACGTTCTGTCATATAGTACACTCCTGGAGGGGCGAAGAACTTTCCGGGTTCCAGCTTGAGTGGTGGCTTGGAAGGCGTGGGAGCCGCGGCAACCGCAGGCGCCGGCGTCGCTGGCCCTGGAGTGCTCAGTGCGGTCGCGGGCGCTGGTGCCGACACCGGAACTTTCCTGTCAGGCGAAAGCTGATGCTGGATTTGATCCCGGAAAAAATACCCGAGCCCGCACAGTGCGGCGACAAATAACACGACGGACAACCACTTCATAGGACGATGGATAGCGATGCAAAAGGGCTGCGGATTTCACCCGGCAGCGGCGGGAACCTGTCGGACGAGCGAGCGTCTGTAAAGTTGGAATCAAACTTTGGGACTCAGGATGGTAATGCCGCCCTCGCGCTTTCTTTTGCAGTTTGACAGAATTCAGCGGAGGATTTCGCTGTATGGGCGGAGCCAAAGGATGGCGGGCTTGCGGGATTGTAACGCATGCCAGTGCGCTTGCGGCTTCCGGCCTGAAGAAGAAACGCTGAAGTTCATCCACCTATGCCGGGACTCGAGTCGCAGAGGACATTTTCACCCACTTTTTCCCATGACGATGCGGCTGTGCCGCGCAGCCGCATGTTCCAAAACTTTCTGATCAAAATCATCCGATATTTCGAGCGATGTTCTCGCCCGAAAGTCATGGCCGCGATCTGCGGCCTGGTCCTGATCATCGCCGTGCTGGATTACCGCACGGGTTATCAGCTTACATTCTCGTTGTTCTATCTCGGGGCAGTTGCTTTGGCCACGTGGCTGATCGGCTTGCGTTTCGCGATCTTCATTTCCGTGGTGAGCTGGCTTCTGGGGTTCATCGGGGATTTACTCGCTGGCGGAATAAAGGAAAACCTCTTCGCCATCGGCTGGAATGGAGTCCTGGCATTTGGATCGTACATCGTGGTGGCCGGGATCCTTTCCGCACTTCGCTCCTTGCAGAATCAACTCGGCGTCAAGGTCACAGAGCGCACGGTCGCCCTCACTGCCGAGATGGGGAAACGCGAATTTCTCGAGAAGGAACTCCTGGCCATCAGTGAGCGGGAGCAGCGCCGGATCGGGCATGATTTGCACGATAGCCTGTGCCAGCATCTCACGGCGACGGCTCTGGCGGTCGAGGTGATGCGGGAGAAGCTCGTGGAGCAGGGCCGTAGTGAAGCGGCGGCTGAAGCCAAGAACGTGATCAACCTCATCGTGGAATCGATCGGCCTTGCACGAAGCCTGGCGCGTGGGCTGTCCCCGGTGGCGCTGGAACTGGAGGGCCTGATGGACGCCTTCCATGAGATGGCTCGCAGCACCAGTGAACGTTTCCGCATTAACTGCCGCTTCGAGTGCCCTCGGCCCGTGCTGATCGCGGATTCGGCGATTGCCGGCCATTTATTCCGCATCGCGCAAGAATCGGTGAGCAATGCAGTCCGGCATGGCGGCGCTGATCGAGTATCTATCTCCCTAACCCGCACGGATTCGGAACTGCAACTGCGTATCGACGATAATGGACGGGGGATCGGCAATTATGAACCGGGCAGCAAGGGAATGGGCATGCATATCATGCGGCACCGTGCGCAAATGATCGGAGGTAACGTGGAGTTTCACCCGCTGCCGCAGGGCACCAGCGTGGAGTGCACTTTGCCAATGCCGGAAACCGCTGTCGCTTGATCGTATAACCGGAATGAAAAAACGCATCCTGATCGTTGATGATCACCCCTTGATTTGCGAGTGGCTGGAGCAACTCATCAATCGGCAAGCCGATCTTACCGTGTGCGGGGTGGCCGATAGCGCTCCCCGGGCTTTGCAGGCGGCAGAAGAACTGCGGCCCGACTGCGTCGTTGTGGACATTACCTTGAAGCGAGGTTCGGGCATTGAACTTCTCAAGGATCTCAAGCGGCTGTTTTCGGAGATGGGGCTCGTCGTCCTGACAATGCACGAGGAGGAAGTCTATGCGGAACGCGCGATTCGAGCCGGGGCGCGCGCTTACGTGAATAAGCGGACCTCGACCGATAATATCCTTTCTGCCATTCGCGGGGTGCTGGAACTCGGATTGTACCTGAGTCCCGAGTTGACTTCGAAGATCGCAGAGCAGGCTCTTGGCGGGAACGCTCCGGAAGACGCGGTTTCGCCGCAGGCATTGAGCGACCGGGAGTTTGATGTGTTTCGGAAGCTCGGTGAAGGCCACGAGACGTCCGAGATTGCGGAATCGCTTGGCGTGTCCCTTGCGGTCGTGCAGGCGAACTGCGGGCGAATCAAACGGAAGCTTGGCCTGCGCACCTTTGCGGAAGTGCGTCGCGAGGCGATTCGCTGGAGTGGCGGAAGTGGCGCGTGAGCCGAGGAATTCGATTCGAATCAGATATGACGCTGGTTTCGTTCGAGGGCTCGGTTCTGCGCTCAATTTGGGCTTCCTTCCACCATTCGCATTTTACTAAAAGTCGGTGGACGTTATATTCCTTACCCGGCCGCAGTGAGGCGGATCCCGGCCTGCTGAATAGGAGTCATCGCTTGACTCGCCGACGGTAGTTGCAATGCGCGTTTTTTACCGTGAATCTCATCAATACACCCAGCACTGGACATGGCGCCACGCCAGAGGGCGACGACCCGACGCATGCGCCGACCGAGCCGCATAAGCCCGTGCATCCGGCGCATTCTGACGCTCCGGTCAGGTTGGCCTCGCTCGATGCCCTCCGCGGTTTTACGATGTTCTGGATCCTGGGAGGGAATGTCTTTGCCACTGCCTTCCATGCTTTGCCGCAAAATGGGCTAACGACGTGGATGGCGGAGCAGATGACTCACGTTTCCTGGGCCGGCTTTCACTTCGAGGATCTTATCTTCCCGATGTTCATCTTTATCGCCGGTGCCTCGATGGTCTTTGCCCTGACTCGGCGAGTAGCTCAACAGGGGCGAACGAAGACGGCCTGGAGCATCGTGCGCAGATCCTTTACGCTGTATCTGCTCGGTGTCTGGTACTATGGCGGGATAGCGCAGGGCTTTGATCACATCCGGTGGGTGGGCGTATTGCAGCGGATCGCTTTTGCTTACTTTTGTGCGGGGCTGCTTTTCCTATGGCTGAAGCCGAGGGGGCTTCTGATTACGCTCGTGGGGATCTTACTAGGTTACTGGGCACTTTTGGCTTTTGTGCCGGTGCCTGGATTTGGCGCGGGCGATTATCTCGAGAATCACAATCTTACAAACTATCTGGATCATTACTATCTTCCCGGGTATCGCTGGAATGGTGATCACGATCCTGAGGGCTTGCTCAGCAGCCTGCCGGCAGTCGCGACGTGTATCTTCGGAATCTTTGCTGGCATGTGGTTGCGCGGGCATACACCCGCAGTCCGGAAGGCCGGCGTTCTGATCGCGGCAGGGGCGGCACTTATTGCCCTGGGGTGGGTTTGGGCGGGCGTCTTTCCTCTGATCAAGAAGATCTGGACTTCCTCTTATGCGCTGGAGGCCGCTGGATGGAGCGCCGTATTTCTCGGAGTCTTCTATCTCCTGATGGACCACTGGAAGATCCGGCGTTGGGCCATCCCCTTTGTGTGGATCGGCCTCAATCCGATCACCTTGTATCTTATCGAAAGCCTGATGCCGTCCCGGTTGGTGGCGATGCGTTTCGTGGGCGGGGAGATCTATTCAGCGCTCGATCAATGGCTGGTGCAGGGCGCGGGAGCGATAGTACTGGCACTTGTCGCGTCGTGCGTCAGTGTCGGCATCGCATGGTTCCTGCATCACCACCGCATTTATCTGCGGGTCTGATCTGCGCGGACGGCCGAAAATTCGGCGGGATTCCGCGAAGGTGAGCGCTGGCTCAGAGCTTTTTCCGCTTCCGGTACAGGGTGGCGGGATCGATCCCCAGCACGGCTGCCGCTTCGTCGAGAGTGCGGCTATTTCCCACTACTCGACGAATGTGTTCGTTCTCGATTTCCTCCAAAGAAACCTTTCCGCCGAGGCGGATATCCGACGACGGCTGAATTGTGTCCGCCAAGTCGCCGGGCTCGATCTCGGCTCCGCCGCTAAGAATCACTGCGCGCTCAATGACATTCCGCAACTCACGCAGGTTTCCAGGCCACGGATAGCTGCGCATGGCTTCGACGGCTGCCGGAGAAAATGTCCGCACTGGTTTGGCGGAACGTTGAGCGAGAAACTTTAGATGAAGCAACGCGAGTCGGTCGATGTCATTGACGCGCTCACGCAAGGCGGGCAGACGCACGGAAATGACGTTCAGCCGGTAGAAGAGATCTTCGCGGAACTTGCCAGTGGCGACTGCTTGCGACAGATCGCGATTAGTGGCGGAAATAACCCGAACATTCGCACGGCGTGGCTTGGTTTCGCCGACCCGTTCGTATTCGCGCTCCTGAAGTAGGCGCAGAAGCTTGGCCTGGATCTCCAGCGGCAACTCGCCGATTTCGTCCAGGAAGAGCGTGCCTCCATCCGCGGCGGCGACCTTGCCTTGAGTGTCGGCCACGGCGCCTGTGAACGAGCCTTTCACATGGCCGAAGAGTTCGCTTTCCAGCAGTTCACGGGAAAGACTCGGGCAGCTCACAGTCACGAAGGCTTTTGCCCGCCGCGGGCTTCGCTGGTGGATGGCTCGGGCGAGGACGCTCTTGCCTGTGCCACTTTCACCGAGCAGCAGGACCGTGGCTTCGCTGTCCGCGGCCTTGAACGCGATATCGAGCGCCTTCTGCATGGCCGTGGAATGCGTCGTAAGCTCGGTTTCCGGTCCATCCACGCCGAGGCGTGATTCGAGTTCTGCGACGCGGCGTTCGAGCTTTTTGGTCTTTTCGACGCGGGCCAGGACCTGGCGCACCTGCTCGGGAGTGCACGGCTTTGGCAGATAGTCGAAAGCGCCCCTTCGCATGGCTTCGACGGCCGTTTCCACTGCGGCGTAGGCGGTTACGATGATGACCGCAGCCTGAGGCGAGATGCGGAGAATCTCCTCCAGGACATCGAGCCCATTTTCCTGAGCGAGTCGCAGATCGAGGAGGACAACATCGAATGCCGCAGACCTCAATTCCGCCAGGGCAGTCGCGCTGTTCGATGCGCACGACACTTCGTGATCCATCGATTCCAGCGCCATGGCCATCGCCCGGCGGATATTTTTCTCATCGTCTACGACAAGGATGTTCATTGGTGGACTTATAACGCGAGCCTGAGGACGCGGCTAGTGTCCCGAGGCGGGAAGTTCACGAACTGCGCAAAGGTGATGCAATGTCTCCGTCGGTGAGACCGGCCTTACTTCGTCTTGATCTCGGCGGAGAAGATCAACTCGGGATCGCCACGTTCTTCGAGCGTTGCGGCCAGTGTTCCGATGGTCCTGACTGCTTGCGTTTGAACTGGCGCGTGGCCATCGCGGATGACCGTGATCGGTTGATCGAGATCGACGATCGCATCGTTCAGACGGATGAGCACGGTTTCTCCATCCTTTGCGGTCACGTGGAAGTTAGGCCCGCTGCGTTCGGCGACGATGTCCTGGCCGCCGTGCGCTTCATCTTTTGGGACCGCTAGCCAGTAAAAGCGCGTGTGAATGACATTGCTCTGATGCCATACCACTTTTTCGGGACGCGGATTGCGGGTGAATTTTTCCATCCACGGAATTGCCTTCCGGTCCTCGAGATTCATCCAGTGCGCCCTACCTTCGTGCAGTTCAGAAAAGTGTGCATATCCCGTGGGATCTGCCTTCTGAAGGTCGTCGAGTTTGCGGCCCCATTCAGCGGCGATTTCATTCCGATGATATGCGCCGTCGTTCGCACCGACCTGGATGGCAAAGCCGATATTCCGCAACCCGAGTGGCGAGGCGTCATTCGGATGGCCGGCCATCATCGACGCTGCTGCCCAGAAATCAGCCATCCGCGGACCGAGCTGGTACACGCCATCGCCTCCGGCGGAATAACCCATCACGTAGACTCGGTTTGGGTTCACGTGGTCGAGCACGATGAGATTCTCGATGATGCGCTGGAAGAATTGATCGATGTGCGACTGGTGCCAGAGATCCCATGTATCGGTCGGAGCGCGCGGCGCGAGATAGATCCCTTCAGCCGGCTTGTAGGCATTGCCGAGCTTTACCTGGTTGTGCCACTGGGATTCGTTGACTTCGGAAGGAGCATTGCCACCGCCGTGCATCGACAGGAACAGGCTGCGTCCACCGGTCGGAGGATTTTCCTTCGAGCCAAAGTCGAGCGTATCGAACTTCATGGTCAACCCGCCAAGCGTGATGGACTTCGCATCCATTTCCGCTTTCCGGGTTGCGGCAATGCGCGCTGCGTGATCGGCCCAGAGAGCTTTTTTCGCCTCCTCTGCATCCGCCTTCGTCAACGGAATCGCGGCAAAACCGCATCCTTCGAGCGCCCCTCGCTGATCATGCGGTGCCTTCAGCCAATCACCAAGCTCGACGATCGCGCGATGGGAGGCCTCTGGATCGATCGGGACAGCAGGTGCAGAAACCGCCAGGTTCAGCGTGCATAAGACAAATGCGGCTGCGGTAGATCGCAGGATGGAGGGAATCGGCATTGCGGCAAAATGGGGGATTCTCAGCCGAAAACAAGGACATCCAAGTGCGGTGTGACCGGAGAACCGAGAGTCCAACGAATCGATCCGTATGAGCGACCGAGTAGTTTTGGATGGGCTGGTCGGGGCGATTCTTGCCACATCGACACAGCCGCTATGACACGTGCAAAGTTTGCCATTTCTTAAGAAAATCCCTTGGCACTGATTACACTTTGCGTTCAATCAATTTCACTCCCGTGAATCGTTTTACCCTGTTTCTCTGCTTTGCGTTCCTTTCCGGAAAAGCGCTATCGGTGCCTGTGGCTGACAAGTCTGCTGGAAAAGAGGACTGTTCCTGCTGCAGCCAGCAACCGGCGAGCCGCCTGGGAATGCTGACCAGTGCATCGAAAGCAGCCTCCAAGGCGGATACGAGCGCTGAGAAACCAGCGTCCCGGCCTCCCAATATCGTCTTCATTTATGGCGACGACGTGGGCTTCGGAGATCTCGGCTGCAATGGGGCGAGCAAGGTCAAGACGCCACATTTGAACGAACTCGCAAGTGAAGGGCTGCGGTTCACTGACGCGCATTCTTCTTCCGCGACCTGCACGCCTTCGCGGTATTCGCTCATGACCGGCGAATACCCCTGGCGTAAAAAAGGAACGAACATCCTTCCCGGCGACGCCGGAATCATCATCGCTCCCGGGCGTTATACGCTGCCCTCGATGCTGAAGCAGGCAGGCTATGTGACCGGCGCAGTGGGAAAGTGGCATCTCGGCCTGGGAAATCCAAAGCCTGACTGGAACGGCGATATCAAGCCCGGGCCGCTCGAGATTGGCTTCGATTACAGTTACATCATTCCGGCCACGGTTGATCGTGTGCCATGCGTCTTTGTGAAGAACCATCGGGTCGTGAATCTCGATCCAAAGGATCCGATCACGGTGAGCTATTCCGGACCGCTCGATGACCAGCCGCTCGGACGCAATCATCCGGAGTTGCTCAAGATGAAGTTCAGTCACGGGCATGATCAGACCATTGTAAATGGCATCAGCCGGATTGGTTACATGACTGGCGGCAAGTCGGCCCTGTGGGTGGATGAAGACATCGCCAAAAACCTCACGCACGAGGCCACGACATTTATCGAGCAGCACAAGGATGGCCCGTTTTTCCTCTACTTTGCGGCGCATGATATTCACGTGCCACACGCTCCCTCGGCTGATTATGCAGGAAAGAGCGAAACTGGAATTCGAGGCGACACCATTGAGCAGCTCGATGGTTGCGCAGGCGAAGTGGTTGCGACGATTGATCGTCTCGGTCTCGCCGAGAACACGATCGTGATTTTCAGCAGCGACAATGGCCCGGTCGTGGATGATGGCTATGCGGATGGATCCGTGCAGGCCTTGAACGGCCACCGGCCGGCAGGGCCTTATCGCGGTGGCAAATACACTGCGTGGGAGGGCGGGACCCGCATGCCGTTTATCGTGCGCTGGAAGGGCAAGGTGCAGCCGGGCGTTTCCGATGCGCTGATTTGCCAGACCGATCTATTGGCTTCCTTCGCTTCGCTTGTCGGGCAGAAGATTCCCGAAGATGCGGCTCCGGACAGCCAGAACGTCCTGCCTGCCTTGCTGGGGCAAACGAAAGTCGGCCGTGATCATCTCGTGGAGCAGGGCGGTCCGCTCGCATTCCGCGAAGGAAAGTGGAAGCTGGTTCCTGCAGGTAACGGTCCGAAACAGGCTGCACCGGCGCTGTTCAACCTCGAAGAAGATCCGGGTGAGACAAAGGATCTGGCCAGTCAGCAGCCGGATCGAGTGAAGGAGATGACCGCCAAATTCCAGCAGATCCGCGGAGGAACGTACGATCGTCAGGGCGAGGCAAAGCCCTGATTCAGAGAGCCTGTTCGCGACATTGATGATCGGTCGTTAGGAGCGAACAAGCTTGGCAAACTGTGGAGGAGAACGGATCTCCTCCACGCTGATTAGGGTTCGGAGATAATCTGGATCCGAAGATGAGGAGACAGTGGCGGAGCTTGAAATCGCGCCGCCGGGAGCCGTGTGGGCGACACTGATGATTTACTCCGCCGCCCGTTCGAACCGCTCCTTCTGCCGGAAGGCCATCCAGTCGCAAATCTCCGGCAGGTTTGCCAAAGGCGCTTGCGTGTATGGCATCGTATGGAGATAGGGAGGGGGGCCAAATTCAGGAGTGAGCGTGGAGATAGTCATCCCGTGCGTGCGCTGAGCGGTCCAAATCATGTCCCACCAGGCTTCATGCGCCGCGAGATGGCGCGACCATTCGGGCGCGCGTGGCTCGGGGACTTGCGGTCCTTCTTCGAAGCCTACCCGGGCATGGAGGTGATAACACTGGCGGGCGCAGAGTTGAATGATATCAGTGCAATCCTCCAGCAACCGCTCGGCGACGCATACCCAATGGCTGAAGTCGCATGTCAGCTTCAAGTCGGGATATCTCGCAACAATCGCTCGAGTGGTCCACGGATTTCCGAATGTCCGCAACCGATGGGTCTCGTGTGAAATAGGAACACCCAGTTCGCGTTCGAGTTCCAGCGTTGCTCCGTAGAAGTCTTCCGCTTCCTGAAATGTCCAGGCATCGGAGCCAGAGTGGGCATTGATGAATAGCGGATCTTCGTCCAGACACTCCTCAATTTGTTGCCGAAACGAAGTAAGATGTGCGGCGACCGTGCCGCCGGCACTGAACTGATTGCTGAAGATCTGCGGAATCCATCGCAATTCTTCGTCGCGAAGCGTTCGCAGAAGCAGCTCCCGGTCGGGAACCATACGGGAGTTGCTTTCGAGGGCTTCGTAGCCCGTGTCACGCCAGCCTTTGAGATACTCGGCATAGCCACGCGATAGATCGACTCCCCAAAGGTGGCGAACAAGCAGAAGCTTCATTTCCGTGAGTCTGGTCTGCTGGAAACGAAAAGGCGATCTTGACTCATTCCTTTCGCTTAAGGACTTCCACTTCGAAGATCGAGTAACCCCAGCCAGTGGTCGGTTTGCTCATCGCGATTTTGACATAGCGCGCGGGCACTGTCTTGAACTTGGCTTCGGTTGCTCCAGCGCAGCCTGCACCAGACGTCACATCGGACCATGTCGAACCGTCTTGCGAGACGAGAACGTGATAGTCTGCCGGGAAAGCGGATTCCCAGTGAATATTCACCGTGTTGATTTCCTTGACCGCTCCGAGGTCGATTGAGAGCCATTGGTCGGCACGTGTAACTCCTGACGACCAGCGGCTATGCAGGTCTTCGTCGGTTACTTTGTCCGGAGTGAGTCCATAAGCAGTGTCAGAAGCGGATGCCGTGACTGGCTTGCCGGCAGCAAGATTATCCGGGACATCGAGACCGGCCATGCGGCCGATTTCCTTCGCTGACAGCGCGCGGTCATAGATCGCGAGATCCTTTACTTTTCCTGCAAAGGAGTGGCCCGTCTTGCTGCCAAGAGTGGCCAGCGGGCAGACCATCTGTTCATTCTGTTCGCCGGCTGCCTTGCCATTGACGTAGAGCGTCGTGTGGCCTTTTGAACCAACGATTGTGAGTGTCGTCCACTGATTGAGTGGAGGAGTGTCGGCATAGACACGGCTGACGTCGTTTGCAGCGCGGGCTTTGCTCGGGTCTTCGCCGGGAATGCCGGCGGCTCGGATGAGCCCGATTCCATGCTTGGTGATCTTCTGCTTCTTTTCTGCGCCCGTGGCGGGATCCTTGACCTTCTGCTCCTCGGTGCGCGTGAAGCCAGTGCAAATCTCTGCCAGGTCAGAGGAAAGCAGCACTTCGCGGTCGCCGGTATCCGCAGTGCGCTGGATTTGCACGGTCAGCGTCCACGGATACTCGAGATTGGCGCGTGGCTTTCCGGAATAGGCGAGGGGCTCCGCGCTGCTTGCGTTGAGTGTGTGTTCGCCGGGTAGCGAAAGGACCAGTCCATCTGCCGGACGGCCGGAGATTCGGTCGTAGACCGTCACGCCTGGGACCGTCTTCAGCGGCGCGGAACGCTTCTCGAATTCCACATAATCCTTGGAGCCCTTGCGGCCCCAGAGTTTCTCCGAGATTGCCATGAGGCTTGGCTCGGTAAGGTTGGCGATCTCGGTCATCGTGTAACCCGTCGGGCCCTGATCGTTCCACACGTGGAGTTTGCCTCCGAGGAAGTGTGGATCATCGGGAGTTGGGTTCTTACTCGGATCACCGCTGAATTTCCACGGCTCCCAGCCGTTGTAGAGTCCGCTGTTGCTCACGCCGTAATAATGCGCTCCCGGGACGATATAAGTGCGGCCCTGGTCGGAATTGATGACAGGATGGCCTTGCTCGATCTCCGCGCGGGCATCGTTGGTTTCCCACATATCGATGATCACGCTCGGGTCGATCTGCGTTTTTCCGGGCATGTGCTCGTAGCCGGACCAGATCCGGCAATTCTTACCCTTCGAGCGAACGTAGGCGTTCATCGTGTTAATGAACTGGCGGAAGGATTCGTGGAACATCGCTTTGTCCTCAGCGGAACCGCCCACGGCGTATTCATCAGTGCCGATGTGGAAATCGGGCGCGCTGAAGATTGGGATCATTTCATCGAGCAGCTTTTTCATCCGCTCGATCGTTGCCGGATTCGTAACATCGAGATAGTCACGGCTTAGCTTTGGATTCCGAAGGTCCGGCCAGTAATCGGTGAAAACGCGTGCATGACCCGGCATGTCGATCTCCGGCGTAACCGTGATGCCGCGGAGATGGGCGGCTGCTTGCAAGGCACGCAGTTGCTCCTTCGTGTAGGCGCAGTCTTTTGAGGCGAGCCCCGGATAAGTCGTAGACTCAACGCGGAAGCCTGTGTAAGTGCCGCCGAAACCTTCATCGCTCAGGTGCAGGTGAAGCTCGTTCATCTTGAACCAACCCATCATCTGCACGTAATCGAGTAGTACCTCGTAAGGGAAAACTTTGCGGCCCACGTCCAGCATCAGCATGCGCTGGCGAAGCTGCGGATAATCAAAGATTTTACCTTTCGGCAGCATTGGAGCGGACGGATTCTGAGCGAGAATCTGCAGGATGGTGCGAGTGCCGTAATAGACGCCGGCGGGCGTGCTGCCCTTGATATTGACACTGTTGCCGATCTCGATGGAATAGGCTTCAGCGGCGACAGCCGGATGCTTTTCGATGACGGGCAACTCGCCCAATGAAAGGGTGATATGAACTCCGCTCGCGGGGACGCCGCCGAGTACAATGGCGCGCCGTCCGAGATTGAGCCGTTCGAGGTCCTGCTGGAAAAGTTGGGCGATTGGCTGCAACTGCGCCGCCGATTTCTGGTCCACCACGATATCGGCTGTCGGAATGGGCAGATCGCCTTCTCCACCGGTCCATTCCTGGATCGCTGGCACTGCGAAGGGCTCGGGATTCGAGGCCATGCATGTTTGCGAGAAGAGCCCGAAGCAGGAGGTGGCGAGGGAAAGAAGCAGCCACGCGGCTGGGGTGCGAGCCGCCTTCGTCGCGGCGAAACTTTGCGCGTGCTGTGGGGAAGTGTTCGATGACATGAAAAGGGTAAGGGTTACATGTAAATAAACAAATGCGACGACAAAATTCGCGTTTGTATGGTGTCACTTGAGCAGACAAGCCCGCCCGACGTCTGCCTAATTTCCTTCGCGGTCGCGGCCACTCAGCACAGAATGAGAGGTTTCTCATCCAGTTGCTATCCGCTGGCCCGGCCTTCACCTCTCCTCGGTCGCCCTTTATTTCCCGGCCTCTGGACTCCGTGGGACTGCCCGAGGCGTGGGAACCGGAGTTCCGGGCTTCGCAACGGCGCGAGGCACGGCCTGCGGACTAGACAACGGGTTGGGCGTTGTACGTGGAATCGCCCGAGGTGTCACAGAGGGCGCAACCGGACGCGCCGTCGGCACTGCGCGCGGAACAGCGTGCTGGGCTGCCGGCGTTGCCGCGACGCGCGGAACGGCGCGGGGCACAGCGGAGGGTGTTGCCGGTTGGGGCGCAGATGGCCTTGCTACGACCTTTGGGGCAGCGGGACGTGCGGGCACGGAAGCGGGTGCCGCGACACGAACCGGAACGGCTTGCGGCTGCGTCGGGGCATTGCTGGCGACTGGTTCACGGGGGGCCGGAGCTGCTGGAGCCGGAGATTGGGAAATAGCAGTCGGCGCGATTTCGAATTCCGAAGCTGGCACCATCGCGTCAATGGCCATTTCTGGAAAGGATTCGCCGATCGCCGATTGGAGTAATTCGATTGCGTGAGCAACAGTCAGCGGCCGATGTGGCGGCTTGAGTGCAATCATCCATGTCAGCCACTGGGCAAGAGGCTCGGGCATTGGCCGGCGATCCAGTATGGAGAATGGCTGACTTGCCAAATGCGCCTCCATGATTGCGGTTGGTGTGCGGCCGGAAAATGGAGCGACGCCCGAAAAGCTATAATAGAGCGTGCAACCAAGTGCATAGAGATCGGATTGCGGAGTCGAAGCCTGTCCTCGGAATTCTTCGGGCGAGACAAACTCCAGCATGCGGCCGCTGAAGGAGTTTTCGGGGCGGGATCCCGTAGCTGGTTTGCTTAACTGGGATAGACCGCCATCCACCAGGATTGCGCACAGCCGTGCCTTGGCATCGAGCTTTAACGCGATCCTGTCAGGTTCAACCGCACCATGCGCGAGTCCCGCGCTTTCCAAGGCCAGCAAGCCATTGAGACAGTCCGATGCCACCGAGATGAATTCGACAAGCTGCAGCGTGCCTTTGCCAATGAGCCAATCCGTAAGGGTTTCGATCTTCTCATTCGGCGATGCGATAACGGCTCCATTATCTGTAAGTGCCATGTCGAGGATTGGCACCAGGTTCCGGTGTCGGATCTTGGGCAGTACCTGCGATGCGACCACGAATGTGTCGTGATCCAATATGCGCGTCTGCGGGTTCTCCGGGATGCATTGAAGCAATACGGTCTTTCCATCTGTCAGGTCCGTTGCTTCGTGGCGGACGCCCGTCCGCGTTTTGAATTTGCGTACGACTTGATAGCGTTCCGTCATGACGACTGGGGGAGGTTGCTACGAATCATGGCATGACTACATAGATATGCCAGCAAAATTGATTTTGCTGAGTGCTGAAAATGAGGGCGTCTAATATCGTAAGTGTAACGTAGTTTTTAACGAAAAGGCTCGCTGGTGGGTAGGAAAGTAACGGTTCCTGTTGCGGCCCTGCGGTGAGGGCATGGCTGGAAATCGATGGTCGTTAAAGGGTTTATTAATGCCTCATTCGCCGAGCCTGTGGACTTGCCATCACTGGAAACCAGCAAACATCGCACTGGCCGTTGGAGGCAGTGCGTGCTGCTGGCAGAAGGGAAACGTCACCTGGCTGATTCCGGGTCTGCCTGACGCGTTGATGCGCCTCGTTGCGCGTAATTACTTTGTAAGATCCAGCTCGATCACGGTATCGAGCGCATCCCGGGTTTTTGGTAGTGGAATCGAAATGATTCCGTCGCGGTCCACGCTGAAGTCAATGGGAACGCAGGCTTCCGTGAAGGCGCGGCAAGCCTTGATCGCAGTGGCGGGTATCCGCAATTCGATCACTCCAGTTTCGGGCGGATGAAAGACGTGCAGATATAAATGACGTATGTCTGGCTCAGTTTTGAGCTGCTCCGTGATATAACCCCAGGCCGGTGGCCGCCCAAATCCAGCAGCGCCGGTGCCATCCACTGTGGCCCCGTAGTTTTTCGCCCACTCCGCCAGTTCAGGAATGCCATTGAGTGCACGCGTCGGCTGCTGGCCAGCGCTGATGGCCTGCACGAGCCTTTCCAGTACGACGCCTGGCGCGGTCGTCTCACCAGCCATTAAGGCGGAAAGAGCAATTACCGACGGTAGCAGGAGCATGGCTAGGCGCATGGCCGAAGATGGACTCGCAATCTAGGAATGTCGAATCGCGAACGACGAGCCTTTGTTGGTTCCGTTATGTGATAGCAGCTTTTGTGGGGGCCTGGTTACCTTTTGTTTTCGGGTAGTGTGCTAGTGTCCTGAGTGATTAATAAGGAGGATATTGCGAGAGGAGATTGGACGTCAATCAAGGCGCGAGCGAAGCGGCAATATCCGAAGCGATCTTGTCCGAGCGAGCAACGCTGAGTGACGGCCAATATCCACTCGCCCTTCGGGTTGCGGTGAAAATGGGCCGGCGGCTGCGTTGTTCGTCGGTCACAGGTCCATTGGGACATGCTCTCTACTCGCGCCTTGCCGGCGGCCCATTTTGAACGCAACAATATCCTCCTTATTAATTGCTCAGGACACTAGCTATTCCGACTGCCCCGCATTATTTTCCATCGACAGCTTCAAGATTTTCGCTAGCGATTGGCTCTTCCCCATAATGTCAACGCTTCGACTTTCCCTGTTCGCTCTCGCAGCTGCCGCCTCGACAGCTTTCTCTGCCACGCCGCCGGCTGACTATCGGTTCAAGGTGGAAACCCTTCTGGAAGGGATGCCGCAGCCGATGCAACTCCAGTTCGCTCCAGATGGCCGGATCTTCTTCATCGAGATTGCTGGAAAAATTAAAGTCTTCCATCCGGACACCAAGGAGGTGGTAGAGGCTGGTTCATTGAAAGTTTTTACCGGCCAGGAGAATGGCTTGCTAGGGATGGCGCTGGATCCGGATTTCGCGCATAACCATTTCATCTATTTGCTGCATTCGCCTACGGATTTTGAAGGTCAGCACCTGAGCCGCTTCACGATGAATGGCGATACGCTCGATCTTTCGAGCGAGAAGATCCTGCTCACGTACGAAGAGCAGCGCAAAGAATGCTGCCATCATGCGGGTGCACTCCGCTTTGGACCGGATGGCTGCCTCTACTTTTCTGCGGGGGATAATACGAACCCATTTGCCAGCGATGGGTTTTCTCCGATCGATGAACGCCCCGGTCGTTCGCCCTGGGATGCCCAGAAATCCGCGGCAAACCCGAATGATCTCCGAGGGAAGATTAATCGTATTAAGCCAACGCCTGATGGGCGCTATACGATTCCGCCGGGCAATTTATTTCCACCGGGGACTCCCGGCACGCGCCCCGAGATCTATGTAATGGGCTGTCGTAATCCGTGGCGCTTCAACTTCGATTTCAAGACCGGTATTCTTTATTATGGCGACGTAGGAAATGACGCGAATAATGACAACGCGGAGCGCGGGCCTCGTGGATACGATTTGGTTAATCAGGTGCGCAAGGCTTCCAATTTTGGCTGGCCTTATTTCCGTGGAAATAACTGGGCCTACGCCGCGTACAATTTTGATACCAAGGCTGTCGGCGCCAAATTCGATCCCGCCCATCCTGTAAATAACAGCCCGAATAACACGGGGCGCCACGATCTACCCCCTGCGCAACCAGCGTGGATTTACTATCCTTACGCCAATTCGAAGGAGTTTCCCGAACTGGGCCATGGGGGGCGCTGCGCCTGCGCCGGGCCTGTATATCATTGGCAGCCTGCCTTCGATAAGACCGGTGGTCTGCCGCAGGCCTACGATCATTGCCTCATTATTTACGATTGGCAGCGCCCATTCATTAAACTGGTACAGCTCGACGGCTCGGAAAATCGCGTTTCCATCGCGGATTTCAGCAAGGTGCTGACTTATAAGCGTCCGGTCGATATGGTCATCGGGCCAGACGGCGCCCTGTGGATGCTGGAGTACGGCGAGACCTGGGGGGCAAACAAGGACGCTGCATTGCGCCGCATTTCTTTCCAGTCGGGGCATCTCGCGCCGACCGCCACTGCTGAAGCAAAGAACTCCAACGGCAGAGAGCCACTAACAGTCGAATTGTCGGCTGAAGGATCTAAGTCGATTGAGGGATCTCCCTTGACCTATGAATGGCGCCTGCAGCCCGGCGGCAAGGTCGTGGCAAATACCGCTGTCGCTAAGGTAACCATTTCGCAGCCCGGCAACTACCGTGCGGAAGTGCGCGTGAGCGATGACAAAGGGGCATGCACGACGGCTTCCGTTCCGGTGATGGTAGGTAATACCGCGCCTGAGGTGAAATTCGACGCTCCGGCGAATGGCGATTTTTTCACGCCCGGTGAGCCGATTCCGTTCAAGGTCGCCGTTCATGATGCTGAAGATGGCGACTCATCTGCAAAGCCTGATGAATTCGGGGCTCGTACGCTGGTGAGCGTTAGCTGGAAGAATCCCGACGCCAAGGGTGGTCAGGTCGAGCCGGGCTTTGCGCTTATGAAGCAAAGTGATTGCTTCAACTGCCACGCTGTGGATCAGCAGATTGTCGGTCCGCCGCTCCTGAAGATTGCGGAGAAGTATCGCGGCCAGGCCGGTGCAGAGAATGCGAGTGTGCAACGCGTGCTCCGGGGTTCGACAGGAGTGTGGGGCCAGGTCGGGATGTTGCCGCATCCGCAGCATACCGAGGATGAGTTGCACATCATGGTCCACTGGATCTACAGCCTCGAAGCCGGCAAGAATTCGCCAGGCATCGTGCGCGGAGTTTCCGGCCAGATTCTGGCCCAGAAAAATGAGAGAGCGGTCTCTTGCATTCTCAGTGCGACGTACACGGATCTTGGCCGTCCTCCGGCTGGCTCGCTGAGCGGAACCGCCGAAGTGAAACTCCGATCCCGCCGGATCGAAGCGGTGCTCGCTGATGAAATCCATGGGCCGCGCATGATCCCAGCGGGCAGCGTGAACGGTGGCCAGATGCTTGGTGCGATCGACGATCGCCATTACGCGAAGATCACGGCGATCAATCTTGCTGCCTGCGGAAGCGTCACGTTCCGCGTGGCTTCCGATGGCCAGGGCGGAAAGGTTGAACTGCATTCCGGTTCACCGACTGGCGATTTGCTTGCAAGCGTGAACGTCGACCGGACAGGCGGCTGGGAAAAGTGGACTGAGCTGAGCGCGCCTCTGCCGTCCACCAAGCCTGCACATGGAGATGTTTATGTCGTGTTCTCCAATCCCGGAAAATCAGGTTTGATGAATCTCGATTGGGTGCAGTTTAACGCGCAGTAGCACCAGAGAGTTAACGCCAGTATTTACAAAGTCTACTGGCTTGCGAGTCTAGCGATATGTCGGGCACCCGTGTATTATGGGTGCCCGCATGTACGTAATGCGGTGCTTGCACTAGGTGGAAGAACCCGCAACAATCGGCGTTGCGGGTTGTAGTGGTTACGGCCTGCGGAAATCGAATTGTTGTCTGATTCATATGAACAAACTCATTACTGAATTTATCGGCACCTTTTTCCTGGTTCTCACGGTGGGCTGCACGGTCATTCCTGGTACGCCTGGGGTGATTGCTCCGCTCGCGATCGGTGCGGCGCTTATGGTGATGATCTTCGCCGGCGGTCATATATCTGGCGCGCATTACAATCCCGCGGTTACGCTCGCGGTCTGGATACGCGGACGCTCCACGCCAAAGGACGCCATCTCTTATATGATCGTCCAGATCCTCGGCGGGGCTGCTGCTGCTGCTGTTGCTTGCTTTCTTGTCGGGCCGGGGCAGCCGCATCCTGCATTTGACGTGCCGAAGGCGCTTGTTGCCGAGTTTCTATTCACCTTCGCGCTTGCCTATGTCGTGCTGAACTCCGCCACTGCGAAGGCCACTAGCGGAAATTCCTTCTATGGTCTTGCCATCGGCATGACCGTGATGACTGGCGCCTTTGCAGTCGGCGGCATCTCCGGCGGTGCTTTCAATCCAGCGGTTGCGATCGGCGTGGTGGTGATGAAGCTCATCAATTCGGCGGATGTTTGGATTCACCTCGTCGCGGATTTTGCAGGCGGTCTGGCTGCCGGGTTGGTGTTCAAGAGCTTGAATCCGAACGATCCATAATTCGGATCCAGTAGCGACATTGCTTCTGGTTGATGGCTGCCTGTGCCCGCAATACGCGAGCATCAGGCTCGGGATCGTTTTCTTTGCAATGCCGGCGCTGGATTGCAATTGTGGCGCTGGCGTTGCTCTGATTTCCGAGGGTTAGCCTAAAGTCTCAAGGAACCTGACGACCCGTCGTTCCGACCAGGGCTGGATGCCGTGTTTCAGATCGAGAAAGCCCACGTGTCCACCAGATTCCGGCACCTCGAGATAGAGCTTCGGATTGGCCGTGGCTTCGGCATCCGGAAAGCATTCAGGTGAAAGGAACGGATCGTTTTGTGCGTTGAGGAGCAGGGTGGAAACGCTGATACCGGTCAGGTATTGGCGCGAACTTGATTGCGTCCAGTAATCCTCGGCGTCGCGAAAGCCATGCAGGGGTGCGGTATAGCGATCGTCGAATTCCTGAAAGCTCCGGATTTTTCGAATGCCCTTCAGGTCGAACCGATCCGGAAAATGGGCAGCTTTTGCTTCGATCTTCGCAATCAGACTTTTGAGAAATCGTTGCAGATAGACGCGGTTGGCAAGTTGCTCGTCCAGTTTGCGAGCACTGGAACCGAGATCGACCGGCGCCGATACGGCTGCTCCTGCAACAATCGCGGGATGGGGCGCGGCTTCGCCGAGATATTTCAGCGTGACGTTTCCGCCCAGGCTGAAGCCGACGAGGGCGATACACGAGTAACGCCGAGCAGCATGGGCAATGACCGCTAAAAGATCACCGGTTTCACCGCTATGATAATAGCGAGGGAGACGGTTTTGACTGGAGCCGCACCCGCGGAAATTCCATGCCAGCACGTCCCATCCGGCCCGATTTAATGCGGCAGCCATTCCGCGAATGTAAGTGCCTTGCGTGCTGCCTTCGAGGCCGTGGCTGAGGATCGTGAGGCGTTCGCGTTTGTCCTCGGACCATGCGAGATCCAAGAAATCGCCGTCCGGCAACTCGAGTCGCTCAGGCTTAAAGGTGATCGCCACGTGGCGTGGCAACAGGGCTCCTGCGATGGTCTGCGCGTGACCATTGCGCAGGAAGGATGGCGGCTCAAAGGAGGACGGAATCAGTGGCATGGCGTGGCAGGTGATGGAAGCAGACCGTCCGTGTATTCTGAATGAATCTGAGCGGGCGGCAACGCAGGACACCGCGAATTTGATGGGCGTTCCGGGATCTTTTTCTCGGCTCGCGGCGGAACTGAGGCGTATGCCGTGAGGAATTTTCGGGGCCGATCTAAGAAGCCCGATTTTTCTGACGTCTGCTCGATAACCAGCCGCGTCATGCAGGCGGGGAACCAGCAGATCCAAATGTCTCAAACGCATCTCGATTCAGCACCAATGGGCGCGGCGAACGTGCCGAAGTCATTCCTGTCCGTCTTCAGCAGGGATCCACGCTATTACCAGATCGCTGCGCTATCCGTGCTCCTTGTGTATGGCATGGGATGGTTGGATTTTGAGGTGCATGCATGGCAGGCGCTGGTGACTCTCGGGTGCGCCCTTGCAACGCAATGGCTCTGTACGCAGGTCTGGCGCCTGCCGGCGTTTGATCCAAAGAGCGCGCTTATTTCAGGACTGTCTTTGTGCCTGCTATTGCGAGCGAATAGCATCGAACTGGTGGCGATTACTGCAATTGTCACCATTGCGAGTAAGTTCCTGCTGCGCTGGCGCGGGAAGCATATTTTCAATCCCACGAACTTTGGCATCGTAGCCATGATGCTGGTCACACGCGGGCAAGTCTGGGTATCGCCCGGACAATGGGGCAATATGGTCTTCTTCGCCTTTCTCATGGCCTGTATTGGCGGAATGGTAGTGAATCGAGCGGCGCGTTCCGATGTTACCATTGCGTGGCTCGGCTTCTACCTTGCGCTCGTGTTTGGGCGTTCGCTGTGGCTTGGCGAACCGATGACGATTCCGATTCATCGCCTGCAAAGCGGGGCGCTGCTGCTGTTCGCCTTCTTTATGATCTCCGATCCGCGGACCACTCCCAATTCTCGCGTAGGGCGTATCCTCTTCGCAGCGATCGTCGCCTATGGCGCGTGGTATGTGCAGTTCCGGCTCTTCCGGACCAACGGCGTGCTGTGGTCGCTGGCGCTGTGCAGTCTCACAGTGCCGGTGCTGGACTGGCTGCTTCCCGGGAACCGGTATTCCTGGCGTCATCCGCGCGGCGAGTCCGGGGAATCCATGCGTGCTGCCTCGACTCTCACTCTTCCGGCGCAGACTGCGTCCGCTTTGCCTCTCACATGAAAACTACCATCGCCCTTGCCGCCACACTGGCGGTCACTCACTCGTTTGCACACGCTTTCTGCGGATTCTATGTCGCGAAGGCGGACTCCAAGCTCTTCAATAAAGCGTCCCAGGTCGTGCTGGTGCGGGACGAAGACAAGACGGTTCTGACGATGGCGAATGACTACCAGGGAGAGCTTGATGAGTTTGCGGTCGTGGTTCCGGTGCCAACTGCTCTTGAGAAAGGGCAGATCCACGTGGGGGACAAAGCGCTGATTGAACACCTCGACGCCTATTCAGCGCCACGTCTTGTCGAGTATTTCGATCCCGATCCCTGCGTCGTGGCGATGCCAATGTCCGCTGCGGCGATTGGAGGAGTGGCCCGCGATGCGGTGACCAAGGCCACCGCACGTGAGAATGCTCTCGGGATTACGATTGAAGCCCGCTACACAGTCGGTGAGTATGATATCGTCATGCTTTCGGCCGAGCAGAGCGATGGCCTCGAAACTTGGCTGAAGGAAAATGGATACAAGATCCCGGATGGGGCTGCCGAGGTGCTGGGTAGTTATATCAAGCAAAAGATGCACTTCTTCGTGGCGAAGGTGAACCTGGCCGAACAATCGAAACTTGGTTTCACGTATCTTCGGCCGCTGCAGGTAGCCTATGAGAGCCCGAAATTCATGCTTCCGATCCGGCTGGGAACAGTGAACGCAAACGGACCGCAGGATCTGGTTGTCTATGCTCTCACCCGTAAAGGGCGCGTGGAGACGGTGAATTATCGCACGGTGAAGATCCCGAGCGGCATGGATCTTCCGCTCTATGTGAAGGACCAGTTTGCCGACTTCTACCGTACGATGTTTGAGCGGCAGGTGCAAAAGGAAGATATGCACTGCGTTTTCACCGAGTATGCCTGGGATATGGCGTGGTGCGATCCATGCGCGGCGGATCCGCTTTCACCGGAGGAGTTGCAGAAGCTCGGTGTCTTTTGGAAAACGGGCGAGAAAGCGCGCTCCCGTTGGCCTCAGCAAAACGGGCAGGAGGTTTACCTCACCCGGCTGCATGTTCGCTACGATCGCGCTCATTTTCCCGAGGATCTCGTGTTCCAGGAAACAGGCGATCGCGAGAATTTCCAGGGCCGCTACGTGATGCGCCACCCCTGGAAAGGCGAGCCGAAGTGTGACCAGGCGAAGCGGTACCTGGAGTCCTTGCCGAAGAGGCAGGAAGAAGAGGCCACGACGCTCGCCAATCTGACCGGGTGGGATATCGCTAAAATCCGGGAAAAGATGAATATCAGCGAACCAGCGCCGTCCGGAGACAACAAGTGGTGGAAGAAGCTTTGGAAGTAGTCGCGTCTATTGAACGACCGGGCTCGGGCGGCCAAAATGGTCGAACGGTCCGACGGTCCTAGATTTCCATTTTTGATCCGCCGCCGGGGAGCTTTACGGCTTTGCTGGTGCTGGAGCGGCTGCGCCAGATGAGGCCGGGACTACTGGCTGAATTGGTTGTGCTGTTGTGGACTGCGATAACGGTTGGCTAGTAGAGCTCCGGACGTATGGAGCCAATGTCTCGGCCAGGAGTTTGTATCCGGCCGCATTCAGATGGACGCCGTCGACATTGTAGAGTTCGGGATGGTCTTTCGTGACGGCTTCGAGGTCGACGAGCTTCACGTTTCGATTGGAGAACTCCTTGGCGAGGTCGCGTAATTTCTGACGGACTTCGACCAAACGCGGCAGACGCTCGGCGACGTTCTGCTTCCGGTCGTCCGGCATTCCTGGCAGATCGGCCATGTTGGCGGTCGGAAGGCAGAGGATCACGGCCGGGCGGTTTTTCAGGTCGAGGAGCTGCGTTAGCACCGTGCGGGTGTCTCCCGGAAATTCATCGAAATGCGACCAGTAATCGGCATCGCGGCTGCGGGTGTCATTGATGCCGAAGTTCACGATGACGATGTCTGGCTGAAACGCCGTGATGGGAGCGAGTTCCTGAAAGGCAGTCGGCTTGCCCCGTCGAATCATCGTGGCGCCGCCGATTCCGAAATTTTTCACGGTAAAAGCCGCCGGGCCGAGGATCGACTGCAGCTGCGCAGGATACGACTCCTTGGCGGAGTTGACCTTGGCGCCGGCTGTGATGCTGTCGCCCATGCACGCTACATTCAGTGGTGGCTCGCCGGCAAAGAGTTGGGACAACGGGACAAGGAGGATCCCTGCGACGATCAGCAGACGCGAATGTTTGGGTAGGAAATGCATGGCGGAAGGGGAAAGGACGAATGCTGCTTCTTAGGGAAAAGGTTGAAGCCCCCGGTCGCAAGCCGATTATGACACGGCGCGGAATGTTCGGGTCTACTAGGAAACCGCAAATTCGGTTCTTAAGGCTGAATTCCGATGTCTGTTCGATCCCTGTTCAAAGTCCCCGGTTTGTTTGCGTTCTTCGTGGTTTGCACTGCTTCTCGCCTGGCGGCGCAGAGCATTGTTTACACTGTTCCTGAAAAACCTTGGGAGGTCCGTTTGGGAACGCATCGAGTGGTGGTTAAGGTCGAGCAAGGGGCGGATGCCGTTCGAGCACATCTCGACTGGCGGCGGCGCGATCCGCATCCTGACAAGCATGGCGTGGTCGTGGCAGCGCTTCCCACCGGCGGCGGCATTAAGGATGCATTTGTCACGAATGCTAGCTCGGAGAGCGGGGATGTCGTGTTTCGTCCTGAAAGTGGTCCGGGCGAGTACGCTATTTATTTTCTCCCAGGCGACCCGGGGCACGGTTCATTTCCTTCGGCCAAGTATTTGACGCCGGACGACACTGCGGCGCCGGAATGGAAGGCGAAGGCTAGCGGGGCGGAAATGACTTCCTTGCCTGCTGTCAAGCCTGTGCGTTGGGAAGCCCGTACGGAACACGATCGATTCACCGAGATGGAGATCATTGCCACCAAGGCGGAGTGCGATGACTGGCTGGCGCAGCAGCCGACTGCAGAGCCATTCTTTGTCTTTCCGGAAGTGCGCGAGCGGCCTGTTCGCATGTTTGACCACGTCCCGGAGATCTGGCTGAAGCGCGCTGCTGCACCTGAGTTCGCGGTTCGTCCGAAGGAGTATTTCGTCTTTCAGCTCGGGACTTGGGCGGCTCGTGGGGAATTGAAAAATGTGACCTTGCGGTTCAGTGATTTCTCAGGGCAAGGGACAAGCACGCTGCCGTCGTCAGCATTCCATTGTTTCCAGGCAAGCGGTACTGGCTACGACGGGAAGCCGATTTCAAAACAGCTCGATGTTTCCGCAGGAAATATCCTGCCGTTTTGGTGTGGGCTGGACCTTCCCGCGGATGCGCAGCCTGGCCGCTATACAGGATCCGTCGAAGTGCGTGCCGAGGGCGTTGGCCCGGTTCGCGTGCCGCTCGTCTTTTCAATCAGCGGTGCGCCGCTCGCCGACCGAGGCGATAGCGATCCGGCGAAGCATACAAAGCTGCGCTGGCTCGATTCCACGATCGCGCAGGATGACGCGCCGACGAAGCCCTTTACGCCGATGACGGCGGAAGGTCACGCCATCCATTGTCTTGGCCGCACACTTACGCTCGGGGACGATGGGCTGCCGGCGAAGATCACTAGTTACTTCAGCAGCGGCGTGACGAAGATCGTCGCGCAGGGGCGTGAAGTGCTCGCGGCGCCGATGCGGTTTGTGATCGAGAAAACCGATGGCAAAGCCGTGGCGTTGAAAACAGGTGGAATTTACTTTGGAAAATCGAATGGCGGTGTCGTGGAATGGACCAGCAATCTCACCGGTGAAGATCTGACTGTGAAGATTGCGGGACGCATGGAATTCGACGGTCAGGTGGAACTGCGATGCACGCTTACATCGGCCAAGCCGGTGGATGTCCGCGACATCCGGTTGGAAGTGCCGCGTACTGAGGATACAGCGAAGTATTCGATGGGGCTCGGACAATACGGCGGACTCCGTCCGGAAAAGCTGGACTGGAAATGGGACGTGGCGAAGAAGGATCAGGACGCTTTGTGGATGGGCGACGTGAACGCCGGTCTGCGCGTGCAGCTTCGGGCGGAGAATTACATGCGCCCGATGGTGAATATCCATTACATCCACCAGCCGTTGCAGGCTCCGCCATCGTGGGAGAACGGCGGAAAGGGCGGCATCACCTTTAGCGCTCCGGGACAAGGCGAACCGCTGACGGTAAAGGCGTATTCGGGCGAACGCACCGTGAAACCGGGCGAGCCGCTGCACTATGACGTCGATCTTTCGATTACTCCCTTCAAAACGCTGAATACCGAGGCGCAGTGGCGTGAGCGGTATTATCAGATTGGCGGAGTCTCGGCGCCCGAGAAAGCGCGCGAGACGGGGGCAAATGTTATCAACATTCACCAAGGGAATGCGCTGAATCCCTATATCAATTACCCATTCCTTACTGCGGATAAACTGAGGGATTATACGACTACCGCTCATGCTGCGGGAATGCGCGTGAAGTATTACTATACCGTTCGCGAACTCACGAACTGGACACCGGAAATCTTTGCGATGCGCAGCTTCGGTTCGGAACTGCTGGCGCCGGGCAAGGGCGGGGGACACGCATGGTGTGAGGAACATCTTGGCGGCAACTACTGGGGCGCGTGGTATGAGCCGGGTGTCAATGATGCAAGCGTGCTGACTGCCACGATGTCGCGCTGGCACAACGTGTATCTCGAGGGGCTTCGCTGGCTCGTGGAGAATACTGGCTGCGATGGGTTGTATCTCGACGATATCAGTTACGATCGCACGGTCATGAAACGGGCGCGGAAGATTCTCGACCGCAATGATCCGCGCGGTGGGTTGATCGATTTGCACTCATGGAATGAGGTGAACGACCCGCGCGCCGGCCATGCTTCATGTGCGCTCATCTTCATGGATTCGCTACCGTATGTGGATCGCATGTGGTTTGGTGAAGGTCATCCGTACAATGGCCCCGCCGAGCAGACGCTCGTCGGCGTGAGTGGCGTGCCGTTTGGCTTGATGGGCGAAATGCTACAGGGTGGCGGCAATCCATGGCTGGGACTTACTTTTGGCATGACCGGGCGTCAGGGCTGGGGCGGAAGCCCGAAGTCGGTCTGGAAGCTGTGGGATGACTTTGGTGTCGAGGGAAGTGAGTTCATTGGTTGGTGGGATCCGGAATCGCCCGTAAAGTCGAGCGTGCCTGAGGTGCGAGTGACGCTGTGGAAAAAGAATGGCCACACCCTGCTTGCCCTCGGCAATTTCGGGGACAAGCCGGCGACAGTGAGGTTGTCCTACGACTGGCGAGCCCTTGGCCTCCACGCTGAGAAGGCTTCCTTGCACGGTCCCGAGATGGCCGGTTTTCAGCCCGAACTGCAATTTGATCCGACTGCGGATATCGCCATTGCCCCGAAGCGCGGGTTCGCATTCATCCTCGATGAATCGCCTCGGCAAACGCCGAAGCCGACGGCGAGCGCAGCGGTGAATCCGGCAAAGCTGCTCTTCGAAGAGCGCTTCGCTTCGAAGATGCCTGAGAATTGGAAGACAGTGGCGTCTGCGAACGGTGCCAGCGTGAAGCCCGAGAAGGATGGGCTCGTTTTCCTGGCCCCTGCAAACAGCCACTTATGGGTGGAGCGCGCGTTGCCGGCCAATGTCGGTGCTATCACCTCGCAGATCCGTCAGGACTCCGGGGATGACGCGAAACAATGGGGGCCGGGGATTGCCGCAATCTGGCCGGACGGCCGGATTCTCAAGGTCAATCGTCGCAGTGACGGGCGATTCGAAGTAGGTGTCAACGGCGCAGAGCGGCTTGCGGGCCAGTGCGACATCGATGCGCCAGTGACCCTCGGGATTTTCCTGCAAAAGGACAATCTTGTGGTGGTTGCCTCCGGCGAAGGCGCGTTCCAGCAGGAAAGTGAACTCGCTCGCATTCCGCGTAGCGAATTCCCGGGCGTACCGACAGCCATTCGCATCGGGAAGATGCCTAATAGTGGTAAGGCAGAGGACCATGGAACGCCGGGGACAACGGGCTGGAGCCGGTGCGATTGGGTACGAGTTTACCAAGAGTAATGGTAAACGGTTGAACACTAAAATCTGAGGCCGATATCGATTAGCGACGTAGCCTAGCCGGCTGCGTCGCTTTCTTTTCGGCGCGTAGCTTGCCTTTTCGGTGCTGCTCGGGTAGCACCGCATCCGGCACACCGCCTTTATCGCGGATTACTTGCTATGCAATCACCCTTTGTTTCGGTCCCTTATATTCGGTACGGTGGAAACTTTGTTCCAAGGCCCCCGTACGACATTCGGAATATTACGGGCTATGGATTTGCGGCGAATGGAGATATCAGCAAGATCCAGGCGCTCGTCGACAAGACGCTGAATTTCCACGGCGAGGAGCCTTACTATAAGGCGATCAGTTCCACGGTGCTCTTTACCTTTATGAACATGGGCGCTTTGCTCTCGGCGAATCCGAAGGACGCTGGAAAAGGCGCGTATCGAGAGACAGAGCTGAATCTCACCATTCTGCTTGCCGCGGGAAAGCATATCGGCGGCGTTTTTGTGCCGGAACGATTGGTGTGGCACATGCCGTATCTATGGCTGGATGCCGGGACGCCACTGATCGCGGGGCGTGAATTTTTCGGTTATCCGAAGCAGCTGGGAACCATCGCGATGCCCAAGTCACTTTCTGAAGGCGAGGCGGCTGAGTTTAGTTGTAGTGCTGAGGTGATCTCCCGCTTTGCTCCGGATGCCCATAGTTCGATGCAGCCGGTCGTAAAGGTACAGCGCACAGATGGAAACTCGGTGCAGTTTGCCCGTGGATTTCAAGCGATCGAGGAGGCTGCGGCTGGATTTACCAAGGAGATCATGAAGACCGACTTGCTGGATCTTGTCGCTGGTTCCATTGCTGAGGCGCTGACGCTCAAGCATCTCCTGCTTCTGGTGTTTCTTCGGCAGTTGCCGTCGATTTCGGATGCCAGCCGGGCCTGCTATCAATCAATCGCCGAGACATCGTTTGATGTGACCCGATTTGGCAGCGCGGGGTTGTTGGACGGAAAGTTTGCGATCGATATCATCAAGCAGGATACTGCGCCCATTGCGTCCGATCTTGGTTTTGCGGCAACTAACCCGGAGGGCGACGCGCGAGTGATTCCGGATTTTGGTTACTATCTCGACTTCGACTTTCGACTGAATAGCGGGCAGGAAATCTGGGTGGCACGTTAGGCCTAGCTCCACGCTGACGATGCCTCCAGCAAATGAGCAGAGTGGAGGAGAGACCGAGAGTGGAAAGAGTGGTAATATCAGTTCCTTGGCGGCATGCGTTCCGCCGCTTGTGGCGGAAGCGATCGCCAGGGAGCCGCTTCGTGAAGTCGAGGCGAACGAAAGTGCCTTCTCAGGGGTCGTGCTTTTCACGGATATTGCCGGCTTTACCGGTCTCACGGAGAAGATGGATGCCGAGGGACCGCGCGGGGTTGAAGAGCTCTCACGGCTGCTGAACGACTATTTCTCCGGACTCATCGAGATCATCGCGGATCATGGCGGGGCCGTGATGAAATTTGCCGGAGATGCACTGATTGCAATCTGGCGTTGTTCTGGAGGGGGAGAATCTGTCGACGCTGGCCCTGCTCGCAGTGCCGCTCAGGCAGCGCTCCGTATTCAAAGTCGCACTACCCGGTTTGCAGGGCGGAGGCCTCTGACGATGAAGGCTGCGCTTGGAGCAGGGGAAGTCTTGCATTTCGTACTCGGCGCGGAGGATCGATGGTCGTCGCTCGTGGCTGGAACCGCGATGGAAGAGGCGCGTCAAGCGATGCTGCAGGCGGGCGCGGGACAAGTGATTCTCGGGCCTCTGGCAGCCGCAGAGCTTGGGGCCGAAGCTTCGTCGGAATCTGCGGCGAATGGATTTCGGCGACTGCACTCCCTGGCCTCCGTCCCAACCCGACGTGCCCAGATTCTCTGTTTGGAAGAAGAGGCGCGTGCTGCTCTTCTCCGACATGTGCCGCCTGCTCTTGGTGGACGCTTGGCGGTCGCGTCTCCTGCATGGCTGGCCGAATTCCGACGCGTTTCCGTTGTCTTTTTAAATGTGCCGGATCTGCGAATGAACCGCGGCACTTTGACGGAGCTGTTGGGCGTTGTGGAGGTGATTCACAGGACCCTGTCGCGACACGGCGGCGCGATTGAGAATCTTGCCGAGGATCACGACGGATTGACGTTAGTTGCAGCCTTCGGCCTTCCGAATATCACTTACGAAAACGATGCCGTGCGCGCGGTTCGAAGCGCTCTCTCGGCGCGGGCGGAATTGCGGCATTTCGGCCTCGATTGTTCCATTGGAGTAACGACGGGCCGGCTTTTTTGCGGGCTCATTGGGAATGACCACAGATGCACTTACTCATTAGTCGGCGATACCATGAATCGCTGCGCCCGGCTGATGCGCCTCGCGGAAGACGATGTCTATTGCGACGAATCCACTCACGCGGCTTGCCAGCGGGAAATCGGTTTCGAATTTCTTCGGACTGCCCCCCTCCGTGGTCGCGAAGCGGAGGTGCGGCTGTACCGGCCGCTTGCTGAAAGCCTGGAAAATCGCGTCCCGGTGCTGCGTCAGGCAGTTGGAATCGTGGGGCGCATTGCAGAACGCGAGCGCATTCGCGAACGGATCTTCGAACTTGCGGAAGGCAGGGGCGGGGGAGTGGTGATTATTGAAGGCGAGGCTGGTATTGGCAAAACGACCCTCGCCATGGAAGCGCAGGAAGTAGCATCGGCATTGGGATTGCGTGTACTTACTGGTCGTGGGGACGCGATCGAACAAACGGGCGCATATCTTCCTTTGCGAAAGTTTTTTTCGATGTTGCTCGAGATTCCCGAGGACGATCCAGAAGAAGATCGCGAGGAGGCGCTGCTCGCCTGGTTTGCAAGGAACGAAGAGCCTGCAACGCTTGCACCGTTGTTGAATCCCGTTGTTGGTCTGCAATTTGCGGAGAATGCCGTGACATCGCGCATGAGCGGCCGTCCTCGCGCGGACGCGATCTCAGCTCTTCTTGTCCGCATCATGGCCCGAGCCGTCCAGACTGGCCCGCTCGTTGTCATTCTGGAAGATTGCCATTGGTTCGATTCCGCGTCTTGGACTGTGGCTGCCGAGCTTCAGCGAAACGTTCCAAACGTGCTTCTTTTACTGCTGACGCGTCCTCTTGCTTCGCCTGAACCGCCCGAGTGGCCAGTGCTAGTGAGTGGCGCTGGAGATGGCAATCGGATCCGGCTTGGCGGACTGGATCGCGACGATACTTTGGCGGTTGCCTGCAGGGCATTGCGGGTTCAGGCGCTGCCGCCGGAGTTAGCCGAAGTCATCCATGAGAAGGCGGATGGCCATCCCTTTTTCGCTGGTGAACTGGTGCTGGGAATGCGTGACGCCGGCAAGTTGATAGTGGAGGACGGTGTCTGCCATCTCGCTGCTGGCATGGGGGATCTGCGAAGCGAAAGCTTTCCTTCCAGCGTGGGCGGTGTGATCCGCGAGCGCCTCGACCGGCTCTCAATGCCTGAGCAGCTCGCGATCAAAGTGGCAAGTGTAGCGGGGATGACGTTTGAGCATCAACTCCTGTGTGCGATCGAGCCTGACGCAGATGGCCTATCCGCCGCGCTGGAGCGAGTCGTCGAGCGGGGTCTTATCTTGCAGCAAGGCCCAGAGGCTCAAGGACGGTATGTATTCAAGCATGCGATCATTCAGGATGTTGCCTATCATCAGCTCGTTTTCTCGCAGCGGCAGGCACTGCACCGCGCGGTAGCGGAGTGGAATGAATCGAATGATTCCACAAATTATCCGCTCCTCGCGCATCATTGGAAACATGGTCAATCCGCCGAAAAGGCAATCCGTTATCTCGATCTTGCCGCAACGGAGGCGCTGGCCCGTTTTGCGAATCGTGAAACTGTGGCATTTATCGAAGATGCCATTGCCCTCAGCCAGGATAGCCGTGGCGAGCCGGACCGTCTTACCTCAGGCCGCTGGCGGCGACAGCTTGGGGAGGCGCATTTCCATCTCGGCCGGGTGGAATTAAGTCGATCGGTCCTTAGAAGGGCGACGGAGATCCTGGGACACGCAATGCCATCGGAGCGCCTTGTCATTTTGGAAATGCCGAAGGCCGTTTTGCGGCAGGTATGGCTGCGTGCCGGCAGTCTCCTGTCGCGGCGCGATGGCGATTCTTCGGGAGAGGAAATTCTCGAGGCCATTCGAAGTTACAACCTGCTAGGCGAGATTGCTTTTTTTACGAATAACCTGATGGAGAGCCTCTTCTGCACGGTTCGTGGATTGAACCTGGCGGAATTGCTCGGTCCGTCAGCAAGCCTCGCGGAGATGTATGCGGCCATGGCAATCATTGCCGCGGCAATGCCGGTGCCTGGATTGTTTCAAGGTTACCGTGCCCTCGCTGAATCGACCCTAGAGGTGGTTGGAGATCCGGTAAGTCATGCCTATGTGCGGGAGTTGATTGGAATTTGCCTCAACGGATACGGAATATGGGACGAAGCGGAGCGAGCACTCGTGGCAGCCGCGGAGACGTTCCACAGTTTCGGGCATGGCCGCCGCCGCGAAGAGTGCCTGCTCAACATTGCTTACGGACACTTATATCGGGGCGATTTCACTCGGGCCACAGCAGTTCTGGATGTCATGCAAGATTCCGCCAGCCGGCGGCACGATGATCAGACGATGGGGTGGGCGCGGCTCTTCCGTGCGGAAGTCCGACTCTCGACCGAAGGTCCGCAGGCAGCACTGGAGGCACTGGCCGGCAATGACCGCCCTGATCGCATCGATGCCCTCACGAGGGCGGGATCTGAGGCGCTTGCCGCTGTGGCGATGTTCCAGTCGGGGCAGGCCGGGCGATCGCTGGATAGGGCGAATCTTGCTCTCAGCCTCCTCACTGAAGGGCCGCCAGTTGCTAACACGATGATGCTATATACTGCGCACATTGCGGAGACGCTGCTTGGCCTTTATGCAGGCGGCAACGACTCGGAGCGCGTTCGATTCCAGAAGCTGGCCCGGCGGGCATGTGGTGCTGCAACGAAGTTTGGACGCGTCTTTCCTATCGGGCAGCCGCGCGCTCTCGTGCTGCATGGGGCGCTGAACTATGTGGAAGGGCGCATCGGAACGGCGCAGTACTACTGGAGGCAGGGAAGGGAGCGAGCGCTATGCTTCGGTATGGAATATGAGGTGGCTTACGCGCAGGCGCATCTTTTGGTGATAGAGAACTCTCCGGATAGCGACAGGAGCAAAGTTAACAAGAAAGCTAATAAGTTGCATTTCAGCCTTGCGCACCTAGGTGCTTCTTTGTAACACGACGCGCGCCGCAATGGTGCGGCCCGACGGAAATCACCCTTTTAAATTATCCAGGAGAATCGTGTTATGGAGAAGATTGCGATTATTGGCGGCGGAGTAGGTGGCTGTCTTGCCGCGTTTTGGTTGTCTGACCCGGCATTGCGCGGCCGCTATGAAGTAACCTTATATCAAATGGGATGGCGTCTTGGAGGCAAGGGGGCGAGCGGTCGTAATCAAAATCCGATTCTCGGCCAGCGGAGTGAGGAACACGGGCTTCATATCTGGTTTGGTTTTTACGAGAATGCTTTTCACGCCATCAAGCAGGCGTACAAAATAATGGGGCCGAATGGCCCGTTCAAATCCTGGGAGGATGCCTATAATCCTCAGGAGACGGGAGTGATTGCCGATCGCCACACGGGCAAATGGGACTTCTGGCAATATCGCTTTCCGAAGAATGGCGATGAACCCGGCGATGGTACGCCGCTTCCCAGCATCTGGGAATATTTCCGGCGTGCCCTAGCATGGCTGGTCGATAACATCGATGCGCACCCGCATCTAAACGATATGCTTCCGGCGCCGGCTGTGCGGGCGAACGATCCGGCAGTAGCTGGTGGCCAGCATCCCACGCATCTCCATCGCGCTCATGGAATCGCGCAAGCGCTTCCGGACTCTGTGCACGAGCTGCCGCTGGCGCACGTGATGAGCATCGCCAGTGATCTATTTTCATTCGTGCATCATCTCGGTGAGGTAATCACCGAGGAGAAGATGAAGCTCGACAATGAGCTCGCACGGCTTGCTTACATTCTCGACCTGGGAGTTACGTCGATACGCGGGGCTCTCGCGGATGGCGTGTTGTTTCACGGATTCGACTCCATTGATAACGTCGAATTTCAAGCTTGGCTGAAATCTCATGGCGCGCGGTTTTATTCGACCACGACTTCAGGGATCCTGAAGGGGCTCTATGACCTGCCCTTCGCTTATGAAGATGGGATGACGGAGATCGATGGCACGCCCCGGCCTAATATGGGTGCGGGCACCGCATTGCGTTGTCTCGTCCGGATCTTCTTTGGCTACAAAGGTTCTTATATTTATAAGATGAATGCGGGGATGGGCGAAACGGTCTTTACGCCGTTTTATCTCGCGCTGAAGGAACGGGGCGTGAAATTCGAGTTCTTCCACCGCCTGGAAAACCTTGGGCTTTCGGCCGATGGCGAGTCGATCGAGACGCTGACGTTCGCTCGGCAGGCAACGCTGGTGAACGGAACTTACGATCCACTCATTAGCTTCGACGTAAATGGGACTCCGTTCCGTGTGTGGCCCGATGCTCCTCGCGCCGAGCAGATCTCCAGCCAGGTGCCACAGGAGAACGAGCCGACTTTCGAGTCAGCATGGTGTCAGGTAAAGCCAGTTGAGACGCGCAAGCTTACGGTGGGACAGGACTTTCATCAGGTCGTGCTGGCGACGTCATTGGGTCCGATTCCGACCGTGGCCAAAGAGCTTCTCGCTGTCAGCGAGCCGTGGCGGAAGATGGTCGAGAAGGTCAAGACTGTCCGCACGCAGTGTGTGCAGCTTTGGATGCTCACGCCAGAGGGCGGGCTCGGCTGGAACGAGAAAGGCCCGTTTGCGGAGCATGCTCTCGTGGATGCCTATATTGATCCTATCAATACGTGGATGGACCAAAGCGTGATCCTTGAAACTGAAAAATGGACCGCTCCCAACAAGCCGCAATTTCTCGCGTACTTCTGCGGTCCGATGCGGGAGGATCCAAATCAGGCTCCGCTTACCGATGCGCATTATCCGGAGAGCCAACGGCAGAAGGTTTTCGATATGGCGCAGACTTATTTCAAATCTGCCATTCATCCGATCTGGCCGAACGTCACGGCTGCGGATGGCTCGCTCGACTGGACGAAGGTCTTTGATCCCTTTGACGGACAGGGAGAGAAGCGCGCAAAGGGCCAGTATTACCGCTGCAATATTGATCCGAGCGAACGCTACGTCCTCTCCGTCGCGGGCAGCCTGCCCTATCGCTTGCGGTCGGATCGCTCCGGTTTTCGGAATCTCTACCTCGCCGGGGACTGGACAGTGAATGGCCTGAACGCAGGCTGTGTGGAAGCGGCTGCGATCTCTGGTTGCATCGCAGCTCGAGGCATCAGCGGAATCCCTGCGGTCATTTTGGGCGAGAAAGATTGATCTGACGGGTGAACTGTCGCCTGGGCGGACGCGCCTGGTGCTGGCGCCGGAGATGGGGTTGAGCTATAATGCGGGAAGTCCGCATTCGGTTCAGCCCCCTCCAGACTCTGCGCCATATGCTTCCGTCAGTCCCTGAGCAATCTGCCGCCACACTGGGGAATATCGATCTCAGCAGCTTTCAGCCGCTGCAAAATCGGCTGGATCTGTACGCAAGTTACGACCGGGAGCACGAGAGCGGTGATCCTTCCAATTGTCGATTTCTCGGGAAACTCCAATCCGGCGTGGTCCTCGGCTGTGCGAAACTGGCGATCGACGGGGATGGAATCGCCAAGGCTCCGGGTTTTCGCAGTGGTACGCAACTTGATCCGGCAGATGGGCAGAACGACACCAGTTTCCACATTGGTGGAAGAGCGCTCTCGAGTGAAAAACACCCATTCTATGTGCTGCCGGGCGGGTTGTTTCGTCAGCAAAGCGGACTGGAACTCGGCGACTTGTGCGTCGTTGTTTACAACGGCTGTATAAGTGCTGCTGTGTTTGGAGATATCGGCCCCTGGGACAAGTTGGGGGAAGGTTCCATCTTTCTACATGAGGGCCTGGCTGCCGGAGGTGCCCCTGATCCGTGCAGCCGCCGCAATCCGGACGGAAGTGCCCGCTTGATTCGGAACTCCAGCATTTCAGGGAACGTCATTTTTGTCGGATTTCCAAAATCTGCGATTCCGCTCGATTGGGACGAAGCTCCGGACCAGATACGCGAAGCCGCCTACGGCCTACTCGCAGCGCTGAGAAAACAAGCTGACGGAACTCAGTAAGGAGATCAGGATAAAAGTCGGAGGGGCTCGAAACCGGCCTATCCGGCAACGGAACGTGCTTCGGCGAGAGCTGGACTTCCTGCCCGGTGCCGCGCAATGGCTTCCTGGTAGACCGCCAGAGTTAAGTTGGCCGTGGTTTCCCAAGAAAAACCATTGGAATGTTCCAAGCCGCAATGACGCAGGCGGGAGCGAAGCTCGGTATCGCGGGCAAGCTCAGCGAGGCTTTGAGCGATGTCATTTTCATCTTCTGGATTGATGATGCGGGCGGCATCGCCCACGACTTCGGCCAAAGCACCGCGCGCGCTGCAAATCACAGGGCAGCCACTTGCCATCGCTTCCACTGGCGGAAATCCGAAGCCCTCGAAGTGGGAGGGATAGACCATGGCAATAGCCGCCTGATACAGGGCAGGCAGCTCTTGTTCCGGAACAAACCCGAGAAATTGGATATCGGCCGCGTATGGACTTTGCGCTGCTCGCTGTCGGATAATATCGGCTCCGTGCCAGTCACTTCCACCGAGTACAAGCGGCGACGCTGCTCCTGATTCGCGCCTGAATTGCTCGTAGGCGGCGATCAATCGCACATGATTTTTCGCGGGATGTTCCAGTCGCGAGATATACAGAAAGTACGGCAGATTGAGCACCCACCGCTGAGCCACTCGGCCCATGGCGTCAGCCGCGCCAGATGGTGTGAATCGAGTGTGATCGATCCCATTTCGGATGGTAACAAGCCGGCTGCGGTCGATTCCAAAGAAGCGCCTCACATCGGCTGCCGTGGCATCACTCACCGCGATGATCGCGTCCTGTCGATGCGCGAAGGCACGCGCAACCGTACGGACGTAGAGCATGCGCTTCCAGTCGTATCTTCCAGCGAGGCGAAACGGTGCGAGATCGTGGATCGTGCCGACCTTGGCGCACGGCGCATGACCTACGAGACGCCGATGGCTCGGGACGTGGATCAGATCGAGTCCGTGCCGGCGGGCCAATCCGGGAAGGCTGCTTTGATGCCACCAGATATCCTGTACCGGAGCGCGATATTTTTCCTCCACGCGAACGATTCGCATCGCACCGGATGCGAAATCGAACAGCTGTGCATCATCTTCCAAAACGAAAAGGGTAAACTCATGCCGCGCGGTATGCGACATGAGCGCGCGGACGAGATTCAGAACATATTGTCCGACTCCGGTATGGCCGCGCTGAATGACTGATGTGGTTAGACCGATGTGCACGTAGCGTCAATTAGCAGGTACTCTGCCAATTTCGATACGCGCAGTGTGGTACTTACCGCGGGGGTGGGATTAGTAACTCTTAAGTGGATGCCGAGACGCTGGGCCAGCCTGCGAAGCCGAACGAGTACGGCCAGGCCTGACTTGTCGACGAAGGTAACGCCGCTCAGGTCGAGTTCCGCCGCTTCGTCGAGATGAATGCCTTTGAGAAGTTCGGCGCAGTGGCTGAATGACTGCTCAGCATTAGTTGCAGTAATATTGCCCTGCATCTGCAACGCGATGCCGGTGGGAGTTTCCCGCAGGCCGAGTGAGCGGCGGTGGCTCCGAAGCGCTACAGCGATTGCATTTTCGATTGTATCGCCCAAAGGAAAGAAACCCGTGAGTTTCATCGAGGCAAGATTTCGCGACACCTTTGGAGTAAGTCGCGCAAGCGCGAATGGAACTTCTCGTTCCCGCGCCAGCCGTTGAAGCCGCATGAGCAGGCCCATCCCGGTGGAATCGAGAAATGTGGTCGCGGAAAGGTCAACGACGACGGTGGCGTCGCGGATTTCGCCTTCCCAGCGATTTCCATCTTCCTGTACTGCAGATGCATCCAAGCGTTCCGGCATTAGAACAATATGTCGGCTGCCTGTCATTTCCTGTGCTGCCGTCGGGACTGAGGCCGGGTCGCTTCGTTGCCAGATTGCCTGCCACGATTGACGGAGCGATTCTGCGGCGAATATCAGGAAATCTTTCATACAGTCGCGAATGAAACGGCGCGACTGAATTGCGATACGACGGCTCCGCTCGAAAATAGCGCTCATCATCCCTGTGGTGGAGCGGTGATCGTTCAGGGCCGCTAGATCCATGGTGCCAATATTGACACTTACGGGCACACCGAGAGATCGATAATGTTTTGCGATCCACATCTCGTTTTCTGTACCTCGCAAAGCGACGACTAGAATATCCGGTTGCGCTTCGAGGATTTGTTCCTGGATTTCGTTGGAATCCAGTTGCGCAAATTCCGTAGGCGCCAAGCTGTAGCATCCGGCTATCTGAACGTTTGGGTGCAGCAGTCGGATTTGTTCCGTGACCTGACGATTGGCGTTTTCGTCCGAGCCAAGGATGAAGATGCGGTAACTTTGCTCATCGGCGAGTTCGAGGAGCAACGGGACGAGATCGGAGCTGGAGACGCGGTCGGGCAGGGGATCGCCTAGAGTTCGGGAGGCCCAAAGCAAAGGGCTGCCATTGCAGAGAACCATTGCGGCGTCGAAAAGGGTTCGGCGCAATTCGAGATTATTCCGGGCCTGGATGAGCAGATCCACATCCGCGGTCGCGATGTAATTCGGTCGGTGGGAGGCGATCATCTGCTCAATCTGTGTGAGCGCCTGGCTGCGGTTGAGGTGATCGATCGGAATGCCCATGATCGCGATAGGGGCGCCGAGGCTGTTTGCATTTGGGGTGGCCTCGACGCCCCCTGTCGCCTTGCATTTTGCCATCCCCAGTCTCGGGGTGCTAGACGGGGAAGGCAATGTGGTCGGAGCGACAGTCGCGAAATTGGCGATCATGGCAGGGACGGTTAGATGTCCGGGACCGGGCTTAGCATCTCGCGGGCTAGGTGCTGCGAAAACTTTTGATTAGTCGAGCTGACTGGCGTTCCGAGTAACTGCTGCATGGTTACTGCGGTGCATGCGTGGGTACTTTTTCAGACTTGGGGGAAGTGTGAGGATTCTGCGTATTTGCAACGATGTGACGGACTTGGTCGCTTCGGCCCCAGCTTTAAACGTGTCCCATCACACAGATGGCATTCACCGGAAATCAACGTATTGCCTGCAGTGGAGAACGATCCGTGCGTTGTAGGAATTCGCTGCGGACATCTTGGGCAACGACCCCGCCCGCAATTAAGGCGCCGTGCGGATGCGATGCAGATGCACTGGTGGCGCAAAGCCTGCGCGGGTTTGCATCGCGAGCGGCGCAGTTCCGGCACTCAATATAAGGCGCCTAAGTACTGCTCCTGGCGTCGTGTCGCTTACGCGCCTAGAATCCTTTGGGTTTCTGCGAGCAGCTGTGTCGGACTGAACGGCTTGGTGAGAAAGACGGCCGCACCGCTGGTTTCAGCTTCCTGTCGGGTCAATTGCGCGCCCCGTGCGGTGAGCATGATGACTGGAATTGCCGCTGTCTCCTGCGCTGCCTTGAGGGCTTGGAGGGCCTGCAATCCATTCATCTCCGGCATGAGCACGTCGAGGATGATCAAATCAGGCTTCTTCGCGAATGCCGCTTCTACCGCTTCGCGGCCATTCCGAGCCGTATACAATTCATACCCGCCTTTGCGGAGACTTAGTTCGGCGAGCCGGATCATATGTGGCTCGTCATCGACGATGAGGATGCGACGGGGCATAGGGTGGAAATGTCAATGCGCGGCAAGTACGACGAATGTTACATCGTCGTTGACGGGAGTGGTACCGCGAAATCGCTGTAACTCGGCTCGCAGGTCCGCACCGATTTGGCCCGCCGTGCGGAGCGTTCCGGCTGTGTTTCGCAGCCATGCCTGGAGATGAGTAAGTCCCCAAAGTTCGGCGTGAAGATTCTGCGCCTCGATGAGTCCATCGGTATAAAGCAATGTGTGTGAACCGGGCACAATGGGCACGGTGCGCTCCGGATATTCGCACGCAGGCTGAATGCCAATGGGAAGCCCATCCGCACCGAGTTCGGTGATGTTCCCATAAGGGTTGACGACTAGCAGCGGACAGTGTCCCGCAGTGGCGGCGCGGAGTACCCGGCCATCGGGATCGAAATAGGCAAGCTGGACCGTCGCAAACATGTCCACACGGTCGAAGTCGGCGAATAGCGATTCATTGAGCCATTCCAGGAGCTGGCCTGGATGGCTCGCCAGATCGTGGCGACCACGAATGACTGCCCGCAAAATGGCGGCGAAGAGCGCGGCCGGCACGCCTTTGCCCATCACGTCGGCGATGACCACGAGAATCCCGCCATCTTCCTGTTCGATGACATCGTAAAAATCGCCGCCGACCTCGTGCGCACTTGTGGCGGATGCCGCAATGTCGAGATGGACTGACTTTGGAAGATTTGCAGGAAGGAGAGATCGCTGGATGCTTGCGGCGATTTCCAGTTCGCGGAGCATGACCTCGCTGCGGGTGATTTCGCGCTGAACCTGGCCATAGCGGACCTGCGAACCGAGGAAGTCCGCGAACGTATGGATGACGTTGACCTGTCCCGCTGTAAATGGATGTTCCGCCACCCGACGGCCCACCGCCGCCAGGCCGACGAGTGTCGCTCCGAGAAAGACTGGGTGCAGAAAGCCGCTCGTTCCCACGATCGCCTTCGCCAATGGATCGCCGGGGAGGACAGAAGTTTGCGGACCAAACCAGAAATCCTGGCGTGACTGGACCGCGGTAGATGCAAGAAAGTCGTCGACTTGCTGGGCCCAATCGATGGCGATGAGGGCCGGTATTTCCGCGCCCTCGGCCGAGGCGCAGCATAGGGCTCGGCCATCCGGGCTGAGGATGAAAAAGGCGTGCCAGTCGGCTGCGGTGATCCGCCCGAGTTCCTTCATCCACGGTACGACCAGATCGAGTGGTTCCTCCGCCTGACATAGTGTTGCCGTAAAATTGAAAATGGCCGAGAGACTTTCGTAGCTAGCAGCAAGTTCCTCGGTCATCAGGGAAAGTTCTGCTTCGAGCTGTTCAGGCTGGCCGGGAGGACGCAGGGGAACGGGTTCTGCCCGCTTGCGAGTCAGAACGAGGCAATTCGATCCGCGCCCCTGAAGGTAATCGAGGCTATCGACCAACACCTGGATGAGATACAGGCCGCGGCCGTGTTCGCTATCGGTATCCGGCAGCACGGCCCTTTCGGGAAGTTCAAAGCCGTCCGTGTGATCGGTGAGGCGGACTTCCACGCTGTCCGCAGAGACGTTGGCCTCCAATATGATCGGAAAATGGCGCCGCCCCGCCGGAGTCGCATTGACAGCATTATTTGCGGCTTCGACGGCTGCCAGTTCCCAAGCTTCCAATTCCTCCTCACTGAGTGCGCAATCTGCGAGAAAGGTGCGGAGGGCGCGTCCCGCCTCACGTGCCGCGTGAAGTGAAACGGGAATCTCAACTCGCAAAGCCGGACGGCGATCCACCGCCGGCATGAGATAGGCGGAAGCCGGATTCAAAATCAGCGCCGCACGATTTCCAGGATTCGGTGCAGCTTGGTTAATTCGAGGACCTGGAGGACCGTGTTAGTGGGATTGATAATCCGGACGGTACCTTGCCGGAGACCCATGGTTTTCTGAATCGCGATCAAGGCTCCCAAGCCGCTCGAATCAATGAACTTCGTGTCGGAAAGATCAATTTCCACGCAGTTGTATTCCGGCTTTAACGCGGCGCGAACTTCATCGCGTAGGGCCGGCCCTGTCGACGCATTGAGTTCATTCACGTCTGTCACATGGAGAGTAGTGCCGCTGGCAAAGTTCTTCATTCGTCTGATTCTGTGAGGATTTAGATGTTAGCGCCCGCCTTTCACAACGCACGCCGAATCAGCCTTGGAGAAGGTTTGTGACTCGGATTCGCTGAAAGGATGTCGAGTTAGTTCGCGTTGGTATCGGTCGAATGGATGTTACAAGCCTCCTTGATTTCGATCAGCTTTTTACCTGCGCGCCCATGCTGGCGATGCAGGCGCGCACTTTGGACAGGAGGCGTTCCAAGCTCGAGGTCAGCTTCTGAACGTGGACGCCTGCAGTCGCGAAATCGCCAGCCAGGGCTGCATTTTCAAGCATTCGAGAGGTTTCCACAGAATATTCCGCGCCAACGATTCCGTAGAATCCGACCAGCGAGTGCGCTGCCCGCGCAAGCTCGGGCGCGTTATTGGACTCGTGCTTGCGCACAAGGTCTGCGATCCGCTCCTCAATCTCGTGATCAAAAAGGAGGAACATCTCGTGTGCGCCTTCGACGCCGACTTCATCGGCAAGGCGGGAGGCGCGCTCTTCGATCCGCTCGTCAACATGTGCCGGTGCTGGTCCGGCCTGCGGGCTGGTCTTGCCGACGATTTGCTGCAAAAGGGAGCGGAGCACCTGCGGGCGCAGCGGTTTGCTGAGGTAGTAGTCCATGCCCGCGTCGTGGCAGCGCTTGTCTTCTCCGGACATGGCGCTGGCGGTGAGGGCAATGATCGCGGCGCGTTCCCGTTTTGCGTCGATCGACTCGATTTCGCGGATTTTGCGCGAAGCGGTCAGGCCATCCATCCCCGGCATCTGCACGTCCATCACGATGATGTCGTAGGCCTTCTGCGTCGCGAGGTCCACCGCTGCAATGCCGTTTTCAGCGATGTCGGGCGTGCAGCCAAGCTTGTTGAGCACGATCTGAACAAAGCGTCGATTGATCTCGTGGTCGTCCACGAGTAGCACGCGATGCTGGGAAAGATCGCAGGCGGCCTCACCCGAGACCGAGCCCCCAGTTCGCTGCTTGGAAGTTCCGCCGAATAGCTCACGCACGCAACGCGCCACAGCCGCATGACGGCTCGGTTTGGGAAGCGTGGCGCTGAATCCCGATGGCGTCTTGTCCGCCCAGCGGATGCTGTGAAGCAGTACGCAGGGAGGCACACGCTCGCGGAGATACTTTGGAAGGTCGACTCCCGATCCATCCGGAAGCGTTTCCGCAGCGAAGATCACGGCCGGAGGCGTACCAAACTCGGTTGCGGCGTGGGTGAGTTTGACCGCTTCCGCAATGGAGTTCGCGTGGAACGTGCGGAAACCGTGAATCTGCAACTGCGCACGCAGTGCTTCGGCCGTGGCGGCGTGTGGTTCGACAATGAGCGCACGGCCGCGGGTGCGGGTTTGCCCAGAGGAGACGGTTGCCGGGAGGACGACGGTGAACCAAAATCGCGATCCCTTGCCGCGCTCGGTAGAAAAGCCAATGTCGCCATGCATGAGCGTGACCAGCTGCTTGCAGATCGCGAGGCCGAGCCCCGTTCCGCCGTGCCGCCGCGTGGCTGAGGAATCGGCCTGGGAGAACGATTGGAAGAGATTCTTTTGGTATTCCGGGGCAATGCCGATGCCGGTGTCCGATACTTCGAAGCGAAGTTTTACGGTCGGAACCGTGGCCGGTTCCATGGTGATGCGGATGACGACTTCGCCTTCGTCTGTGAATTTGACGGCATTGCCAGCGAGATTGAGCAGCACCTGCCTGAGACGGATGGCATCGCCGATGAAGTGCACGGGCACGTCCGCGGATACGACTGCTGCGACCGTGATTCCTTTCTCGTCGGCGCGCGGCGCCAGCAGATCGAGCACCTGATCCGTGATGGTACGAAGCTCGAACGGCTCTTGTGTGAGATCGAGTTTGCGTGATTCGATCTTCGAGAAATCAAGCACGTCGTTGATGATCTGCATGAGCGCGTCGCCGCTCTGGCGCACACTCTCGACGAGCTCTCGTTGCGACCGTTCCAGCGGCGTTTCGAGAAGAAGACTGCTCATGCCGATGATGCCATTCATCGGCGTCCGAATCTCATGGCTCATTAGCGCAAGGAATTCGCTCTTTGCCCGGTTGGCAGTTTCCGCGGCTTCCTTGGCGGCCATGATCTCGCCTTCCACGCGTTTGCTTTCGCTGATGTCGAAGATCAATCCCTGGAAGCAAGGCACGCCATTCGGGCCGACTCCAAGTGGGGCCGAGAGATCGCGGCACCAGACCTCGCGTCCATCACGGGTGATAAGCCGGTATTCCTCGACCATCTGCTTGCCTTCCTCCATCAGTGTCTCCTCGGATTGAATCTCGCGAGTCCGGTCATCCGGATGGAGCGCACGATAGAACTGAGACGGATCCTGGAGTAACTCCTCGGGGGCAATGCCGGTCAGTTGCTCCAGCTGGGGACTTACATAATGCCATTTCCCCTGCACGCCTGGTTCCGCAATGTACGTAACAGCGGGAAGCTGTTCGACAAGGGTCCGCAAGCGATTCTCGGCTTCCCGCAATGCGGATTCGGCGCGCTGTCGTTCGATGAACTGGCCGACCTGGCTGCCCAGCGCCGAGAAGGTGCGAAGAAATTCCGTGTCGGGCTCGTCAAGGTGATCGGCGAGAAATTCCATCACACCGAGCGGAGCGCCTGCCGTGATAACTGGAAAGGCGAGGGTGCTCTGGAAACGTCTGCGAGAGCCTGGCCGATGCATCTCGGCGCCGGAGAGGTTGGTCCAGAGCGTGCGCCGTTCCTGATATACGCGACCAACCAGCCCAGCGCCCGGAGCGAGGCGCATCCGGCGCAAAGGGCCGAGACTTTCCGCCGCCGCCCGTTCGCCTTCCACGTGCCAGCAGTATTTGCAGCGAAGCTGCGGATCGGCGCCGCGTGCTTCCCAGAATCGGCCTGAGCTGCAGTGCAGTGATTCGGCAATCGCTCCCAGCACACGGTTCATCGTTTCGCCCACGCCGCCGCCGCTACTAAGAGTTCGCGAGACGCGATAACCCAGATTCCGCCGCTGCTCGTTGGCGACGCGTTCCGTTATATCGGCCGTGACGCCGATGAAACTCGTGAGAGTGCCGGTGTCGTCAAAGATGGGCTGAATCTCGACGCTGGCCCAGTATTTCCGGCCGCCCTTGGCGTAGTTGATGATCTGCGTCTTCAGCCGCTTGGCATTGGCGACGTGATCACGGATGACCTGAACGGTTTCGGGTTTGGTGTCCGGCCCTTGAAGGAGTTCCTCGGCCTTCATTCCGCGGACTTCCGCAAGCGTATAACCGGTGAGCCGAGTGAAGCTCTCGTTCACCCATTCTATCGACCCTTCGGCATCCGTGAGCGTGACGGCGTTTTCCATCAGCACCGCGACCTGGGCGAGCCGCTCGGCTTCCGACTTGACGGCGGGAGCCGGCGAAGGCGCCGATGCGGGGGGCAGAGAGGCTGGGGCATGCCCAATTTCCAGCTGCGCAATGCGGGTCTTTAATTCGTGAAGTGCAGGATCGAGGGCGCGGGAAGGATTGTGAAGGGCGAGTTCATACAATATCGAGCCCTGGAGGCCGGCCGCAGCCAGTTCGCTAATCGAAGGCCAGCCGAGGAAGAAGGTCCGCCCTTCGGCAAGCACCGGAAGGATCTGTCCGGCAAAAGAAAGTCCGCTGGCGCGATGGCGAAAAACGAAGAGTTCGTTCCGATGCTCCTGAAGCATCGCAAAGGAATGAATAGGCCCCGGATGCTCGCATTCAAAGGCGATATCCATTCGCGAACCGCTGGTGAGATCGGCGCAGGCGCGAACCATCGCATCGCCCGCCTGTTCGATCTCCAATCGCGAATTGAAAAGAAGATGAAACGGGAACGCCACGGCGAGTGCCTGGGCAGGCAGGCCGCGTCCGGCAGAGGTGCTCGAGGAGAGCCGGTTCATGCCCCTGGCGGCGACACGCAGCCGGCGAACCCGGCGCAGGCATTTTGGCGATGGACTTTAGCGAGGACGTTCATTCTTTCAGCGTACGGACAGAATGGCGTCCTCGCTTCTCTATTTTGGAGGATTTACTTGGGAGACGGAAAGATGGCAAGGCCCGTACGCTGGGTTCAGCCTACCTTTCCAGACTTTCGCCAGCGATACAGCGTCGAGACATTGATTCCAAGTTGGGCGCTGACCCAGCTGTAGTTGTTGCCGCTTTCGTCGAGCAGCTTCCTCGCGATCTCCAGCTTTTGCTTGCTGTTCGGCAGGAAATTGCCCGCCGCGGCGAAGCTGGCTGGGATGGTGGCGTAGCCTGGTTTCGCAGGAATTCCGCTCGATGAGGATTCGGGGGAAGGGGATGACGCCGGAGTCGAGGAGGCTGCCGGACGATCCCAGCATTGTGCCCGGAGCACCGGACCATCGAAGAGGATCACCATCCGGTCGATGGCACTCTTCAGTTCGCGAGCGTTTCCAGGCCAATGATACGTCTGGAATTTGGCGATGAGCTCCGGTTCGATGCGGTCGAAGTGTTTGCCAAATCGTTCGCAAGATTGCGCGAGAAAGGCTTGAGCGAAGACCGGGACGTCCTCCATGCGCTGACGCAAGGGCGGGATGCGCAAGGTGATCTCGGAGAGCCGGTAGAACAAATCGCCGCGGAAGTTGCCGCGGGCGATTTCGTCCTCGAGCGGACGATTCGTTGCCGACAGCACCCGCACGGAGACATCGTACTCCTTGGTTCCTCCGACGCGGCGAGCCTTTCGAGTCTCAAGAAAGCGCAGGAGCTTTGGCTGAAGGGAGATGTCCATTTCGCCGATTTCATCGAGGAACAGAGTGCCGCCCGAGGCTTGCTCAACGAGGCCGGGTTTGTCCTTCACCGAACCGCTGAAAGCACCTTTCTCCGAGCCGAAGAGCTCCGATTCCAGCAGGTCCTTTGGAATGGCTGCGCAATTCAACGCCAGGAAGGGACCTCCGCCGCCGGCGTCATGCAGGGCCTGGGCTACGCGTTCTTTGCCGCTGCCGGATTCACCCAAGATGAGCACCGTCGCGCCCGTGGGGCCGAGACGTTCGATCGTTTGGCGCAAGTTGCGCATGGCGGGTGAGTTTCCCAAGAGGATTCCGCCCGTATTCGAGCGTGCGGCTGCGCCATAGAGCTGCAGCCAGAGTTTCTGCGAGGCTTCGGCTTTCTCGAATGCCTGATCCCAGCGCTCGTCGTCGTCGCGTAAATCCAGGACATCGTGCGCACCGTCGCGTGCCGCCATCATGACGTCTTCCGTGCTGAGCTTGGATCCGGCGACAATGAATAGCCGGTTTGCACCCCAGATCCGGGCACGGAGATTTGGCCAATCGGCGTCGTTGAGCGCGCCCATCGGCACGATCAGGAAATCCGAGGCCGACTTGGTGTCGAGCATAGGAACCTCGCCGTTGAAATCTCCAAAGCTGATGCCGTTTTCTTTAAGCCGCTCGGCAATGGGCTCGTAGGATTTGCCTGGATAAAGGATGATCATTTGAATTCGGTTTGCACGACCTTCATTGCAACTGCAATGCCATCTACGCAGAAATTCGTATAGGGAAACTGCTGAGACAGCAATATTCAGTAGTACCGAGGGTGGGCTCCCAAGTCCGGTAGCGTGCGTCTGTGCTAGCCGGCTACAGTTTCAAACTGCGGATGTGCCTGGATCGCGGCCCAGTCTTCATCAGCGATGGGTGCGCCCGGCCCGCCCGCGTCGCGGGGTGGCGCCGATCTGGTGGAGCGCCGCGCGCGCTGCAGCCAGGCAGAGCCGAGTGGCTGCTCCAGCAGATCGAGGCAATTTGACGCCACAGTGGTCTGATCCTTCTCGGCGACCGCGGCGCCGTGTCCGACATAAAAGCCTGCTAGTAGCAGCGCTACTCGGACGGCCGTGGACCGCGTGTAATTGGTGAGCAGGCAAGGGACGTCTGGCGTCAGACATTGGCGGAGTTCTCGAAAAGCCTCGAGAGACCAAAGCTCCGGATTCGACGATGGCGAATACGGATCGAAGAGAATCGAGTGTGGAGCAGACAGAGGTGCGTGCCGCAGGAGGGCGCGAAAATTGTCGTGATGCAGCGTCCACCACACAGGGCCGATTTGCGTATGCCCTACTTCCAGAAGTCCTTGGATTGCCTTGATGTGAGGCTGAACATACGGAAGCTTCGAAGCATGCGTGAGCGCGAATTGAAGCGCTCCGAGGTCGCGCTCAAAGCTGTGCAGTTCGATGGAGGCCCGGCTTTTCTGCAGCGCCTCGATGACTGCGATGGCATTAGCTGCCGCGCCCAAGCCTACATCCCAGATGACGAATGGCCCATCGACCGTCTCCGCTCGCTCGGGTAGCCGCTGCTGCCGTACATGAAGGATTTCCGCCTCGTGCATGGGGCCAACCACCGGGTGAAAGGTCTCGCCAAAAGTCCGCGAGCGAAGGCTGTTGGCACCGGATTGTACGGTGACCAGTTCAAACTCGGAACAAGTGGCGGACAGGGTCATGGGCTGGCACGGTGCCTCTCTTTCCCGACAACCGCAACGTTTGTGCTAACGTAATACTTCCAGATGCAAAGCGCCGGTACTTCTCATCCGCCGCTCCCGGCTCAAGCACCTGTCATGCTGCTGCCCGGAGCGGTTCTGTTTCCGCATGCCCTCCTGCCTCTCTACATTTTCGAGGCGCGCTATCGGGCGATGTTGCGACACACTCTGGAGCATGACCGAATGTTCTGCATCGCGACGTACAAGCGTTCGGACGACGAACCGGATGAGGGAGAGCAACCCTCTGATACCTCTGCATTCTTTCACACCGCTGGAATTGGTCTCGTTCGCGCCTGCGTCGCGCATGAAGACGGAACTTCGCATCTGGTCCTGCAAGGCGTGGCACGCGTGAACCTGAGGTCCTTTATTCAGGAAAAGCCCTTTCTGATCGCCGAGATCCGTGAACTTTGGCCGGCAGTCGGCGACCCCGACGAACTCGATGTTCTCAGTCGCAAACTGCGCGAGAAGTGTTCCCAGATGAAGATTCCGGATGCGAAGATGCGTGAGAAACTCAATGAGCAGTTGGCGCAGATCACAGATCCGAGCGTGCTCGGTGATCTGCTCGCGCACACCTTTCTCCAAGATCCCTACCAGCAACAGGACGTGCTCGAAGAGCGCAACATCGGCAAGCGGTTGCGCATGATCCTCAAGCATCTCGGATCAAAATAACCGGGACCTGACGACTAAATGGAATGTGCACGCACCGCTCGGCGTGCCATTGCCCTGAGCTGGTTAGTACCGCTGCGGTCCGGGTCTTCCGGCTGCCATCCTCTGCCGACGTGCAATGAACTCATTGACCGCGGCTTTTCCAAATCGAACCAGCATCGGCTTGGAAACATCGAAGGCGACTTTCAGTAACCCGGCGGCGATGCCTGCCTGGCCGACTTTCTCGAGCTCCTTTTGACGCTTTCCCTTTTGATCGACGACCACCTTCTTCGTGCGGGCGGGAAGCTTCGCGATCACCAAGCCGACGAGGATGGCTGCGGTGATCCACACACCGCGGTTGCGCGAGAAATTTGCCTTTAGCTTGGCGGGTGCGTTTAGGTCCTGTGCCAGCTTGATCTGGTGAGCCGCAATCCGCGAACGGGAGCGCTCCAGTTCGGCGCTCAGGGCTGCCTTGCGGTCTTCGACGATAGCCATTCGTGATCTTTTTTGAGTTCTTCGAGTGTTGCGCTGAACATTGGCGCAGTAATCCGTGTCCGCGCGAACAATAGCGCAACAATGGCCCCTCCGAAATGGAGCAGAGCCATGCCAAATGTCAGCCAGATCCAAGTGTACGGACCCGGAACGAGCGCCGCGATGCCAAAGATCAGCGCAATACATAAAAAGAAGTAGCCGAACACCATGACCACCAGCGCTGCAATGAACAGCGCCAGGATGATCGCATAGTGGACGGCAGCTTCCTTGGCCTCGAGTCCCGCCAATTCCAGGCGGGCTTTTAAATATTGGGTCAGGCCGGCGAAAAATCCGGCCACATGGCCGAAGAATCCCGTCGATGCGGCGGCCCGCCGGTCTTCGGTCGTGGGGTCGGGCATGCGATCCGTGTTGGCCTACTTCCGGAAGATCAGGCCGAGCACGAATCCGGCGCCAAGTGCCATCACAACGGCACGCATCGGATTTTGGCGGACGTAAGCTTCGCCCTCCTCCTGGAAGGTCTTTGCCTGTTCACGAGCCTGGCCGTAATAATCTTCGGCGCGCTCGCGGGCCTGACCGCAGTAGTCCTCAACCCGGCCGCGGAGTTCATCGACCTTGGCCTGGGCTGCTGCCTTCAGATGATCAGTCGCCTGCTTCGCGTGCGCTTTGGAAGACTCGAAGTTCTCGTGGGCGCCTCCCGCGCCAGGGGTGGAGCTGCCACTCGGGTTGTTCTCGTTGCTCATAGAGTTGTTGGGTTGTTAATTGGACGCTACAAAACCGGCCGGGTTAAAACAATATTCCTCCGGTGTCGGTCACTCTGTCTCTGGATACGGTCGAGCTACCGGTGGCGCGCTTATCGCTGCACGCGATTTGGACGAGACGTCGGGCGGGGGATGCCTGCACTTTTGCTCGAGTGCGGTATGCACGCCCAAACCTCAAAACGCGCTGCGAATTCACAGCCGCTAGCGCTCTGAATTCGAGCAATGTGAAGGTTTTTTTCATTCCGCTCTCGGCTTCGCTATTGCTCCCGGAAAATGATCCGAGCTTTCGATAGGTCGTACGCTGAAAGTTCCACTTCGACTTTGTCGCCCGGGACGATGCGAATGAAATGCTTGCGCATTTTCCCCGAAATGTGAGCGAGGACCACCGCTCCATTCGGCAATTGCACGCGGAACATCGTGCCGGGCAGAACGTCTTTGACGATGCCTTCAGTCTTGATGGCGTCTTCTTTAGACATGGCCTTCAGAATGAGCCGTTAACGCCGGCAAGAAAAGTGCAAAATCGCTGCCGGGTTTGAGGTTTGCTCACCGAGAGGTGGATCGCGTTGCGACGGCTAGACTGAGCCGAATCGAGCGTCCTGCAAACGCAAGACCTGACGCCGGAAAAAGGCGTTTCCGCGGGAATATGGATCAGTCGATATCCCGAAAAATCCGCCATTGTGCGCTCGTTCCGCGAGTTTTTTGAAAAAAAAGTGAAAATACTGCTTGGCAGAACGGATGCGATCTCCCATATTCCCGCTCCCTTTTAAAGGAGACCCTATCGTCCAGTGGCCTAGGACACTCCCCTTTCACGGGAGTAACACGGGTTCGAATCCCGTTAGGGTCGCCACTTTTCAGTGGCGGCCAAATCGCTTG